>Ga0207695_10000486_pt1 | contig 84856 bp, 71 predicted proteins | sample KBSC54metaG_FD_184354 | JGI IMG/M metagenome (GOLD analysis project Ga0207695, IMG submission 184354) | Corn rhizosphere microbial communities from Kellogg Biological Station, Michigan, USA - KBS C5-4 metaG (SPAdes) (version 2) | ecosystem: Host-associated > Plants > Roots > Rhizosphere > Soil...
TGATGGCCGTGGTCAACTTCCCCCCCAAGCAGATCGCAAATTTTTTCAGCGAATGCCTCGTTCTCGGTGTGTATACTGACAAAAAAGAAGTAGTTTTAATAGGACCCGACAGAAAAGTGGCCAACGGTTGGAAACTAGGCTAAAATAAACCCTCAATGGCAACGACCCTGGACATCTCCACCACCTACTACAAATCCCCGCTGGGACTCCTCCGCGTCGGTGGAACGGATACCTATATCAGCGAGATCAGCTTTATCGACCATCTGGAAGATGGAGAATACCAGGCCAGCAGCCTCAAAGGCCCGGTCACCCCGATCGTCATCCAGTGTATCGAGCAGCTGATCCAGTATTTCCAGGGACAGCGCCGCTTCTTCGACTTCCCCGTCTATCAGGAGGGCACCGAATTTCAGCAACGGGTCTGGAACGAGCTGACGGCTATCCCCTTTGGCAAGACCATCAGTTATCTCGACCTCTCCCGCCGCCTCGGCGATACCAAGGCCATCCGGGCCGCAGCCGCCGCCAACGGAAAGAACAATATCGCTATCGTCGTCCCCTGCCATAGGGTCATCGGCTCGAAAAGAGACCTCGTAGGCTACGCCGGTGGACTATGGCGTAAAAAATGGCTGCTGGATCACGAAACAAAAATACAATACGGGGTACAGACGCTTTTCTGATCCCCGCTCCCCATCAATACGTCAGCTGATTGGCATACCTCCGCAGCGTGATCTCCGCCGCCTTCGCCGCATACGTCACGTTGGTCAGCAAAAAACCCGCATTCGCAAAACTCTGCTGCGCATTCTTCACGTCCACAATGGTAGCCTGCTTCAGCTGGAACTTCTGCATCACCAGGTCGAGCAGCTTTATTGACAGGTCGTAGTTGGCTTTCGCCGTCTCCACCTGCTGCAGGTTATTCGTATAGGCCTGCCAGCTCTTCACTGCATTGGCCGTATAGTTCAGCACCAGCGTATCCCGGACCAGCTGTGCATTCTTTACATTGACACCAGCCACCTGCTGCTGTTTCTTATAGATATTGCCATTGAAGATCGGTACGCTCAGCGTGAGCGCCGCATAGGGCCCATAGTTCAGGTTCAGCAGCGAAAAGCCGACGCTGTTCTTTGTCCGGTTATAATTGTATCCCGCGTTGACACCCAGCGAAGGATAGCGCAGAGCGCCCGTCTCCCTCTCGATGTACTGGTTGATGGCGATCTGTTCGTTGGCGGCGATGATATCCGGATTCGCCGACTGAACTGCGCTCATGACATTCGCCAGCTGTATGTTCCGGTCCACCAGGATTGTATCCTCCACGACGATCGCCGAGTCGGGGTTCAGGGTCAGCAGGGTGAGCAGATCGGTCTTGCCCTGATCGATGATCAGCTGCTGGGCCTGCAGGTTCTGTATCTGCGTATTGAGGTCTACCTGTGACTGGAAAAGGTCGGCGTTATTGGCCAGCCCGACGCTCTGCTGCGCCTGCACAATGGCCAGCTGCTGCTTTTGCGCGTCGATGGAAGCCTGCAGGGTTCTGGCATAGCTCTGCTGCCGCACGACATCGTAGTATTTCAGCAATACGTTGTTGGCCAGCACCAGCGCACGTGAGCTCAGTTGCTGCCTGGTCTGCGCCTCGATCATCCCCAGCCTCTTCTTCGCTGTGACCACCCGCTGGCCATTGTAGAGCAGCATATACCCGTTGACCTGAGCGGACAGGTTATTCGAAAGGGCGTTATTGCTGCTCTTGTTATTGGCCGGATTGGCGTATTCCTGCTTGAGGCTGGTAGACTGCTCCTGGTCGCTGGCGCTGCCCGTGACGACCGGCAGGCCCCCGGCGATGCCATAGCTGTTATTGATGCCCGCGATCTCCGTATTGTTCTTCGCCAGCTGGATGCCCAAGCTGTTCTTCAGCGCGATCCGCACGGCCTCTTCACTGGTCAGATTCTGCGCCTGCGCTGCCATCACCGGCAGTGTAAGGAGTAACGTTACGATATGCTTCATATTATTCAGTCACTTCGGTGACGTGCACTTTATGTTTGCTGGAAATAAATGTATAGATCGCAGGAATGACGAACAAGGTCAGGATCAGCGAGAACAGTATCCCGCCCACGACCACGATCCCCAGCGGGATACGGCTGGTAGCGGCAGCACCGAGACTCAGCGCGATCGGCAGCGCTCCCAGCGAGGTCGCCAGGCTCGTCATCAGGATGGGCCGCAGACGCTGTGAAGCGGCCTCGATCACCGCCTCCGTCTTGTTCATCCCCAGCTCGCGCTTCTGATTGGTGAACTCGACGATCAGGATACCGTTCTTGGTCACCAGCCCGACCAGCATGATCATCCCGATCTCCGAGAAGATATTCAGGGTCTGGTGGAAGAGCCAGAGGCTGAGCAGCGCACCCGCAAAGGCCAGCGGCACGGTCATGATGATCGTAACCGGATCGATAAAGCTCTCGAACTGGGCCGCCAGCACCAGGTAGATCAGCAGCACCGCCAGGACCAGGGCAAAGAGAATATTCGACGAGCTCTCCGCATAGTCGCGGGAGCTGCCGGACAAGGCTGTCTGAAAACTGGGGTCCTGGTCGAGCAGCTTGTGGGCAATAGACTGCATGGCAGTTATACCGTCTCCGATGGTCTTGCCTTCAGCCAGCGAGGCCGAAATGGTCGCGGCCTTATACCGGTTGAAGTGATAGAGCGTCGAGGGGCCGCTGTTCTGCTCGACGTGCACGACGGCGGCCAGGGGGATGGGCTCTCCCCTGTTGTTACGGACATAGACCTTGCTGATATCGGTGGGATCGTTGCGGTCTTTCCGTTCGACCTGCGCGATCACATAGTACTGATAGCCGTTCATGATAAAATAGGCCAGCCGGCCGCCGCTGAACGCCGACTGCATCGCCCCGATGACGTCGTTGGTCGACAGTCCCAGGTCACGGATCTTCATCCGGTCGACGCTGATCTGTACTTCCGGCTTATTGAACTTCAGGTTGACGTCCACGTTAGAGAAGGTATGGTCTTTCCTCGCCGCATCGAGAAAGGCCGGCAGTATTTTTTTCATCTTGTCCAGGTCCTGGTTCTCGAGCACGAACTGTACCGGCAGGCTGCTCTTGGAGCCGGATCCCACGGCAATGGTCTGCTCCTGGATGGCGAAGATGCGGGCGTCGTTGAATTTGCTCAGCTTCCGCTGCAGGTCTGCTGCGATCTGGTTCTGGCTTCTTTGCCGTTGGTCGGCCGGCACCAGGCCGATACGCGGCTGGGAGGTGTTGACGCTGCTGCCGGCAGGGGTACGCGCAAAGACGAAATCCCTTTCGGGCACCGAATCATATAAATAACTCGCGATCTGGTCGGTCACCGCCGATGTATAGCTGTAGCTGGCTCCTTCGGGCAAGGTCACCGTAAAGCGGACGCTGTTGCGGTCTTCCAGCGGAGCGATCTCGCTCTGCATATTACGGAGGATAGCCCAGACCATGACTATACAGATCCCAATCACTAGCCAGGCCGCCCAGCGGATCTTTATAAAACCGCGAAGCAGCTTGAGATAGCCGTTCTCCATACCGGTGAAAAAAGGCTCGGTCTTCTTATAGAACCATCCGTGTCCTGACTTGCTGGTGGTCAGATAGACGTTGAGCACCGGTGTGATGGTCAGGGATACAAAGGACGATATCAATACCGCCGCCGCCAGTACCACCCCGAACTCCCGGAACAGCCTTCCGACAAATCCCTGCAAAAAGACCACCGGCATGAATACCACGGCCAGTGTAAGCGAGGTCGAAATGACCGCAAAGAATATTTCCTTACTCCCTTCGAGCGCCGCCTTGTGGATGGGCATTCCCTGCTCGAGCTTGCGGAAGATATTCTCCGTCACGACAATGCCGTCGTCCACCACCAGCCCCGTTGCCAGCACGATGCCCAGCAGCGTAAGGATATTGATGGTAAAGCCCGCGATATACATGATAAAGAAGGTCGCTATCAGCGATATCGGGATATCGATCAAGGGACGCAGGGCGATCAGCCAGTTGCGGAAGAAGAAGAAGATAACGAGCACCACCAGCCCGAAGGCGATCAGGAGCGTTTCCTTTACTTCGGCCAGCGATTGCCGGATGATCTTGGTATTGTCGATGAGGACGCTGAACTCCAGGTCGGATTTATTGGCTTTCTTGATCTCGTCCAGCCGGCGGTTGAACTCATCGGCGATAGCGATATTGTTGGCGCCGGGCTGCGGGATGATGGCCAGACCGACGGCATTCACACCATTGTACTTCCAGCTCTGCTCCTCGTTCTGAGGTCCCAGCTCGACCCGCGCCACGTCGCTGAGCCGGACGATACCGCTGCTGTCCTCGCGCAGGATCACATCGCGGAAATCCTTTTCGGTCGTCAGACGCCCGAGGGTCTTGATGGTCATCTCGGTGTTGTTGCCGTATATCTTACCAGGCGGCAGCTCCACGTTCTCGTTAGCCATGGCCTGCGAGACGTCGTTGAAGGCTATCCCATACGCGTTCATCTTGTCCTGGTCCAGCCAGATGCGCATGGCATAGCTCTTGTCCCCGAATACGTTGACCGAGCTCACCTGGTCGATGGTCTGCAGCTGCTGCTGGAGGACGTTGTCCGCATAGTCGCTGAGCTCCATCAGGCTCTTCGTCCGGCTCTGTACGGCAAGAATAAGAATAAAATCACTGTTTGCATCCGACTTCACGACGACCGGAGGAGCGTCGATGTCCAGCGGAAGGCTGCGCTGCGCCTGCCCCACTTTGTCGCGCACGTCGCTGGCGGCTGCCTCGAGGTCCACACCCAGATTGAACTCTACTGTGATATAGCTGCTCCCGAGACTGCTCGTGGAAGAGATGGTCCTGATCCCGGGAATACCGTTGATGTTCTTCTCCAGCGGCTCAGTGATCTGGCTCTCGATAAGGTCGGGGTTGGCTCCCGTATAAGAGGTTTGGACCGTGATGATGGGCGGGTCGATGGCAGGATAATCCCGCACTGCCAGAAAATTATATCCTACTACACCGAACAGGATCAGCAACAGATTCATCACGGTTGCGAGCACTGGTCGTTTGAGGGAAAGTTCAGATATGTTCATGATCGAATATCTCCGGGAGTTGAATTATTGATTTTGACCGATCGTAGCGCTGTCCAGGCTCCGCACGCTTCTGATCGTGACCGGGGAGTTGGGCCTGGCGAAAAGCACGCCGGTGACGACGACCGTGTCGCCGGGATTCAGCCCCTTCGTGATCTCGATATTGTTCGCCTCGCGCACCCCGGTAGTAACATTGACCAGCTGGGCCTTACCGCCCTTGACGACGATCACCTGGTTGTTCTTATCCTCCGGGATGATACAGTTGGTAGGCACCATAATGGCTTTTTTGTCAAGGCCTGCTTCCACATATACTTTTACAAAACCTCCCGGATGCCCGTTGCCGTTTTCCATCAGGGCTCTCACCTTCAGGTTGCGGCTGGACTGATTGATCTGGGGCTCGGTGGCCACGATCAGCCCCTTGCGACGCCCATTGCTGGCATCCAGCTGGATATCGACCAGCCCCCCCTTCCTGATGACGGAAGTATACTGTTCGGGGATAGTGAAATCCACTTTTATCTTGTCGAGCTGCTGAACAGTAGCGATGATATTGGCTGGCGTCACATAGGCGCCGGGGCTGACCTGCCGCAGACCGACCACCCCGTCGAAGGGCGCCCGGATGACCGTCTTGTCCAGCTGAGCCTCCGTATAGTCGATATCGGCCTGGGTGCTTTTTACATTATTGACGGCGATATCGTAGTCAGCCTGGTTAATGCCGTTAATATCCAGCAGCTTGCGTGCGCGCTCCTCGGTTTTCTTGTACAGCTCGAGCTGCGCCTTCGACTTCTCCAGCGTAGCCTGAAGATCGGCGTCGTTGATGCGTGCGATGACCGTCCCCCTGGCGACATGGGCGCCCTCCGGCACATTCAGGTAGACGATACGGCCGCTGATCTCGGGGTGGAGCTCGACATATTCGTTGGCTACGACGCTGCCGTTCGCCTCGATCTTGTTCTCGATGGAATGGGGGGTCGCGACGATGACGTCTACGATAGTGGGACCATTGCCCGGCTGAGCGGGTCTGGACTTGCCTTTGGCCGCGGCATCCGCATTTTCTTTACAGGAAGCGAAAGAAAGAAGGCATAGGGATACAGTAAGAAGAGAACAGGAAAAACCCGTCAAACAGGTTAGCGTACTTTGGCGAGCCATTTAAGGTTAGTTTTTAAAAAATACTTCGGACGCCCTTCCGGGCCTAAGGAACAAATATAAAGAGATTTAATGTCTATCAAATTGACCCTGTCGGGTATTTGTATGAATGGTAAGTCCGGCAAAATCGCCTTTTTGTCCATTCTTATCCGCGGCGAAGTTTTTGATTTTGAATTAACATTTGCTTAAAGAATGCATTAATATTCAATTAAAATACCCCCGTCCTCCCGGGCCGCGCGCCGGGCTGGTAATTGTTGGAAATAAATAGAAGGGATCGAACTGATTTTTTTGTGAGCAACCCCGTTTTTTTATGATCGGTAAACGGGCAATTATTTCAGCTCATCGCCGGTAAACGCCAGCGGCAGCAGCTGTCCGGCTGCTGGTATGATATAAACCTTGCCTTCCTGTCCGCCCAGGACGAGCCGGACCGGCTTACCTGTCCGCTGTTCCACTTCCTGCAAGGATTGACGGCAGATACCACAGGGGGAGATCGGCCGGTCACTGGGGCCGTTCTCATTGAAATAGCTTACGGCCAGCTCTTCCACCCCTATTCCGGGGAACAGGCTGGCGGCTGCCGACAGCAGTGTCCGCTCGGCACAAATGCCGGCAGGAAAGGAAGCATTCTCCTGGTTGGTACCTGTCACGATCGCCCCGTTGGACAGCCGTGCCGCAGCCCCTACCCTGAAATGCGAATAAGGTGCGTAAGCGTCTGCCGTTGCCTCCTGTGCGCGTCTCAGCAACGCCGCATCATCTGCATTCAGCTCGGCTGCGGAACTAAATTCCTCGTAAGCGAACCGGTATTCTTTTTTGCTCATCAATTCAAAGGTATGCCAAACCAGGCTTACTTGATCTTCTTGAACAGCCGGCTCCAGCGGATGCCTTTGTTCCAGCTCATCCAGATCAGCCAGGCTTCTCCTACCACGTGGTCTTCCGGAACAAAGCCCCAGTACCGGGAGTCCTGCGAGCCATGCCGGTTGTCACCCATCATCCAGTAGTAGTTCATCTTAAATGTATACTGTGTCACGGGCTCTCCGTTGAGGATGAACTTTCCATCCTTCAACTCAAAGCTATTGCCTTCGTAGACGCGTATCGCCCTTTCATACATGGGATAGTTGCCCGGCGTCAGCGTCAGGGTCTTTCCCTTTTCGGGTATCCAGAAGGGGCCGTAGTTGTCCCTCGTCCAGGTATAGGATTTGGAATAGGGGTACACGGTCTGATCAGCGTCGATATCCGGCGTAATGCTTTTGGCCAGGCCGTTCTGGAGCATCTTCTCGTGCGCCGCCCAGGTCAGCAGCATATAGAACTGATTCGGCGTTCCTGTCGGACGCACCTCGTCGTTATTGTTGATGTCCAGGTTATATTCGTCGCGCATGACCGCCTCGTCCAGCGGCTGGGTGCTCTTCAGCTCCACCATATAATAGGTCTGGGACTCGGGAGGCAGGGGCTGCGCCTTGCCATCGATATAGATGATCTGGTCTTTTATCTGCAGGGTGTCACCGGCAATGCCCACGCAGCGTTTGATATAGTTCTCCTTCTTGTCCACCGGCCGGATGACCAGCGGATAGGCATCAGGTTCGGACAGCACCTGCTGACGGCCGGAGTCGATATTGCCATTGCCGAGGTGGCGCGCCTGGTCGTAATAGGTCGTCTGTGACTGGAATTCCGGGAGGTTGATGACCGTATCCCCTGCCGGGAAATTGAAGACGACGACATCACCCCTTTTCACCGGGCTCGGGAACCAGCGCGTGTACGGTATCTTGATCCATTCTACATAGGAATTGGTGTTGGTTATCGGCAGCGTATTGTGGACGAAGGGAATGGACAGCGGGGTATTGGGAATGCGGGGACCATAGCTGAATTTGCTGACGAACAGGAAGTCGTTGATAAGCAGCGTCTTTTCCATTGAGCCGGTGGGGATCGTATAGGCTTCGAACACAAAGGTCCTGATCAGCGTTGCCGCCACGATGGCGAATACGCCGGCGTCTATCCATTCCCGCGCCGTGCCCTTCTTGTGCTTGCGGACCTGGTCGGCACCAAGGAACCTGACCTTGGGATCAAAGCCGATCATAGGGAAGTAGACCAGGGGCAATAAGGACGCCATCGCGTGCTCCCAGAGCCTGTATTTTCCAAAAGTTTTAACAAATTCTACAAAGATGCCAAGAGAAATAAACCAGCCGACGACGGGGATGAGCTGCCAGAATACCCAGTGTTTGGGGCGGCGGGCCAGCTCCATCATGATCCAGGTATTATAAAAGGGGATGTAGGCCTTCCACCCCGGAACACCGGCTTTTTCAAAGAGTTTCGCAAGACCAATGGAGGGCAACAGAAGAATGACTATTTGGATAAGCACTAGAACCAGCAGCTGATGAGTCGACATTCCTTATATTTTTTTTAAGAAGTCCGGCAAATTAAGTCTTTTAGACTAATTTTTGGTCGGAACAGCTAATTGGTCGGCAAACCGGCCGGGATATTACAAAATTGTGGTAGATTTCCCGCACGGATCGCCGGCAATCACCGGTTCTATGAAATGGAAAATTTCGTCAGAGTGAACTAACGATCCGGTTAAGTATTGCGCTGACCGTCGCCGACCGGTTATAGACCATAAAGTGCCCGGCCCCGGGGACGATATCCGTAGCGCCAGAGCGGGACAATGGAAATATCCGGTCCCGGTCGCCTTCCAAATGAAAATACCGCTGCGGCTGCCATTCGTTCTCCCAGTTCACGATCCTGTCTACGGCCCATCGGAGGTATCGGGGGTCGACCTTGCCCCTGAACTCGGCCACCAGCTCCGCATCGTCCCTGGTCTCCACGCCCAGGAAATAGTCCTCCAGCCAGCGGATGCCCCTCCCGGGTCTGTTCGGCAGCAGCCGGTTCAGCCCCAGTCTTCCGACCAGCTTCATCCACCAGGGCAGCTGACGATGCGTGCCGGCGCTCGATATCAAGATGACGGTAGCCGCGGGAAAATGTTTCGCCAGCTCGACGGCCATCATTCCCCCAAAGGAAACGCCCATCAGTACGGGATCATCCGCGGAAATGGAATTTTTCAGCTGCATGCGAAGGGCATAGGCGTCTATCGATTCGCCGATAATGGGGAGGAACCAATCCAGATGCACCAGGCGAACGCCCGGCAGCTCAAGACGGGAAAATATGCGCTGGTCTGCGCCTAGCCCACTGATACAATAGATCGTTCGGATAGCTGGTTATTTTTTGGGCAATACATAGCTCTCTACGTCCGCCGCCGAGATCGTCTTGCCGGACAGGATGATCAGACGCTCAACGACGTTGCGCAGCTCGCGGATATTCCCTGTCCAGTTGTGGCGCTGCAGCGCCTTGATGGCCTCTTCTTCGATCGCCTTACGGGCTATGCCGTAGTCGCCGCAGATGTCCACCAGGAACTTCTCCACCAGCAGCGGGATATCGTCCTTGCGCTCATTCAGGGAAGGGACATGGATAATGATCACGCTCAGCCGGTGATAAAGGTCGAGCCGGAAGTTCTTTTCATCTACCTCTTTGAGGAGGTCCTTGTTGGTTGCCGCTATCACCCGTACGTCGACGCTGATATCCTTGTCACCGCCTACCCGGGTGATCTTTCCTTCCTGTAATGCCCGCAGCACCTTGGCCTGTGCGGTCAGGCTCATATCGCCGATCTCGTCCAGGAAGAGGGTGCCGCCATTGGCCTGTTCGAATTTACCGATCCGCTGTTTGACCGCGGAGGTAAAAGAACCCTTCTCGTGACCAAAAAGCTCGCTTTCGATGAGCTCGCTGGGTATTGCGGCGCAGTTGACCTCGACGAGGGCCCCGCTGGCGCGGTTGCTCTTTTCGTGGACCCAGCGGGCTACCAGCTCCTTCCCCACCCCATTCTCCCCGGTGACGAGGATACGTGCCTCCGTCGGGGCCACCTTGTCGATGGTCTCTTTTATCTTATGGATGGGAGTGGATGATCCTACGATCTCCTGGACCTTGCTTACTTTACGTTTGAGGACCTTTGTCTCTGCAACCAGGGTGTTCTTGTCCATGGCATTGCGGATGGTGATCAGCAGCCGGTTCAGATCAGGGGGTTTGGAGATATAGTCGTAGGCGCCTTTTTTTACGGCTTCGACTGCCGTCTCTATTGTGCCGTGCCCGGAGATCATGATAATGGGAATATCGGGATTCGTTTCCTTCGCTTTCTCGAGGAACTCGATGCCGTCGATCTTGGGCATCTTGATATCGCAAAGGATGACGTCGTACTCTTTTTCTTTTACCTTCTTCAGGCCTTCCTCGCCGTCGCCGGCCTCGTCGATCTTATAGCCCTCATAGGAAAGTATTTCGCTCAGTGTCTTACGGATCGCTTTTTCGTCGTCAATGATCAGAATGTTCGACATGTGTTTTAACAATCTTTTTTATGGAAAATTAGCGAGCGGGCTTCCCCACCTATAATCGCCAAATTTACGACATGCAATCGAACCTCAGCCGTCTCTCATACAATGCAGGAATATTAATTTTATTGCTCTTTGTCGCCTGTCGGATGGCGGCCCAGCCTTTCAACCCCTGGCCAACCATCGGCTCGATCCCGCTGCCTGCTGGCTATCACCGCGTACATTTGACTGCTATCTTGTGAACGTCTTCACCTATTGCAGCACTCGGACGCTGCGGCGCCAGCTGCAGGCGGTTGCGAACCCGGATACGATCGCAGCAGGCGAGGTGCTGATCAGGGCGGGCTCGCCCGGACACGCCATGCTGGTTGTGGATGTCGCTGAAGATGGATACGGCCATCGTATCTATTTATTGGCCCAGTCTTATATGCCGGCTCAGGACATCCATATAGTCGTCGCGCCGGACGGCGGCCTCAGTCCCTGGTACCGGGCCGACGCTTCAGCCGGCTTGATCCATACCCCGGAATGGACATTCAAAACCAGTGAGTTATGCAGCTGGCCCGCTATTAAATAGTAGACACACTTACCAGATAGGACAAAATTTACTTACTCGTAGTTCTACGCGTGAAAACCCCTTGACAGAAACCCTTACACGACTTATCTTTACTGTATCCAATTACTATTAAAAACCGCAATTTAATAATCCAAAAATATTTCCCTATGAAGCATGAACTCGACCTTCAAGCTCCCGCCACGACTAAAGTACTTTTCAAACTTACTATTATCGGATGTGTGTTGTTAGGCTGTGTTTACGGCTTCCTTGTGCTGTTCAATACAGCCCTGGCCGCGATGAAATAACATGCGCAGTGAAGAAAATAAAAAAACCCACCGATCGGTGGGTTTTTTCATATCATTAAGGCGATTATTTGTTCATGTACATCACCTCTTTCACCAGCTTGACCGTGCGGCTCACATCGGGCAGCGCAGCGGCCACCAGGTTAGGCGCATAGTGCAGTGGTGCGTCCGCTGCGGTGATCCGGCGGATGGGCGCGTCCAGGTAGTCGAACCCTTCCTTCTGGATGCGATAGCTGATCTCGGACGAGATCGAAGCAAAAGGCCATTGCTCTTCCACGATCACGAGGCGGTTGGTCTTTTTGACGCTTTCCAGGATGGTCATCCAATCCAGGGGACGGATGGTCCTCAGGTCGATGACCTCGGCGCTGACGCCTTCTTTTTCCAGCTCGGCAGCGGCGCCCAGCGCCACTTTCATCATTTTATTGAAGCTGACGATCGTCACGTCCTTTCCGGACTTTTTGATGTCCGCCTTGCCCAGCTCGATATAGTATTCTTCTTCCGGAACTTCTGCCTTGTCGCCGTACATCACCTCGCTTTCCATGAAGATGACGGGGTCTTCCTCGTAGCGGATGGCCTGTTTCAGCAGCCCCTTGGCGTCATAGCCATTGCTGGGGGAGACTACCTTGATCCCGGGGATATTGGCGTAATAGCTTTCGAAAGCCGTAGAGTGCTGTGCACCCAGCTGACCCGCCGAGCCATTGGGTCCGCGGAAGACGATGGGACAGCCCAGCTGGCCACCACTCATCGCGAGCATCTTGCTGGCGGTGTTGAGTATCTGGTCCAGCGCCAGAACGGCAAAGTTCCAGGTCATGAACTCGACGACAGGCCGCAGGCCGTTCTGTGCAGCACCGACGCCTACCGCCGCGAAACCCAGCTCGGAAATGGGCGTGTCGATCACCCTTTTGGGCCCAAACTCATCCAGCATACCCTGGCTCACCTTGTAGGCGCCATTGTATTCCGCAACCTCCTCTCCCATTAAGAAAACTCGATCGTCGCGCCGCATCTCTTCATTCATAGCTTCGCGCAAAGCCTCCCGAAAAGCAATTTGTCTCATTCGATATTAAATTTTTGACCCCGGATGGGCCGTTGTTCGAGGCGCAAATTTATCGGTTGTCACCCACATTATCAATTTGATTTCGGCAAAAAATTACCCCAAATATAATTTTTTGCCTCAACACGGCTAAAGTCTGTACACTCGGCTTAGGCCTCGTGTACGGACTGGTCTCCGACCAGTCCAGGTGTTACACCTCCCTTTTACTTTATTATTAATTTATATATTAGTAGCTTTATGCTGTAACCCAACTAAATTACTAAAGATGAAACGACTACTGCTTGCAGCGACTGTCCTCGTCGCGTTGCTGACTGCCAGCTGGCGGCTCGCCCCCGGCACCATGTCGCCAGACGAACGGAAGTTCGCCATCAACTACTACGAGAAGACCAAAGCCCGCCTCCTCAACGACCTGAATGGGCTTAGCGAGGCCCAGCTGAACTTCAAAGCCGACACCGGCCATTGGTCCATCTATGAGTGTACTGAGCATATCGCGCTGTCCGAGAACATGATCTGGCAGTGGATACAGATGACAGAAAAACAGCCCGCCACTCCCGACAAACGCAGCGAGGTCAAGTACACTACGGACCAGGTCATGAACATGGTGACCGATCGCTCGCACAAGGTCAAGACCATACCCCCGCTGGAGCCGGAAAAGAAATTCCCGAATACCAAGGCCGCCCTCGACGCTTATATCGCCCGGCGTGACTCCACGATCTATTATATCCGGAGCACCCAGGACGACCTGAAGAACCATTTTATCCAGGCTCCTGGCCTCGGCACTATGGACCTCTACCAGGGCCTGGTCTTTCTCGCTGCGCACAGCGAACGCCATACAAAGCAGATCGAAGAGCTCATGGCCGATCCGAACTTCCCGAAACAATAGGCGTCCCGCTATCCGTACCCGACGCAGGACCTTAGCGTCATCACCACCAATACACTGTCATGGAGTCAACCGTTATGGAACCTACAATCGTACATCTCGAGAAGATCGTCAGCAATTATACGCGCCGCCTCGAGGCAATTTCCGAAGAGGCCTACAGGCATAAGTCAAGACCCGATAAATGGAGTAAAAAAGAGATACTCGGACACCTGGTCGATTCCGCTCAGAACAATATGCGCCGTTTCATCGTCGCCCAGTACGAGGATACCCCCGTCATCCTGTATAACCAGGACAAATGGGTCGAACTGACGGCCTATCAGCACTATCCGATCCGCGACCTGCTCTCGCTCTGGATACTGCTCAACCGTCATATCGTCCGCATACTCCGGACCATGCCGGCGGGAGCCGCGCACCGCAAATGTTTTATGGGGAGCTCTCAGCCGCATACCCTCGAATGGGTAGCCGCCGACTACTGCAATCACCTGCTGCACCACCTCCACCAGATACTCGACCTGGACCCGATCGCGTACCCTTGAACCGCGGGAACCGCCCCATTGTGAACCGCGCGGTTCACACCCGCGGCGCCTACTTCCCCGCCTGCTCAAAGGTCAGCATAAAGCTCGTCCCCTCGCCGACCTGGGAGTTGACGTCGATACCCGCCCGGTGCGACTGGAGAATATTCCAGGTAGCAGCCAGCCCGAGCCCAAACCCATTCGTCTTGGATGTAAAATAGGGCTCGAAGATCCGCGAGATATTCTCCTCCGGTATCCCGCCGCCATTGTCGTTGATGAGTACGCGGAAATTAGGCGACTCGTCCCGGATGGAAATAGTGATCACGCCGGACTGCGCCGGTACCGCCTCCACCGCGTTGATGAGGATGTTCAAGAAGGCGATCTTCAGCTTGTCCCTGTCGGCCATCACAAAGGCCGGCTGACCCGGATAGGCCAGGTCCAGCCGGATATTCTTCAGCGCTATCCTGTCGGAAGCCTCGGCCAGCGTGGAATTGATGATATCCTGGAGGTCCGTCCGCTGTAGCGATATCTCGGCCGGACGGGAAAGCTCGAGCAGTTCGGAGATAAGGGTATCGATACGGCTGCAGTTGCGCGCAATGATGTCCAGGTAGATATTCGCGTCCTCGCTGTTCAGCTCGGGCTTCAGCTGCTCGACAGAGAGATTGATATTCGTCAGCGGATTGCGCACCTCGTGGGCAAGCGTCCTCAGCAGCGTGGCCGTCCCCCGCAGCTTCTCGATCTGGAAGGTTGCCCGCTCGATCCGCTTGAGGTTGGTGATATCGTGGATAATGCCCTGTATATAGGCTTCGCCATTGGGGTCGACCTGCCGCGATATCGACAGGATGCAGTTGCGCCTTTCGCGGTTGCGGGTCATCAGCTCGACCTCCATCTCCTCTCCTCCCCCGCTGAGCAGCTTTTCCTTTAGCTGGAAGACCGCTTCCTTCCGGGCGAACAGGCTGTAGAGGCTGCGGGACAGCAGCTCTTCCTTGCTGTATTTGAAGAGCTCGGAGGTAGCCGCGTTGACGTCCCGGAAGATCAGGTCCTCGCCCAGCAGAAAGACGGCGTCCTTACTTTTTTCAAAGATATTCCGGAACTTCAGCTCATTGGCGCGAAGGGCCTTGATATACGCGCTCCGCTCAAGCGCATAGCGGATGCTCCGTTCGAGCTTTTCGGTCGTGATCTCCGATTTCACCAGGAAATCGGCCGCGCCGATGGTCATCGCCTGTATGTCCACCTCCCGGTTGCCAATGCCAGTCAGCAGCACCAGCGGCTCTTCGCAACCGATCCCTATCGCCTCCTCCAGCAGTTCCAGACCCGTCTTCGCCCCCAGCAGGTAGTCCACAAAATATATATCATACTTCCTGCCCCTGATGCGCTGGAGGGCGTCCTCATAATCATAACACCAGTCGATATGAAACTCCTTGTCGGGAATATCTTTGATGCATGCCTCGATGATCAGGAAATCATCCTCGTCATCTTCAACGATCAATATTCTTGTTGTCGAATGTGAAGGCAACATACTGAATGCGGTTTTATCTGGTTGTATCTTCTTTGGGTTATTTAGGGGGTATTTCATAGCAATTGGTTGGTCATTCCGGCAGGGCCTCCGGCTGTTTTTCCTTTGGTATTTCCTGTAGCGGCAGGGACACGATGATTACGGCCCCCTCGCCCGGCCTGCCCAGGGCCGAAATAAATCCATTGTGCATCTCGACGATCTTCTTGCAAAGAGCGAGCCCGATGCCCGTCCCCTCGTATTCCGAGCTGGGGTGCAGGCGCCGGAACATATCGAATATCTGCTCGGCGTATTTCTGGTCGAACCCGATGCCATTGTCCTCGATATAGATCCGTCCGTACCGCATATCCGCCGGCTTGCCATTCGTTGCGGCCACAACCGGCCCCTCTTCATACCGGATCCTGACCCGGGGTTCCTCCCCCTTCTTGCTATATTTCAAGGCGTTGCTGACCAGGTTGGAGAACAGCGGGCCCATCAGCACGGTGCTGGCAGGGAGAACGGGCAGCCTGTCGACCGTTACTACGGCGTTCTTTTCGCGGATCGGCGCTTCCAGCTCGGAAAGCACCTCTTCGATAACGCCGTTCAGGTCCACAGCCTCGAACGGCTGTTTTTCCACGGATATCTTGGAGAACCGGAGGATGTCATTGATCAGGTCCTGCATCCGTCTCGACACCTCCTGTATACGCGTCAGATAGAGCCGGCCTTCCTTCCCCATCGAATCGCCGGGGCTGGCGAGCAACCGGTCGCTGAACATCCGGATCTTCCGCAGCGGTGCCTGCAGGTCGTGAGAAGCCATGAACGCAAACAGATCCAGGTCCTTGTTGGCCGCCTCGAGACGGGCTATATTCTCCAGCAGCTGCTTATTCAGCTCGGTCACCTTCTCCTCCGAGGCCTTCCTTTCATTGATCTCCAGCTCGAGGCTCCTGTTGACGGCGATCAGCTTCTGCTCCTGCAGCAGCAGCCGCTGGTTTTTGCGGTACAGGTCCACGAATACACCCACCTTCGCCCGCAGCAGGTCCGGGTTGACCGGCTTGTAAATATAGTCGACCGCTCCGGCCCGGTAGCCCTTGAAAAGATTCTCTTCGCCGTAGTTATTGGCAGTAATAAAGATAATTGGAATATGTCTCAGCCGCTCTCTTTCGTAGATCAGCGCTGCCGTTTCGAATCCATTCAGGTTCGGCATTTGAACGTCCATCAAAATAAGCGCAAAATCAAAATCGGTAAGCAATAGTTTCAACACCTGGCGACCGCTGCTGGCCTTGACAATATTATAACCATCCGGCTCGAGCACGCTTGCCATGGACAGCAGATTGTCCTCCCGATCGTCGACTATCATGATCTTTGGTTGCATCTATAGGTTTTGCTGGTTTGGGATTATGTATTTTCGGCACACCCGTCCATTATTTATAGAACCATACCCGCATCAGCGACAGCAATTGATCGATCTTCAGCGGCTTGGTGATATAATCGGATGCTCCGGCCTCGATACATTTCTGCCGGTCGCCCTTCATGGCCTTGGCCGTAACGGCGATGATCGGCAGCGTATTGTTCTTGTGCTCTCTTCTGATCTTCTGCGTGGTCTCGTAACCGTCCATCTCCGGCATCATGATATCCATCAGCACCATGTCCACCTTCTGCTTGTCGTCATTGATGATCTGGATGGCCTCCTTACCGCTCTCCGCCGTAACGACGTTGATATTGTACCGCTCAAAAACGGTCGTCAGCGCAAAAAGATTACGCACGTCGTCGTCCACTACCAGCACATTCTTGCCGGTAAGGATGTCGTCCTGCATCCGGATATTCTCGATGACCTTCTTCTTTTCCGGCGCCAGCTCCTTATGGTTGATATGGAGATGCAGCACGGTCTCCTCCAGCAGATGTTCCAGCGAATTTACTCCTTTTAACAATACCGTATTGGAGGCCCTGTTCAGGTGGTACAGCTCTTTCTTGTCGAAGTCCTTGGCCGAATATACGATCACCGGCGTCAGCTTTTGCTTGATCTCGCTGACCTGTTTGAGCAGCTCGATACCCGAAATATCCGGCAGCGTATAGTCGAGGATGATACAGTCGAAGTCTTTGATATTGGTGTCCTGCAACGCCTTCCTACCTGACGGCACGATGGTGACCTGCATGTTGTCGGCCTGGAGCATCTTGCTGATCTGGGAAGAATCTATTTCGTTGTCCTCCACCACCAGTATCTTCCGGGTCTCCTTTTTATTGAACGAACGGATATCCTCGAACAGCTCGTTGAGCGCCTCGTTCTCCAGCGGCTTCAGGAGGAAGCTACGCGCCCCGCGTTTGAGGGCCAGCGCCTTGTTCTCTTCACCCGAGATGAGATGTATCGGAATATGCCGGTAGTTGAGGTCGTTGCGCAGCAGGTCCAGCACCTTCCATCCGCTGGTATCCGGCAGCTTGACGTCGAGGGTTATCGCGACGGGCGTAAACCGGTTGATAAAGTCGAACACTTCCAGGTAGTTCGTCGCGACCACCGCCTTCATGCCATACTCGTGCGCCTTTTCGATGATGATCCGGCCGAACCGGAGGTCGTCTTCCACTACCAGGACGATCCTGTCCCCCGCCTGTATCGAGCTGCGGTCATCCCCCGTATCATTGATCATCTCGTTGACGATGTTCAGCTTGGGTGACTCCGACTCGCTGGTCACGCGCAGCGAGTTCAGCAGGGTATCGATCTCCCCGCTGTCGCCACCCAGCTGCAGCTGCCGGATAGCGTTGAGGTTGTCCGAAGTTTCTTTGGAGATATGTCCGATGACGTTCTCCACGGGCAGGAACAGGGTAAAGATGCTACCCCTTCCCGGGACGCTCTCCAGCTCGATCGTACCCCCCAGCAGTTCGGCCAGGCCACGGCTGATCGACAACCCGAGGCCTGTTCCTCCGTACTTACGGCTGGTGGAACCTTCTGCCTGCTGGAAGGCTTCGAAGATGATATTTTGTTTCTCCTGTGGAATGCCGATGCCGGTATCATGGATCGCGAAGGCCACCACCTGTCGGGCCTCATCCAGGCTTGGATTGCCGGGCTTCCAGTTGCGGCTGGCTTCGTATATCCGCAGCCTGACCTCGCCTTTTTCGGTAAACTTAAAGGAGTTGGACAGGAGGTTCTTGAGGATCTGGTTCAGACGCTGCAGGTCGGTCTCCATGTTCTGCGGCAGCCTCGGGTCGGTATCGATGGTGAAGCGCAGGTGTCTTGCCTCCGAGATGGGTTTGAAGGTAGTCTCCACGAACGCGGCGATCTCGCTGAAGCGTACCGGCGAGATGTTGGCCGTGATGAACCCGGACTCGATCTTCGACAGGTCGAGGATGTCGTTGATCAGCTGGATAAGGTCGTCCCCGCAGGAGTGGATCGTCTTGGCATACCGGATCTGCTTGTCGGTCAGGTTGCCCTCCACGTTCTCATACAGCTGTTGCGCCAGGATGAGCAGACTGTTCAGTGGCGTCCGCAGCTCGTGGGACATATTCGCGAGGAACTCCGATTTGTATTTCGAGGTCAGGGTCAGCTGTTCGGCCTTTTCTTCCAGCGACCGGCGCGCCTCTTCGACCTCCTTGTTCTTGGCTTCCACCTCGTTCTTCTGCTTTACCAGCAGCAGGGCCTTGTCCTGCAGCTCGTCGTTGGTCCTGCGGAGCTCTTCCTGCTGTATCTTCAGCTCGCCGGCCAGCGACTGCGACTGCGCCAGCAGCTCTTCCGTACGGCTGTTCGCCTCGATCGTGTTCAGCACGATACCGATGCTCTCCGTCAGCTGGCCCACGAAGTCCAGGTGGGTCTCGCTGAAGATATCCAGGGACGCCAGCTCGATGACCGCCTTTACTTTGTTCTCGAACAGCACCGGCAGGATGATCAGGTTGGCAGGCTTTGCGCGACCAAGACCCGAACTGACCTTTATATAATTACCTGGGACGTTCGAGAGGATTATCCGCTCTTTCTCGAAGGCCACCTGTCCAACCAGGCCTTCGCCGATAGAGAACTCGGTCGGGATGTTCTTCTCCGATTTATAGCCGTATGCGGCGAACAGCCGCAGCTTGTCTTCCCTTGTGTCTTCGTCCTGCTTGAGGATGAAGAAGGCGCCGTAGTGCGCCGATACCACCTGGGCGAGCTCTGAAAGGATACGCTGGGTCACCGTGTTGAGGTCCTTCTGTCCCTGCAGCATCTGCGTGAACTTCGCCAGGTTGGACTTCAGCCAGTCCTGCTCCTGGTTGCGCAGCGTCGTCTCCTTCAGGTTGGCGATCATCTGGTTGATGGTATCCTTGAGCGCTTCCACCTCCCCTTTCGCTTCAACGCGGATGGTTCGGGTAAGGTCACCCTTGGTTACCGCCGAAGCCACTTCCGAGATGCTGCGCACCTGCGTGGTCAGGTTTTGCGCCAGCTGGTTAACGTTCTCCGTCAGGTTCTTCCAGATACCGGAGGCGCCGGGTACGCTGGCCTGGCCACCCAGCCGGCCTTCGACACCCACCTCACGCGCTACCGTCGTCACCTGGTCGGCGAACAGGGCCAGGGTGTCGATCATCTCGTTGATCGTATCCGTCAGCTGGGCCACCTCACCGCGTGAAACGATCGATAGCTTTTGTTTCAGATTACCCGTCGCCACGGCCGTTACCACCTTGGCGATCCCCCGCACCTGGTTGGTCAGGTTGGAGGCCATCATATTCACCGAGTCCGTAAGGTCTTTCCAGGTACCGGCCACGCCTCTTACTTCGGCCTGACCGCCCAATTTCCCTTCCGTACCCACCTCACGCGCCACACGCGTCACCTCATAGGCGAAGGAGTTCAGCTGTTCCACCATCGTATTGATGGTATTCTTCAGGTCGAGGATCTCGCCTTTTACGTCGATGGCTACCGTCTTGGACAGGTCACCGGAGGCCACCGCCTTGGTCACCTCGGCGATGTTACGCACCTGCGCCGTCAGGTTGCCCGTCATCTGGTTCACCGAGTCGGTAAGGTCCTTCCAGGTACCGGCCACACCGGGCACGAAGGCCTGGCCGCCCAGTTTCCCGTCCGTACCCACCTCACGCGCCACACGCGTCACCTCGCTGGCGAAGGCGCGCAGCTGGTCCACCATCGTATTCAGCGTCTCCTTCAGCTGCAATATCTCGCCGCGCACGTCCACCGTGATCTTCTTCGACATGTCCCCGTTGGCCACCGCGATGGCGACCTCGGCGATATTGCGCACCTGGCCGGTCAGGTTGGACGCCATCCCGTTGACGGAGTCGGTAAGGTCCTTCCAGGTACCGGCCACGCCAGGCACAAAGGCCTGACCGCCTAGCTTCCCTTCCGTACCCACCTCACGCGCCACGCGGGTCACCTCGGAAGCGAAGCCGCGCAGCTGGTCCACCATCGTATTGATCGTATTCTTCAGCTCGAGGATCTCACCCTGTACGTCCACCGTGATCTTACGGGAGAGGTCACCGTTGGCCACCGCTGTGGTCACCTCGGCGATATTACGCACCTGTCCTGTCAGGTTACCCCCCATTTTGTTCACCGAGTCGGTCAGGTCCTTCCAGATACCCCCCACACCCGGTACGTCCGCCTGGCCGCCTAATTTCCCTTCCGAACCCACCTCACGCGCCACACGCGTCACTTCCGAGCCGAATGAGTTCAGCTGGTCCACCATCGTATTGATCGTGTTCTTCAGCTCGAGGATCTCGCCCTGTACGTCCACCGTGATCTTGCGTCCGAGATCACCCCGTGCCACGGCCGTGGTCACGTCCGCGATGTTACGCACCTGGGCCGTCAGATTACCAGCCATCTTGTTTACCGAATCGGTCAGGTCCTTCCATACGCCACCGACGCCTTCCACCGCCGCCTGACCGCCCAATTTCCCTTCCGAGCCTACCTCACGCGCCACACGCGTCACTTCCGAAGAGAAGGAGTTCAGCTGGTCCACCATCGTATTGATCGTATTCTTAAGCTCGAGGATCTCACCCTTTACGTCCACGTCGATCTTACGGGAGAGGTCACCCGTCGCCACGGCTGTGGTAACTTCGGCAATGTTACGCACCTGCGCAGTCAGGTTGCCGGCCATGATATTCACCGAGTCGGTAAGGTCCTTCCAGGTACCTCCTACACCCGGCACGTCCGCCTGGCCGCCCAATTTCCCTTCCGAACCCACCTCACGCGCCACACGCGTCACTTCCGAAGAGAAGGAGTTCAGCTGGTCCACCATCGTATTGATCGTATTCTTCAGTTCGAGGATCTCACCCTTTACGTCGACCGTGATCTTGCGGGTCAGGTCACCCTTGGCCACCGCCGTCGTCACTTCCGCGATGTTACGCACCTGACCGGTAAGGTTAGACGCCATAGCGTTTACCGAATCGGTAAGGTCTTTCCAGGTACCGCCGACGCCCCTTACGTGCGCCTGGCCGCCCAACTTCCCTTCCGTACCTACTTCCAGCGCCACGCGCGTCACCTCCGATGAGAAGGAGTTCAGCTGGTCCACGAGCGTATTGATCGTATTCTTCAGCTCCAGGATCTCTCCCTTCACGTCCACCGTGATCTTCTTGGACAGGTCGCCCTTGGCTATCGCGGTGGTCACGTCCGCGATATTCCGCACCTGCGCCGTCAGATTGCCCGCCATCAGGTTCACCGAGTCCGTAAGGTCCTTCCATACACCCGCAACCCCTTTGACCTTGGCCTGGCCACCCAGTTTCCCCTCCGAACCCACCTCACGCGCCACGCGCGTCACCTCCATGGAGAACAGGTTCAGCTGCTTCACCATGTCATTCACTTCCCGGGCGATACGGGAGAACTCCCCCTGCAGGGTATGCCCCCCGATCTCCAGCGGCATGTTCTGGGACAGATTGCCTTTGGCCACCGAGCTGATGACGTGCGCGATCTCGATGGTAGGATGCACCAGGTCCGAGATCAGCGTATTGAGGGAGTCTACACCTGTTGCCCAGGAGCCTTTGGCGTTCGGCACTTCGATACGCTGGGTCAGCTTGCCCTGCTTACCGATGGTATTGCCGGCCTTGGTGAACTCCCTCATCATCTCCTCATTGAGCGAGATGATCTCGTTCAATGTATCGTAGACCCGTCCCCGCACGCCCGTCTCGCCGATGGGCATACGAACGGAGAAATTACCATTGCGTACTTGCAGGAGTATCCGGAGCAGATCCTTGTCGTCTGCGGCCATTTCGGTATCGTATCCGGTGTGTCTGGCCATTCCGTTCTTGCCATTTGCGGCTGCTGGTTTTCGGGGAGAGGCTTTTTTCTTTGCGACCTTCGTAGTTGTGGTAGCGGCCATAGAAATTTTACTTTATCAAGATTTTTTTTAATAGGTATTTGACCTTCTGGCACGCGCCAGTCAGTTTTCCGGTCAAATTATAGCACAAGACCCGCGCCATATATTTGGCAAGGTTCTGGCAGAGGAGATTGAACGGAAAATCACCGGTTTAGATGCAAGTATGAAAAGTGCAATGGAAGGTAGGAAAATATCCGTAAAATGATAACTTTAGATACCCTTAGAATAGTATAGACAGCCTGGCCTTATCACCGTCATGAACAATTACAACTTTTTTATGAAAAGCAACTCTCATCTTATCTTCATTGTAGATGACGATCCGGACGACAGGCAGATCATACTGGATGCTTTCCTGGAACGAAGCCCACAGATTGACTACGTGTTTATCGAAAACGCTGAAACTCTTTTGGATACGCTATATTCCGACGAATCGGAGTTTCCCGCATTGATCCTTCTTGACCTGAATATGCCCGGCATGCTGGGCTTGCAGGCGCTGAAAGAGATACGGGGCAATAAGCAGTTCAGCCAGATTCCCATCATCGTACTGACAACTTCTACCCTTAACCAGGACCGTAAGACCTCTTATGAGCTCGGTGCATCCTGCTTTCTGCGAAAACCGGACAGCTTCAGCGAACTGGTCGAGCTGACCGATTCGATCGTAAAGCTTTGGTTGCATGAATATCAGCCGCAGGTCCAGCAGGCCACTTCAGAAAACAATAGTTGAAGAAAAAAAGTGTGGAATTTAATCTACACTTTTTTCCATTTTGGGCGCTTTATTGTCTGAAAAATCATAAAAATTACACAAATTCCATTTTTTCGCATATTCAACGAAAGGGGAACGGCTTTTGAACCCTTATTGGTAAACATATCTGACGCACGTCACCTAAAACGTTCACCATGAAAAAAGGAAAATTCATCATTTATTTGCCGGTTCTCCTGTTCTTTATGTCTTTTCGCGCGCTGTGTGCGGACGTAAAGACGGCCCCGCTGGATCTGCCATCGAAAGAAGCGCTGGCAACGATGACACACGAACAGAAAGAAGAGCTCGTTCAGCAGATGAAAGACAGGACCGAGGCCATCAAAGCAATGGACAAATCACAGCTGACAAAGGACGAGCGTAAAGAGCTGCGGGCTGAGCTCAAAGCCATGAAGAAAGAAGCCCGCGCCGTCACTGGAGTATATATCTCCATCGGCGCGCTAATCATCATTATCCTGCTATTGATCATAATCCTCTGATCCCGGAAAACTTTTCTGTTACCAGGCCCCCGAAAGGGGGCCTTTTCCTTTCCATACACCACCGCCTGCCATCCATACGTCAACAAAATTTTCCCATTCCCCTCAACACCCTGACCTTTACACCGTGAATACATTCAAAAAATACCTCTTCCCTGCGCTCTACGGGCTCGTCGTTTACTTCACGATAAGGCTCCTGCTCGACACAGTCACCGGCATGCGGTTCTGGAGGGACAGGGCCTGGGAACAGAATGCCCTGGAAATGCTCTACAGCATCGCCTTCAGCTATCTCTTCCTCGCCGCCTGCAACCGCCTCTTCCGGTATTTCGACCGGCGCTGGCCGGCCCACGACCTCAGCTATGGACGCGTTGCCCGCGAGATCGGGTGGCTTATCGGCCTGAACCTCTTCTTCAATAACGTCGTTTTCCTGCCGCTGGCCGCTTTCACCGACGACGGCGCGCAGTGGTTCGACGTCGTGGACATCAACACGATCCCGCTGCTCTATTCGCTGATCTACTACGGCATCGCCCGCAGCAGCACCTTCCTGAAAGCCTATATCGAAGGAAAGGTCCAGCTGGAAAAGATCACCAACGACCAGCTGCAGACCGAGCTGAAGTTCCTCAAGGCGCAGTATCACCCCCATTTCCTGTTCAACGCTCTCAATACGATCTATTTCCAGATGGACGAGGACGTGGCCGCCGCCAAAAAGAGTGTAGAGAAATTCTCCGAGCTGCTGCGCTATCAGTTGTACGACCAGCAGCAGACGGTCAGCGTCAGCCAGGAATTGCACTATCTCCAGAACTTTATCCAGCTGCAGCAGACCCGTAGCTCGGAAAAGCTCCGGCTCGACACCCGGTTCCACGCCGGTCTCAACGGCCAGCAGGTCTATCCCCTGCTGTTCCTGCCCCTGGTGGAGAATGCGTTCAAATATATCGGAGGGGACTACAACCTCCAGATCGCCGCCGACCTGCGGGAGCAGGACCATACCATCGAATTCAGGGTGATCAACTCGGTGCCCGACAATATTCCGACCAAAAAAGAAAAAGGCATCGGCCTCGAAAACCTGAAAAGAAGGCTCGAGCTGCTCTATCCCGACCGCCATACCCTGACTACCCGTCAGACACTGGGCGCGGGAGGCAACGAGTTCACCGCCGTCCTAACGCTTCAATACAACTAGACTATGTCGCAGAAAATAAAATGTATCATTACCGACGACGAACCGTTTGCCCGTAAAGGACTACAGGGATATATCCAGCAGATCGATTTCCTCGACCTCCGGGGTACCTGCGAGAACGCGCTCGAGCTGAATTCCCTGCTGAAGCACGAAAGCGTCGACCTGCTCTTTCTCGACATCGAAATGCCGTATATGACCGGCATCGACTTCCTGAAGAACCTGCCGACCCGCCCGCGGGTGATCTTTACCACCGCCTATGAAAAATATGCCCTGCAAGGCTTCGAGCTGGAGGTCCTTGACTATTTGCTCAAACCGATCCCCTTCGACCGGTTCCTGAAAGCAGCCAATAAAGCATTCGACTATTTCCGTCAGCAGCAGGGCTCCACTCCTACAGAGGACTATATCTTCGTAAAGGCGGACAGCAAGCTGGAAAAGATACAGTTCGCCGATATCCTTTTTGCCGAAGCGCTGGAGAACTACGTCGCCATCTACACCCGCGAGAAAAAGATCATCACCCACCTCCCCCTCAAAATGCTACAGGAAAAGCTGCCCCAGACCTCCTTTATACAGCCTCACAAATCCTATATCGTCGCCATCGACAAGATCAACTCCATCGAAGGGAATATCCTCCATATTGGCAGCTACCAGGTGCCCATCAGCAAATACCAGAAAGAAGAGGTCATGGAGAAGATCGTGAACAGCAAGCTGCTGAAACGCTGACCCCCTGGAACACCGGCGGGGCGCTGGTCTTATATCTTCTTCTTCATCCACCAGTCCGTCTGTGCGTCCAGACCGACCAGGAATACGTGTTCTCCAAAATGTTCGAAGCCCCATTTCCTGTAAAAGGCGATCGCCCGGTGGTTGTGCTCCCATACGCCCAGCCAGACCCAGTCCATTCCCATCTTGCCCGCCAGGTCGAGACATGCCTGCATTAAGGCCGCACCCACTCCTTTTCCTATCATTTTCTGCTCGGAATACAGCTGTACGATCTCGATGGCCCTGGTCCCCTGCAGACCCTGCGGCAGCTCTGCCGCCTCGCGCATCGAAGCATAGCCTACCGCCTCGTCCCCCTCATAGGCCAGCAGGAACCAGCGTCCGGGCGCCCCCACTTCCGCCAGCTGTTTGTCCCGGGGCATCTGCTCTTCCAGGAAAATGCGCATATTCTCCTCCGTATTATGGCGGGCAAACGTATCATAGAAGGTCTTCCGGCTCAGGTCGACGACCAGATCGGCGTCCTCGATGCCGGCTATCCTGATCTGAATTGTAGAAGGTTTCATAGTCACGCAAACTAAAGCTTAGTGCAAAAAATTACCAAAAAAAATAATTTTTTGCACTAACACCATAGATGTCTGTACACTCGGCCGCGGGCAGAACTTCGTCGGAACTGCTTCGCCACGTTCCTCCTCGTTCGTTCCCTTCGCGGGCCTCGTGTACGAACCGGACTCCGTCCAGTTAAAGAATAAAATCGACGCGGAAACCGTGCATTCCGTCCTGGTGCGAGTAGGTGACGGAGAAGCCGTAATTATCGCAGATCTGCTTCACGATCGCCAGGCCAAGTCCCGTCCCGCCGGAATGCGCGCCTTTGGTGAAACGATTGAAGATCGTCGTCGGGTCGAATCCCAGCCCCGAGCCCGTATTGCTGACCCGAAGGCTTCCATTGCCGAGCCGGACCTCCAGCCGGCCCCCGTTGCGGTTGTGCCGGACAGCATTCAGCAGGAGATTGTTCAGCAGGATATCCGCCAGGTAGTCGTTGATGGGCAGCAGCAGCGGATGAAGGTCCGTCGTCACTGCTATCTCCCTGGTCTTCAGCTGGTCGTCGAGCTGCGCCAGCTTTTGATCGACGAGTATGGACAGGTCGACCGGGCTGGTATGCCCGAACTGGTTGTTCTCGATCTTCATCAACAGTAGCAGGGACTGGTTCAGCTGGCGAAGGCGGCCGATGGCGTCGTACATCGCCTGCACCGACTGGTGGTGCTCTCCAAGATCCGTGTCCTGGATCAGCAGGTCTAATTTAGAGTTGATGATCGCCAGCGGCGTCTGCATCTCGTGGGAAGCGTTGTCGGTAAAGTTCTTCAGCATCTCATAGTCCTTCAATATCTTGGCCGTCATCTGCTGGACGACGCCATTGAGGTCCCTGAACTCCTCGGTGTCGGTGGGACGGACCGGCAGCGGCTGACGGCTGGACAGGTTAAAGCGACGGATGCCATCCAGTGTCTCATAAAAGGGCCGCCACAGCCGGCGCAGCAAGAACCGGTTGGCTATCAGCAGGGTCCCCAGCAACAACAGGATCATGCCGGGCGTGATCAGCATCATCAATTCCAGCAGGTCGTCCGTCTCTTCTTCGGACTTTGCCACGCTGACGGTATACAGCTGCCCGCCGGCCCTTATCGGGAACAACAGTTCCCGGTAGGCGTCCATACCTTTGTGGTGGGGCGTCGCCTTCATGGTATGGTGGAATATCCGGCGGACTTCGGTCGATCCTGCCGGCTGGTAGGTTATCAGCTGGTCCCGGTAGCTGGTGGGCTCCGGCAGCCGGTCCTGGACACGCACGTGTTGCCGGATCTCGTCCTCCTCTACTTTCAGGCTGTCATCCAGTTCCCGAATCAAGACATAACGTACTGAAAAATAATACACTACACTGCCTACCAGCAGGGCAAGAACGCTGGCCAGGATATTCACGCGGCTATATTTGACAAAAAGTTTCATATCTTTTCCACAGATCGACCGTAAATGTGCAAATTTTCCGGGAGAGAACCCCAAATTTCAATAAAATATAACTACCTTTGCAAGCTCTTTAAAAAGCAGTCATGAGCAGCCGCCGGGAATTCGATATAGCGTTTGTGGGCCTTAAGGCTGGTATTCATGAGTTCAGTTATAAGATCACTGACAAGTTCTTTGAAGCATACCAGCAACAGGATTTCCGTCATTGCGACGCCCAGGTCAAGCTGACCCTGGATAAAAAGAACAGCTTTATGCTCCTGAAATTCGAGATCGGCGGCAAGATAGAGATCACCTGTGACCGCTGTGGCAATATGCTTCCGCTGGACCTCTGGGATGAGTTCAATATCCTGGTAAAGCTGGTGGAGGATCCGGATATCATGAACCAGCAGGAGGAAGACCCCGACGTATATTATATTTCGAAGGGAGAAAGTCACCTGCACGTCGCAGACTGGATCTACGAGTTCATCAATCTCAGCATCCCGATGCAACGGATGTGCAAGCCGGAGGAGATGGGTGGACCGCATTGCAACAAGGAAGTGCTGGAAATGCTGAAAAAGCTTGACCGGGAAAAGAGTAAGCCCGAGAATCCGCTCTGGAAAGGACTGGAGAAATTCAAGGACCTTCCTCCGGAACCAGATACGGTGAAATAGACGCCGCGCCATGAGCGGGGCACATATATATAAATTATTGGTTAGTTAAAATAGAAGTGATATGCCAAATCCGAAACGGAGACATTCCCAGCAGCGCAGTGCCAAGAGAAGGACACATTATAAGGCTGAGAAAGTAACATTAAGCAAAGACAGCACTACGGGTGAAATACATGTTCGCCACCGTGCACACGTAAGCGAAGGTAAGTTGTTCTACAAAGGAAAGGTTGTTGCCGAGACGTCGCCAATTAAATAGTTGGCGATTAAGTAGTTCAATTATACCGTCGAATGAATATTGGTTTAGACATGATGGGAGGGGACTTTTCACCGCTGGAGGCGGTGAAAGGTGTCCAGCTGTACCTCGCCGAGACCGGAACGCCGGCCACGCTGTGGCTGGTCGGTGACGAAGCTCAGATCAACCCCCTGTTAAAGGAGCATTCGATCCCTGCGGAAGCCGTAAAGGTCATTCATGCTCCCCAGGTCATCGGCATGCACGAGCACCCGACCAAAGCCCTGAAAGAAAAACAGCAGTCTTCCATAGCCATCGGCTTCCACCTGCTGGCTACCGGCAAGATGGACGCGTTCATCAGCGCAGGCAATACGGGCGCCATGCTCGTAGGGGCTCTGTACAGCCTCAAACCCATCGAAGGCGTCCTGCGCCCGACCATCTCCACTGTCATTCCCAAAGAGAACGGCAATACCGGGATCCTGCTCGACGTTGGCCTCAACGCCGACTGCAAACCCGAGAACCTCAACCAGTTCGCGGTTCTCGGCTCGCTCTACGCCCGCCATATCCTCGGCATCGATCAGCCCCGCGTCGGCCTGCTGAACATCGGCGAAGAAGAAGGCAAAGGCAATATCCTTGCCCAGGCGGCTCACCCGTTGCTGAAAGAGAACGACCATATCCATTTTATCGGCAACATCGAAGGCCGCGACCTCCTGCTCGACAAGGCGGACGTAATGATCTGCGAGGGTTTCACGGGCAATGTGATCCTGAAGCTGATCGAGTCCCTGTTCGACATCACCCGCAGCCACCAGACCAAAAGCGAATACTTCGACCGCTTTGACTTCGAATTCTATGGCGGCACCCCCCTGCTGGGCGTTACCAAACCCGTCATCATCGGGCACGGCATCTCCCGCGGCAAATCTTTCCTCAACATGGTCAAGCTTGCCCAGAAAATGATCGAGACCAACCTGCTGGGCAAGATGAAAGAAAGCTTTCATGCCTGATGAAAGCGGTCATCACCTATCTGAAGGATTATCTACGCACCACCTCCCGGCCCGCTCTTATCGTCACTATGCTGCTCGTCGCCAGCTTGATCGCCGCCAATTATTCCGTTGGCATCGAACGCCGCATACAAGCGCTGGGTCACTGGTATCTCTCCGCCGGGGTCTTCTTCCTGTTCTTCCTCATCGTGATCGCGCTCACCTGGGGACTGCAATATGAATGGAGCAAAAAAGAGACGCTGGCGCCCACCCTTACGCGCGGCGGAACAATAAAGCTTCAGCCGGTGCTGACGTCATCGCCTGACCAGCTGTCATTCGACCGGAGGCTGCTGCTGGTCCTGCTGATCGCGCCGCTGTATTTTTCATTGAAAATGATCCACTGGGACCTCTATCCCATCCTGCCGCAGTCCATCGCCGCGCCCTGGGACCGGTATACCCTGCTCGTCGTTCAGCTGCCGCTAAAGCTGGTCCTGCTGGCAGGAGTACTTTGGGGTTGCTATCGGTTGGGACTAGTCGAAGGCAAGAGCCTTCGCCATTCGGTCGGGCTGACCACGGAAAGCTTCGACGCCCGGCCCTATTTTCTTCTGCTCGCCTTGCTGCTGCCACTGGTCGCGCTCGCTTCGACGCAGCCCGATTTCCTCGCCGTCTATCCAAAGGTAAAAAACATCGATTTCCTCGATGGTCACGCCAGACCGATGTGGCCCTGGCGGCTGCTGTACGAGCTGTCCTATGGCCTTGACTTCCTTGGCATCGAGCTCTTTTTCCGGGGCCTCCTGGTCATTGGCCTCGTCCGCTATGCCGGCGACAGCGTCATCCTGCCGATGGCTGCCTTTTATTGTACCATCCATTTCGGCAAACCGCTCGGCGAGTGCGTATCCTCCTTCTTCGGCGGCCTCATCCTGGGCGTGCTCGCGGCCCGCACCCGCAGCATTGTCGGTGGTCTCATCGTCCACCTCGGGTTGGCCTGGATGATGGAACTTGGCGGCTGGCTGGGTCACTCATTCCATTTTTAAGCTTTTTACAGGGTTGGCCAGCGCGGCGCCCATCGTGCGGGCCACGATCAATATTACCATCACGACACCCAGGCCCGCCATCGCAACCACGAACGGCCAGACCGTGATCTCTATCCGCGTCGCATAGTCGCTGAGCCAGCGGTTCATGATCCACCAGGCCAGCGGCGTGGCTGCCAGCCCCGCCACCAGCAGCAGCGGCAGATACTCCCGTAAGAACAGCCGGATGATCCCGGGCACAGAAGCCCCGATAACCTTGCGGATCGCGATCTCTTTTGTCCGCTTTTGAATGCTCTGCGACAGCAGCCCTACGACTCCCAGCAGCACGATGATCAGCGCCAGCACGGTTGCAATAGACGCCGCCTTCTTCAGCCGCAGCTCGTTGGTATAGATGTCCTGCAGGTATTCGTCCATGAACTTGTATTCGAACGCCGCGCCCGGCATCAGCCTGCTCCACTCCTTCTGTAGCGTCGCCATCATCCGGCCAATGTTACCCGGTCGCAGCTTGAAAGAAAAATAGCGATAGGTGATAAAGCTGCGCACGGGCAGGAATATCTCGGGCTGGATGGCCTGTTTCATGGCGTCGAAGTGAAAATCATGCACGACGCCAGCCACCGTATACGGGACGGGATTCCCGAAAAGGCGAACCCTGCGGCCCAACGCCTCGCCGGCCTGCTTCCAGCCCAGCGATCGGACGGCCGTCTCGTTGAGCACCACTTTAAGGGTATCGCCAGCGGCGGTCTCACCGGCGCCGTGAAAAAAGTTGCCCGCTGCCAGTCGGAGGCCATAAGCGTCCGCATAGTATTCGTCTGTGACCAGCGTTTGTCCTATGACCGCCCGCGTGGAATCCCCGCCTTCCCTGTACATACCAAGGTTGCCGCCGTTCATGCCATTGGGGATCTCATAGGACAGAGACACCTGCCTCACGCCCGGGATCATGGCCATTCTGGAACGCACGGCCTCCATCTTCTGCACTCCCGTGGTCGTCCAGTCCCGTGGCAGCTGGGCGGCCACCATGGCTTCCTTGTCATATCCCAGGCTGTCGCTGAAGAAAAGCCTGATCTGGCCATCCACAATGATCGCGCCGATCATGGCTATAGCGGCGATGCATAGCTGAAAAGCCACCATCCCTTTTCGCAGATAACCGTGCCGGTCCCCCACCGCGGGCCGGCCCTTCAACACTTCGACGCTGCCGATCGCGGACAGCCGGAAGGCGGGGTACAGCCCGGCCAGCCAGCCGCAGGCCAGGGCAAAAAGGACGATCGCCGGCCATGCCAGCACAGGCAGTCGCGTAATGGTCGGAATATTCTTTCCCAGAATGCTCGATACTGCAGGCGAAAAAAGGGCATAGCCGATCAGGGCAATGACCGTCGCTATTAGCGAAAGAACCACCGACTCGGCAAGGAATTGGGCCGTCACCTGCCGGCGCAGACTGCCCAGCACCTTGCGGACACCGATCTCGCGCAGCCGCGAAGCCGACTGCCCGATCGATAGATTGACAAAATTGACCATCGCCATCAGCAGGATAAAAACGCCGATAACCGCAAGTGTATATAGCATCCGGATAATGCCGCCTGATAGATAGAATTCGGGCAGCGGTACTACCTTGACCTTAAGATTGGAATAGATAAAGGGAGACGCGTTTGCCTTTACCAGATGGTCGATCGCCGACACCAGCGACTCGGGCTTTACTCCGTCCTGCAGTTCGACAAAGCTTGCGATAAATGGATTCTGCCAGCCCATATTCCGGCCAAAGAAGGGAAGGTTTGACGCACCAACGAAGACCTGGTTCGGGAATCCTTCGGCAAGGCGCGTCACAGAATTTCTCGGCGGGTCAGCCATCACACCTGTTATTCGGAAATCCTTTTTCCCACCGCTGAAACTCTCGATCGTCAGGTCCTTGCCCACCACGTCCGTCGTACCGAAATATTTTAGCGCCCTGTCCGCGGTGATGACGACGGTAAAAGGACGGTCCAGCGCAGTCCGCGCATCGCCATGGAGCAGCCGGAAACCATACATCGTCAACAGGGTGCTGTCGCCGATCTGGAGACCTTCCCGGAAATGTTTGTCTCCATAGGAAACAGTCGATGTCACGCCATCCTGCCGGTAAAAATTGGCGACCAGCCCCGGATAGTTCTCTTTCAGCGACAGGGCCAGCGGCCCTAGTGTCGCCAGCGGATATCCAAGATTGGGATCCTTCCACTCGCTCGTCAGGATATACTGCCGCCCGGAATGCGTAAGATCGCGATTGACCCTCCACTCCGACCAGCAATAACCTGCGATCAGCAACGCGACCAAAATGCCCAGGGAAAGACAGGCGATATTAAGGAAAGAATATAGCCGGCTGCGAAGGATATGCCGGACGGCGATGCGGTAGTAGTGACGCAACATGACGGAAGGATTTGTCCCTTTCGCCCAAAAATGCATGCCAATCTCATAAACAACTGATTATCAAAAGAATACTGCGGATGATGCGAGGCTGGCTGTTCGTTATTGGTCAACCGCTGTACGAAAAATATGCTACCAACCTGTAAGCCGGATCCTGTTCCCGCAGCGGCTCACGCCGGCGGGCGGTCATCATTTATCTGGCCGTTGCATTGCTGCAACGATCTAGCTGCCTACCCTCCGGCATCGGGCGGGCCGCCCTCAGTCGCCGGTATACGTGGCATTTCAGCATGCAAGGTTTACCCGCCCCGACGATTACGCGCCGGCGCCGTGGGCTCTTACCCCACGTTTTCAACCTCACCTCACCCTTTCGGCCGCCCGCCTGGCGGCGTTCACAGGCCCAAAGGGCGAGGCAGTTATTTTCTGTGGCACTCTCTGTGAAAACCCGCAGCCTGACGGCTCCGGACCTCCCCCGGCTCTTAACCGGTGCATTGCCCTATGCTGTCCGGACTTTCCTCCCCTCGTAGACGAGGAGCGATGACCCGGTTGGTAGCAAATACAAAGATACGACAGGTTGATCTTGCGGCCTACTTCTTCTTCCCGTACTCAAAAAAGATCTCGGTCGCCCCATAGCCAAACCGGGGATCATATCGGTTGACAAAGGACTTTACGTTCTTTTTCGTCCGCAGCGCCTCGTGTATCTCGTCTCTCAGCTTGCCCGAACCGACCCCGTGTATTACGATCATCGATGGCAGGTGGTGCGCCACCGCCAGGTCGAAATATTTCTCGAAGGTCTGCAGCTGCAGCGTCAGTATCTCGAAATTGTCGAGCGCCGCGGGCTTGTCCGTGAGCTTTTCGGCGTGGAGGTCCAGCTCACTGCGAGCCGGCTCCATATGCTGCCGCGCCTTCGATGCCTCGTATATCCGAAAGCCCGACCCGGCCAGTTTGCCGAGGCCCAGCGTGTCCACAGGCTTTTCCTCCTCATAGGGCCGAAAGGGATACTCGTCGAACAGCTTGAAGGAAAAGGTCGCCTCACCCTTCTTCCGGATCTCTTCGATACGGCCAAAGACCTGTTTGGCCTTTAGCTTCAGCGAGGTCTCGTAGTGTTCGGCCTTTAGCTTGTCCGGCGTCGCCAGCGTGAAATCGCACTCGAATACCGGGTTGTCGTTCAGGTTAGCGAAAGGGATATCGTGCAAATAGAAATCCTGCAGCGTAGGCAGCGCGCCGTCCAGGTCGAACTCGATCTTCCCGAAATAGTTCACGTGATAAGAGAAATGATAGCCCAATGGGGAATTGTTGACCAGGTATATCTTCAGGCTTTCCACTACGTCATCCCCGAACTCGTCGTTGTCGAATACGGGCAAAAATGTAAGCCATACGCCGTCGGCCAGCTGCGCTATACGCTCTTTCTTCTTCCCAGGCGCGGGCTTTTCGGGGGGCAGCTGATCGATGTACTTCTTCGGCTTTTTCCCGTCCGGAAAAAGCTTCTTTTCTGTAAACCGTCGGAAATACGGAAAATCCAGCTGATCGGTATATGCCGGGAACTTTACGCCCCGGACGTCGACCAGGACCATTTTGTCGTTGATGATCTCCACCACTTCCCCCTCGTCATTGGAATGCTGAATAACGACCTTATCTCCTACCTCGAACTTCATAAATTATTCCTTCTTTATAGCCTGTAAAGGTAAGCTTTTTGAAGGCTCGTCGGACCTTAACCCACTCCGCTGATAACCATAGACGAAATAGATCAGCAGGCCGATGCCCATCCAGACAAAGAACCAGACCCACGCGATCGCCGGTATCTCGATCAGCAGGTAGGCGCAGAACAGCACCCCCAGGACGGGGATAATGGAATATTTGCGGATCGCCGTTGCAATGGTCAGCACTGTCGTCATTATAGTAAACACCAGGAAGAGTATCTCCTGCAGTCCCGAGCTGGATAAGTGCAAGATCGCGTTGCCCAGCCTCTCCCTGAACAGCCACAAAAAGGCCGCGTACAGCACGATGATGATCCAGCGTCCGTTCACATAGGGTATATGGAACCGGCCCTTCGTCCCTCCCTCCATCTTCGGCAAAAGCAGGACACCCCCCGAAACCAGCACGAAGGCAAACAAGGTGCCGATGCTCGTCAGCTGGGTCATCAGCCCGCTGCTCATGAACAGCGTAGGTACGGCTACGATGATCCCGGTAATAATGGTCGAGAACCAGGGTGTCTTGTATTTGGGATGGATCTTGCCAAATGCCTTAGGCAGCAGCCTGTCGCGGCTCATGCTCATCCAGATGCGGGGCTGTCCCAGCTGGAACACGAGCAGCACGCTGGTGGTGGCGACCACGGCGCTGGCGGAGATGATATAGCCGATCCACTTCTGGTTGACCCTGTTGAAGACGAAGGCCAGCGGGTCGCTGACCATCAGCTCTGAATAGTTCACCATACCCGTCAGCACAAGGGCGATCAGGATATACAATACGGTACATATCACCAGGGAATAGATCATTCCCTTGGGCAAGTCCCGTTGGGGATTGGTGCATTCCTCCGCCGTGGTCGATATCGCGTCAAAACCGATATAGGCATAGAACACGGCCGATACGCCTTTCAGCACGCCCGTAAATCCGTTCGGCATAAAGGGATGCCAGTTGGAGGTCTTGACAAAGAAGCCGCCGACGATAATGACGAGGATGACCACCGCGATCTTGAAAATGACCATGAAATTGGTGGTCTTTTTGCTCTCTGTGATACCGATATAGGTAATATAGGAGATGATACAGACGATGATAAAGGCCGGCAGGTTGAAGACGATATGCGCGCCGCCGATGGCGGGCGCAGAATTCCAGGTGTCGATCGCTGTCCTGGCAGCGTCTCCGAGTACCCCACCCTGGGCCAGCGTAGCCTGCGCGGAGACGAACGCGTCCTTTGCCGTCCCCGGATCGGTGAGCATCCAGCCGGGAAGGTGAATATTAAAACCCATCAGCAGATTGTTGAAATACCCGCTCCACGCAATGGCCACGACGATATTCCCGATCGCATATTCCAGTATCAGCGCCCAGCCGATGACCCAGGCGATGATCTCGCCAAAGGCCACATAAGCGTAGGTGTAGGCGCTGCCCGCGATGGGTATACGGCTGGCAAACTCCGCGTAGCAAAGTGCGGAGAACCCGCAGGTTACGGCTGTAAGCACGAATAAAAGGGATATTCCGGGCCCTCCGTCATAGGCCGCTGCACCGATCGTAGAAAAGATGCCCGCCCCTACGACCGCAGCGATACCGAGAAAGGTCAGGTCACGAACCGTCAATACCTTGTTGAGCTTCACTCCGCCTCCATGTCCGTCCGATGCCCCCTCGATGGAATCCTTCATGATCCTGTTCAACGATTTCTTGCGAAAAACTGAGTTTGACATAAGGGAACAAATTAGGGAAAATTGCTTAAAAACAAGCATATTTGGGACCACCGGCCCTGCCGGCAATGCAGACCGCCTTCCCCTGTCATTTAAAAAATTTCATTTTGAAGTCAGGCTTTAACGCCGTAGCTTTTACGGCTATGAATTTCATCAAAAGACTCTTTGGAAGGGAGAAGGAAGTGACGGACGCGGCCAGCTTCTGGAAATGGTTTCTGCAGAACGAAAAGACCTTTCATACCGCCCTCAGCAAAGAGCAACGGATCAATGAAGACTTCCTGGACCTCCTGATGTCCAAGCTGAAAAACCTCAATTCCTGGTTCGCCTGTTCCGCCGGGATGTTCGATGCTTCCACGGCCGAGCTGATCATCACGGCGCAGGGCGACGTAAAGACGTTCGTATTTGCCGAAGAGCTGGTAGCCGCAGCCCCGTCCCTCCCAGGCTGGCGGTTCACCGCACTAAAACCACCTACGGGTCTGGATATCACCATCGAGATGGATGGCTTTACCTTCAATGACAGGGAGATGTCCTTCTTCAGCCGGGACAACGTGGAATATCCCGATGAAATAGAGATAACCCTTGTCCACAGCCGTTTTAGCGAAGCCAACAAAGAGATCATCACCAACGGGGCATTCATATTTCTCGACAATGCCCTGGGCGAGCTGAACACGGCCACGCTGCTGGACAATGTCCAGATCGACGCACCCGACGCAGACAATGCCGGTCTGATACCGCTGGAGAAGCTCAACGACTTCCTGGTCTGGAAGGAAAAGGAATTCGTCGAAAAATACAACGGTACCCGCCACAACACCGAGAGCGACAGCTATTCGATCCTGGAAGGAAAGGATGACAAGGGACTGCCTTCCATCGCGCTGGTCAACCAGGAGCTGCTCGGCTGGGACGCCAAGGCCTCTCACCCCTGGATGATGGTGATCGAGCTGAAATTCACCTCCATCACCAATGGAATGCCGGACAAGGAAATAGCCGCAGAGCTCAACCGCTTTGAGGACGACCTTGTCCTTCGGCTTCCGGATTCGGAGGGCTATCTCAACCTGGGCAGGGACACCTATAACAGCAAACGAACGATCTATTTCGCCTGCAAGGAATTCAGACACGCTTCCCGGACCGTGCAGCAGATACTGTCCGGCTTCAAGGGAAAAATAACCGTCACCTACGATATCTACAAGGATAAATACTGGCGGACGATGAACCGTTACCGCGCTTCCTGAAACGGTCACCCGCCAGGCTAGAACTCTCTCTGCAGCAGGTAGTCGATCAGCTGCCGTAACGGTTCTTTGCGGTTCGAAACCACCGCGACATCGTCCAGGCTCTGGTAGGCCGCAGCACGATACTGCTCTTTCAATTCCTTCACCCAGACGTCGACCCCGCAGGCATGATAGACCTGCAGCATTCCGCCGATCTTCTCCGCGGCCGGCGCCTGCTGAAGCCTCCGCATTTCGGCCCGCTGCGCGGCTGTAGCCAGCTCGAGGGTCTTTACCAGCAAAAAGGTCTTTTTCCCCGCAACGATATCGCCGCCTACCTGCTTGCCAAACTTTTCGGCATCGCCGTAACAGTCGAGAAAGTCGTCCTGTATCTGGAAGGCAAGCCCCAGATTGCGTCCCAGCCGGTAGAGGGTCTGCTGGTTGTTCAGGCCTGCTCCGCCGAGGATGCAGCCGATCTGCAGGCTGGCCGCCAGCAGCACGGAGGTCTTAAGCTCGATCATATTCAGGTACTCGTCCATCGTCACCTGCTCCCTCGATTCGAAATCCATGTCCAGCTGTTGCCCTTCGCAGACCTGCATGGCTGTCTGGTTATAAAGATGAAGTATCCGCCGGATATGCGGTGACTGGACGCGGCTGATGTATTCATAGCCGACGACCATCATCACGTCCCCCGAAAGGATCGCCGTGGGAATGCCGTATCGCTCGTGGACGGTCTTCTGCCCGCGCCGAAGGGGCGCCTTGTCCATGATATCGTCGTGTATGAGGGTAAAGTTGTGAAAAAGCTCGATAGCGGTAGCCATCTGCCAGGCGTCCTCTTCGATGGGGCCAAAAAGCTCATTGCCCATCAGACAGAGCAGGGGCCGGATCCGTTTGCCGCCCAGGCCAAGGAAATAATCGGCGGGTTCGTACAGGCTGGCCGGCTGGGCCGGAAAATGCCGGCTGTCAAATCTTTTGGCGAATACGGCTGACAGTTCCTGGAAACTAAACATACTTATTTCTTTTTCTTTCGGGACGTTTTTTTAGGGGGACTGGCGTGCGAGCTTTTAGTACCCGGGCCTTTGCCATGTTTGGGCTTCTTGCTCTGTGCGCTCCTCTTTCGTGCGGGTCTTTCCGGAGACCATTCGTCGCCGGGTTCCCCGATGGCTTCGCCTGCCGGGCTTTCCGTCAGTGCGGCGCCGGCCGACGTGATGACCCACTCATAGTCCAGCTGTCTTTTTGATAAATTGGCGGATATGACCTTTATCGTCACCTTGTCGCCCATACGAAACCGCCGGCCGCTGCGTCTTCCAACCAGCGCATAGTCGGTCTCGATATGACGGAAATCGTCATAATCCATCAGGCTGTTGAGGCTGACCAGCCCTTCGCACTTGTGTTCGATCGTCTCCACCCAGAAACCGAACGAAGCTACGCCACTGATCACGCCCTCGAACTCTTCGCCCAGGAAATCCTGCATATATTCCACCTGCTTGTACTTATTGGCGGCCCGCTCGCTCTCCATCGCCGCCCGCTCGCGCTCGCTGGTATGCCGGCATTTGGCCTCCAGCTTCTTGTCGATCACAATATTATTGTCGAGGCACTCCTGCAGGATCCGGTGAACCATTACGTCCGGATAACGGCGGATCGGACTGGTAAAATGACAATAGTGTTCGAAGCCAAGGCCGTAGTGCCCGATATTCTCCGTCGTATAGATCGCTTTGGCCATGGTGCGGATGCCCAGCTGCTCGAGGACGTGCTGCTCCGGCTTGCCCTGTACGTCCAGCAACATCTGGTTGAACGACTTCGCGATCGCCTGCGGCGACTGTACATCGAAGACGTGTCCGTACTTTTTGGCAAACTCTATAAAAGGAAGCAGCTTTTCCTTGTCGGGCGTATCGTGTACCCGGTAAGGGAAGGGAATGGGCTTCTTATTGACGGTTATCTTTCCTACAAATTCTGCCACTGCGCGGTTGGCGAGCAGCATGAACTCTTCCACCAGCTGGTGCGACTCCTTGCTCTCTTTTACCATGATGCCGATCGGCTTGCCCTTCTCGTCCAGCTTAAAACGAACCTCCGTAGACGAGAAATTGATCGCCCCCTTCCTGAACCGCTGTTTCCGCAACCGCTGGGCGATATCGTTGAGCAGCAGGATCTCGGACTCATAAAGACCCGTCTTCTGCTCGATGATCTCCTGCACCTCCTCATAGGTGAACCGGTGATCCGAGTGCATGACGGTGCGGCCCAGCCAGGTCTTTTTGACCTCTCCCTTTGGCGTCATCTGGAAGACGGCCGAGAAGGTCAGCTTGTCCTCGTGCGGACGCAGCGAACACAGCTCGTTGGAGATGCGTTCCGGCAGCATGGGATTGACCCTGTCGGGGAGATAGACGGAGGTTGCCCTGGTATAGGCCTCCTGGTCGAGGGCCGTCTCCGGCTCGACGTAATGGCTGACGTCGGCGATATGCACGCCGATCTCCAGCAGGCCATTGTCCAGCGTCCGGATGGATATGGCGTCGTCAAAATCCTTGGCATCCACCGGGTCGATCGTAAACGTCAGGATACCGCGGACGTCTTTTCTATTGGCAATTTCCGATTGCGCGATCAGGTCGGGCAGGCGCTCGGACTCTTCCACCACCTTTTCGGGGAAGAAGATAGGAAAGCCTGCTTCCAGCAGGATATCTTTCATGGCCAGGTCGTTGACATTCGTCTTATCCATGACCTGGACCACCTCGCCCTGGGGCTTTTTATTCTTCTCCCATTCCACTATCCGGACGATCACTTTGTCATTATTGACTGCGCCGTTCAGCGCCGTCAGCGGCACATAGATATCCGGCATCGGCTTGTCGGTCTCGGCGATAAAGAAAGCAAAAGACTGGCTGATCTCGATATGTCCGAGAAATTCCATCTGCTTCCTTTCCACTACTTCCACCACTTCTCCCTGCCACCTGCCGCTGCGGGCAGAGTTATTGACCACTCTCACATTTACCACGTCCCCGTGCAGGGCCGTATTGAAATCGGAGGGTCTTACCAGGATGTCCTGGTCCCGGCCTTCAACGATCACGAATCCCATGCCGCTGCGGGTGACGTCCAGCCTCCCCTTGTATAAATTAGCCGGATCAACGGTACTCTTCTTCTTATTCTTGCTCTTCTTTTTGTTTTTCATTTTCCGTAAATTCTAAAATGAATTTAGTAATTATATCATTAAATTTCTTTTCCTCCCCGAACAAAAACCGGGGAGTGATCGGCAGTACATAAAAGGGCCATCCTTCCAGCTCCTGCCTGAATTTGATCAGCCTCACCGCGTCTTTTTCCGTCGTGAGAATGATCTTGTTTTCTGCGGCTATTCCGTCAAAACGGCGGATCATCGTATTCAGATCATCGATAGTAAAGATATGATGATCACTATAAGCCAGCTCGTAATAGGTGCGGGCCTGATCGTTCAGCCAGCGTTTGAGCGGCGCGGGGTTGGCGATACCCGTCACCAGCAGGACCTCTACGCGGTCGTTGATGGTTGTCGCGGCCGTCGCATCGGTGATCCTGTACGGTTCTCCATAACAGATCGACGTAAAGAATATCTGCTGGTGAGCCTGCGGGTCGATCTCGATGACGATGGCCCGGCGCTCTTCTTCGGAGAGGTCTTCCGGGCATTTGGTGACGATGACGATGTCGGCCCGCCGATAGCTGGACGGCGCGTCGCGCAGGTCTCCGCTGGGCAGCCACCAGTCACGGGTGAACAGGTTCGAATAATCGGTCAGCAGGATATTGAGCCCCGCCGTGACGGCCCGGTGCTGGAAGGCGTCGTCGAGGATGATGACGTCCGTCGCAGGCCGGTCGTGCAGCAGCTGGGGGATTGCCACGATCCGTTCTTCTCCCACCGCCACCGCGATCTCGGGGAATTTGCGGTGGAACTGCATCGGCTCGTCTCCGATGTCCAGGGCCGTGGTCTGGTCGTCCGCCAGCGCATAGCCCCTCGTCTTGCGTTTGTAGCCCCGGCTGAGGACCGCCACCGCGAACCGGGAGCTCAGGGACCGGATCAGCAGCTCGACCATCGGCGACTTCCCCGTCCCGCCCACGGCCAGATTCCCAACGCAGATGATCGGCAGATTAAAAACGGTCGATGACAATATCTTTCGGTCAAAACACCAGTTGCGGACTTTCACGACGAGCCCATACAACAGTGAGACAGGAAATAAAAGGATCCGTATGGGCCTGAGCAATGGAAAGTTAAAGTTCATACATTATGGTTTATCCCGAGCGCCTCCCGCAAAGACGGCCCCATCTTTTCTGCCTGTTCGGCTACAAACTCCACACTGGGAACCTCCCCGAACGGTATCGAACCGAGATGCGGAATACCGCTCCACCGCACGATCTCCTGCTCATAGTGCAAGTACTGATCATTGAATATCCAGCCCGCGACCCGCAGCCCATGCATCCGGCATACCTCCGCCGTAAGCATCGAGTGGTTGATGCTTCCCAGGTAGTTGCGGCTGACCAGGATCACGGTCGCATCCAACCGACGTATCAGGTCGAGCACGAAATGCTGGTCGTTCAGCGGCACCAGCAGCCCGCCGGCACCCTCCACAACCAGCGGACGTATCTCCGGCAGAGCGGCAGCGATGCGATCGAGGCTGATCTCCACCCCTTCTTCCCTGGCGGCGATATGTGGCGAGGCTGCCAGCCGCAGCCGGTAGAGCTCGGGGAATATCCGGTGAGCGCCGATGCGCTCCCCTACCCACTCGGCGTCTGTGCCCTCTTCAAAACCTGCCTGCACGGGCTTCCAGTAGTGGCCCCCCAGCGCTTCGGTGACGATGGCCGACACAAGTGTCTTGCCAACACCCGTACCAATTCCTGTGATAAAAATAGGTTGCATAACCAGATCAATCTTTTTTTACGAAGATCGAGAAGATCGTCGTGCCATAGTGCCGCTCGGTCACGTAGAAAGGATATTTCTTGTAGTCATTCCTCGGGGTATGCTCCAGTACGAACCAGCCTTTGGGGTTCAACAGCGGAATGACCAGACCGGGCAGCTGGTCGATCGTCGAAAGCGCGTAAGGCGGCCCGGCAAAGACAAGGTCAAAGCTCGTGGTACACTGTTCGATGAATTTGAATACGTCCATTCTGACCACCTTGTAGTAGTCGGATATCCCCAGCGCCCCGGCGTTCTTTTGGATAAAGGCGAACATGGCCGGGTCCTTTTCCACTACAGTCAGGTCGCGTACGCCCCTCGAAGCCAGCTCGTAGCTGATGCTTCCCGTTCCCCCGAAAAGGTCGAGCGTCTTCAGGCCGGACAGGTCCAGGTTGTTCTCCAGAATATTGAACAGCCCTTCCTTGGCAATATCGGTAGTAGGCCGGGTGTACGGCATTTTTGCCGGCGGATTTACCCGCCTTCCCCCCAGCTCGCCTCCGATTATGCGCATACGGCCATTTTCAGAATGGATGAAAAATAGTGTAAGGGCAGCTCCTTCAGCTCGTCAGTGACCTTGATGCTCTCGTCGATCTCCTCAAAATTCACTTTCAGAAAATACTTGTGCAGCTCGGTGCTCAGCGAAGACTGCCGGTCGATCAGCCCGCCAACCAGGACCCGGACGGCTGACTGGTCCAGTCCAAGCTGATGACAGCAATTCAGCAAATGATAGGCCACATCCCGGGTATCGTGATAAGAAAAGGTCTGCATCAGGTGCACCTTCCCTTCCCGGACGACCAGGGTCACCATCTTGTCGGCATAAAAGATCACCTTCAGGCAGTCTTCGGCGTCCGACGAATCGAACATCTTATAGCTTTTCAGCAGCAGACTATAGTAGTGCCAGTACTTCCCCGCTGTGAACGACTGCTGCATCAGCTGGTGCAGGTCCGGAGATATCCGGTAGACGTTGAACAGCTCCCACCAGGGAATTTTTTCCGTCAGGATAAGACCTTTCTGAAGATTCCCGTGCAGCGTATCGATGATCTCCCGGTTGGTGTCATTGACGAACAACGGCTCAGGGATCAGGCTGCTTTCGGGAAAATTATAGACCAGCAGCGTCTCTTTCACGGGACGCTTCAGCAGATCGTCCTCTTCCAGTATCTCGCGCAGGGTCTCCGTCAACGGCACTTCGCGGCTGGGCTCCAGCTGGAAATATTTCACCACGAGGGGACTCATATTCCGCTGGTTGAGCAGAACGTAGGTAAACGCGTTCGGATTAACCTCTACGAGTAGGCGCGACTGGAGCATTTCTTCGTCAGAGACGTCCGCTATTGCTATCTGGAAGGCTGGTTTAAGCATATTCTGTTCGCAATGTGCAATAATACTACTAATTTTCCACTATGAACCGGACGGAGTCCAAATCCTACAAGGTCTCCATCACTACCGGAGACATCCTGCGCATGGCGTTGCCGATCAGCCTGTCCATCCTCGTGCCTCAAATAAATTTTATTACTAATAATATATTCCTCGGCCACCTCGACAAGGCCGGCGATGCCCTGTCGGCCGCCGGCATCACGGGCGTCTATTATCTCCTGTTCGCCGTCATGGGCGGAGGGCTCAACAACGGTCTGCAGGCCCTGATCTCGCGTCGTGCGGGTGAAGGCCGCATCGAGGAGATCGGCAAGCTCTTCTCCCAGGGCCTGCTCATCAGCCTGGGGCTGGCCGCCGCGGGAATACTCATCACTTATTTCCTGGCGCCCTGGATCCTCTCCTTTTCCCTGCATTCCGAACAGCTGAGGCGACAGTCGATCGATTTTCTGCGAATCCGCATCTGGGGCCTGCCCTTTCTCTATGTCTACCAGATGCGCAACGCGCTGCTGGTTGGCACCAACCAGAGCAGGTTTCTTGTCTATGGCACCCTGGCAGAGACCATCGTGAACATCGTACTGGACTATGGCCTTATCTTCGGCCATTTAGGACTGCCCGCCATGGGATTCAACGGAGCCGCCTTCTCGTCGATAGCCGCCGAAGCCGCCGGCATGGGGGTCGTATTCCTCGTCATCCACAACAAAGGCATCAGCCGCGAGCTGCAGCTGTACCGGCACTGGCGGCTGGACCCGAAAAATATCCGGCTCATCCTGGTGCAGTCCTCTCCCCTGGTATTCCAGTATACGATCAGCATCACCAGCTGGGTATTCTTCTATATTCTGATCGAGCACCACGGGCGGCAGGCGCTGGCCATCAGCAATACCATGCGGAATATCTTCGGCCTCTTCGGCGTCTTCACCTGGGCCTTCGCCTCCACCACCAACGCGATGGTGAGCAATATCATCGGCCAGGGACTGGAGAGCCGGGTGACAGAGCTGATCGGAAAGATCGTTCTTCTCAGCACCTCCGTCTCCGTCGTCGTCGCCGTGCTTTTAAATATATTCCCGGGACTCTTCCTTTCGGTGTACGGCCAGGACCCCGCCTTTACCACGGCGGCGATACCCGTCATCAGGGTCGTTAGCACCGCCCTTATACTCATGTCCTTCTCCGTCGTCTGGCTCAATGCCGTCACGGGTACGGGCAATACCCGCATCAACCTGCTCATCGAGTTCGTCACCATCGTCTTCTATTGCTGCTATATCTATTTCGTGCTCGAACGCTGGCATATGTCCCTGGTGGCAGGGTGGCTATCCGAATGGGTATACTGGCTGTCGATCTTCACCCAGTCGTTCTTGTATATCCGCAGCGGGAAATGGAAAGGGAAAGTGGTCTAGTCCTCCAGCTCTTTCAAGAGCTGATGCCCCTGCTCTCTTATCTGGCGGTCGTCGTACATCTCATCCTTGAGGGCGTCCATCTGGCGCAGCAGCCGGATGGCCTTGTCCTTTTGACCCTGGCGGCGATAGCAGCGGGCCAGCTCGTAGTAGTTGAGCATGAAATCCGGCTTCAGCGCCATGCTCTTCTCATAGCTGGCGATCGCGTCGTCCAGAGAGGCTTCCGGCAGCGCTCCGAAGAACCACCGGGCAAAGAACTTTTCTATGGGGTTCAGACCGCTGACCTCATAGTTCCAGCGACCCAGGATATGCCAGGCCTTGTAGCTCTTTGGATCATAACGTATCGCATTCTCCGCATACCGCTTGATGTCCCTCGCCGTAGCAACCCTTTCCTTGCCGCTTTGTATCAGCGCCATGCGCGCCAGCGAGAAGGCCATAGCGATATTCACCTCGCTGTTGGTGGAATCGAGGCGCCAGGCCGAACGGGCGTATGCATTCCCTGCTGTAAAAAAGGCTATCTTTTTTTCTTTGTTCGTCTGACGGTTGCCGATGCGACAGCTAAGGTCGCTGCACCGGCACAAAGCGACTACCTGGTCGGGCTGTATGCGAAGGACCTGCTGGTATACCGGCAGGGCCTCTTCCTCCCTGAACCGCGCTTCCAGCTGCGCGGCCTGGCGCAACAAGGATCCGACGTCCTGTGCACTGGCGATAAATGGAACGGCGACTATTATTGGGAGGAATAGCGTAGCTATCGATCGGGTCATACTATTATAACGGTATTCTGCCAGTCCGTGGTTGGCCCGGCAGCCCGGCCCTAATTGTTAAACTTCTTGTGCAGCGTCATCCCGGCCTTGCCCTGGAAATTCCCGATAGGCGCCTGCAGCTTGTAAATGGAAAGAACGACCTCCCGGAGGAAGGGATAGTGCGCCTTGATCCGCGCGATGATCTCATCGGCGATCTTCTCCAGCAGCGGGGAAGGCTGATGCATCCGCTCTTTCACGATGTCGAAGAGCGTTACATAGTTCACGATGGTTCCCAGGCTTTCAAAAGGCTGGTCGTTCTCGTCGTAGGTGACGTCAAGGTTCACCTCGAAGGTATTGCCCGTCGCCAGCTCTTCTTTGAATACGCCGTGTCTGCCGGAAAAGATCAGTTTATGCAATTGGACAGTAACCATAGTAGTGTTTGCCGGTGGCCCTCCTGTTTTTAGGCCAGCCCCTGGGCCGTAAGCCATCTTTCCGCATCCAGCGCCGCCATACAGCCGCTGCCGGCGGCCGTCACTGCCTGCCGGTAGATCTTATCCTGTACGTCGCCAGCCGCGAAAACGCCTTCCACATTCGTTCTGCTCGTCCCCGGCGTGGTCTTGATATACCCTGCCTCGTCGAGGTCGAGGAATTCGCTGAATATGGCCGAATTGGGCTGGTGGCCGATCGCTACAAAGAATCCGCTGATCGGCACGACCTGCTTGTCTCCCGTCTTGTTATTCCGGATCCGCAGACCGTCGACCCGGCTTTCGCCCAGCACTTCGTCGGCCTCGCTGTTCCAGTAGACCTTGATATTGGGAGTCTGCTGTACCCTTTCCTGCATGACCCGGGAAGCCCGCATCCTGTCGCTGCGTATGAGCATATGCACATTCGTAGCGAGCTTGGACAGATAGAGCGCTTCCTCGGCTGCGGTATCCCCTGCGCCGATGATCGCAACCTCTTTTCCGCGGAAGAAGAATCCGTCGCAGACGGCGCAGGCGCTGACGCCATAGCCGTTGAGCCGCTGTTCGCTCTCCAGCCCCAGCCATTTGGCGCTGGCGCCAGTCGCGATGATCACCGCGTCGGCCTCGACCAGCTTTTCCTCGTCGATCCAGACCTTAAAGGGGCGGACAGTAAAATCCACCTTCGTCGCCAGCCCATACCGTATATCTGCGCCCATCCTGGCTGCTTGTTTTTCAAAATGCACCATCATTTCGGGCCCCTGGACGCCGTCCGGATAGCCCGGGTAGTTCTCTACTTCCGTAGTGATGGTCAGCTGTCCCCCGGGCTGTATACCCTGGTACAGGACGGGCTTGAGGTTGGCACGCGCAGCATAGACCGCTGCCGTATATCCTGCAGGACCCGAGCCGATGATCAGACAGTGTACTTTCTCACTTGCTTTTTGCTCCATACTATGCTTGTCATTTAAAGCGAACGAAGATAATGAGTAAATCAATATTTTAATGTCATCTGAATGACCAGCTTCCCAGTTGTGAATAATATGTAGAGAAGGTAGGGTAACAAAAAGTCCCGGCTGAATGACCGGGACTGAATTTTTTGCCTAAAATAAGTGGTGGGATTAACCCAGGTATGCTTTCAGCGCATTGCTATAACGTGCTTTCTGCAGGCGTTTGATCGCCCTTTCTTTGATCTGGCGGATACGCTCTTTGGTCAGGTCGTATTTCTGGCCGATCTGCTCGATGGTTACCCCATTTTCGCCGTCCAGTCCAAAATACGCATTGACGATCTCCGCTTCGCGCGGGCTCAGGGACTTGAGCACACGGCGAATTTCGGCGCGTAGGGAATCCTTCATTACGTCATCGTCCGTCTCGTCACCACCTTCCAGCAGATCTCCCATCGCTACGTCTTCTGCTTCGTGTACCGGAGCGTCCAGCGAGCTGTGACGGGTATTGCTCTGGAAAATGTTGTTGATCTCCGTCTCACTCATTTCCAGTAATTCGGCTAATTCTTCCGTGCTTGGCTCCCGTTCGTGTTCCTGTTCGAAAGCCATGTAGGCCTTATTAGCCTTGTTGTACGTGCCAATCTTGTTTTGAGGCAGGCGGACTAATCTGCCCTGCTCTGCCAACGCCTGTAAGATGGACTGGCGGATCCACCATACCGCGTATGAAATAAACTTGAAACCCTTGGTTTCATCAAAGCGTTGAGCCGCTTTAATTAAGCCGAGGTTACCCTCGTTGATCAAATCACTCAGCGATAACCCCTGGTGCTGATACTGTTTTGCAACGGAGACCACAAAACGCAAGTTGGCCTGCACCAGCTTGTCAAGCGCCTTTTGATCTCCCATCTTGATCCGCTGTGCGAGGACCGTCTCCTCTTCGGGAGTGATCATCGGGATCTTGGAAATCTCCTGCAAATACTTCTCAACCGCCTGGGAATCACGGTTAGTAATCTGTGTAGCAATCTTAAGTTGCCTCATATCAAATAATAAATAAAAAAAGTGACAAAAATCTGCGGCTTTTTAGCTATTGGGTACTTACCTCTTTATAACACTACAAAACCAGGGGAGTTCGCGGAAAGGGCAAAAAGATATAGAAATAGTTTAATGTCAATCCGTCCAGAACCGTTTGCGAAAATAGCTATAGTATCTGGAAATTCATAGCGTTGTGGATTAAAATGAACGAATTTTAATCTTTTTTTTGATTTTCGGAGAAAATTCAGAATTCAAATGGCCTTTTCAAATTATCCTATGTCCTTTACAGATAGAAGGTGCCTGAGGTACGCTTGAACAAAAATTATGGTATTTCCGAGCAGGCGCCTCGTTAGATCTTTATTAACAGCTGACGGGATCAAAAAGTTCATTGCAGAAACATCGGCGCGGCAAAAAATTGATTATTAATAAATTATCTCTTCCCCTCCCACAACAAGACGAAGACTTTTCTGCCCGGCTGCTTCCACACGCCCTACTATTTGCGTATCGATGTTGAATTCCTTCCCCAGCCTGATCATCGCATCTGCGCTCGCCGCATCCGTAAAGACCTCCAGCCGGTGCCCCATGTTGAACACCTGGTACATCTCCCGGTCGTCGGAGCCGGAAGCCTGCTGTATCTGCTTAAAAATGACGGGCGGCTCGAACAGATTGTCCTTTGTGATCCTGAAATTGTCCGGCAGGTACTTCATACACTTGGTCTGTCCGCCGCCGCTGCAGTGGATCAGCCCGTGTATCTGGTCGAACTGTTCGGTCAGCAGCCGTCGCAGCAAAGGCGCGTAGGTCCGCGTCGGACTCAGCAGCAGGTGCCCGATATCGGTCGTCCGGGTTTCGCTGATACCAGCGCCGGTATTTACAGTCACGTCGATCGCGTCCGTCATCCGGTGCGGACCAATATATACAACGTTTTCATCCAGCGTAGTGTCATACGACTCGTGGAACCGCGCTCCGTAGGTCTTGTGAAGCATATCGTGACGCGCGCTGGTCAGCCCGTTGCTGCCGATCCCGCTGTTGTACTCCTGCTCGTAGGTCGCCTGGCCGTAGCTGGCAAAACCAACGATCACGTCCCCTGCCTTTATTTTATCATTTGTCACCAGCCTGTCCTTCGGCCAGCGGGCGGTCATCGTCCCGTTGACGGCTATCGTCCGCACAACATCCCCGACGTCTGCCGTCTCTCCTCCCAGGTACCTGATACCCACTCCAAAGCCCTTCAGCTCGTCGAAGAATTCCTGCGAACCATTGATGATCGTGGAAAGCACCTCACCGGGAATATTCCGTTTGTTCCGGTCGATCGTCGACGAGAACAGCAGGTTGTCGAAAATGCCCACGCACAACAGATCGTCGAGGTTCATCGCTATGGCGTCTTTTGCGATCCCCTTCCAGACCGAGATATCCCCGGTCTCTTTCCAATACAGGTACGCCAGAATGCTCTTTGTACCCGCTCCGTCCGCATGCATAAGATTCACCCATGCCGGATCGCCACCCAGATAGTCGGGATATATCTTGCAAAATGCGTTCGGGTAAAGCCCCTTGTCCAGCTTTTCGGTTGCCTGGTGAACTTCTTCTTTCTGAGCGGAAACACCGCGTTGGGCGTACAGTGACATAGGTCGCAAAGGTAAAGCATAAATCCTTTAATTTTACGCCCCATGCGCATCTATCATCATACCGATCAACTCCCTACATTCCGGCGGGCTGTTATAACGATAGGCACTTTCGACGGCGTTCACACTGGGCACGCCCGGATCCTCGAGCAGCTAAGACAGGAAGCGATCCGCATCGACGGGGAGACAGTGATCATAACCTTCTATCCTCATCCCCGAAAGGTCGTAAAGGGGGGCAGCGAAGAGATCAGGCTCATCAATACCCTCGAAGAAAAGATCCAGCTGCTCTCCTGGCAGCGCATCGACCACCTGGTCATTGTGCCCTTTACCGAAGCGTTCTCACAAATGACCGCTGAAGAATATATAACTGACTTTCTGATTGCCAGGTTCCATCCCCATACGGTCATCATCGGATACGACCACCGTTACGGCAAAGGTCGTCTCGGTGACTATCACCTGCTGGAAGAATACAGCGGAAAAAAGGGCTTCGATCTCCAGGAGATACCCGTCCACCTGCTGAACGAGATATCCGTCAGCTCGACGCGTATCCGTGAGGCGATACAGCAAAGCGACATCGTCACGGCCAACCAGCTGCTGGGATATCCCTTCTTCTTCTCCGGCACCGTAGTAAAAGGCGACCAGCTCGGCCGGCAATTGGGTTACCCCACCGCCAACCTGCAGATGACCAATCCTGAAAAGCTGATACCGGCCGACGGCATCTACGCTGTGGAAGCGACGCTCCTGCCGCTGGACGCTGCCGCCGACGGCACGGAAAGTCAACGTGGCGCCGGAAGCCTGTTCGACACACCGCGGCTGAAAGGCATGATGAGCATCGGCGTCCGACCAACGGTCGGCGGAAAGGTCCGCACCATCGAAGTCAACCTGTTTGATTTTGACGAAGACATTTATGGCCGTGAGCTACGGGTCTTTGTCCGGAAATGGCTTCGCGATGAAGTGAAGTTCGACGGGCTCGAAGCCCTGAAGGTACAGCTGGGAAAAGACAGGGAGGATACGCTGCTGGCGCTGGGTTAGGCGGTGGCCAGCTTGGCTGAGGTGACTCCGGAGGTTCACATCATCATCTTTACGACGAGCTCCTTGAGCAGCGAAGCGTCTTCCGTGCCGGCGCTCCCCACCCCGACGCTTTTCAGGTTGTAGGCGTGCAGCAGCAACAGACCGTTCTCGATGCCTTCATAGTTGTAGTTCCGCACGGCCGCCAGGTAGTCCTTTACGAAGAAAGGGTTTACCCCTATTGCGGCGGCGACAGTTTTCTCGTCCCTTGCCGGCTGCCCGAAGATCATATAGGCCTTGCTGAAGAAATTATAGATGGAAGGCAGGATCAGCTGGATGGGGCCCGCCTTGGGATTGCCTTCGAAATACTGGATGATCCGGATCGCCTTCACCCGGTCCTTCTTGGCAAATGCATCCTGTAATTCGAACACATTGTATTCCTTGCTCACGCCGACATACCGTTCGATGTCGTCCTCGGTTATATTTTTCCGTCCCGACAGGTTGACCAGCAGCTTTTCGATCTCGTTGTTGATACGACTCAGGTCGTTGCCGATATGGTCGACGAGCAGCAGCAGCGCCTTCTGAGCGATCTCGTAGCCCTTCGACCGGATCAGTTCGCTGGTCCAGTCGGGCAGCTGGTTGTCGTACAGCTTCTTTGTCGTATACAGCTCGGCTTTTTCTTTCAACATTTTCGCCAGCTTGCTCCGCCCATCCACTTTCTTTTCCTTATAGGCCACTACGAAGATGGTAGAGCTCAGCGGCTTGTCAATATAAGCCTCCAGCTTGTCGATATCCCTCATCTGCTGGGCCTCCTTTAAAAGCACGACCTGCCTTTCGGAAAACATGGGATAGCGCCGGCAGGCATTGATGACGGCCGTCCAGTCTGCATCCTTGCCGTAAAAAACGGTCAGGTTGAAACCCGCCTGCGCCTCTGTCAGTATTTTATGCTCGGCATAATTGACGATCTGATCGATATAGAATTCCTCTTCTCCCTCCAGCCAATAGACAGGCTTGAATTTCATTTTTTTCCAGTCACCAAGGATCTTTTCTACAGACATGTTTCCGACTTTTAGTAGCGCAAATGTATCCTCTCAAAAAACCCGGGTAAAATATATTTTTTGGGTAGATGCTGACTGATGTCTGCGCCATCGGAAATCCCGGGCCCGGACCGAATTCTGTCAATTTTTGTACATAAATCTTTATAAATCAGCGACTCAACACAATAAAAATGAGTTTGGCACGGTTTTAGTCCAGCTCCCTGTGTAACTGCAAGCCGCGGTTAGATCAACAAACAAAAAAGCATTTTATAACTTTTGTAAAAAAAACATAAGCTATGAGTACGACAACCAACTATCCCTCAGCTACACCTCAAAGTCAACCCCCTAAAAAGGATTATAAAAATCTGGTCATAGGGCTGCTGGCAGCCGGCTTCCTCGGCACCTGGGGCTATTTGCTCTGGAATAACAACAAACAAGAACAGGTTCAGACCCAACAACAAGCGCAGATATCCAAAGTAACAGACGAAAAGGGACAGCTCCAGAAGAATTTTGACGACGCCCTCGTCCGTCTGGATTCGCTGACCGGCACCAACAACAAGCTGACCGCTCAGCTGAACGAAGGCAACACCGAGATCTCCAAGCTGAAAGGCCGCATCCGCGACATCCTCAAGAAAGAGCACATCACCGAAGCAGAAAAGAAGAAAGCTGAAGACCTGATCAAGGAGCTGAACGACAAGATCGGCAACCTCGAGCAGCAGGTAGCGCAGCTCACCCAGGACAACCAGCAGCTGACCAACGACAAGCAGCAGCTGACCCAGGACAAAGAGAAGCTCACCAACGACCTGACCACCACGACCGCTGCCAAGCAGGACCTGGAAAAGAAGGTTGATATCGCTTCTACCCTGAATGCTTCCAACATCTCCATCACCCCGATGCACGAGAGAAAGGATGGCAAGGACAAAGAGACCACCACTGCAAGAAAGGTAAACAAGCTGGTTATTGGTTTCGACGTTGCTAACCGCATCGCTCAGACCGGCCAGACCGACGTATACGTTTGCATCACCGGCCCCGATGGCAAGCCCATCTCCGTACCTGCACTGGGTTCGGGCAATTTCACCACCCGTGATGAAGGCGACAAGATCTACACCGCTAAGGTTCCTGTAGACTTCGAATCCGGCAAATCCAAATCTGTTCAGTTCGCCTGGAAACAAAACAGCGAATTCCAGAGGGGTAACTACAAGATCGAGATCTATCACAATGGATTCAAGATCGGCGAAGGAACCCGCGAGCTGAAGAAAGGTGGTATCTTCGGTTAATTAGTTCAGTACTTACCAAACATAAGGGCAAGAGCCGGGGCGTTAAATACGTTCCGGCTTTTCTCTTTAAAGGGGGCCGTGGAAGGGCCTCATCCGGCTACAACAGCGCCCTCAGCGCGGCGCGTCCCGTATGAATAATTCGCGTATCTCCCGCCTTACGTCCTTCGTATTGCAGACTCAGCTCGAGGCTATTGCCCAGCCGCTTGGTCAGATCAATGTTCCATAGATAGTTCTTCCCGGGCATCAGCCCCTCCAATATTGTATACGAGACCGCGGACGTCGTGCTCGGCTTGCCCGCCGCAGACGTATAAACGATCGAGCTCACCGTGAATTTCCCCTGTATCGAGGTGCTCTGGAGGATATTGTATTTAAAATCGGTATTCAGCGCGGTAGCCGTGTACTTCTGTCCGCCCCACTGCAGGGAGTTCTGCTTGGCTGTCAGCCGGTACCCCACCCCTACCCTGAGATTGGACCTTCGCGTATAGGTCACCCCTGGCTCGATCGAGAATTGCCGGAGGTCATAGTTGCTGCTGTCGAAATTCGAGCCGGAATTATTCAGCTGGTTGTTCCCCTGGCGATAAACCGTCGTCAGCGCGATGGATTTGTTCATGTTCAGCCTTGTCCGGAGCGACCACTCATTGGCCTGTCTCGTTTCATAGCCATAGGTCAGGAGGCTTTTTGAGCCGTTGCGGGTATTGCTGAGATCGAAGCCCCAGTGCGGGTCCTGCCGGTTAAAGGACAGGGTATTGACCATTATCTGGGTTCGCGTGATCAGCGCGGTATCGTCCAGCGGAGACTTAAAGGGGTTCCACTGGAGCAGTCCCCGCGCCCGTTGTTTCTGCGTCAGCTGCATGGAAGACTGCAGGGTCATTCTCGAAAGCAGCTGGCCGAATGCCTTGCTTTTGACACCGATGATCGACTTTGGCGTCAGCGTTACGTTGTAGTTGAACGTGGTATAGGTGGCCCGGACGTATTCGTTGGTGGGCGTATACACGCGGATATACTGCGCCTGGTCCTGGAACTGCGCCAGAACGAACTCGCTCAGCTGCTGGATGCCGTCCTTGTTGTAGTCGATCCAGGCGTATTGCCCCGTCCCCGCAGGCACCTGCAGATAGGTAAAGTTCAGCTTCTGCTGCTGACCCGACCCCACTTCATAAAGCGCATCCCCGCGCATGAACCCTTTCCATTCGCTGACAATGTACTCCGCCCGGCCCAGTATGCTGTTGTCCGATGTCTGGGTAGTGATCGCGCTGTCGAGTATCTGCAGACTGCGATAGGTGGCGTTGATATGCAACTGGTGGTGCGGGTTCTTCAGGAAGTCCGCATACAGATTGAAGTTCCTGCTGCGGTCTCCTCTGATCAGGCTCCTGCCATACGGATAGGAATTTTCACGGGTCATAAAGGTCATCCCCCAGTGATTGGGGTTCTTCTCCGGGGACTTCAGGTAGACCGACCAGGTATTGAACTCAAAGCTGGTGTTTGTGACGCTGTCCGCCTTCTTGTCCATTTGCTTATTGCGCTCCAGGGAATAGTTCGCCCCCACCACATAGTCCTTCAGAAAGGACAACTTTTTGGAAAGGTCTATATTCGGCCGAAGATACAGCCCTGAGATATGACCGCTGTCACTGGTGGTCACGCTCAGCTGATCGGTGACCGTCCAGCCCCGCCAGACCTGGTGATGGCCAAGGACGTTACGGGTGCCGGTAAAACCGTCCCCGCGTTCGTATCGCGACACGTCGTATTTGACAGAATTGAGCTTCTTGTCGCTGAGCTGTAGACTGGCGTTGTAGATGCGCTCGTCGGCCGGGCTGACGCCCAGGGTCAGCCCCCAGTCCCTGGTGAACTCGGGCGCCCGCAGCCGCTCGATCGGATTGAACGTCTTCTGTACGTACTCATATCCGAGCCCGGAGGTCAGCTGCAGGCCTTTTTGAGCGGCACCCAGCGGCTTGACGTTCTTGAACAGAACCCGGGCCGCATAGCCGTCGTCGTTGCTTTTATCGATGGTAGAGAGCGTATTGACGTCATAGTGACTCTTGGCGACCTCCGCCGTCACCGTAGTGTTCCTATTCATGGCGTAGTCCGCCCCCAGCGTCATGACCTGCTGGGTCTTCGGCGTTACAAGGAATTGCGCGGCCTCGTAGGACCCCTGCATGACGCCACCCACGGGCGCCACCCAGATGAACACGCTGCCGTTGACGCCGTTGAGGTCCGGAACATAATTGCCGTAGCCCGGCCCAACATTCGCGAAGGACAGGCTATAGAGGGTTTGGGTGGCATCCGTCGAGAAGACATAGGCCGAGTCGTGCACGATCTGTCCGGCCGCATTCTTGTACGTGGTATCCACCCGCCGGTACAGCACCTTCCCCGCAGAGAAGGTATCGACGTTGGCGACCGGGTAAAAAGCATGATTGACGCTGTCGCCCAGGCGGGCCAGGAATTTATTCTGATCCGGTGTAAGTGTCTGGTTGATGGGGGAATTGCGCGAATCGCTGTTGCTGAACAGCCCGACGCGGACCTTCAGCTTGTTGTTGAAATTGGCCTCGTCAAAAAGATACATGTTCACGTTAAGGTAGTTGCGGTCTGCATACTCGAACTCCACCTGTATCCGCTTGTCCTGCGTGATCATGCGGTTTGGTGTGAACGTTATCTCGCCCGTATTGTAGTTGATCACGTAGTCCTGGTCCTCTCCCCGCTGCATCAGCTGTCCGTCGATAAACACCTTTTCCGTCCCGGCCAGCACGATGAAATAGAGCTCGCCGTTGGCGCCCTGCAGCTTGTAGGGTCCCTGGTTACCTTCCTGTCCCTGGAAGATATTGCGGGTGAACTTTCCCTTGGCGATGGCTGCGCTGACCAGCGTCCTGTTCGTGGTCTTTGCGTCTATCTGCTGGGTGGTCTCGAAAGACGCGCCCTGCATCCGTTTGTAAAAGCTGAGGAAGTAGTTCTGGTTCTGGCGGAGGTCGATATCCCCCATGGTCAGGGCCCAGTTCTTCTTTTTGAACTGCAGGAATATCTTGTCGAACTCGTTGAGGTCGGCGGTGGTCCCGTCGGGCTGGATAGGGATATTGTTGTCGGTGATGGCGGCCGATATCTGGATGCTGTCGGCCAGGTAGCCGCTGATCTGCAGGTTGAGGTTGGAGGTGACCACGGCATCCTGGTTGTTCCCGAAGGTTATGCTCCGTCCAAAGCTGCCGTTATAGGTAATGTTCCCAAAGCTGAAGAAATTATCGCTGCCATCCATCCCGTCCCGCTGTTTGTCATAAGGCCGGACGAGGAAATAGTTCTGGATGCTGTCGTAGTTGAACCGCCGGGCTACCGCGTTCATCCGGTAGGGAAAGGTGCGGTAGGTGACCAGGACGCTGTCCATGCCTGCTGGCGGATGTTTCCACACCAGCGCCGAGTTGACCCAGTCGAGGACAAAGGCGCTGTCGCTGACCCCTTTTACGAAGAAAGCTCCGGGTATCACGCTCATGGAATCTATCGGTATCTTCCCGTCGCGCACCGGCAGATATTTGCGATGGAGGTTGGACAGGGATGGAGGAGTCCCCGGCCTGCGGCCGGGCGTCCCCTGCCGGCCCCGCGTAACGGGCCCGGTTCCGCTTCCGGGAATGCCACTGGCCGGACTCCCCCCACCCATCGAAGGCGAATATCCCGGATTGGATTGTCTGGGCAGCGTTCCCGCTATACCCGGCCGCCCGGGGATCTGTCCCCTGGCATTGCCCGTGGCATTCAGCATCGAGTCCAGCCTCAGCCTGACCGAATCCACCGGAGCGTCAGCGCGAGTGTTAACTGAATCGATCTGGCGAAGCTGGGCAGCTGCGGACAGCACGGTGTCAGCCTTCTTCAGGCTATCCTGGTAGTGGCGGATGCTATCGACGGCTTTTTTGAGGGAGTCTGTAAGAGGTATGGTATCGGCCTTGGGCCTGGGAAAGGTATCCATTCGTGTTACCAGATCGTTCACCAGGTGGGCAGGCTTCTGACCGATGGATGTGTCTTTCCGGGCGGTATCCCGCGGCAGATCCGCCGGCAATGTATCCTTTGCTCCCGCAGCGGGCGGCTTTCCCGGCAGTTGCTGAGGCATCACGGCGAAGAAGGCCCCACCCCAGAACAGCACCAGTATAAGCAGCCTTTTGATCAACAACCGCGGTTTTTCTTACAAATGCTTAAAATTCGGATTTTATTGTATCAAATACGACAAAATCAGGATGTTAGGTGTCTTCTTTACTCCTCCCCCGGCGGCAGGGGCCGGCAAGCAAAAAACCCGGCCTTTCGAGACCGGGTTTTTCGCCAAAATCTGGCCTCGTCAGGCCAGCACTTCCCTGGGATACATTTCTTCCCGAAGCTGTTTTACACGCGCGTCCTCGAGGTATTCGTCGAAGGACATCAGCCGGTCGATGATACCGCTGGGCGTCAGCTCGATCACCCGGTTGGCTACGGTCTGCAGAAAGGTATGGTCATGGGACGTCAGCAGGACGATCCCCTTGAAATTGCTCATGCTTTCGTTGAAGGACTGGATAGACTCCAGGTCCAGGTGGTTGGTCGGCTCGTCGAGGACGACTACATTCGGGTCCTGCAGCATCATCCGGCTGAGCATGCAGCGGACCTTTTCACCCCCGGACAGGACCTTGGTATGCTTTAGCACCTCGTCGCCGCTGAACAGCATCTTCCCGAGGAAGCCACGGAGGAAAGGCTCGTCCACATCGGTGACGTGCGGCGGAACGTACTGCCGCAGCCAGTCCATGAGGTTGATGTCCTTCCCCTGGAAGTACTTGGTATTGTCGTTCGGGAGATAGGCCTTGCTGACGGTCGTGCCCCACTCGAACTTACCGCCGTCTGCCGGCTGTTCGCCGTTGATGATATCGAAAAAGCTGGTCAGCGCAAGATGATCCTTGCTGACAAACGCGATCTTATCCCCTTTGTTGACGCTGAAGCTCACATTGGCAAACAGTGTGCGCCCGTCTTCGGCAGTCTTCGACAGCTTTTCGATGTTCAGGATCTGGTTGCCCACTTCCCGCAGCTGCTTGAAAATGATCCCCGGGTAGCGGCGGTTGGAAGGCTCGATCTCCTCGATGGTGAGCTTTTCCAGGGCCTTCTTCCGGGAAGTCGCCTGTTTGGACTTGCTCGCGTTGGCCGAGAACCGCGCGATGAACTCCAGCAGGGCAGCCCGCTTGTCTTCTGTTTTCTTGTTCTTGTCTGACATCTGGCGCGCCATCAGCTGGGATGATTCGTACCAGAAGGTATAGTTACCGGTGAATATCTTGATCTTCTGACGGTCTACATCGGCCACATGCGTACACACGGCGTCGAGGAAGTGACGGTCATGGGATACGACGATCACGATATTCTCGTAGTCGGCCAGGAAGTTCTCCAGCCAGTTGATTGTCTCCACGTCGAGGTCGTTGGTAGGTTCGTCCAGGATCAGGATGTCCGGGTTCCCGAACAGCGCCTGCGCCAGCAGCACCCGCACCTTCTGCGCGCCCGGCAGCTCCTTCATCAGCGAACCGTGCAGGGACTCTTTCACCCCGAGGTCGCTCAGCAGCGCAGCAGCGTCGCTTTCCGCCGTATATCCTCCCATCTCACCAAACTCTCCTTCCAGCTCGCCGGCCCTGAGACCGTCCTCTTCGGAAAAATCCGCCTTGGCATAAATAGTATCCCGCTCCTGCATCACGGCCCACATCTTCTGGTGTCCCATCAGCACCGTGTGCAATACCGTATTCTCGTCAAAGGCGAAGTGGTTCTGGTTCAACACGGCCATGCGCTGCCCCGGCGCGATCTCGATCGCTCCCTTGCTGGGCTCTATCTCTCCCGAAAGGATCTTGAGAAAAGTGGATTTTCCGGCCCCGTTGGCGCCAATCACCCCATAACAATTGCCTTTTGTAAAAGTAAGATTGACCTCATCGAATAATACCCGTTTTCCAAAGGAAAGGGTGACATTGTTCACTCTAATCATGGGCGCAAATGTACAAAAAAAACTGTCCCCACCCGAATGGGTGGGGACAGTTAAAAATCAGCTATTTGTCAGTTGTCAGGCCCGAACGGCCGTACTCGGCGTTCAGACGGGCGATGTTCGTGATCGATATCTCCTTCGGGCAAACCGCCTCACAGGCTCCGGTCGACGTACAGCTGCCAAAACCTTCCTTGTCCATCTGGGCGATCATATCAACGACGCGCGTCTTCCGTTCGGGATTGCCCTGGGGCAGCAATGCCAGGTGGCTGACCTTGGCGGACAGGAAGAGCAGCGCAGAGCTGTTCTTGCACGCCGCTACGCAGGCCCCGCAGCCGATGCAGGCCGCAGCCGCAAAAGCGGTATCTGCCTTGTCCTTCTCGATGGGGACGGCGTTGGCGTCGACCGCATTCCCGGTATTGACGGATATATACCCGCCCGCCTGGATGATCCGGTCGAAGGCGCTCCTGTCGACGACGAGGTCCTTGATGACCGGGAAAGCATTGGCCCTCCAGGGTTCTACCACGATGGTGTCTCCGTCCTTGAAAGCCCGCATGTGCAGCTGACAGGTCGTAGTGCCTTCCCATGGCCCATGGGGGCGGCCATTGATATACATCGAACACATACCGCAGATCCCCTCCCGGCAGTCGTGGTCAAAAGCAATAGGCTCTTTGCCTTCCTTTACCAGTCGCTCGTTCAGTACGTCGAACATTTCCAGGAAGGACATCTCGGAGGAGATATCGCTTACGGAATAGGTTTCAAAGCCGCCTCTGTCTTTTTTATTTTTTTGTCTCCAGACCTTGAGGGTCAGGTTCATCGTATAGTGTTCCATATAATACTTATCTGATGCTTTTATTTTTCAAATAGTTCAAATAATTCTTGTATTTGATCGGTTTTCTTTCCTTCGGATCGCGATTATACCAGTAGATCCAGGCGTTGATCTCCCGCCCTGAGCGCAGCTTAACGCGTGACCTCTTCCTCACAAACTCTCCATCTTCCGGTATCCCCTCGTACTTGTCCAGTATCCGGAGTACTCTGTCTGCATCGCTGAGGAGAAAGACGTCGCCAATAACCTCCTCCCCCTTCCTGCTCTTCACTGCTCCCGGATAACGCCCGAGATCATACATCGCCGCGCCGACCTTCGCCTGGCCAATATACTGCAGGTTGGCGCTGACCTTGTTCTTCAGCCTGAGGTCATAGTCCCTGCGCAGCGTTCCATATACAAACAAATAGTCCGGCATGGTTACACATGATCTAAAAGAGCCTTCAGTCGCTCAAAACTGTATTGATCGATCCATTCCCGGCAATCAGCGTCAGACTTTATTTTCAAAAGATAATAGTCGAACACGTCATAGACCTGTCCCAGCGTCAGGTGCCTGTGCGAATACAGGACCCCGATGAACTCGAAGAAGTTGAGGAAATCGGTGAACTTCTCTTCATTCAGCTGTCGCTGAGCCGGGTCCTCTGCCATCAGCCGGGCATGCAGCTGGCCATAGTCAAGCCATACCCGCACTTCTTTGTACGTCGAATTTTCGAAGAACTTCTCGAACAGCGACTTCAGCCATTCGGCCTGTTTGAGCCGGGTCTGGGTACGGTAGTTGGCTACCGCGAAGAGGACCGCGACGAGTGCTCCCAGGCCTGTGACCAGCCTGGCCGCCCATTCTACCCATATTGTCGCCGAAGTATCCATCTATTTATAGCTCCGTTGTGTCGGGTGTACCACTTCAAAATCTAGCTTCTCCTTGTGCAGCTCCCAGCTGCTGTCTCCCTTGTATTCCCAGGCGGCGACAAAAGAATAGTTATCGTCGTCGCGTTTGGCTTCGCCATCTTCCGTCTGCATCTCTTCCCGGAAATGGCCTCCGCAGCTTTCCCGGCGCTGCAGCGCGTCCATGCACATCAGCTCGCCCAGTTCGATGAAGTCGGCTACGCGTCCGGCCTTGTCCAGCTCGGGATTGAACTCGCCGATCTCCCCCGTCACCCGCAGGTCGCGCCAGAACTCGGCCTTCAGCGCGCGTATCTCTTCGATCGCTTCTTTGAGACCGGCCTCATTACGCGCCATGCCGCACTTGTCCCACATGATCTTCCCGAGACGTTTGTGGAAGGACTCGGGACTCTGGGTTCCGTTGATCGACGCAAGCTTTTGCAGACGCGCGGCCACTTCCTTCTCCGCCGTTTCGAAGGCAGGATGTGAAGTGGGTATGGCCGCTGTCCGGATCTCGCCGGCCAGATAGTTGCCGATCGTATAGGGGATAACGAAATAGCCGTCGGCAAGGCCCTGCATCAGCGCAGAAGCTCCGAGACGGTTCGCGCCGTGGTCGCTGAAGTTGGCTTCTCCCAGGGCATACAGACCGGGCACGCTCGTCATCAGCTCGTAGTCTACCCAAAGGCCACCCATCGTATAGTGCACGGCCGGATAGATACGCATCGGTGTTGTATAGGGGTCCTCTCCGGTGATCTTGGCGTACATGTCGAAGAGGTTGCCATATTTCTCTTTTACCACTTCCACTCCGTACTTACGGACCTCTTCGGCAGAAGGATTGTCGATGCCGTGCTTGCGGCACTCGATCTTGCCATAACGCTCGATAGCAGAAGCAAAGTCAAGATAGACGGCCTGCTTCGACGAACCAACCCCAAAGCCGGCGTCACAACGCTCTTTCGCAGCACGCGATGCGACGTCACGCGGCACGAGGTTCCCGAAAGCGGGATATCTTCTTTCCAGGTAGTAATCCCTTTCTTCCATGGGTATTTCATTGGCTTTGCGCGGGTCGTTCTTTTGCTTGGGCACCCAGATGCGGCCGTCATTGCGAAGCGACTCCGACATCAGGGTGAGCTTGGACTGGTGGTCGCCCGTTACCGGTATGCAGGTCGGGTGTATCTGTGTAAAACAGGGGTTGCCGAAATACGCGCCCTGCTTGTGTGCCTTCCAGGCCGCCGTAACATTGCTGCCCATGGCGTTGGTAGAGAGATAGAACACGTTGCCGTACCCTCCGCTGCATAGCAGCACGGCGTGGCCAAAATGTCTTTCCAGCTCGCCGGTGATCAGGTTCCGGGCTATAATGCCACGGGCCTTGCCGTCGATGACCACGATCTCCAGCATCTCGTGCCGCGCATACATCTCGACGTTCCCCAGGGCCACCTGCCGCTCGAGCGCCTGATACGCGCCGATCAGCAGCTGTTGGCCGGTCTGACCTGCTGCGTAGAAAGTACGCTGCACCTGCGTCCCGCCAAATGACCGGTTGCTGAGCAGACCGCCGTACTCACGGGCGAAGGGAACTCCCTGCGCCACACACTGGTCGATGATGCTGGCGCTGACCTCGGCCAGCCGATGCACATTGGCCTCGCGGCTACGATAGTCGCCCCCCTTCACGGTATCATAAAAAAGACGGAAAACACTGTCCCCGTCATTCTGATAGTTCTTGGCCGCATTGATCCCCCCCTGGGCGGCAATGCTATGCGCGCGGCGCGGGGAATCCTGAAAACAAAAAGCCTTTACCTTATATCCCAGCTCACCCAGCGAAGCGGCCGCAGAAGCGCCGGCCAGGCCCGTTCCTATGATGATGATCTCCAGACTGCGCTTGTTGGCAGGGTTAACCAGCTTCACATGTCCTTTGTACTCTTCCCACTTCTTATCCATGGGCCCTTCGGGAATATTTGATTTGAACATGACTTATTTTTTGATTGCTTCGAATACTTTTGATGGTTTGATCGGAAGGAGATGCTATACCCAGTTGAAATACATGGAGATCGGCATCATGGCAAAGGCCAGGGGGACGATGATCGCAAACCCCACGCCGATGGCGTTGATCACTTTGAGATAACGGCTGTTGTATACGCCGAGCGACCGGAATGCGCTCTGAAAACCGTGCATCAGATGATAGGCCAGGGCCAGACAGCCGATGAGATATACGATCACAACCCAGGGCTCGGTAAAAGTATCCTTCATCAGGGCAAACAGGTTGTGAACCTTTGCGCCGCTCTCGTAGGTGACCTCGTCCAGATCGGTAAAACGGGAGGGTACCCAGAACTGTTTGATATGGATGACCAGGAAAAGCAGTACGAACGTACCCAGCCAGCCCATATACCGGGAATACCATTTGCTTCCTTTATTGCCCATCGGCACCTGGTAGGTTACTCCCCTCTTCCGGCGATTCTGGTTCTCCAGCATATACGCCTGGATGATATGCAGCAAAAAGCCGGCAAAAAGCCCGATCTCCAATACCCTCGGCACCACTGTCGCTCCCAGGAAATGCGCGGCCAGGTTGAACATCTGACCGTCATCCTCCGCCCAGATGCAGGCATTCACACAAACGTGCACGATCAGAAAAAGGATGAGAAAAACACCGGTGAGGCCCATTACGAATTTTTTGCCTACAGAAGAAGTAAAGAGTTCAGACCATTTCATGCGTTCACTATTTATTTTAATGGTCGCATGCAGTCGCCTTCGGCTCTTGTCATGCGTTCACGATTTAGACACCTTCTATTAGTTGAGAATGAAGGAAAAAGGTGGTAACCGCGCAAATTTAGCACAGGAAGGCGAAGAAAATCCTTTTCATTTACTTTTTTTGTGGGGAGCAGGACGGAGCAGCCATAAATCCCCGTTGTTTAGTATCTTAGCCGCCAATTTCCTTCGGGTGAACGATCTGAAGGATACATTATTGTTCGATATCGCAATGACAAACAAAACGCAAATGAAGCAAGAAGACGATTTTGAAGCGAACCTGGCTGGTGACGAGGGACAAAGCGAAGAGACCAAAAGCGGGTGGTTCAAACGCATAAAAAAAGGCATAACGACCAGCACCGCGGAGAAGAAGGAAACGCCGGAAGGTCTCTGGACCAAATGCCCGAACTGCAACTATATCTGTACAGTCACTGAATTACGGGAAAATCTGTTTGTCTGCCCCAAATGCAACCACCACCACCGCATCGGCAGCTCGGAATACTTTGAGATACTTTTCAACGACGGAGAATACGAAGTGCTTTTCGAAAATATCCGCTCCAAAGACTTCCTCCACTTCACCGACCTCAAGTCCTACCAAAAACGGCTGGAAGAGACCTGGGCCAAGACCGATATCACCGACTCCATCCGCGTAGCCGCGGGCAATGTGAAAGATCACCATATGGTGATCGGCTGTATGGACTTCGAATTCATCGGCGGATCGCTTGGGAGCGTCATGGGAGAACGGATCAGCCGGGCCGCAGACTACTGCCTGGAACACCGCGCCCCCCTGCTGATCATCTGTAAGTCCGGCGGCGCCCGCATGATGGAAAGCGCGTTTTCCCTTATGCAGCTCGCCAAGGTTTCCGGCAAGCTTTCCCAGCTGACCGACGCAAGGATCCCCTATATTTCGCTGCTGACCGACCCGTCCTTCGGCGGAATATCCGCGTCCTTCGGGATGTTAGGCGATCTCAACATCGCGGAACCGGGCGCCCTCATTGGCTTTGCAGGTCCGCGCGTCATAAAGGAAACGATCAAAAAAGACCTGCCAGAAGGTTTCCAGCGCAGCGAATTTCTGCTCGAACACGGTTTCCTCGACTTTATCGTCAACCGGAAAGAGCTGAAAGATAAAATTTCCACGCTGATGACCCTCTTCAAAGGCTAAGCACCGGCACATTTATTATGAGTGAGATAAAGAACAGATCCGCATACCACGATTATTTCATCGAGGATACCTTTGATGCGGGTATGGTTTTGGTTGGAACAGAAGTAAAATCCATACGGGAAGGCAAAGTCAATTTCGTAGACAGTTTTTGCGTCTTCTTTAAAGGCGAGCTATGGGTTCGCAATATGCACATCGCGGAGTATCGTCTGGGCACGACCAACAACCACCTCGCCGTGCACGACCGCAAGCTTCTGCTCACCAAACGAGAACTTCGCAAGCTGGAGAATAAAATAAAAGAAAAGGGCTACACCATCGTCCCCCTACGCATCTTCTTCAACGAAAAAGGCTATGCCAAGCTGGAGATCGGCCTCGGGAAGGGGAAGAAAACATACGACAAACGCGAAAGCATCAAGCAGCGGGACACGCAAAAGGAGATCAAACGGCACCTCAACCGGTACTGACAATATATCGTACCTTCAATCCCCCACCGGACGGAGTCCGGTAAAATATATTATCGCCTGGTTCGTTAAGAATTACTTTCTTTGGAAATTATTAACGAACCTGAATTCCTCCCTATCAACTGATGCAAAGACTATTATATATTTGCCTGCTTACTGCTGTCCCGAATTTGCTGCCAGCCCAGGTCGTTACCGGCGCATGGTACGGCCACGCGGACGTGCAAATGGGAGGAGGCCTTCACAATAATTACCTTACTGAATTGATAATCAAACAGAAAGGAACTAAAGTAGAAGGCATATTCGGGTACTATTTCCGCGACAAATACCAGAGCTTCTTCATCCACGGACAGTATAACCCCAAAACCCGCGAGGTCACTATCCTCAATATTCCTCTTATCTATTTCAACTCGAACTCAACGATCAATGGCGTCGAGTGTACAACCGACTTCCGGGGGGTGCTGATCAATAACAAAATGGGCAGCACCGTCAGGGGCACTTTTTATCCCGACCAAAAATACAGGTACACCTTCCCGGATATAAAAGTGAGTTATATACTGGACAAGTCTGATAATCAGCATGATAGCATTTATACCCGGGTTGCGGAGAACTCCCGCGTCTGGAAGCCTCAGGAAGACGATATCATAGTCGACGTGGCCGCCAACCCCCCTGGGACTGCGACGGCGATCGGCCTGCCTGCAGTGCAACAGACGAAAGATACCGCGACAGCCGTAGCTGCCGCGGGCACCACACCTCCACCTCCTCTGGTAAAAGTGGACGCCGTAGCAGAGGACAGGAAAAAGATCACCGAATCTTTCAACTCGCGGAAGGCTGTCCTCAACAAGGAATTTGTCGTGGAATCCGATTCGGTCCGGCTCAGCTTCTATGACAACGGCGACATCGACGGAGACAGCATTTCCGTCTTCGTGAACAATCAGCTGATCCTTTCCCACCAGGAGCTGGCGGCGAAGGCATTCAACATCTATCTGCACCTCGATAGCACCCGTGAGATCAATGAGATCGGCATGTTCGCCGAGAACCTCGGCAGCATCCCTCCCAATACTGCGCTGATGGTCCTGACGGACGGGAAGAACAGATATGAAGTGTTTCTGAGCAGCAGTCTGACCGAGAACGCAACTATCCGGCTCCGAAGAAAGAAGACGCCGTAGCCATAAAAAAAGGCCGCTCCTCCTAGAAAAATGGAGTCGCGGCCAGTACAGATATTTAGAACAATTCAGTCTGCGGAGGCTTTTCCCTTTCCTCTTCTTTATGTCCCCACTCCACTTCCACGCTTTTCGAATAGTCGAATAGTTTGGTCCCAACCGTTCTCCAGCCGGTCACTTCCACAAAGCCTGCGATCTTTATCTTCTGAGTCTTCGCCTGCGCGCCCCGGCCGGACTTTATTATCGCGATGGGTTCCGGAGCAAGTGTCACGGCCTCCAGGCGATTTCCCTCTCCTTCCTTTATAAAAAGGAACTTGCTTTTTAGTGTCGTTGTTTCTATTTTGAACCGTTTGACATTGAACTGCAGCTTATCGTTGTCGAGATATATGGCGGTAATGATCTTCTCCGGATCGAATTTTCGGATATCGATGATCTTGTCTGCGTCAAAGCGCTGACTCAGCTCGGTATCCGCCAGCTCGTAGTTGCCGTCGGAATAGATGACCAGCAGCCGCTCGTCTCCTTCAAAGCTTCCAAGGTAGTCTCCCTTGCCTTCGCTGTTGAGCCGGCCGAACGTCGGGTCGAACCAGATCTTACGCCCGCTGAGCGTCGTCTTGCCCGCCTCTTTGAACTTCACCGTCCGGATGGGATATTTCGTCACCTGGTTGCCCAGGCTGGTGCGGTTCTTGATCTCCAGCTCTTCAAAATAGAAATCGAATTCTTTGTGCCGTGCGGAGCTGCTGGGGCTGAGGATAACCCTTACGACTTCCGCCTCACCATTTGGATTGGCCGAAAAATAGTGTACCCTGCTCTTTGCGTCATCGCTCTTGGTCAGGTCATATTCCTTGTCACGCGTGATCCCAGTAACATTGAAGCGTTTCGCATAGCTGATCCCGCTTTTCCCGTCTACATAGATCATATTGTAGGTCGTCCGCTCGTCGTTCTTGCGGAAGACCGCGACGTGGATGATATCCTTTCCGATAAATGACTTGTCGGCCACTTTGACCACCTTCATCTTCCCCCCTTTGGTAAAGGCGATGATATCGTCCAGGTCCGAGCAGTCTGTGACAAATTCATCCTTCTTAAGACCGCTGCCGATAAAGCCATCCGACCTGTTGACGTACAGCTTGACGTTGGCTATCGCTACCTGCTGGGCCTGAATGGCCTCGAACAGTCGCATCTCGGTCTTACGCTCGCGGCCCTTGCCATATTTCTTCAGGAGATTTTCGTAGTAGGCTACCGTGAAATCGACCAGATTGTTAAGGTCGTGCTTTACCTGTTTGATGTCCGCCTCCAGCCCCTTGATCTGGGCATTCAGCTCGTCGATGTCGAGCCGGTAGATGCGTCTTACCGGCTTTTCGGTAAGCTTGACGATGTCTTCCCGGGTGATATCGCGCCGCAGCTGTTTGCGGAAAGGTTCGAAAGCCTTGGCGATGGCGGTAAGCACCTTCTCCCAGGTCTCGTGTTTCTTCTCCAGCTCCTTATATATCTTCTCCTCGAAGAATATCTTCTCCAGCGAAGTATAGTGCCATTTCTCCTGCAGCTCGGCCAGCTTGATCTCCAGTTCGCGCTTTAAAAGCTCTTTCGTGTGATCGACACTGACAGTAAGCAGCTCTTTGACGCCCATGAACACGGGTTTCTTATCGACGATCACACAGGCATTCGGAGATATGCTGATCTCGCAGTCGGTGAAAGCATACAGCGCGTCAATGGTGATATCCGGGGATATTCCGGGCGCCAGATCGATCTGTATCTCCACTTCTGCGGCTGTATTGTCAGTCACTTTGCGCACTTTGATCTTCCCCTGGTCATTGGCCTTCAGGATGGAATCGATCAGCGCCGTGGTAGTTACGCCATAAGGTACGTCCTTAATTAGCAGCGTCTTCTTGTCAAATTCTTCGATATGCGCCCTCACCCTGACCTTTCCGCCGCGCTTCCCGTCATTGTAATTAGTGACGTCGACCATCCCGGCCGTGAGGAAGTCGGGATATATCTCGAATTTCTTTCCCCTCAGGTATTTCATAGCCGCCTCGCAAAGCTCGCAGAAATTATGGGGTAGTATCTTGGTAGCCAGTCCGACGGCGATCCCGTCTGCGCCCTGGGCCAGCAGCAACGGGAATTTCATGGGCAGGGTCACCGGCTCATTCTTGCGACCGTCATAGCTCAGCTGCCACTCAGTCGTCTTCGCGTTGAACGCAACCTCCAGCGCAAACTTGCTCAGCCTGGCCTCGATATAACGGGCGGCCGCAGCGTCGTCTCCCGTACGCACGTCACCCCAGTTGCCCTGGGTATCGATCAGCAGGTCTTTCTGTCCCATGTTCACCAGGGCCTCTCCGATGCTGGCGTCACCGTGCGGGTGATACTGCATGCTCTGGCCGATGATATTGGCCACTTTGTTGAACCGGCCGTCGTCCATCTCTTTCATCGCGTGAAGGATCCGACGCTGCACCGGCTTAAGACCATCCTCGACCGCGGGTACGGCCCGTTCGAGGATCACATAGGAGGCATAATCCAAAAACCAGTTCTTATACTGGCCGGTAACACCGGCCTCGTTCTCGTGAAAATCGTCGGCAATTTTTGTTTTCGCCATTGTATATCCCTTTTTTATCCCTCGTACAGCTCAAGCGGCTGCCCGTTGGGATCGGTAAAAAACACAAATTTCTTTTGGGTCAGCTCGTCGATACGCACGGCCTCGACGGCGATCCCCTTGCTCCTCAGCTCTTCGGCGGCCGCCGCCACGTCGTCGACGGCAAATGCGAGGTGTCGCAACCCTTTGGCCTCCGGATAGCTGGCCCGTTCTCTGAAGTCCGGGAAGGAGAACAGCTCTATCTGGTAAAGCCCGTCGATGGCCAGGTCCAGCTTCCAGGACTGCCGCTCTGCGCGCCAGGTCTCACGGATGACGGAAAACCCAAGCACCTCCGTATAAAAAGCCTTGCTGCGGAGGTAGTCATCCGTCAATATAGCAATATGATGAATGGCCTTTATTTTCATGATCCGGCTTCTCCTGCTCTTGCAGCCTTTCCGATCTTGCCCAGATGAGTATCCGAAAAACCGCTGAAATATTTCAATCCGTACCCCATCGCCCGGTCCATACAGGAATGCGCCAGCAGGATCAGCCCGACGGACTGGGTCAGCCTGTCGTGCAGGTACCACCCGGCCAGGTAGATAACGACCGCCACAGCCTTATGATGAACGATATTATAGCCGATCGCTCCGATCCTGTCTCCCGCCGTATAGGCCAGCATGCTCAGGTCGGGGGCGAGTATCCAGACCAGCCACCAGTACCAGGCGTAGTGCAACTGTCCCCACAGACAAATGCTCAGCAGGAACAAGGCCGCCTCTTCGAGTTTGATAAGGTCTTTCATATGCTGTGTTTTGCAGTTATCCTTCATACGCCACGGTTTCACCGACGGGCGCCACGGACTTGCTCTTGATCTCGAAATCCTTCATCCCCTTCAGCTCACCCTGCACGTCCAGCTCACCGGCGGCAACCAGCTGTTTGATCCTCCACAGCAGATATGCGTCACCAGTAGTCTGTTTGGCCTTGCCTACATACTGGTGGATCAGCTTGCTGGCCTTTATCCAGTCGCCGGTGATGAACTTCTTCAGCTCTTCGTCATAATACGTATAGGGATGCTGGGACAGCTTCTTTCCCCCTTCCAGAATCCGCACGCCTGTATCTTCCTGGGAGAGTCTTGCCCATTCGTCGGGATCGATCTCGAATTCGCTCAGGGTGATGGGCCTCGCCAGCTTGCGCGCCTTCAGGAACTCCCGTGCCGGTATATCAAAAAGATTCACGGGATAGAATATCTGTCCCTTCTCATTGATAAAAGGCAGGTTATTCAGGTAAAGAATAAATATTCTGCCCTGGAAATCCTTGAGCTGGCTCATCAGCCAGTAATAACCGCTGACGTCGTGCTTATTCTGCGCGGCCCATATCCAGACAAATTCCTGCGTATCCTCCCGCAGCCGCTGTATAAGCGCAGCCACGGTTGCATTGTCATCGGCTACGGTCCCGTTGTCCACTATCCCGTCATAGTCCCCTCCGGCCAGAACTTCGCGCCACCAGGCCTTCCGCGCTTCGATGCCCTCAGCGGTATAGATACCGGCAATGGGCCCTACCGCGAACTCGTCCGCAATAAGGACCACGTCTCCCTGCAGGGAAGGCTCCAGCTCGATGGCCTTTTTCAGCACTTCCGCATCGCTTTTTTGAAAAACAATATGGATCATTTGATCAAACTATTTTTTCTTCTTTTTCTTTACTTCGCTCAGGAGCCGTTATCCTCTCGACATCCAACAGCCTTTGTTCAATGATCTCCTGCTTGCGCGTTTGTACCGCAAAGTACGTTTGTGCAAAAGCGATCTCGGGTTTTACAGGATCTCCATTCTGAGCGATCAGGTAACAAGCATAACGGGTAAGTGCAATGTCGTCTAATTCCCTTTGTGATCCGCTGCCCAGGATGACCATTTTGTTGGAATCAACAAAATGGTCGGAAACCGCGGCCCCACTGTGTTTGCACGATTCTTTCGCCTTCTCCACAACCTTCACAAAATTCCTCCACTCAGAATACCCGAGTATCTCCTGCAGCTCTCTTGCGCTCCAGCACTCTACATCCTTGTAAACATAACAGGCATGCTCAAACTTTTCAAACAACTCTTTGATTAATTCCTTCTTACTCGCATTCAAATACGTCTTTTCAAAGGTGCTCGTGAATGCTTCGCATTTCATACAAAAGATTTTAGCTGACAACAGTAAATATCTTTTGCAACAAAATTTTTAAAAAATGTTCATCAAAAGGACGGTTCACCAATGGTTCACATACGGTTCACGCATCCGTACGCGAAGAAGAACCGGGCCTGGCAGGCCACATCTACCTGGCCTAACCAGCCGCCGTCGCTGCCCCCGCAGCCCCTTCCTCGACCAGGTCGAGCTCCACCTTCAGATTCTTAATAATAAAATCCTGGCGCTCGGGCGTATTCTTCCCCATATAATACTCCAGTATCTGCTGGATATGGGTGTCCTGCATGACCATCACCGGCTGCTTGCGCATGTCCGGACCGATAAAACGGGCAAACTCATCCGGAGATATCTCGCCGAGCCCTTTGAACCGGGTTATCTCAGGCTTATTGCCCAGCTTCTTCACAGCCGCCTGTTTCTCGGCCTCATCATAACAGTAGTGCGTCTCCTGCTTGTTGCGGACACGGAACAACGGCGTTTCAAGAATGTATACGTGACCGTTCTTCACCAGGTCAGGGAAGAACTGTAAAAAGAACGTCATCAGCAGCAGGCGGATATGCATACCGTCTACGTCGGCGTCGGTAGCTATCACAATATTATTATACCGCAGCCCCTCGATACCGTCTTCCACATTAAGCGCATGCTGCAGCAGGTTGAACTCCTCGTTCTCATATACGACCTTCTTGGTAAGCCCAAAACAGTTGAGTGGCTTACCCCGAAGGCTGAAAACGGCCTGACGCTCGACATCCCTGGCCTTGGTGATGCTACCGCTGGCAGAATCACCCTCGGTGATAAATATGGTGCTCTCCGACTGTTTTTGGAGGATCGTCTCTTTGTCCTTACCCGTCGGTTCTTCGTTGTAGTGATACCGGCAGTCCCGCAGCTTCTTATTGTGAAGATTGGCCTTTTTGGCCCGTTCGTTTGCCAGCTTCCTGATACCCGACAGCTCTTTGCGTTCGCGCTCGCTCTGCTCGATACGCTTTTTCAGCGCGTCGGCCGTGCTGGGATTCTTGTGCAGATAATTGTCCAGCTCCTTGGCCAGAAAATCGTTGACAAAGTTCTTCATCGTCGCGCCGCCCTCGGCCACATTCAGACTGCCCAGTTTTGTCTTGGTCTGGGATTCGAAAACGGGTTCCATGACCCGTACCGAGACGGCCGCCGCAATGCTCTGCCGGATATCCGATGCTTCGTAGTCCTTCTTGTAGAAATCCCGGATCACCTTGACAAACGCCTCGCGGAAAGCCTGCTGGTGGGTCCCTCCCTGCGTGGTATATTGACCGTTGACAAAGCTGAATATCTCTTCGCCGTATTCGTTGCTATGCGTGATGGCAACCTCAATATCGTCGCCCTTCAGGTGGATGATCGGATAGCGATTCTCGTCCTCATTGGTTCGACGCTTCAGCAGGTCGAGCAGACCATTCTTCGATACATACTTTTTCTCGTTGAAGTTGATGACCAGCCCGGCATTCAGGTAACAATAGTTCCAGAACTGGTTATCCATGTATTCGTGGATGAAATGAAAATTCTTAAAGATCGTCTCGTCCGGGATAAAATAAACGAGCGTGCCATTCGGCTGGTCCGTTTTGACCTCCTTATATTCTTTGGTCAGCTCGCCCTTGCTGAATTCTGCTGATTTTTCCTTCCCGTCCCGGAAGGCGGTGACCTTAAAATAGCTGCTCAGCGCGTTCACGGCCTTGGTACCTACACCATTCAATCCCACAGATTTCTGAAAAGCCTTGCTGTCGTATTTGGCGCCGGTATTGATCTTGCTGACTACATCCACTACCTTGCCCAGGGGGATACCCCGGCCAAAGTCACGTACCATGACACTCTTTTTGTCGATCACGATATCGATCTGTTTGCCATAGCCCATGGTATGTTCGTCGATACAATTGTCGACAACCTCTTTAAGGAGAACATAGATACCATCATCCGAACTGCTGCCGTCGCCTAGCTTTCCGATATACATACCCGGCCGTAGACGGATATGCTCTTTCCAGTCCAGGGATACGACACTAGCCTCGTTATACTCGAACAGATTAGCCTTTTCTGCCATATTAAATCCGATGTGCGCCAGTAGTTAACTTCGTCGCAAACCCATTCCCGGCGCACATCTGCTGATGGGGTTACGACCACGGACACGGGTCCGCAAGCATGCAATATAGTCAAACGATTCCAGAGAGGGCTTATTTCAATTTCTACAGCCTGTGGATATTTCCGGCCCCGGATTTCACCGTTAATACAGGTATTTCCGGCAAAATCCACTCCGAAAGCCCCTAATTTTCACTGCCAATCCCCACTGGCCCGACTGGCCACACCGCCCGGGAGGACCTGAGACAAAACAATGCTCCCAGAAGACAAACAAATCTAAATACTCAATTTGCCCTCCAGGGTTTGCCTACTTTCGTACTATGGCAGCACCGTTGATGACCTTCGAAGGAGTTACCGTCAAATTGGGCGGGTCGACCATCCTGGACGAGCTCGACTGGACCGTCGATACCGGAGAACAGTGGGCGATCACGGGCCCTTCCGGCAGCGGAAAAACGGTCCTTGCCCACACCCTCCTCGGCACGCATTTCCACACGGGTCGGATCACCACCGGCGCCCGGCGCATGGCCATCGTCGAACAGCAGCACCGCTTCAAGAACAGACCTGGATCCACTTCCCTGTACTATCAGCAGCGCTTCAACTCGTCGGACGCCGACCAGACGATCACCGTCGAACAGGAGCTCCGGGAATACGCCGGCTGGGAAGGACAGCCCGACCACTGGCTCGATGACCTCCACATCCGCCCCCTTTTGAACAAACCCCTCATCCAGCTTTCGAATGGGGAGAACAAGCGAGTACAGCTCGGCATCGCCCTGCTGAACAAGCCCGAGCTGCTGATCCTTGACAATCCATTTCTCGGACTCGACACGGAAGGGCGGGCTACGCTGCACACCATCATCAACAACCTGACCATGCGGGGAATTCAGATATTGCTGATTACGAGCCCGCGCGAGCTACCCGATTCCATTACCCACGTTGGACAGCTCACCAATGGAAGATGGACCTTCTCGGGCCCCAGATCAGCATATCACCCGGAAGAAAGGAAGGACACCGTCGACCTCGATCCCGAACTCCTCCGCGACCTTCGGTCAAACTTTCAGCAGTCAGAAGATTTTTTGATAGCCGTAAAGATGGTCAACACCTCGATCAAATACGGCGAAGCGACCATCCTCGACAACATCAGCTGGGAAGTCCGCAAAGGCGAGTGCTGGAATGTCTCCGGTCCCAATGGCGCGGGCAAATCCACGGTCCTCAGCCTAATCACGGCCGACAATCCCCAGGCCTATGCCAACGAAATATGGCTTTTCGACCGCCGGCGGGGCACAGGGGAATCCATCTGGGACATAAAAAGGAAGATCGGGTTCGTATCTCCCGAGCTGCATCTGTATTTCGACAGCAGCGCCACCTGCCTGGAGGTCATCGCCTCCGGCCTCTTCGATACCATCGGGCTTTTCCGGCCCCTCAGCGACGAACAGCAGGCCCTGACCCTCCGCTGGATGCAGCTGCTTTCGCTGCAGGATCTCCGCCACAAACGACTCTCCCAGCTGTCCACCGGCCAGCAGCGGATGGTGCTTCTGGGAAGAGCCCTGATCAAGAATCCTCCCATGCTCATCCTCGATGAACCGTGCCAGGGGCTTGACGGGGAGCAGACGGCCCACTTCCGCGGTCTGATCGATACGCTTTGCAGAGCTTTCACGACGACACTCATCTATGTAAGCCACTACCGGCAGGAGCTTCCGGAATGCATCGACCGATACCTCAGGCTGGAGAAGGGACGTATCGTGGAATAATATACCCTTCTACCGTTTTAGCAATGCGTTAACAGGTCCCACCGGCCGGGACGACATCCTTACCGACACCTGCGCTGACGGCCCCGTCCGCAGCAGACTAACGTTGACATATGTACGAAAAAAGCCGCCATGTAGAATAAATTCCACAGCCAGCAAGGCTTTCAGCGAAACACGACAAAACTTATGGCACAGTACTTGTGAAAAGTTGAAGTATAGGCCCTCCGTAGAAGTGATTATTTAACTTTCAACTTCATACTATGAACTTCACTTCACTCAAACGATTGGCAGCGGTCGCGGTGGTCGCTTCGGGAATGTTTGCTTTTACTTATCTCCGGGCCGGTTCTATTAAAGGAACGGTAACCCCGCCGGAAGGGGGTGTACGGGCCTGGGCTGAATCGGCCACGGACACGCTGAAGGCCCCTATCATCAACGGGTCATATGAGATCACCGATGCCAAACCCGGCACCTACAAGATCATTATAGAAGCCAAACCTCCCTATAAGAATATCGCCAAAGACGGCATCATGGTCAGCGATGGCCAGACGGCAGATGCCGGTGAAATTAAGCTGGAAAAATAAGAGGCTGTAGGATAAGTGGTCATGCAAACCTTCCGGCCATTTTCGGGGAAAAAGGTCGAAGGTGAAAGGGGTTGTCCAATTGCACTAATCAGGACAACCTCTTTTTATTTCCTTCCCGCAATCAGCCCGCGCCTATCCAACCTGGTTTTTTGTCCGCTCCCTCCAGTCAAAAGCCTACGCAATTAATTGATTATCAATAACTGGAAGTTAATTTATTATGAAGGGACCCGTCCCGGGCCCAAAAGTTGACCGGACACACCGGTAAAAATCGTAACTTTGTGCTGTCGCTGAAGGCGATCCTAACCCAGCCTCAGCCGTCCGACCAGAATACTTACTACCCCATTATCATTCTAGCTGGTTTATTTATTATTTGTGTATTATCTAAAAAAGGTGATGTATGTATTCGTACGCGTTGTTGGAAAAAGGATGTTATTATCTGATTCAGGAACAGGAGACAGGCCCTATAGGACTGATCAAGGTGAACATGGAAACGGATCACTGCATGTACGTTTCTAAATATGACGACTCCGAATTGGTCGTTTGGAAGAAAAAATCGGATCCCATTTTTGATATTCTGGAATTGCTGGGCGATGACAAGGTCAAAACCTGGGAATCCATCTATAACAATAGTCAGGATACCTATAACTACGAGGAAGACGAAGAATAGCCGCCGGCCGGTATAAAACCCGTCTTCCCCGCCTTCCGGATACCATAGCTCCAAAGGCCTGTGCAAGTGACAAGTGCAGACAGCAGAAGGCTGATATAATACAGTAGAAAGCTGTCTGTATCATTATTGCCCAGTTGGGACGGATCATGCCCCGACGGATGATAGTGCGAGAATATCCAGATGATCAGGCCGCTCCCGTATGCAAAGAGATCGGCGGCGTATATAAAGACCATTGAGTTTTCGAACCGCGTATGCTCAACCTGCTGTAAATATCCTACCAGCCCTACAATGCTGTACGCGAGGATCAGTAGCAGTCCCACCCCCAGGATCAGCTCGCTGCACAGAAGATCATCCCCTTTCCAGCCGATCAACGCGGCTTCCCCCAGTATATACAGGGCGACCACCAGCCATAGCTGCCTCTTCAGCCTGCGCGAACTGGCGCTGGCAAAGATCAGCAGCACCAGCGGCGTCTCGGCCATCGTATACAGCCGGCTAAGACGGCTGATCAGTCCATGGTGCCCATCCGGCGTCTGCAGCATCGGCAGATTGACCAGCCCGCTTAAAAGCCAGTAAAAGCCAAGGATCCAGAAGGTCTGGACCTGCCGTATTTTCTTCCAGCCTAACAACAAGAAGGGAACAAAACAAAAGCCAATGGCAATGTTCGAAATGACGGAGAAGAGTACGGAATAGATACCGGTTTTCAAAGGATGGTCTTTTTTTTACCGGAGATACGCTTTTCCAAAAATTAGCGCATCTCCGGCAAAGCGCTAATGATGGGGAAATTCGTCAACCAACACCGTTGGTTGCCTTGTTCAGGGACTTCGCTATGCTCGTCCCCGGACGAGTCCTTTCCAGGAACTCCTGTAATATAGCGCAAAAAAAGCATATTTAGTATGGTTAAATGTACGCTCTTTTATGCAGTTTTTACGGTCTTCCGATCACCGGTGATCAAGCCGATAAAAAAGGTATTTTTGTGAATTAATGATCTCTCAACAGACTATACAACAGATCCTCAGCCGCATCGATATCATTGAGATCGTCGGCGGTTTCGTCAAATTGAAAAAGCGGGGCACCAACTACCTTGGGCTCTGCCCTTTTCATAATGAAAAAACTCCGTCATTTACTGTCTCGCCTGCCAAAGAGATCTACAAGTGCTTTGGCTGCGGCCGCAGCGGCAACACCATCAGCTTTCTCATGGAGCACGAAAAATACTCCTATGCAGAAGCGCTTCGGTGGCTGGCCGCCCGCTATAACGTCGAGATCGAAGAAAAAGAGCTCAACCCCCAGCAACGCCAGCAGCAGCAGCTGGCCGAAAGCCTGTATATCATCAATGCCTTCGCGCAGAAGTTCTTTTCTGATACGATGTTCAACACCGAAGAGGGACAGGACATCGGTCTCAGCTACCTGAAAGAGCGCGGCTTTTCGGAAGAGACGATGCGAAAATTCCAGCTGGGCTACAGTCCCGACGCCAGGGACGTTTTCGCCCGGGCCGCACTGGCCGCGCAGTATAACCTCGAATACCTTCAGAAAAGCGGGCTGGTCGTGGTACGGGATGAGAAACCCATGGACAATTACAGAGGTCGTGTCATCTTTCCCGTTCACAACCAGACAGGAAAGATCATCGGCTTTGGCGCCCGTATCATCCGCAGCAACGACCGCGCACCCAAATACATCAACACACCCGAGAATGAGCTCTACATCAAGAGCAGGATCCTGTACGGCGCCTACCAGGCCAGGCAGGCCATCGACAAGCAGGACGAGTGTCTGCTGGTAGAAGGCTATACGGACGTCATCTCGCTGCACCAGGCGGGTGTGGAGAACGTGGTCGCCAGCGGAGGGACTTCCCTGACCATCGACCAGCTGCGCCTAATAAAGAAATACACCAAACACCTCACCATCATTTACGATGGCGACGGCGCCGGCATCAAAGCCGCCCTGCGCGGCCTGGATATGGCGTTGGAGGAAAGCCTGGACGTGAAGCTTGTGCTCATACCCGACAAGGAAGACCCCGACAGCTATGTGCGCAAAATAGGCGCGGCCGCATTCCGGGAGTTTGTCGCGTCAAATAAAAAAGACTTCGTCCTCTTTCAGCTGGAAGTCGCCCTGAAAGACGCAGCCAACGATACCAATAAGAAGGCGGCCGTCGTCAACCAGGTCGCCGAGACCATTTCGCGGATCAATAAGGCGGAAGACTTTACCCGCCAGCAGGACTATATCCGCCAGTCCGCCGAGATACTCCGCATCGAAGAGGTGGGCCTGCATACGCTCGTCAATAAATTTATCCGGGAACGCATCGACAAACAGGAAAGCCGGGCGGCAGCAGAGGCCAGGGCGAAAGCAGGTCAGGAGAGCTCGCCCGAAGATACGGCCCCTCCTTCGGAAAGCGGCTTCCCCCAGGACGAGGAATCAATAGCGCTTTTGTTGCGCCATGAACATTACGAGCGAGGTATGATCCGAATATTATTGGATTTTGGTTTGAAGTCCTGGGATGAACAATCTTTGGTGGCGGACTACGTTCTGCACGAAACCGCAGACCTTTATGAGCTAATTGACAACAAACACCTTTTGAAAATTCTTGATATTTACAGGGATTTGTACCAACAAGGACTGGAACCCTCGACCAAAACCTTTCTCTATCACGAAGACCAGGAAGTCTGCACACTCGCCGTGTCGATCATGGATCTCCACCTCGAGATCAGCCCCAACTGGAAAGAGCATTACGACGGGCATATTGCTACTCCGGAAGAATTGTACAAAGAGGACGTTACATCTACGATGCTCTATCTCAAGCTTCGAAAGATAAAAAGACTTCAGGAAGAGAATCAACACGACCTTAGCAAACCTCACTCAGAAGAAGAAATGCGTGTATTGCTACAAACCCATAAACACCTTAAGGATATGGAACAGGCGCTTGTCAAGCCGCTCGGGACGGTCATCATCAAATAGGGGCGTCTTTCCCGAAGCGGCCGCCCGGTCGTCAAGTAACGGCTACCATTACGCGCTGCGCCTGCAGCAGGTGCCGCTCGCTGTGCGCTACCAGGATCCGCAGGGTATCCCCCAGCTGCAGCCGGACCAGCCGGCTAAGATAGAACGGGACCTTGATCCGCTGCAGATCTTTGGTCGCAGCATGCCGCATGATATCGTCCAGCGCGTCACATTTTCGCTGAAAGCTTTCCAGCACTTCGCGGGCGTCCGGCGTCTCAGCGCTTGCATAGTAGGCTTTCAACGTTTTCAGCTTGAAGATGGTGCCGTTGGACCTGGGCTTTACCTTCTCATAGATCCAGTCCCCCAGCCAGCCGCTTACATAGCGGTCAGAGGGATAGTCCGGAGCCAGCGTGATGCGGGGAAGGATACTCCGGATGTACTGGTCGTGGGAAAGATCCAAATGCCCGAATATTTCGGCAATGCTCCATTTCTCCGGGCCAGGCCGATGGTGCAGTTGATCGTCGGAAAGACGAAAGAACAGCTGACTGCTGGCTTTGACTAGCTCGGTCCTATCCAATAGCTCAGTTATGAGACCTTGCCTGCTAGTGGCTGCCATAGAAATTAGGTGAAAGCATATCGTTAATAAGCTTTAGGGGTATGACCAAATATAGTACGAAAACCCTTGTTGGTGGCTTATTTCAGAGGAAAATACCCACAAACCCCTGTCTGCGCAATAGGCGCAGCGAATACTCCTGGCAGTTAGAGGAAGGAAAGCACTTGCGGCAGGGTGCCGGAAGTGCCGGTAACTATTAGAGTTGTGAAGATGATCAGGAATTGACAGCGGCTGCGCGTCTGCGAACGGTGGCCCGTGTTGCAGTGGCTACCGGCGCTTCGACCTTCTTGCTGACAACGGGCTCGGCCCTTTTAAAACGGACCGCTGTCCAGACGTGGTCGAGGGCAGTCTGCCGCTCGGACTCATATCCGGCACAGGTGATACACCCCCAGCTGCCCTCCCTGTTGAGGGTAGTGGCGATCTTTGAGCCCAACTTCGGATAGGCCACCCAAAACTTGGCGCCAGGCTGCAGCGCGGGCAGAACTTCCCGGACGATATTCCCTAACTGCTGCTCATTGATCGCGAAAATGAGCGCAAAATCGATCTTTCTACTCTTTAACAAGGGCGTAAGATTTTTGGCAAACGCCAGCTTGGTAAATTGCTTTTCGATGGAGGAAGGGAGACCCTGGATCAGCAGGTTCTTCTCGTCCTGTAACTGCAGCTTTTCCAGTAAAGTTTGGGACATTTCTGGATGTAATTTATCGAGTTAAGAGATGAATTTTTCCAAAGTGAATTCCTAAAGGGATCCCCTTAATTCCGTACGCATCAACGCTGCATGCGGGATGTAAATTTACAACAATTATTCCTTTTCGCTTGTAGAAAGGTGCCGGCGCTGACGTCTGCGGTCCCGATATTTCAGGATCGGCACTTTATTCTCATTGCCTTTCAGCAGCCGGGTAATGTTCTTTTGGTGGGTTAACATAACCATCAGGGCTACGGCAATAGCAAACCCACGGTACAGGGTTTCCTTGGCGTCAAAAATATAGAGGATGAAAACAGCAAAAGCTACACTCGCCAATATCGAGCTGAGCGAGACGAATCGGGTCAGATAAAGGACCAGGAGGAATACCCCGATACAGCAGATAGCTGCCAGGGGCTGAATGGCAATGATCATCCCGAACAGGGTGGCTACTCCCTTCCCGCCCCGGAATTCTGCCCACAGCGGGAAGATATGTCCCACAACCGCTGCCAGACCCAGACCAACCATAAAATTGGTCCTGTCCGTCTCGTCGTGCAGATAATAAGGCATGAGGATGTACAGGCTGGTGGCTACGATTCCCTTTATAACGTCGACCCCCATCACAAAAGAGCCCCATTTGGAACCAAGGACCCTGAAGGTATTGGTGGCGCCCGCATTACCGCTGCCGTATTCTCTGATGTCAATCCCAAAGAATGATTTACTGACCCAGACGGCAGTAGGAATAGAACCTATCAGGTATGCTGATAGAATTAGCAAAACCTCCTTCATCGAACGGTTGAGTTGTACCGGGACTTGGTTTCTCCCTGAATGTACCCCATTCCCGGTAGCTTTTAATGGGGCCTTAGACAGGCGGACTCGCTTTACTTTGTTCGGCGGTCCGCCAGGGTTGGATAACAAATATAACAAAAAATTGACTTCGTCCTCCTCATTTTCAGTCGGTTATTTAAGTCTTTTTTCGGCTAGCAGGCAGATCCAGCTGCCCTTTGTCATCCTTACGGATATGGAAATATTATTTTTTACGGCCTCATTTTCAATGTCTTGAAAGTCATTGTCCAGGAGACCGCTTAAAAGTATAACGCCGCCTGGGTTCAATTGTTGTCCCAGGGCGGACAGTTGACTGATAATTACGTGTTTGTTTATATTGGCCAGGATTATGTCGAAAGGCCCGACGGGCACCGTATCCATTTTGACAACCCGGATCCTGCTACACCCGTTGTTAGCCACATTCTCCTGCGCATTCCCGATGCTCCAGTCGTCATTGTCGGTTGCCAGCACCGACGCCGCTCCAAGCCGCTCGGCGAGTATTGCAAGCACTCCCGTCCCGGTACCGAAATCAAAGACCCGCCGGCCTTTGAGATCCAGCTGCTGCATAGCCTGGATCATCATGAACGTCGTAGCGTGATGCCCCGTGCCGAAGCTCATCTTCGGAGTGATCACGAGCTCGTGCTCAACACCTGCGATCGGAGCATGAAAATGCGCCCGGATCGCACAAAAACCGTCCACTATGACGGGCTGAAAGTTCTTCTCCCATTCTTCGTTCCAGTTGGTTTCCTTTATCCGTTCGGTCTCGAACTTCGCCCCCATCGGCTCCAGCAGGGAAAGAAGCATTCCATGGTCAAACTGTTCTTCGGGGATGAATGCCCTAAGCAATTTCTCTTCCTGCTCAAACCCCTCATAGCCGATGGCAGCCATCAGGGCGATGAACATCTCCTGCTCTTCTACCTCTCCCGATGCGATCGTTACTTGTATGTAATTCATAAAAATAAATGTGGCCAACTCAACCAACAAAAAGTAGAGCCGGCCACATTTGTCTAATTTATTTTGAAACGCCTAGGCGTTTCCGGGGGTCCGCAGCCTACGCTACAGACCCATATAAGGTAATGAAAAAATTACTATTCCGACTCCTGACCAGAAGCGCCTGCAGGGGATCTTGAACCCGCGCCTTCCGGCTTTGGCATCAGCACTTTCCGGCTCAGCTTGAACTTACCGGTCTTTTGATCCAGACCGATCAGCTTGACCTTGACCGTATCGCCTTCCTTCAGGACGCCATCCATCGTCTCCAGGCGTTTGTGAGAGATCTCGCTGATGTGCAGCAGCCCTTGTTTGCCGGGCAGGAACTCCACAAAAGCGCCATATGGCATCACGGACTTGACCTTCGCCTCGTATACCGAGCCGACTTCCGGCTGGGCCACGATGCTCTTGATCCAGGTGACGGCCTTGTCCAGGCCTTCCTTGGCAGGGCTGAAGATGCTGACCTCGCCAAAATTGCCGACCTCTTCCAGGTTGATGGTGGTGCCGGTCTCGCGCTGTATCTCCTGGATGATCTTACCCTGTGGCCCGATAACGGCGCCGATAAATTCCTTGTCGATAAAGATCTTCACCATGCGCGGTGCGTGCGGCTTGACGTCTGCATTTGCAGCCGGGATACACGCATACATAGCGTCGAGGATATGCAGCCTCCCTTTACGGGCCTGCTCCAGCGCCTCCCGCATGGTCGCCATGCTGAGGCCGTCCACCTTGATATCCATCTGTACGCCGCAAATACCTTCGCGGGTACCGGTAACTTTAAAGTCCATATCACCGAGGTGATCTTCGTCCCCGAGGATATCCGTCAGGATCGCGTATTTGCCATCGGCAGGACGGGTGATTAGCCCCATGGCTACGCCGCTGACGTGCTTGGGAACAGGTACGCCCGCATCCATCAGCGCCAGGCTACCGGCACAAACCGTGGCCATGGAGGAAGAACCATTGGATTCCAGGATATCGCTGACCACACGTACGGTGTAAGGATAGTCGGAACCGGGCATCATCTGCCTGAGCGAACGCATCGCCAGGTTGCCATGTCCTACTTCACGACGGCTCTGTCCCCTCAGCATCTTCACCTCACCGGTGCTGAATGGAGGGAAATTATAGTGCAGGTAAAATTTCGAATCGGCAGACTTGGCTGCGCTCTCGATCAGCAGCTCGTCCAGCGGAGTGCCCAGGGTGACGGTCGTCAGGGACTGCGTTTCCCCGCGGGTGAACAGGGCAGAACCGTGCGGCGTCGGCAAAGCATCGATCTCCATCGCCAGGGGGCGGACCTGGTCCAGAGACCGGCCGTCAAGACGGATGCGGTCATCGAGGATCATGTTGCGGACGACCTCCCACTGCAGGTCTGCGTAGTATTTTTTGGCCAGCTTCTTGTCGGCATCGGTAACCTCTTCGCCAAGGCTTTCGATCAGCTCTTTCTTCAGCTGGTCATAGGCATCGCTGCGGTCATGCTTCGCGCTTGCGCCACGCGAGATCTGGTAGATCTTATCCTTGGCGAACGCAACGACCTTCTGTTGCAGCTCTTCGTTGTGCTCGGGCTTTGTATACTCTCTCTTCGCAGTCACACCCGCCTTGGTCCGCAGCTCTTCCTGAGCCTTTATCTGGATGCGGATCGCGTCGTGGGCGATCTCCAGGGCCTTTACGAGGTCTTCTTCGCTGCACTCCCTGGCTTCGCCTTCCACCATCATCAGGTTCTTTTCCGTGGCAGCGATGATGAATTCCAGGTCAGCCTTTTCCAGCTCGGTACGGCTGGGGTTGACGACGAACTGTCCGTCGATGCGGCCGATACGGACTTCCGAGATGATCTCCTTGATGGGAATATCGCTGACGGCCAGCGCAGCGCTCGCGGCCAGACAGGCCAGCGAATCGGGCATTACTTCGTAGTCGCTCGACACCAGGCTCAAAAGCACCTGTACATCACAGAAATAGTCTTCAGGGAACAGCGGACGAAGCGCGCGGTCGATCAGGCGGCTGGTCAGTATTTCGTAGTCGTTCAGACGGGTCTCTCTCTTGAAGAAAGAGCCGGGTATACGACCGGCGGATGCAAATTTTTCCTGGTAATCAACCGACAGCGGGAAGAAATCCTGTCCTTCTTTGGGTTCTTTGTTGGCAACAACAGTAGCCAGGATGATACAATTGCCCTGGCGCACGGTAACGGCTCCATCTGCCTGGCGCGCGAGCTTACCGGTCTCGATAGAGACCATACGGCCTCCACCAATATCAAACGTTACACTAATAGGTTGTGAAAGCATGAGCTTTTCGTCTTTGTAGGATAGCGGTTACTGAGGCGGGAAAAGAAAGTAAACCGTCATCCTATGTTAAAAAAATAAATGAAATGGGCGACAATTCTTACGATATAAAAAAACGATTCCCAACCGTAGGTTCAGTTGGGAATGTTTGTCATATGCATAATGAATTATTTTCTGAGTCCGAGTTTTTCGATCAGCTGACGGTAACCCGTGAGGT
>Ga0207695_10000487_pt1 | contig 84845 bp, 83 predicted proteins | sample KBSC54metaG_FD_184354 | JGI IMG/M metagenome (GOLD analysis project Ga0207695, IMG submission 184354) | Corn rhizosphere microbial communities from Kellogg Biological Station, Michigan, USA - KBS C5-4 metaG (SPAdes) (version 2) | ecosystem: Host-associated > Plants > Roots > Rhizosphere > Soil...
CATGATTTTGATGATCGACAACTACGACAGCTTCACTTACAACCTCGTCCAGTACCTGGGCGAGCTCGGTGAGGACGTGCGCGTGGTGCGCAACGACGAGTTGACGGTGGCGGAAATCAAGAAGCTCGCACCGGAGAAAATCGTGATTTCGCCGGGCCCATGCACGCCGAACGAGGCAGGCGTGTCGCTCGAGGTGATCGAGAAGCTCGCCGGCCAGGTGCCGATCCTCGGTGTCTGTCTCGGCCATCAGGCGATCGGCCAGGCGTTCGGCGGCAAGGTCGTGCGTGCGCGCGAGATCATGCACGGCAAGACCTCGCCGATCCATCATAAAAATATCGGTGTGTTCGCCGGCCTGCCGAATCCGTTCGAGGCGACGCGGTATCACTCGCTCGTCGTGGAAAAGACCTCGCTGCCGACGTGCCTCGAAGTCACCGCGTGGACGCAACACGCGGACGGCAGCTTCGACGAGATCATGGGCCTCCGCCACAAGACGCTGCCGATCGAGGGCGTGCAGTTTCACCCCGAATCGATCATGACTCAGCACGGACACGATCAACTGCGCAACTTCCTGCACGCGCCGAAGTTGGCGGCGTAAGCGATGGGCATCACCCCGCAACAGGCGCTGCAGCGCACGATCGAGCATCGCGAGATTTTTCACGACGAGATGATCGACCTGATGAGTCAGATCATGCGCGGCGAAGTGTCGCCGACGATGACCGCAGCGATCCTCGCCGGCCTGCGCGTGAAGAAGGAAACCGTCGGCGAGATCGCCGCAGCCGCGCGTGTGATGCGCGAGATGGCGGCGAAAGTGCCGCTGCCGGAGCAGGTCGACGACAACAAGCACCTCGTGGATATCGTCGGCACCGGCGGCGACGGTTCGAACACGTTCAATATCTCGACCGCGGCGATGTTCGTCGTCGCGGCCGCGGGCGCGCGCGTGGCCAAGCACGGCAACCGCAGTGCGTCGTCGAAATCGGGCAGCGCCGACGTGCTCGAAACGTTCGGCGCGGCGATCGATCTGTCGCCCGAGCACGTGGCGGCCTGCCTGGAAGAAACCGGGATCGGCTTTATGTACGCGCCGAACCATCATCCGGCGATGAAGAACGTCGGCGCCGTGCGCAAGGAAATGGGCGTGCGCACGCTGTTCAACATCCTGGGTCCGCTGACCAATCCGGCCGGCGCCTCGCACATTCTCATGGGTGTGTTCCATCCCGATCTCGTCGGCATCCAGGTGCGCGTGCTGCAGCGGCTCGGCGCGGGCAATGCGCTCGTCGTCTGGGGCCGCGACGGTATGGACGAGATCTCGCTCGCCGGTCCTACCCTGGTCGGCGAGCTGCGCGACGGCAGCGTCAGCGAATACGAAATCGAGCCCGAGCAGTTCGGTTTCACCGCCGTCGACAGCGCTGTGTTGCGTGTTGAAAACCCCGAACAGTCGAAGGCGCGCGTGCTCGAAGCGCTGGAGAACCGCGCCGGCGCCGCGCGCGATATCGTCGCGCTCAATGCAGGCGCCGCGCTGTACGCCTCCGGTCGGGTGGATTCGATCGCCGCCGGCATCGACGCGGCGAAAGCCGCGCTTGAAAGCGGCGCCGCGCGCGCCAAGCTCAATCAGTTCGTCGCCGCGACGCGGCGGCTCAAGGAGACCGAATGAACACGCAGGCCAACTTCATCGCGCTCGGCACGATCACGCGCCGTGAAGTCATGCGCATCCTGCGCATCTGGTCGCAGACGCTGCTGCCGCCGGCGATCACGATGACGCTGTACTTCATCATCTTCGGCAGCCTGATCGGCAGTCGCATCGGCGAGATGGCGCCGGGCATTTCCTACATCGAGTACATCGCGCCGGGCCTGATCATGATGGCGGTGATCCAGAACGCCTACGGCAATATCACGAGCTCGTTCTTCGGCGCCAAGTTTCAGCGCTTCGTCGAGGAGATGCTGGTCTCGCCGATGCCGAACTGGGCCATCCTTTCCGGCTATGTCGCGGGCGCTGTGCTGCGCGGTTTTATGGTCGGCCTGATCGTGCTCGCGATCAGCCTGTTCTTCACCAAAATCCACCTGTATCACCCGCTCGTCACGCTCAGCACATTTCTGCTCGCCGCGGTGATCTTTGCGCTACTCGGTTTCGTCAACGCGATCTATGCGCGCAAGTTCGACGACATCGCGATCATTCCGACCTTCGTCCTGACTCCGCTGACCTATCTCGGCGGCGTGTTCTACAACGTCGCGCAGCTGCCGTCGCCGTGGAAGGAGATTTCGCATCTCAATCCGATCCTCTACATGGTCAACACGTTTCGCTACGGCTTGCTCGGCGTGTCCGACATTGATCTGACCTGGGCGTATCTGATCATGCTCGCCTTCGTCGTTGTGCTCGCCACGTTCTGCCTGAGCCTACTGAGTCGCGGCGTCGGCTTGCGCTCGTAGAGAGTTGCGGTGATAGGCGCGGCGCGGCGGCCGATCGCCATCGTATTCTTTCCCGGGGAGACGTCATGCGTATAACCGTATTGGCAATGGGTCTGCTTTGGACCGGTGTGCTGTTGGCGGCCGATGCGCCGCCGCCGGAGCCGGCGGGACTGCCGGCATTGGCCGATCAGATCAGCGCCGATCGGTTGCATGCGACGATCAGCAAACTCGTCGGCTTCGGCACGCGCCACACGCTGTCCGACACGAAATCCGACAAGCGCGGCATAGGCGCCGCGCGGCGCTGGGTGAAATCGGAATTCGAGACCTACGCGAAAGACTGCGGCGGTTGCCTGCAGATCGAAACGCCCGCGCAGACGTTCAGCGACGGCAAGCGCATTCTGAAGCCGACCGAAGTGATGGACGTGATCGCGATCCAACGTGGCACGAGCGATCCGAATCGCGTGGTGCTGATCACTGGCCATATCGACTCGCGTGTGACCGACGTGATGAACGCGAAAAGCGACGCGCCCGGCGCAAACGACGACGGCTCCGGCACGGCCGCGGTGATCGAGGCGGCGCGTGTGCTTTCGAAACACAAGTTCGCGGCGACGATCGTCTACGGCGTGCTGTCCGGCGAGGAGCAGGGCCTGTATGGCGGCAAGGTTCTCGCCGACTATGCCAAGCAGCAGGGCTGGCAGGTCGAGGCCGATCTCAACAACGACATCGTCGGCAATACGCATGGGCAGGACAGCGTCAACGACAACACCTATGTGCGCGTGTTTTCCGAAGGCACGAAAAGCGGCGAGACGCTCGAGCAGGCGAAGTACCGCCGCTATCACGGCGGCGAAGTCGATTCGCCGTCGCGCAATGTCGCACGGCTGCTCGCTGATCTTGCCGACAAGCACTTGACGAATTTCCACGTGCGCATGGTCTACCGCACCGACCGCTATGGCCGCGGCGGCGACCAAGTGCCGTTCCTCGAGGCTGGCTTTCCCGCGGTGCGCGTGACCGAAGCGCATGAAAACTACACGCGCCAGCATCAGGATCTGCGCGTGGAGAAAGGCGTTCATTACGGCGACACGATCGACGGCGTCGACTTCGATTATCTCGCCCAGGTGACTCGACTCAACGTACTCGGCCTCGCCACGATGGCCGCGGCGCCGGCGCCGTCCGAAAGCGTCGATATCGAAGGCGCCGTATCAAGCGATACGACGATCCACTGGCAGCCGGTCGCCGGGGCGGCGGGTTACCGAGTCTTCTGGCGCGACACAACCGCGCCGCACTGGCAGCACGGCGAATGGGTCGGCAGCGAAACCAAAACCACGTTGAAGAACATCGTCGTCGACGATTATTTCTTCGGTGTCAGCGCGGTTTCCGTCGATGGCTATGCAGGCCCGGTAGTGTTCGCCGGCCCGTCGGGGAGTTTCGGCGCGGCGCCGTCGCGTTAACGCGTTTCCGCGGGAATCACTGCGCGGGCAATCCGAAGAACCGGCGCGCCGTCGCCGTCGCATCCGCGGCAGTGACGGCAACGTCCTCGCCGCGGTCGCGCGCGACTTCCTCGCAGATGTGGGCGAGATACATCGGCTCGTTGCGCCGGTGCGAAGGCATTGGCTTGACCGTGCGCGGCAGCAGGTAGGGCGCGTCGGTTTCGAGCATCAGGCGATTGGCGGGAATGCTCTTCACCAGCTCGCGCAGGTGCCCACCACGGCGCTCGTCGCAAATCCAGCCGGTGATGCCGATGTGGAAATCGCGGTCGAGATAGTCGAACAATTCGTTCTTCTCGCCTGTGAAACAATGCACCACGGCGGGGCCGATGCGGCCGCGCACGTTGTCCATGCAGGCGAGGAAATCCGCATGCGCGTCGCGCTGGTGCAGGAATAGCGGTTTGCCGCACTCGACGGCGAGCTGCAACTGGCGCTCGAACGCAAACAGCTGTGCCTCGCGTGGAGAAAAATTACGATGGTAGTCGAGCCCGGTTTCGCCGACGGCGACGACTTCGGGCTTGGCGTGATATTCGCGCAGCATCGACTCGGTTTCTGCGTGGAAGTCGGCGGCGTGATGCGGGTGCACGCCGGCGGTCGCGTAGAGCAGACCGGGGTGCGCCAGCGCCAGCGCATGCGCCTCGCGCGTGCCGTGCGCGCTCGCGCCGGTGACGACGAGCTGAGCGACGCCGTGCGCCTTCGCACGGGCGAGCACGGCGTCGAAATCGTGGTGGAAGGATTCGTGGGTGAGGTTGGCGCCGATGTCAACGAGCTGCATGGTTACACGTTTCGCAAGGTGTTCTGTTGTCGATTGCATCGCATTATCGCAAGCCGCGCGTGCATTCACGAGACGTTAACCGCGGCGCGTCGATGTTGTGCCTACAATCGCTGCCATCCGGACCCTGCAGGAGTTTGATCATGTCGTTGTCTTCCAAAAGCGTCCTCGCCGGCGCGGCGCTGCTTGCGTGCGCGCTCGTGTCGCCCACTTTCGCCGCCGAACGCAGTGCGGTTGCCGTAAGCGGTCCCCGCACCGATTTCAGCGCCGTGCGTGCCCAGCGCACAGCCCTCGGCGCGCGAACGGCCAGTCCCGCCGCTACCGCCACGAGCAAGGAACTCGTGTCAAACAGCTATCGCGCCTATCCGGCGAGCTGCTTCTCCGACACGCTGCCGTCGCCGTCAACTGCGATCCAGCCGCTGCCGGTGACGCCGAGCGGGCCGACATACAGCCGCACGGTGACGCTGTACGAGAAGAATGGCAGCCAGAACAGCTCCGAAGACGTGACGATCACGATCTGGCGTGTCGCGTGCAGCAGCAGCGCCGACAAGCTCAGCTACAACCCGGACGGCGGCTACGTCGGCGCCACGCTGATGCGCATCCAGCGCCAGTCCGCCTACGAGGGTGACGCCCAGCTCTATCCGCAGTATCCAGACATCCGCATCGCCCAGGGCAACATCACCTTCGACAATCCGAACTTCACCGACTACGTGCGCGTGGCGTCGGAGCCGAACACGGTGGTGTCCGACACGATGGTCGGCTCGCCGATCATCAACAGCACGACATACGTGCTCGAGAACTATCCGAATCCAAGCCTCGGCTTCTTCTACTTCAACAACGCGTTCACGATCCGCTTCGACAACGGCTATCAGGGCGGGCAGGTCACGATTAGCGTGCCCGACTACAACCCGACTTCGCAGACCTACCCGGCGGCGTTCGCGCCGATGGCGGTCAACGGCTATCTGACCGGTTCGTGGTACGACCCGACGCACGGCGGTGAGGGCATGCTCACACAGGTGTACGACAAGGGCGATGGCCTGAACCGCACGTTCTTCGCGGCGTGGTACACCTTCGACCAGAGCGGCCTGCCGTTCTGGCTGGTCGCGCAGGCGGATTTTCCGATCGGCACGACCCAACTGCAGAACGTGCAGGTGCTCTACGCCACGGGCGGCGGTTTCGCCGGCCATTTCACCCCGCCGATCCAGCGCAACGTGTGGGGCACGATGAATGTGTCCTTCCCCGATTGCCAGCACATCAAGTTCGACTACAACGGCTCGACCGGCACCGTGCAGGGTGGGCCGGGCGGCAGCGGCACCGGCGTTGTCTGGACGCGTCTGGGCAACATCAACAGTTTGAACTGCCAGTAACGGTACCTCACCCATGACGCCATCTCGCGGGTAGACCGGGGTGGCGTCGAGGCAGGCGAAGATGAGATTCCGATTCGCCGTAGCATGTCTGGGTTTGCTCGGATTCGCGGCGGCGTTGCAGGCCGCCGCACCTGCGCCCGCCTACCCGCCGAGCTGTTTCGCCGCGGGATTGCCGCTGGGTCAGGCGGCCAAGGATCCCAACGCGATGAGCCTGCCGCTGACCCTGCACGGCGACTTCAACGCCTGCTTCGTCAATCCCGCTGCGCCGAGTTATCCGGTCGCCCAGCAGGAATGCAAATACTCCGAAACAGTGGCGATCGCGGTCTGGCGCGTGCCGTGCAGCGGCGGCAAGTCGGCGACGCTGGTCGAGATCGATCGCCTGGCCGGCATGTCGGGCAACACCGACTCCTATCCGACCTTCCCCGGCGTCTGGGTGCAGCAGGGCACGCATGTGGATTGGGTACGCCTGGCCCAGGATGCGAACACGACCGCAACCCAGGTGTTCGTCAATTCGCCGGTCTACAAAAACAGCGTCTACGTGCTCGAGAATCCGATCGACGCCGCGCCATTCGACTACAACCGCGCATTCACGCTGACGATCGACAACAACACCGGGCGCGCGGTGCAGTTCGATCTCGGCGACTACAACGCGGCCGACTATCCCGCCGCGGCGCCGCTGCCTATCACCGGCTATCAGACCGGCGCCTGGTACGATCCGGCGCACGGCGGCGAGGGCATGCTCGTGGAAGTGCTCGACAACGGCGACGGCGCCACGCGCACCTTGTTCGCCACCTGGTTCACCTTCGACGCGCTCGGCGTGCCGTACTGGCTAGCCGCACAAGCCAGTTTTTCGATTGGCGCAACGCATATCGATAACGTTCCCGTGCAGACCGCGAGCGGCGGCGGCTTCGCCGGCAATTTCACCGCCGTGACGCGCGCGCCTTGGGGCACGATGAGCTTCACGTTCCCCGCCTGCAGCACGATGACATTCACCTATGCGGCGGCAAGTTCCCTGCCGGCGAATCTGCCGAGCGGCAGCGGCACGCGCACCTGGCAACGGCTCGGCAATATCGCCAATCTGGGCTGCCAGTAAGCTACGCCGCGAGCGCGTCGATCTGCGCCAGCCAGCGTTTCTTCGCCGCGTCGTCGAGGAACGATGCTTCGATCGAATTCTGCGCGAGTTTGGCGATATCGGCCTTTGACAGATTCAAGCCGCGCTGCACGGCAAGATAATTGTCGAGCACATAGCCGCCGAAATAGGACGGATCGTCCGAATTGATCATCACCTTGACGCCGCGGTTGAGCAGGCGCCTGAGATTGTGGTCCTCGATGCGCTTATAGACGCAGAGCTTCACATTCGACAGCGGGCAGACGGTGAGCGGAATCCGCTCGCGCACCAGCCGTTCGACGAGTGCCGTGTCTTCCTCGCATCGCACGCCGTGGTCGATGCGCGAAACTTTGAGCAGATCGAGCGCTTCGACGATGTATTCCGGCGGACCCTCCTCGCCCGCGTGCGCGACGGCGCGCAGGCCTTCTTCGCGCGCGCGCTCGAACACCGCGGTGAATTTCGACGGCGGGTGGCCGCGTTCAGACGAATCGAGGCCGACTGCGGCGAAATGCTGCTTGTAGGGCAGCAATTCGTCGAGCGTGTGCATCGCCTCTTCCGCGCTGAGGTGACGCAGAAAGTTCGGGATCATCCGCCAGGTGATGCCGAATTCGCGCTCGCCTTCGGCCAGTGCACGGCGGATGCCGTTGAACACGGTGGCGAAGGCGATGCCGCGCGCGGTGTGCGTTTGCGGATCGAAGAAGATTTCCGTGTGCACAACACCGTCGGCATGGGCACGGCGCAGGTAGGCCATCGTCAGCGCGTGGAAATCGTCCTCATCGCGCAGCACGTCGGCGCCGGCGTAGTAAAGATCGAGGAACGACTGCAGGTCGCTGAAGTCGTAGGCCGCGCGCAGCGCCTCCACATTCGGATACTTTGGCGTGACGCCGTGCTTCCTGGCCAGCTCGAACGTCAGCTCGGGTTCGAGCGCGCCTTCGATATGCAGGTGCAGCTCGGCTTTGGGCAGTTTGCGGATGAATTCCGCCGTCGCGTCGTCGCTCATGGTCGTTCGTTCCCCAGGAAGTGCTTGCAACGACTTTAATTGTTTTGTACACATGTAGACAACGCACAGACGCGAACATCCGGCGGAAGGCCGCCGACAGAGAACTCGCCCTCAAAGCGTTGCACGCGAAACGTCGAGCGCAGCAGCTTTGAGGATGAGTTCGGAGGAAACATGGGCAGACTTACCACACATGTGCTTGATACCGCGCACGGCATTCCGGCACGCGGGATGCGCGTGGAACTGCATGCCGGCGACTCCGGCGAACGGCTTGCCGATCTTTCCACCAACGCCGACGGCCGTGCGAACGCACCGCTGCTCGAAGACAAGACGCTGCGTGCCGGCCGCTATACGTTGACGTTCCACGTCGCCGAGTATTTCCGTGCGACCGGCGTTGCGCTGCCCGATCCGCCGTTCCTCGATACGGTGCGCATTGATTTCGGCGTCGCAAATGCCGACCAGCATTACCACGTGCCGCTGCTTGTGTCGCCGTGGAGCTATTCCACCTATCGCGGCAGTTGACCATGAGTGATCCAGGGGCCAACGCCATTCGTTTCATGCTCGACGGTGAGATCGTCGAAGTCACGGACGTTGCGCCGACTACCACCGTGCTCGAATGGCTGCGCGAACATCGCCATCGCACGGGTACGAAAGAAGGTTGCGCCGAAGGCGACTGCGGCGCGTGCACGGTCGTGCTCGGTGAACTTGATGGATCGGGCGAAAGTGCCTGCATTCGCTATCGAGCGATCAACTCCTGCATTCGCTTCCTGCCGACGATCGACGGCAAGGAACTGGTCACGGTCGAGAGCCTCGCCGACGGTGACAAGCTGCATCCGGTACAGCAGGCAATGGTCGATCAACACGCCTCGCAATGCGGCTTCTGCACGCCGGGTTTCGTGATGAGCCTGTTCGCCTTGTATCAGCAGAAAGAAACCGCGGATCGCGAGGAAGTCGTCGAGGCGCTGGCCGGCAATCTCTGCCGCTGCACGGGTTATCGACCGATCATCGATGCGGGATGCGCCATGGGAACCTATCCCGTTCCCAAACGCTGGTCGCGCGCGGATGCGCAGGCGCGCCAGCGCATTGATGCACTGAGCCCGCTGCGCCGTGTGTCGCCGCTGGTGCGTCCCGGGTTCTGGGCGCCGATGTTGCTCGACGAGCTTGCCACGATGGTCGCAGCCGCGCCCGATTCGCTGCTGCTCGCCGGCGGCACCGATGTCGGCTTGTGGGTGACCAAGCATCTGCGCGAACTGCCGCGCATCATTTACATCGGCGAAGTCGTTGAACTGCAGCGCATCGAAAATCGCGACGGTGCGCTACACATCGGCGCCGCCGTATCACTCACGGACGCGTGGAGCGCGATCGTCGCTCACTATCCCGCGCTTGCCGAACTCGCGCAGCGCTTCGCCTCGCCGCCGGTGCGCAACTCCGGCACGCTCGTCGGCAATATCGCCAACGGCTCGCCGATCGGCGATGCCATGCCGGCACTGATCGCGCTCGGCGCGACAGTTGAACTGCGTCGCGGCACCGCCACGCGCACGCTGCCGCTCGAAGCCCTGTATCTCGATTACATGAAGAAGGATCTTGCACGCGGCGAATTCGTCGTCGCGGTGAACGTGCCTGCGCTGAGCGCGGCAACGCGGGTGGCGAGCTACAAGTTGTCCAAACGCATCGATCAGGATATTTCAGCAGTGTGCGCCGCGTTCGCCGTCGAAGTAGTGAACGAGCGCGTTGTCGGCGCACGCGTCGCCTACGGCGGCATGGCGGCGATTCCCGCGCGCGCCAAGCATGCCGAGGCCGCCTTGATCGGCAAGCTGTTCGATGAGGCGGCGTTCGCCGATGCGGCGGCGGCGTTGGCGATCGATTTCAAACCGTTGAGTGATATGCGCGCGAGCGCCGCCTATCGCCTGCAAGGTGCGCAAAACCTGTTGCGACGATTTTATCTCGAGCATGCTACGAAACAGACACTGCGCACGCACGAAGCCGAGGTGTCGGCATGAACGCTCATAGCTCGTCATTCCCGCGAAAGCGGGAATCCAGTTTTGCTTTTGCTCTCCACGGCATTCAAATAGGAGCAAGATCAAGATGGATTCCCGCTTTCGCGGGAATGACGAGCATGGTGGTCGGGCACAGATGATGAATGATCTATCGCCAGCAAGGCAGGGCATGGTCGGCGCACTGATCGGCGAATCCGTGCGCCACGAAAGCGCGCATCTGCACGTGTCGGGCCGCGCGGTGTACGCCGACGATCTCGACCTGCCGCCTTCGACCCTGCACGCCGCGTTCGGTATCAGCCGCATCGCGCATGGGCGGATCAAATCAATGGATTTGTCGGCGGTGCTGGCCACGCCCGGCGTCGTCGCCGTCGCCACGGCGAAAGACATACCCGGCGAGAACAACTACGGCGGCATCATCCACGACGATCCAATTTTCGCCGACGGCCTCGTCCAGTACGCGGGCCAGCCGCTGTTCGCGGTCGCGGCGACGTCGATGACGATCGCGCGCCAGGCCGCGCACAAGGCGAAGATCGAGTACGAAGGACTGCCGGCGATTCTCGACATCCGCAGCGCGATCGCAGCGCACAGCTATGTGATGCCGAGCCAGATCCTCGCGCGTGGCGGTGCGCGCGAGGCATTGGCCAGCGCGCCGCGCCGCTTACAGGGCACGATGACGGTCGGCGGCCAGGATCACTTCTATCTCGAAGGTCAGATCGCGGTGGCAATTCCGGGCGAGGACGGCACGCTGCACGTGCACTCCTCGACTCAGCATCCGACCGAAGTGCAGAACGTGATCGCGCATGCGATGGCGCTGTCCGCGCACTCGGTTGTCGTGCAGTGCCGGCGTATGGGCGGTGGTTTCGGCGGCAAGGAATCGCAGCCGGCGCTGATTGCCGCGGCGGCTTGCGTGCTCGCGCGCAAGACCGGACGTCCGGTCAAGCTGCGCCTCGAGCGCGACGCCGACATGCTGATCACCGGCAAGCGCCACGGCTTCATCGCCGACTACGACATCGGCTTCGACGACACGGGCCGCATCACCGCGCTCGCGGTAATGCTCGCTTCGAACTGCGGCTATTCGGCCGACCTGTCGGGCCCGGTCAACGACCGCGCGATCTGCCATGTCGACAACGCCTACTACGTCGAGAATATCGAGGTCCTCTCGCACCGCTGCAAGACGAACACGGTGTCGAACACCGCGTTCCGCGGTTTCGGCGGGCCGCAGGGCATGCTCGCGATCGAGCAGGCGATCGACGATATTGCGCGGACGCTCAAACTCGATCCGCTCGATGTGCGCCGACGCAACTACTACGGCGTATCGCCGCGTGATGTGACACCGTATGGACAATACGTCGAAGACAATATTCTCGAACGCCTCACGGACGATCTCGAAAAGACCAGCCGCTACCGCGAACGCCGTACCGAAATTGCACAATGGAATGCAGCAAACGAAATTGTGAAACGCGGCATCGCGTTCACGCCGGTCAAGTTCGGCATCTCGTTCAATGCGACCGTGTTCAACCAGGCCGGCGCGCTGGTGCACATTTATACCGACGGCAGCGTGCTGCTCAATCACGGCGGCACCGAGATGGGGCAGGGGCTGTACACCAAGGTCGCGCAAGTCGTCGCACACGAATTCGGTTTGCCGCTTTCGGCCGTGCGCACCTCGGCGACCGATACGAGCAAGGTGCCGAACACCTCGGCGACCGCAGCGTCGAGCGGTGCCGATCTCAACGGCAAGGCGGCGCAGGCCGCTTGCCGGACGCTGCGCACTCGCCTGATCGAGCATGCATGCAACACGCACGGCGTCGAACCGCATGAAGTGAATTTCGCCAACGGCCTCGTGCAGATCGGTAACGAACAGAAGACGTTCGCGCAACTCGCGCAGTCGGCTTATCAGGCGCGCATCTCGCTGTCGGCAACTGGTTTCTACGCGACGCCGAAGATCCATTGGGACCGCAGCCGACTCAACGGCCGGCCGTTCTTCTATTTCGCCTATGGCGTCGCCGTGTCCGAAGTCGCGGTTGATACGCTGACTGGAGAAACGCAACTGACTCGCGTCGATATCCTCCACGACGTCGGCACCTCGCTGAATCCCGCGATCGACCGCGGCCAGATTGAAGGCGGCTTCCTGCAAGGCGTCGGTTGGCTGACCAACGAGGAACTATGGTGGAATGCGAAGGGCGAGCTGAAGACGCATGCGCCGTCGACGTACAAGATCCCCTCGGTGCGTGATTGGCCGCAGCATGCCGACGTGCGCATTCTTGAGCAGGCGCCGAATCCCGAGGACACGATCCATCGCTCCAAGGCTGTCGGCGAGCCGCCGCTGATGCTCGCGATCTCGACCCTGCACGCGATTCGCGACGCGGTCGCGGCCTGCGGCGCGCCAGGTGCGCTGCCCGACCTCGCTGCGCCGGCAACGCCGGAATCGGTGTTGCGCGCGATCGATTCCTTCCGGAGTGCTGCCGATTGAGTGCTTATCTTTCTGAATGGGCCAACCTGCTCGGCCGTTGGCTTCATCTCATCACCGGCATCGCCTGGATCGGCGCGTCGTTCTATTTCGTCTGGCTCGACAATTCGCTGCTGCCGCCCAAGCGCAAGGAGCTGATCGATGCGGGCGTTGGCGGTGAAGTCTGGGCCGTGCACGGCGGCGGGTTTTACAATGCGCAAAAGTATAAAACCGCGCCGGCGGAACTGCCCGAGCCGCTGCACTGGTTCTATTGGGAGGCGTACACGACTTGGCTGTCGGGCTTCTTCCTGCTCTGCCTGCTGTATTTCGGCCAAGCCGAAATCTATCTGATCGACGCATCGGTGATGGCACTGTCGAAGCCGGTGGCGATCGGCATCGCGCTCGCGTTTCTCGCCGGTGGCTGGCTCATCTACGACGTGCTGTGCCGGTTCTTCTTCCAACGCAGCGAGAAGATACTCGGCCTATCTGTCGCGATCGTGTTGAGTATCGCCGCATGGGCGCTATGCCATCTCTACAGCGGCCGCGGCGCCTACATTTTGTTCGGTGCGGTGATCGGCACGATCATGGTCGCGAACGTGTTCTTCATCATCATTCCGGGCCAGCGCGAGATGGTGCGCGCAAAGGCCGAAGGGCGGCCGCTCGATCCGGTTTACGGCCTGCGCGGCAAGCAGCGCTCAGTGCACAACACGTATTTCACGCTGCCGGTGCTGTTCGTAATGATTTCCAATCACTACGCGCTGACCTACGGCGCGCAGTGGAATTGGCTCGTGCTGATCGCGATGAGCTGCGCCGGCGCCGCGATTCGCACATGGTTCGTGATGCGTCACAAGGCGCACGAACGCGGCGGCAGGACTTCACCCGTGCCGTTGGTGCTGGGCCTCGTCGTTCTCGCTGGGGTCGTCGCGGCGCTCGCGCCGCGCACGAGCACATCGACGCAAGGAGCCGCGCGCGATCCCGCCGCCGCGGCGCAGCGCTTCGCTACCGTGCAGTCGATCATCAGCCAGCGCTGCGTGACCTGCCATGCGCCGACACCGAGCTTCGCCGGCTTCACCGCGCCACCGAAGGGCGTGCTGCTCGACACGCCCGAGCACATTCTTACGCACACCGTTACGATGCAAACTCAACTCGCGACGCGGGTGATGCCAATCGGCAATATCACGCAAATGACGGATGCTGAGCGTGAAACGGTGCTGGCGTGGTTGAGGGATGGCGCGCCGAGATAATTGGATTTTTCGACCAGCGAACGTCGAACCAACAACGGTCGTTCGTGCGCCTCAGAGGCGGTAAGCCACCGCTTTCATCACGTTGCTTGCAAAGCGCATTAGCGTGGGAATCGGCGCCGGCAGATCGATGCCGCCGGCCTCGCGCGCATGGCGGCCATGACGCGCTTCGTCGTCCTTCATTTGCTCGACGACGGCACGGCTGGCCGCATCGGCGTCCGGCAGTCGCTCCAAATGCTCGCCGAGATGCGCTTCGACCTGGCGTTCGGTTTCGACGACGAAGCCGAGGCTGACATTGTCGCTGATCAGTGCGGCGACAGCACCGAGCGTGAAACTGCCCGCGTACCAGAGCGGATTGAGCAGGCTCGGGCGGCTGTGCAAGGCATCGAGGCGGTCCGCACACCAGACCAGATGGTCGGTTTCCTCGGCGGCAGCCTCAAGCAATTGCGCGCGCGTGTCTTCGTGGCGCGCGACGGCTGCCTGGCCGGAATAGAGCGCCTGCGCGCAGACTTCGCCGGTGTGGTTGACCCGCATCAGGCCGGCGGCATGGCGGCGTTCATCGGGATTGAGCTCGGCCTCGGCGATGCCGGCCGCGGGCGACGGGCGCGAGGCGGCGGAAACCGTACCGAGCGCGGTGCCGACGGCACGCTCGATTTCGATCAGGATGCGGTCGGGCAGCGACAAATGGCGGGAGAACATGCCGCCATTTTCGGCTCTACGAGCTAGTAGCGCAATCGGCCGGCCCGTGTTGAATTTGCTATCATTTGCTTGACATACGCGACGCAAATCCCAACAATCACGCCCCCTCCGCGCAAAGCGGGGCGGTTTGCGTTTCGGCTCAGGCGTTTGCCTTGCTTGTGTCGGGCGCCGATCTACGATTGGCTAGGTAGCTCAGATGGTTAGAGCGCGGCACTCATAATGCTGAGGTCGGCGGTTCGATCCCGCCCCTAGCCACCAATCGAAATCAATCATCCGTGCCGGGCACGCAGATCCAATTCCCAGGTCTGCCCGACCAGGTTTTTGCCGAAGGACCGATGCCGGTCCTCTTTCACGAGCCGGAAGCCGGACGTTTCGTAGATATGCCGCGCGGCGGTCAGTATGTCGTTCGTCCACAGCGTGAGGCGCCGGTAGCCCAGTTCCTGCGCGCGCGCGATGCACTTGTCGACGAGCTGGCGGCCTACGCCGAGGCCGCGTGCCATGGGCTCGACGTACAGCAGACGCAATTTGGCGATGTCGGGTGTGTCGCCTTTCATCAGGAAGATCGAACCGAGGATTTGGCCGCCTCGTTCCGCAATCCATGCGTCTTCTTTCGTCGCGTCGAACGAGGCGGCGAACTCGCCGAGGATCTTCGCGACGAGCGCTTCGTAGGTCCAGTCCCAACCGTATTCCTGCGTATAGAGCACGGCCTGGCGGTGCGTCACCCAACCCAGGTCGCCGGGAACCGGCGGGCGCAGTACGACCGGCGCCGATAGGTCATGTTTTGCATCGAAGACCGTCTGGATGTCGCGCAGCGAGGAGACCAGTTTTTTCTGCCGGGTGTTGCCGAGCGGTTTCAGCAGCGCTTCCATTCGAAACCGTGTTCCCTGCTCCAGTTCGGTGAACGCGACGCGGCCGGTTGATGTCAGCGACAACAATCTCTTCTTTGCGTGCGTCGGATCGACCTCGGCTTTGAGCAGCTTGCGTCGCCTCAGTGAGTGCAGGGTGCGGCTGAGCTGGGCCTTGTCGACGTCCAGAGCGCGCGTGAGGTCGGACGCTGTCTGCCCGCCGCGCGTGGCGAGTTCGTAGATCACGCGCCCTTCAAGCAGGCTGAAGTTGCTGTACGGAAGATGCTCGTCGAGCAGTCCGATCAGGCGAGTGTAGAAGCGGTTGAACTTTCGGATTTCCTGCACCGTGTCCATCACACTACCCATAGTGTTGATTTAGTCAACACTATGTCGCAAGTCATGTTGATGCACAAGCGGATCGCTTTTGTGCCGTTTTTGGAACTGGGGAAATGCGCCAAGTCGCTTTGGAATACGCGGGCGGGTATGCGCCGGAGCCGTCAAGAACACATCGGGTGTCCGCGCCAATCAGCGCTCGACTACACCAGTGCGAGCAGCGACAGGCCGACGCTGCCGGCTAGTCCCAGGCTATTGACGCCCGCGGCGAGCAGCGATTGTCGCGCGCCGGGATCGCCGAGCATTTCCGCCCAGGTCTTTTCCTGCGCCAGCTGCGTGCGCACCGTGCTACTGCTGCGCCACGCTCCCATGCCGAACAGCAGTGCGGACACGCCGAGCAGGAAAGGCGCGGCGCTGCCGCCGGGACTGACGATCATGGTCGTGCCGCCGAGCGCACTGCTAATCAAGGCCGAGATGCCGACCAGCGCAGGCGCGAACTGCCGCATCAAGATGTGCTGAGTATCGAGATGTTCGTTCTGTTTCATCTCGTCGTATTCGGTGTTCACGTTCGCGGCGACGGCTTCCACTTTTTGCACTGTGCCGATCAACGTCTTGTTCGCGTCGGCGACGACCTGCTTGCCCTCGCCGACATAGCTCGCGTTCTGCGTTTGTTGCTGCGCCTGATCCTTTGTGGCTTGGCGAACGTCGGCATCGGTCGAATTGAGATTGCGCGTCGTAGTGGTCTCGAATCCGCGTGCCGCGAGGGCCTGCCGCAACGTGGCCGCTTCGCTCTGCGCATCATCGTCGGCACCGTTGGCGCGCGCCGCGTCCGCCGGCGATTGTGCCGCGCGGTTTTGCGCAAGCAACGCCTCCGGGCCGTCTTCCTGGTTTTGCCCGGCAGCCTGCTTTGCGGCATCGGCTGTCGTCGATGGATTCGTCGTGCCGTCGCCGCGGCCAAGGCGTTCGAGCAGGCTGTCTTCCGACGTGCCTGCGCGCGCGATGACGGGTTCTTCGAACTCGTCGACGCCGCGTGCGCTGAGATTCGCCGTGGAACGATCGTCGGCGCGAAAGTTGAGCGCAGCTTCTTCTTCCTGCGGACTAGCCAAACGTGCCGGCGGTTCTTCGTTCGTCGTGAAGTTGGCGGCGCGATTCGGCGCTGCGTTCATCTGTTCCGACGTTGACGATGTAGTTGATGCATTCCTCGTCCCCTGCGCATCGCTTCGCGAATTCGCCCAGTCGTTGAACGATCGACTCGTCAGGTTTGACGGATCGACGCGATTGCCCGAGCGGCCGTCGAGCAGCGAAGCCGCGGCCTCGCCGACATCGTGCGCTACATCGCCGCCGGGCGGCGAGTCGAATTGATTGTCGGATCGCGAACCAACGGAGGATTGCGAGCCGCTGGAATACAGGGATGCTTGCGACGAACTGTTGGTGCTTTCGTACACGCTGCTCGCGGTGTAGCTGGAGTTGCGTCCGAGCAGCGTGTCCAGCGCGTGGCCCACATCGTCGAGAAGGCCGTCGCCGCTCATCGACGAGGTGTTGGAATTATCCAGACGCACACCTTTGTTCTGTCCGCCTCCATTGCCGTCGCCCCAGCCGGCATTCTTGCCTTCGTATTTGCCGAAGCCCGAGGTACTGTCGCCGGACGACGGCGATGAGCTCTGTGGCGAGCGGATGTCGCCGTTCCCATTTCCGTTGCCGCGATTGCCGAGTGCTGCGTTTGGCTGCTGATCGGACCCCGACGATCCCGATGGAGACTCGTCTTTTGCCGATCGCGGATTGACACTGTCGCGCGAAGGCGGTGCGCCACCGGGTGGCTGCCCGGAAACATTCCCCGAATTTCCCGTGCCCGGATTGTTGGTGTCGGGTTGAGGTTGCGTCGCCGTTTTCGCATCGCTCGGCTTGGAATGATCCGAGCCGTCCGCCACGGTGGATGGTGTGGAATCGGAATTCCCATGGTCGCTGCCGGCAGCGGAGTTCGATAGATGATCCGCGCCCGCGTGCTGCAGATCCCGCTCCGACGGAGCGTGGCTCGCGTCGGGCGAGTTCAAGGACGGACCCAGGAACCACGATGAACCAAGGCGCCCAATTGGACTGTCGCTCATGGTTTCGGCCTCACAGCAGAACTACCTTTCGATTCTACGTATCGCGCGGCGAAAAACCGCTGGGGTTTTCCCTAGGTTGTCGTGCTTTGTTTGCGCGTCAGGGCAACATTCGTCGACGAGTTGAACGGGTTTTTCACGACGACTGCTCAAACTCCAGCGCCGTGGAAGCGGCGCGAGTCGGCACCGCCGGTTTCCAGTGGGCGCGGGCCAAGGCAAATTTGCGCGCCGGTTTGTCGAAGTGCCGAACCTCGCCGATGGCGCGAAAACCCAAACGCCGAAAGATCACCGGCACGGCGGTGTTGCTTGCATCACAAAACCCGACCAGGCGCGACAGCCGCAATGTTTCGAACGCGTGCGCACACAATGCGCGTGTGCCTTCGATGGAGTACAGCCGCCCCCAGTATTCGGGATTCAATCGCGCTCCGATTTCAATTTCGTCGGTACCCTTAACCGGCATCAGCGAATACAGGCCGACGAAATGTCCTGCCTCATCGTTCGCGTGCCAAATGCCGAGGCCGGGTCTTTCCTGATACGTGTGGTTGGCTTGAGCGATCATCGCCGCGACGTCGAAGAATCGAACCGGGCACGGTTCGAGCAGCCAACGGGAAACATCGGCGTCGCTGTTCAGCACTTGGATCGCACGAATGTCGCCGAAGCGCAGGCCGCGCAGAACGAGACGGCGCGTGCGCAGCAGGACAGCGCCGGGATAATCCTCGGCGGCCCCACTGCGCTTGTCCAGATGCGCGTTCAACGCGAACGCGGCGTCAGACCCGCGTCGGTCAACGCCAGATTGCGCATGTCGAATCCGTTCTTAGCGAGCTTGCGTTGTGCCGAGTCGGCCATGTTTCTGATGGCCTGCGCGTTGCCGCTTTCGCGCGTGCCGATCGCCAGGCAGGTTTCGTACATCAGCGCTTCGGCCACCAACTGCCGCTGCCGTGCGTCGGCCGGAGGTTGTGCGCCGGTCGAATACAGATTGCGCATCTGCGCGCGCACGCCCTGCACTTGCGACACGGGTGGCAGCGCGGTTTGCTCGTTCGCCGCCATCCACATGACGACGAGATAGGCGGACATCACATCGCCGAAATCGCTGTTTCGCAATCCATAAGGCGACACCGCGTGCGCGAACGTGCCCTGGATGTCGCCGAGCATGCGGTCGATCTTGCGCGCCGCGTCTGCTCCCGCTGCGTGTTCGATGTTCGACAGCACCTCGCCGCGCAGTTCGTTCGAGACGTTGGGGTCGTGTCCGACGACCAGCGACACGGGCGAAGCGCTCGCAGTGGTGTATCCGATGTTTGTGGGCGCAGCCGATCTCGCGGCCGTCGCTTGCGGCTGCGCGGGACGCAGTGTGGATTTGTGGTACTCGCTCTGCTGCTGCAGGATGCGGCTGGTCGAGATCAGCGACGACTGCATTTGCACGGCCTGCAAATGGCTCGTGGTCAAATCGAAACTCATCGGACCGGCGACGGTGATCTGCGCGAGGGCGGCTTCGCAAAAAAAACAGAGTATCGCCGCCACAGTCGCCGCGCTCCTCGCGACCGAGCGGCCGATCCTTGCTCCAATTTCGTGGTTTCGCTTTTTCATGAGCGGAAAAACCAAGATTGCCCGTGCGGGCAATCTTGGCCTGAGCGGAGTTAAGTGCGCGTTACTTAAATCAATGCGTCTGACCCAGGTTGGCCAGCGACTGGCCGATCTGCGTAATCGCGCTGTGGATGCCGTTGGTCATATAGCTCAAGCGCATCGATTCCGCGGTGAGCTGCGTCTGCAGTTCCATGATCTTGTCCTGATCCGCCGACGCCTGCGCCTTGCCGCTGTCGCTCGTGTTCATGACGTCCTGCGAATGCTGCTCGGCCGCCTGGCAAAGTTTGTCGGACAGATCCTTGACCGCGTCGGCCTCGGCCTGCAGGCCCTTGCCGAGAGCACGCGCCAGCGCGCTGAACCAGTCGCCGCCGCCCGATTGTCCCGACTTGGCGCTCGCCTTGCTGTTGCCGGTGCCGTTGTCCTGGCTGTCGCGAATGTCCTGCAGATCCTTCATCGCCTGCTGGAAGAATTCCTGGAACTGGTTGCTCAGGTCGTCGACCTGGCGCTGCAGATTGCCCGTGTCGGCCGCCGAAGAACCGCTGCTGGGGCTACCGCTCGCGCTGCCGCCGTTCTGCTGCAACAGGTCGATGATTTCCTTGAGCAGATCGTTCGTGCTCTGACCGCCGCCGAGCGGGCTGGAGCTGCCGTTGTAAGCCTGGTTGAACGCCTGCTGCGCATCGCTGATCGCCTGCTGGCCGAGTTGCATTTCCTGGCCGACTTGCTGGATAGCTTCGTTCGCCACCTGGGATACGATCTGTCCCAACAGTTGCCCGACCATCGATCCGAGCGGTCCGCCGATCGCGCCGCCGATGATGCTGCCGATTTCGCCCAACAGGTTGCTGCCGCCGATACTCATAGCCTCGCTCCTTTATCGTGTGCTTCGCCGCACTGGGTTGTTTGATCGCTGCGGGAGGCGAATTGGATTCCACCGCTCGCTTGCGATTGAAATTACCCGTGCGTCGTCGTCGGCGTAACTAGGGCGTTCCCTACCTAGGGAAAACCCCATGTTCAGAGATCGCGTATCAGCCAGCCATACGGGAACGGCGGCGGCGACATATCACCCGGCGCGGCGACGGCCGCGGCGGCAACGCGCTCGGGTGTGACATCGTTCTTCCACGCAGTGGCGATCGCGGTGAGGCGCTGGCGCGTCGCGCGTGTGTACGCGCCCTCGAGTTCGTTGCGCGTGTCGGCGTCGAGTTTTTCCGGATACAGCCGCGCGGCTTCCGGATCGGCATTCACGAGAGCGACCAGACGCTCGATCGCGGGCACGTAGGTCTCGTCGCTCAACATGCCGCGTTGCGTGCGCTGGCACGACCAGGCCGTCAGGTATTCGATCGGTCCGAACGCGCGCTTCGGCGCGCTGCCGAAAAAGCCACTGTCGAACGACACGCCGGGCAGGACGTTCGTTTGCATCCTGCCCGCGCCCCACGAGGTAAGCAGGCCCGCAGGCAGATCCGCGCGCTTGAGTGCGGTGGCGAATGTCGCGGCGACCGCGCGTTTCGCTTGCTCCGACTCGGATTCGGCGATGATCAGGATCAGCTTGAGGAACGCCGGATAGCCTCCCTCCTCGCCAAGACGGCGGGCGACGCGCTTGAGCAGCGCGAGTCGAAACTCGGCGTTGTCGTTGTGGATCAGGGCGGAGGCGAGACGCGCTGCGCTTTCACGCAAGTCTGCCGCAACCCAAGAACCGGCGGCCATGCAATTGCTCAGGCGAGCGGAGCGAGGATGTGCTCGGCGAGGCTGTCCACACCCGCCGCATCGAACGTCGTCGGCGACGCCGGCGAGCCGGCCGAGAGGACCCGCGCCGACGCGCCGCTCCAGGCATCGAGGGCGAGAACGTCTTCGCCGGGATCGCGATGGCTCGCCTGGTCGCCGGCAGCGGAAGCTTCGTCTGCGCGCGTGTGAATCTGGCGCGCAAGCGCGTCGAGGCTCGCGGCGTCGTTGCCTTGGAGCAGCGCTTGCAGATGCAGATTGTCGGCCTGGATTTTCACGAAGTCGATCTTAGGCGTTTTACCCTTTCAAGACACCTAGGGTGGACCCTAGATGCCCGTCGCGTCGCGGCAGCGGATTCTTAACGGCAGCCCAGCCTAGAATAGGCCAAAGCCGGAGTGCGCGGTCGCCATGAGCAAGCAGAAGAACGACGGCGGGGACAAGACCGAAAAGCCGACCGCCAAACGCATCAAGGATGCGCGCAAGGAAGGCGACATCCACAAGAGCCGCGAGCTGACCTCGACCGTGCTCGTGCTCACCTGGCTCATCATGTTCTGGCTGCTGATGCCGTTCATCGTCGGGCGCCTGGAAGCGCTGTTCACGCGCATCTTCCTATCGGTCGGCCATCTCTCCGACGCCGCCCTGCATGCGACGATCATCGATGCCGCACAAACGCTGCTGTGGATCAGCGCGCCGCTGCTGCTGCTGGCCTGCGGCGTCGGCGTACTCGTCGAATTCCTGCAGGTCGGACCGATTCTCGCGTTCCAGCGGCTCAAGCCGACGGTGTCGCGGCTCAATCCGGCCGAGGGAATGAAGAAAATCTTCTCGCAGGAAAACCTCGTCGAGCTGATCAAGTCCATCGTCAAGACCGCGGCGCTGATCGGCATCCTGGTCTGGGTGCTGTTCTCGATGATGGATCAATATCTCGCGTTGCCGTTCGGCCAGCCCGCGGCCATCGCTGCTGCGCACTGGCAGGGCATGCTGCGCATCGGCATCTGGGTCGTGTTCATCTTCTTTTTCGTTTCCGCGATGGATGCGTTCTACCAGCGCTTCGCCTACGTGCGCAAACTGCGCATGAGCCGACGCGACATTCGCCAGGAACTCAAGGACACCGAAGGCGACCCGTACATCAAGGGCCGCCGCCGCCAGCTGCATCAGGAGTGGGCGCAGCGCAATATGCTCGCCGCCGTGCGCAAGTCGAACGTGGTCGTGACCAACCCGACGCATATCGCCGTCGCGCTGGTCTACGAGCCCGGCGAAACCGACCTGCCGATCGTCGCCGCGAAGGGCGAGGACTATGACGCCGAGCTGATCCGCAAAGAAGCCGAGGAGGCCGGTGTGCCGATCATGCAGAACATTCCGCTGGCGCGCGGCCTGCACGAAAACATCGAGGTCGAGGACTACATTACCGCCGAGTTCTTCGAGGCCGTCGCCGAAGTGCTGCGCTGGGCGGAAAGTGTGCGCAACGCGCGCGACTGATCAGAACAACGCGCGCAACGTGGTCAGCAGCGTCTTGTTCTCGAACAGCTTGCGCAGCACGACTTCGAGGAACACGCCGAGCATCAGCAGCACGATCCACGTGCTTAGCCACGCCTTGATCGGCATGGCTAAGGTGAACACGTTGAGCTGCTGTGCATAACGGTTCACCAGGCCAAGCGAGAGATCCACCAACGACATGACGACGAGCGCAGGCGCAGCGAGCAGCAGAGCCATCGTCATCTGGTAGCTGAACTGGCCGATGAAGAAATCCGCCGCCGGAGCTTTCAGGTGCGGGAGGAAGGCGCCGACCGGCCAGATCGCGTAGCTCGACAGCAACAGATCGAGGAAGACGATGAACGCACCGCTCGTCATGAACAACCACGCGGCCAGTTGGCTGAGGAAGGCGCCGGTCAGCGAGGTCTGATGGCCGGCGAGCGGATCGACCACGCTCGCGATCGTCGAGCCCACTTTCGCGTCGATGAAATTGCCGGCACTGCCTATCGCCCAGAACACCGAGCCGAAACTGAAACCGATCGCGATGCCGATGAAGATTTCCTTGACGACGACCAGCAGCCACGGGCTGTGCAGGCCAGTGCTCATCGGTGCCGCCGCGGCGGCGAGCGGGAATACCACCAGTGCGAGACTGACGAAGAAACTGTTGCGCACCAGCGCGGGCATATTTTCGCCCGTCAGCAGCGGCAGCATAAGGAAGGCCGCGGCGATGCGCGGCAGCGTCAGCGCGACGCCGACCACTTGGTCCCCGAACATTTGCGGCGAGAAGAACGGCATCAGCGCACCATCGAGGGGAACTGCGTGAACAGTCGTTCGGAAAAGGTGTACAGCGTGCCGCCGAGCATCGCCGCGGTGACGAAGAGGGTCACGACAATGGCGAAGAATTTCATTGTGTAGCTGAAGGTTTGTTCCTGCAACTGCGTTGCCGCCTGCAGGAAGGCGATCGTCAGGCCGACGATCGAGGCAGCGACGATGGCCGGCGCGGAAAGGATCAGCACCAGCCACAACGCGTCCTGGGTCAGCCGGATGATGTCGGCGTTCATCGCGGCGCTCAGGTGTAAGTGAGGACGAGGCCATGCACGAGCTTGGCCCAGCCGTCGAGGAAGACGAACAGCAGCAGCTTGAACGGCAGCGACACGGTCGTCGGCGACAACATCATCATGCCGAGCGCGAGCAGGATGTTCGAGACGATCAGATCGATGACCAGGAACGGCAGGAAGATCAGGAAGCCGATCTTGAACGCCGCAGTCAGCTCGCTCACCGTGAACGCCGGCACGACGATGAGATAGTCCTTGTCGGCGACGCTGGACTGCTTGTCGGCCGGCAGCAGCCGCTGTGCACTGCGCAGGAAGAACTGCCGCTCCGATTCGCTCGAATGCTTGAGCAGGAACGCGCGCAGCGGTTCCTTGCCCGCGTCGGCCATTTCCACCATGCGATTCACGTCCATACTGTGATTCGGATTTTGCTGCATCCGTGCATTGATCGAGTCGTAGCTCGACAGCATCACCGCGTTCATCACGTACACCGACAACACAATGGCGAGGCCGTTGATCACCACGTTCGGCGGCGTCTGCTGCAGACCGAGGGCATTGCGCAGCAGACTCAGGACGACGACGATCTTGGTGAATGAGGTCACCATCACCGCCACGAACGGCGCGAGCGCAAGGCCCACCACCGTCACGATGATGAGTGCCGGGTTGAAGCTGTTGAGGTCCATTGCGCTCAGGCCTTGTCGGCGAACCACTCGGTTAGGCGCACGCCGAGCGTGTCGCCGACGGCAACCAGTTCGCCGCGGCCGACACGACGCCCGGCGCTGCGAATCGTCACGGTGGCGTGGTCGAGTTGCAGCGGCAGGTCGAAGACGTAGCCGGGTTCGATCTGAGCAAGCTCACGCAAGCTTGTGTCGATCGCACCGAGCTCGAATTCGAGGGCGACAGGGATTTGCGCCGCGGTCGGCTTGGCGGCGGTTGTCGATGGGGTTTCACGCTGATCGCTGGTGGAGGCTGAGTCGTTCACGGAAGAGCTCCTTGCATAACCGAGTGCGGCACTGCCGCGGACTTGCACACGCCCGTCCTGCCAGCTTGCAGGCCAGCGGACGGGGCGTTGCAGATTTCTGCCGAGTTGCAGATCGGCGAATACGTTGGCGCGCGGGCCGAGCACGACCACGTCGCCGAGTTCGAGGCCGGCGATATCCATTGCGTTCAGCGGCGGACCGAAGGCGCACAGCCGCAATGTTTCGCGCAGCGAGCCGACGTCTTGCCGTGGCGTCGGTTGGGCAGGCGCGCCGCGATTACGTAGCGCATCGCTCAGCGCATGCGCGACAGCGAACGGCAGCCCGATCACGCCGAAGCTCTCGGCCTGCGCTAGATGGGCGCGAAGGCCGAGCCAGAACGCATCCGTCGTCATGTTGCCTGAGGCGACGATCTTTCGCGGCATCAGCGGTTGGCCGAGCAACGCCGACAGCGCGTGCAAGAGGCGTTCGTGCGCCAGCGTCCAAGCGACGCAGCGCGCGAATCCTTGATAGTCGTTCCACGAGCTGGCCGCGCAGGAGTCGAGGATTTCATCGCGGACGATGCCGACGAGAACGCGCTCGCCGCCGGCTTCGCATTCGACGAGTTCATGCGGCAACGGGCCGGGAGCGGCGACGCTCAAGCGGATTCCGTTCTCCGCGAAGATGCGCATCGCGTCGAACAGCTTGCGCGCCAGCGTCGCCTGCGCTGCGTTGAGTGTCGGCAAGCGTCCACGCAAGGGCTGCGGTGCGCGGCTGCGTTCCGCCGCAGGCCGGGGATGATGAGCTTGGCTTCCTTGTGCAGTCATCGCGTTCTCAGCGTGAGTCGGACCAGTTCCTGGACGTTGTGTACACCGAGCTTGCTCATCATATTGGCGCGATGCAGCTCCACCGTCTTCACGCTGATGTTCAAGATATCGGCGATCACTTTGTTGAATTTCCCGGCGATGACGTATTCCATCACTTCGCGCTCGCGCGGCGTGAGCTTGGCGAGCTTCGTGCGTGCGGCGCCGTCATCCTCGGCGGCAGGTGCGGCGGCGATGGCGCGCTGCACCGCGCCGATCAGCGTATCGCTGTCGAACGGCTTTTCGATGAAATCGGTGGCGCCGCGGCGCATGGCTTCGACGGCGAGCGGCACATCGCCGTGCGCGGTGACGAAGATCAGCGGCAGGCGCACGTCGAGCCGGTTCAATTCCTCCTGCAACTCGATGCCGCTCATGGTCGGCATGCGGATGTCGCTGACGAGACATCCGGCCAGCGGTGCGCGCGCGGTTGCGCTGAGAAATTCCGGCGCGCTCGCGTAGGTGTGCACGCGAAAGCCGGCGCTTTCGAGCAGCCACGCGGTCGAGCGGCGGAACGCCTCGTTGTCATCGACAAGATGCACGGAGGGCGAAGCCGCGGTCATGCGGCTTGCTCCGCGCGCGCCTGCGGCAGCGTGACGACGAACACGCTGCCGCCTTTCGGATTGTCTTCGAAGTAGAGACGGCCCTCGTGGTATTCGATGATCGAGCGGCAGATCGCCAAGCCGATGCCGAGGCCGTCGCTCTTCGTCGTATAGAACGGCGTGAACAGCTGTTGCGCGTCCGCGGCAGACAAGCCGCAACCACGATCGCTGACACGCAGTTCGATCTGCTCGTCGAGGTTCACGCGACCGCCGATGTGGATTTCGCGCTGTTTGGGATCGCTGTCGCGCATCGCCTCGATCGCGTTCTTCACGAGATTCAGCAGCACCTGCTCGAGCATGACTCGATCGGCGAACACGGCGGGCAGTGACGCGGGCAATTCGGTGACGACGCGAACTCGCTGCTTCTCGGCTTCGAGCTTGAGCAGCTGCATGACCGACGCGACGAGGTCGGCGACGGCGAGCGCGCTGCGCCTGGGCTCGCGCGCACGCACGAACTCGCGCAGGCGCGCGATGACGGCACTGGCATGGGTCGCCTGGTCGCGCGCAAACAGCAGCGCTTCGCCGCTGCGCGCGAGGTCGGGCGATTCTCGGCCGATGAGACGCAACGCCACGTTCAAATAGTTGACGATGGCCGCGAGTGGTTGATTGAGTTCGTGCGCAAGCGTGGTCGTCATCTCGCCGACGCTCATCACGCGAGAGGTGAACAGCAATCGCTCGGCCTGCGACTTGTGCCGACGCAAGGTTTCGTTGCGCGCGCTGACATTGGTTGCGCTGAGCAGTTCTTTGCGTCCGTTCTCGCCGTCGAACGTTGTACTGCGCAGCGCGTACCAGCGCCGCGACTCAGCGTGGAATACTTCGACTTCGTCGCTACCGGCGCGCAACTCGGGCAAATCTTCGAAGCGCAGCAGGAAATTCCGACGTGTCGAATCGCGATCCAAGCCGGGGAATTCCACGGCGAACGCGACGTTCTGCATTTGCAATGCGCCGGATTTCTCGTCGAATATTGCGCAGGCAAGCGGCACCGCATCGAGCGCCGCTTGCGTGGAAAGCGGCGTAGAAATATCGCGCTCGCGACGAGTGGCAGGCTTTCCCGCGGGTACGAAACGTCGAGTGGTGGTAGTCGATGTCATGCTTGCCACGCTGCACCGAGAGTGGCGGAGTCTACTCAGAGAGCAACGTCGAGAGTGTTATTTTTTGGTAATGGTGTATTTCGGAATTCGTTGCGATGAGCACATGCTCTGCGACGCAGCTCACGAAGCACGCGTCGAAAAAAATTGCTGATATGTTTTAGTTTATTTCGCGCACACGCGTGCGCGCGCCAGATACTCTGGTTTCTCGTTGCGAACAAGCTGTACGAATTCACTGCAGATGCGACGACGGCGTGAATTTTTTGTTTTTGCACGCCGGAAAAATATTGAAGCGATCCATCCGAAAATCGATGAGGAACCTTGCATGAGAAACCCAACCAGACACGTTGCCGCAGCACAGTGTCTCGCGCTCGCGGCGTATTCGTTCAACGCGATTGCCGAGGATGCGGCGAGCGCCGCGCCGTCTCTTTCCGGAGAATGGATCTCGCTGATTTTGCCGTTACTGCTGGTTGTCGTTGCGGGTGTTGCTGCGCTGTGGCTCATCAAGCGTCGCTACGCCGGAGCGAGTGGCAATGAGGCATTGCGCATCCGCAGCGTGCTTGCCGTAGGCCCGCGCGAGCGCATCGTGTTGCTGGAGACGGAGCGTCAGATGCTTGTCGTCGGTGTGTGTCCGACATCGATGAACACGCTCGCACAGTGGCCGTTGGATCGCTCTGCGAGTGAGATGCGAAGTGACACACACCTGTAAGCAGAGCTTAACTTCATCCCAACAATTTGCTGCCTAGAATGCGGCGTGTACTCAATGCTCGATGCACATCGCGTTATAGCCGCTTGCCGATAACGGGATTTGTTATGGTAGGCTGAAAATAAGGACAGGGGTGTGATCGTGGCTCGGCCGCGGTCACAGCACATGCTTGGGAGGAAGCGCCGGTGGACCTCGCCCCTGTGTCTGTTTGGTTGGAAAAGTTTTACGGACGAACGACCAACGCACGCGAAACTCGCGGCGTTTCCAGCAACCGGGTCCTCGCGCCCGCGCGGAATTGCAGGCAATGACGCCGGCTTCCGAAGTGCATTCCGCCACCGAGCCGCGCGGCCGCAGCTACAGCGACATCGTGCTCGCGTTCGGCGTCGTCGCCGTCGTCGCGCTAATGATCCTGCCGCTGCCTCTTGCGTTGATCGACACGCTAGTCGCGGTGAACATCCTGATCGGCGTCGGCCTGCTGCTTCTCGCTATCTACATTCCTTCGCCGGTCGCGTTCGCGAGTTTTCCGAGCGTGCTGCTGATCACGACGCTGTTCCGCTTGTCGCTGTCGATCGGCATCACGCGCATCATTCTGCTCAACGCAGATGCCGGCCACATCATCAACACGTTCGGCAATCTCGTGGTCGGCGGCAATCTGGTCGTCGGCATCGTCGTGTTCCTGATCATCACGGTGGTGCAGTTCATCGTCGTGGCGAAAGGCGCGGAGCGCGTCGCCGAAGTCGCCGCACGCTTCACCCTGGACGCGATGCCGGGTAAGCAGCTGTCGATCGATTCGGATCTGCGCTCCGGCCTGATCGACAAGGACGAGGCACGTCGCCGCCGCCGCCTGCTCGAAACCGAGAGCCAGCTGCACGGCAGTCTCGACGGCGCGATGAAGTTCGTCAAAGGCGACGCGGTCGCCGGCATTGTCATCATCATCATCAACCTGCTCGGCGGCCTCGCCGTCGGCGTGCTGCAGCTCGGCATGCCGCTCGCCGATGCGGTGCAGACGTACAGCATCCTGACGATCGGCGACGGACTCGTCTCGCAGATCCCGGCGCTGCTCGCGTCGATTTCGGCCGGCCTCATCGTGACGCGCACGGCAAGCGACGAGCGCGATCGCCATTTGGGCGAAGCGATCGCGCGGCAGATTTCCAGCGAGCCGCGCGTCGCGTTGATCGCCGGCGTGGTCGCGCTGATGCTGATGCTCGTGCCCGGCTTTCCGAAATTCGTATTCCTGTTTCTGGCGGTCGCACTGCTTGCGTTCACGACTTGGCGCGTGCGTGATCGCGTGGGTTTCGTGCGCCGCCTGCTGCGTTTGCCGGACGACACGCTCGCGGTCGATCTGCATCACGAAGAAGGCGAATTGCCGCTGCTGCCCGGTCTGCTTCTCGAACTCGAGAGCAGCGCGGGCGACGCCCTGACGTGGTCGCAGGTAAGGAGCGAGTTCGCGCGCGTGGCGCAGCGCGTGCGCGAAGATTTTGGCGTACCGGTACCGGTGCCGATCGTGCGCGCGATCGGCGCAATGCCGCCGGGGGCGTATCGGCTGTATGCACACGGCGTGTTGATCATGAGCGGCGTATTGCGTCCCGATCTGTATTTCCGTCGCGGTGCATTCGCCGGCACGACGGCGAACAAGTCGGATATGGTCGTCGCCGCGCAGTTCCTGCCGCCGCTCGAAGGACATTGGATCGAACGCGCCGCGGCGCGTGACAATACCGCGGCACTCGAGTCCGTCGACCTGCTCACGCTCCACGGCGAACTCGCGCTGCGCCGGCATCTTGGCCTGTTCATTGGCATCCAAGAGGCATCCAACCTGTTCAATCGCATGGCGCGCGACTATCCCGATCTGGTCAAAGAACTGCTGCGCGTAGTCGCGCCGCAGCGCGTTTCGGAAGTGTTGCGTCGACTCGTCGACGAGAACGTGTCGATCCGCAATCTGCGCGACCTGTTCGAAGCGATCACCGAAGCCGGCGGCCGCGAGAAGGACGTCGTGCTGCTGACCGAAAACGTACGCGTCGCGATGCGCCGGCACATTTCCGACCGCTATGCCGCCGAGAACCGTACGCTGAAGGTGCTGGTCGTGCATCCGGAACTCGAGGACAAGCTGCGCCAGTCAGTGCGCGTCAGCAACGCGGGTACGCAGCTCGCGATCGATCCGGAACTCGCTGCGCGCCTGCTTGGCGAGATCGGCCAATGGCGCAATCGCGAGGGCGGCTTCGAGGGCATGGTGCTGCTCTCCTCGCTCGACGTGCGCCGCCATCTGCGCAAGCTCATCGAGATCGAATACTTCGAATTGCCCGTATTGTCATTTCAGGAATTGGTGTCCGACGTGAAGCTCGAGCCGATCGGACAGTTGAACGCCTAGAGATTCAAACACTGAGCAAAGAGGAAAGGATCGTAGCTATGGACGAAGTGTTGGGGAAGGCGAAATTCGGCGCGCGTTGGCGGCCGCTGGCGTGTCTGGCGGTGGCGGCATTGTGCTTCGTCGGGCAGGCTGGGGCCGCGGTGATTCCGTTTCCGCGCGAACAGGTTAGCTACGATCTGAAGGACGAGCCGCTCAAGGATTTTCTCGAGCGTTTCTTCGCCGAGCAGAATCTGCAGGCGGTGGTGAGTCCGCTCGTCGCAAACCAGGGCGGCACGTTGAATGGGCCGCGCGCGGGCACGCCGGAGCAGGTGTTTCGCAGCATCGCGGCGTCGAATCAATTGACTGCTTACTACGACGGCGGCGCGGTGTACATCTACAAACTTTCCGAACGCATCACGCGCTACTTCGCGGTGCCGCCGCTGAAGACGCAGGATTTTGTGCGCGCGTTCCAGGAAATGCGCTTAGGCGACAGCAACAACTCGTTCAGTGCGCGCGCGGACACCGGGCTGGTGGTGGTTTCCGGTACGCCTCGCTTCATCGACCAGGCGCAGGAACTCACCGCCACGCTGCGTCAGGAGAACAGCGCAGCGCCGGCTTCGTTCCGCCTGTTTACGCTGCAGTACGCGATGGCAGCGGACACGAACATCACCGTCGGCAATCACGTCATCAACGTGCCGGGTGTGGCAACGATCCTGCGTCAGCTCATGTATCCGAACCAGGGGTCGACGAGCTTCGGCGCGCCGCGCGAGCAGATACTGCGGCCGACGGCCTTGCGCTTAAAAGGCAGTGGCCTCGCCTCTGTCGGCAACGAAGGCAGCGCGGGCAGCGATCGTGCCGGATTGCCGCCACCGCTCGCGCCGCCCTCCGTCTCGCAGAACTATGCCGAATTGGGCAATTCGTCGAACGGTGGCGCCGCGATCAACGCCGTCGAAGTCAGCCAGCCGGGCAAGGGGCGCGACGCGCGCATCGTCGCCGATCCCTACCGCAACGCGGTGATCGTGCGCGACGCGCCGGACACGATGCCGCTGTACGCCTCGCTGATCAAGGAGCTCGACATCGAGCCGCGCATCGTCGAGATCGAGGCGACGATCATCGACGTCGACAAGCAGAAGCTGCTGAACCTCGGCGTCGATTGGCGTTGGCAGAACGGCCGCACCGCGGTGCAGTTCGGCACCGATTCCGGCGCGACGGCGTTCCAGAACCAGCTCACCCAAGCACTCGGACTCAACAGCATCACCAATCTGCCGGAGAAGCTGCCGGGCCTGCAGATCGGTGCGATCGTCGGCGATTCAGGCAAGTTCATCGCGCGCATCAACGCACTCGGTCAGCGCGGCATCACCAACGTCGTCTCGCATCCGCAGGTACTGACCTTGAACGACGTCGAGGCGGTGATCGAGAACACGCAAACCCTGTACGTTCCGGTCGGCGGCGCCTACGAGGTCGATCTGTTCAACGTGATCGCTGGCACCGTGCTGCGCGTGACGCCGCACATCATCACGGAATTCAACCGCGATCGCATTCGCCTGGTCATGAACATCGAGGACGGCGACGTGACCTTCCAATCGGTGTCGAACGGCGGCAGCGTGATTTCGCAGACGACCACGAACTACCCGACGGTGACGCGCACCGCGGTGAATACGCAGACGATCATCAACGCCGGCGACAGCCTGCTGCTCGGCGGCCTGGTCAAGGATTCGAGCAGCGTACAAGTCGACAAGATTCCCATCCTCGGCGACATCCCCGTGCTCGGCAACGCGTTCAAACACACGGTGAAGGACCGTGAGCGCAAGGAGCGTCTGTTTCTGATCAGTCCGCGTCTGGTGGCTTTGAATCACATCACCAATCAGACGCCCGGTGCGACGCAGTCGGACGTGAGCGTCGACGCGCTCAACGCGCAGGACGAACGGGAAGATCACGGACGCCAGCCGCCCCCGCCGCCGGCCGCACCGTCAAAAGATCAACCTGTACCCACCGTGCCGCCTCCCGCGACGCGTCCGTAAAGATATTTCATGCCGTCGAGCCCTCTGGCCCAAGCGGAATAGGACGAGAATCATGCAGACACGAAAGCAACAGCCAGACGATTCCGAGACCGGACTCGCTTTGCGCCTGATCCGCGGCGTGCATGCAGGCGCCGAACGTCGCTGCGGGTCCGGCGACGTCGTCGTGATCGGCGGCGGCGACGATTGCGATCTCATCCTGGCCGACGCGGCGGTGCAGACACATCACTGCATTGTCAGCGTCATTGGCGACGAGATCGGCGTGCGTGCCGTCGAAGCGGCCGTGCGCGCGGGCGGCCGCGAAGTCGCGCCTGGCGAGCCGGTGCGCATCGCGCCGTTCGACGTGGTCGAGATCGGCGCCGCGGCGTTCGCGCTGGGGCCGGCGACGGATGAAGAAGCATGGACGCGCGTGCGCGAAGCGATGTCGACGCCGGCGGACGATGCGGCGACGGGCGGCGCGATCCCACTCGCCGCGCGACGGCCGCGGCGGCGGCTTGCGATCGGCATCGGCGTCGCGGTCGCCGGCGTCGTCACCTGCGCGATGGCGGTGCAGTTGCTGCGTCCGGTACCGCCGACATTGGAAGCACGGCATGCGCTCGTGGAGCAGATCGTGCAATCGTCCGACCTGCCCGAAGTGCAGGTCGGCGACGACCATGGCCGTCTGCGTGTCAGCGGTGTCGTCTCCGACACGGAACAAGCCGACAAATTGCGTGAAGCGTTGAGCCGCAGTCCGGCGGCCGGCGCGGAAGTCGATCTGCGCAGCGGTAACGGTATCGCGCGCGACGTGGTCGACGTGCTGCGCCTTTCCGGCATTGCTGCCGAAGGTCGCTACCTCAACGACGGCCAGGTCGAAGTGCGCGGCCATTTCGGCGATCAGGCGAAACTGCAGAATGTTGTCGAATCGCGCGCGATGCGCGAGATCGGCGGGCTGAAGAAAGTCGCGACGGTCAATCTCGACACGCCGCCTGCCGCGGCACCGGCGAAGCCGGCCGACGAGAGCAAGCTGATCTCCGAGGTCGTCGGTGGCAATGATCCTTACATCGTGACCCGGGACGGGTCGCGTTACTACGTCGGCGCGAAGCTGCCCGGCGGTGGAACCTTGCAGGCGATCGACGGGCGCGACGTGATCGTCGACACCGGCAAGACGGTCAAACATCTGGCCAGGATGGACAACATCAACAATGGGTAGTTCGCCCAAATTTCTTCAACGCAGGAGAACGACATGGCAATCACCAACACCAATTCCACTTCCACCTCGCACATGAGCGGCACCGGCAGCACGCTGCAGCCGACCGGTTCGCTCGCCCCCGGTCGGCGTCCCGTCGATTCCGAGGAAGCCAAGAGTTGGTTCGAAGCGATGGCGCGCGCGTGGGGTAATGCGCTCGATCAGCAGGCGGCGCGCGTCACCTCGCTGTCGGACGAAGTCTCCAACGGCGGCGATCAGCCGTCGACGATGACCGTGCTGACCGCGGAAAGCATGAAGATGCAGTTCCTCGCCAACAACGCGTCCACGGCGAACAACGCCGTCGGCCAGGCGCTGGAAACGCTCGGCAAGAAGGAATAAGCGCAGGTTCGTAATTTTCGTCGTCGCGTGCACGCGCGTGCGCGCGGGCGGCGAATGGATGTTTCAACAGGAGACAGTCATGATCGGTGAAGTCACCTCGGTCGATCTGACCGCGCTGCTCGGCGCGGCCAACAACGCGGCATCGCCCGCACAGAATCGCACGGTGTTCGATATCGCGAATTTCCAGGACGCCTATGCGCGCGCCGGGCAAACCGTGGCCATGCAGGATCCGGCGAAAGTCGCGCCCGCTTCGCAAGCACAGGAGTCGGACGGATTCCGCGCCGTGCTCAACACGCTCAACTCGCTCAACGGCCGCGCAGTCGGGCTCGGCGACAACGCCGGCATCAGTGCGACCAAGGACCTCAGTCCCGGCGACATGCTGATGATGACCGTGCGCTGCCATGAGTTCATGTTCCATTGCGAGCTGACCGCCAACGTCGCGAACCGCTCGTCGGACGGCGTGCAGCAGTTGTTCCGCCAACAGTCGTAACGCTGCCGCAGGAGAAGTCTCATGCGTATTCGGCTATTGCTGATCGCCTCGGTGATTCTCGTCGCCGGATGCAGCCGCACCGTGCTGTTTTCCGAACTCGATGAGCGTCAGGCAAACCAAGTGGAGGGCGCGCTGCTCGCCGCGAACATCGATGCAGACAAGGAGCTTTCCGACAGCAAGAAGGGCTGGAAGGTGATGGTCGAGCGCGACGACTTCCCGCAGGCAGTCGAATTGCTGCACGCGCAGGGCCTGCCGCGGCCGAGCTTCGACACGCTCGGCACTGTGTTCAAGAAGGAGGGCTTCGTCTCCTCACCGCTGGAAGAGCGCGCGCGCTATCTGTACGCGCTGTCGCAGGAGCTTGAGCATACGATCGCGACCCTCGATGGCGTCATCGCTGCGCGCGTGCACATCGCGCTGCCTCAGCACGATGCGTTGGAGCAGAATCCGAAGTCGGCATCGGCATCGGTCGTGATCACCGCGCGACCGGGCACGCCAGTGCTCGACTACGAAACCAAGATCAAGGCGATCGTGAAGGACAGCGTCGAAGGCCTTGACGACGCCAACAAGATCACGGTCACGTTCTTCGCCACGAGCGCAGATGTGCCCGCGGTGCCTCCACGCGCCGACGGCGCACATGCCGCGGCGATCGTCACGCTGCCGAAGATGCTGCATCGGTATGAGCCGGTACTGATCAGTCTGCTGCTCGTGATCGTGCTCGGTGCTTGCGTGTGGTGGTTCCGCGATCGCTGGCGTCCGCTGCTGTCGCAAGTGAGAGCCTCGCGCCATGACTGAAACCCCGGCCAGTGCCGTCACGTTCGATTGCGCGACATTGCGCGCCGTTGCCGTGCAACAGGCGAATCCGGCCTGGTTTGTTTCGCTACCGGCGCCGCTCGTGCAGCGTGCGCGCGCTTCTGCGCTCGGTTCGCGCATGCTCGCGTGGGTGCTGGCGGAAGGGATCGCGCCGGCGCTGTTCGCAGAGCCGGCGTGGAAAATGCCGGCGAATGCGGACTGGCTGTTCTGGCCGAAGTCTGCACTCGATGAGGTCGCATTGGATTTCGCCGCGCTCGCGCTGTCCGCGCCGATTCGCGCAACGGTCAAGCGTGATGCTGTGCTGCGCCTGAAACGCGTGCTCAGCGAACCGCGCTACGCGCTCGCGTTGAATGAGCCCACCGCAAGCCTCGATGCGAGGGGGTTTTCGACGGCGCTCGCCGCGGACGAATCGTTGGCACAATACCTTGCCACGCAGGGCTATGCGGAATTGATCGGCTACGCGGCTACGCTTCATCCCGCATGCGCCGAGCGCATCCGCCTGTCGCTGCCGCCCGGAGAAATTCCAGTGCGCTCGCGACGTCTCGATTCCGCGCGGGTGACGGCGCATTTCGAACAATTGCGCGCCGCCAACGAAGCCGCGAAGGCAGCGCAAGGGCAGGTGGCCAATGGCTAATCTCGCCGCCATCGATCAGCGCGATCTGAAGCTCGCGGTCAGCGGTCCGGTGATCAAGCGCGCGGCCTGGCAATCGCTCGAACGCGCGGATGCGGCGCTCGCGTTGCTCGACGAACTGCGCGGCAAGGTCGAACGCGAGGCTGTCGCCCTGCGCGAATCCGCCGCCGCCGCTGGGCATGCCGAAGGACGACGTGCCGGCCTCGCCGAACTGGCCGTCGAGCTCGATCGCATCCACACAACGAATCGCGCCTTGCTTGCCAACGAAGACGCTCGCATCGTCGAACTCGCGCTGGCGATCGTCGCGCGTATCGCGCCGCGGCTCGACGTGAACCAGCTACTGCCGCCACTTATCGACGCAGCCGTTGCCGAGATTCAGGCCGAGCAGGTACTGCAGATTCGCGTCGCGCCCGAGGTCGTGCCGGCGGTCGAAGCCGATCTGCACCGCCTGCGCGCCGACCATCCGCACATCGTCGCGTTCCAGGTTATCGCCGACGACACCCTGGCGGCGACCGACTGCGTGCTGCAATCCGAGTTGGGGCGCGTCGAGGCCGGATTGGACGAACAGCTCGCCGCGATCGGCGTCGCGCTGCGCGATGCCGTGCGGGAACACGCATGAACGCGCGCATCGACATCGTAGCCGCCCCCGCGCACCTGCGCGACGCGCTTCGCCAGAGCACGACTGTGCGTCGCATCGGCAGGGTCGCCGAGGCATACGGCACGCTGATCCGCGTCACCGGCATCCAGGCGAGCATCGGTGAAGTGTGCGAGCTGGTGTCGCCGCATTCGCGCCTGTTCGCCGAAGTCGTCGGCGTAACCCGCCAGCACACCTTGCTGACGCCGCTCGGCTCACTGGATGGTTTGTCGCCGTCGACCGAAGTGGTCGTGGTCGGCCGTCGTGCAACGACGCCGGCGGGCGAAGCGCAGCTCGGCCGCATTCTCGATGCGCTCGGTCGGCCGATGGACGACAAGGGCGAACTCGTTTGTGCAGACGAGGTGCCGATCTACCGCGATTCGCCGAATCCGTTGCTGCGCCGGCTCATCGACAAGCCGCTCGGCTCCGGCGTGCGCGCGATCGACGCCACACTCACGCTCGGCGAGGGCCAGCGCGTCGGCATCTTTGCGCTCGCTGGCGGCGGCAAGAGCACCTTGCTCGGCATGCTTGCGCGCGGCGGCGACGCCGACGTGAACGTGATCGTCCTTGTCGGCGAGCGCGGCCGCGAAGTGAACGAATTCATCCAGGACAATCTCGGCGTCGAAGGCCTTGCGCGCAGCGTGTTGATCGTCGCGACGTCGGATCGGCCCGCGCTCGAACGCAGCCGCGCCGCCTATACCGGCACCGCGATCGCCGAATATTTTCGCGATCAAGGTAAGCGCGTGCTGCTGCTGATGGATTCGGTCACGCGCTTCGCGCGCGCGCTGCGCGACGTCGGCCTGGCCGTGGGCGAGCCGCCGGCGCGGCTCGGTTATCCGCCGTCGATTTTTTCCGCGCTGCCGAAGTTGTTCGAGCGCGCCGGCAACAACGACCGCGGCTCGATCACCGCGCTCTACACCGTGCTGATGGAAGACGATGACGGCTCCGATCCGATCGCCGAGGAAGTGCGTTCGATCCTCGACGGCCACATCCTGCTGTCGAAGAAGCTCGCGGCGGCCTATCACTATCCGGCGATCGACGTGCTGACCAGCGCCAGCCGCGTGATGAGCCGCATCGTCCCGCCCGAACACCAGCGCGCAGCCGGGATGCTGCGCAAGTATCTGGCGAAGTATCAGGAAATCGAATTGCTCGTCCAGCTCGGCGAGTACAAGCAGGGTAGCGACGTGGACGCCGATTTCGCATTGAATCGCATCGGCGCGATCAATGCGCTGCTGCGGCAAGACTCGCATCGGCTGACCTCGTTCGACGAGGCCGTCGCTGGCATGAACAAGGTGCTCGCATGAGTCGCAAGTACCGACTCGAGCCTTTGATCACCGCGCGCGGCGTGCGCCGCGATCGGGCGTTGCGCGAGGTGCAGGCGAAGCAGGCGGAGCTCGCGGCACGGCGGACGGAGCGCGACGCAGCGATGCGGCGTCTCGTCGAAATCCGCGACCAGCGTGCGACGCAGCAGCAGTACCTCGTCAACGTGGCGCTGTCGGGCGAATCGCAGGCGAACGGATATGCGCGCGTCGAACAGCGCATCCTTTTGCTCGATGCACAAATCGAACAGCAGGTCGACGTGGTCGCGCAGGCCGAGCAGCGCGTCGCGGCGGCAGAGGAAGAGGTGGCCAGGGCGTTGATGGCGTTCCGCGGCGCGCAGGCCAAGCTCGACGCACTTGTGGAGCAGAAGCAGCGCTGGCGCAGAGAGCTCGAACGTGCTGGACGCCGTGCGGAAAACAGTGCCGCGCAGGAACTGATGCAGTACCGCCGAACCGCGACAGGAGAAAGCCGATATGCGCAGTGAATCGTCCAGCGAAGCCCAGCGCTCGCGCGCCAGACGCGACGGCGAGGACGCGACACGCGGCGTGATTCGCCGGCCTGCGTCCGCCGACGACTTGCAGCAGTTCCGTGCGTTGCTTGAGACGAAACCGGCACCGGAAAACGTGCAGGTGCGCGATCCGCTCGGATTGAAAATCGACAACGTGCTCGACGACAAGGGCGAGTCCGGTTCGCGACGCAAGGCCGGCCTTGAAGGCGGCGATACCGGTTTACCCGCCGACGTTTCCGCCATGCTGTTCGCGCAGCGCGTGATGACGCAAAGCGCGCCGCAGGTGACCGCATCAGCGACGCCGACGACACCGCCGCCGCAACTCGCCGAGCTTATCGAGAAGCAGGTGACGCGCATGCTCGTGTCCGAGAGTGCGCGCACGGGCGCACGCGATGCGAGCGTGCGTCTGCAATTGGCCGACACGTTGCTGCCGGGCACGGAGTTGAGCCTGACGCGCGGCGAAAGCGGCTGGCATCTGCGCGCCGATGTCCGCTCGCACGATTCGTACAAGCGTATTCGCGATTGCGGTGAAGAACTAGTGCGTCGCTTCGCCGAACGCGGGCTCGGTACGATCGATTTTGAACCGGTTCTGCACGACTGAGGAAACGACCACGATGGCGCGGCGCAAGCAAATTCTCTCGCTCTTTTTTCTCGGCGTTTGTGCATGCGATGCAGGCGGCGCTCCGCCCGCGTCGAATCCACCGTCGACACAAGCGCCGGCGGCGGCGAGCAGTCCCGCGTCGACGCTCTACTGCAAGCTCGACGCCGGGAAGGCGCAGGTCTGCCGAATGGAGATCAAGACAGAGCCGGGCGATGCGGCAAACGTGACGCTCACCTTCACCCTCGAGTCGGGCAGCATGCGCTTCAAGGGCCAACATCAATCGGCTTGGTGGTCGGGCCGGTTGAACGACAAGCCGGCGATGGGCTACGAACTCAACCGCGGTCACACGATCTACAGCACGAGCGATCTCTCCACTACCTTCGAGTGGTGGTACGGCGACATGGAGCACGGCAACTATTGATCGCCCTAGGGTTATCCCTAGCTAGGGTTCGACCCAGCTAGGCAGGGTGCTCCGATCTTGGTGGAATCCACGCATCGTTTTTTCGCGTCGGAGAACGCCATGTCGCAGATTCAAACGGTCACCAACAACACCGCCGCATTGGCTGCGAGCAACGACAGCTACGTCGTGCAGCATGGCGACACGTTGTCGAAAATCGCCGCGCAGCACGGCGTCTTGCTCAGCGAGCTAGAAGCGGCGAACCCGCAGATCAACAATCCGAATCTCATCTACCCGGGTGAACACGTGAATCTTCCGAGCGGAGGTTCGAGTTCGGGTACGAACGGGACGAGCAGCACGCCGGGAGCGGCGCCGAGCGGCGGCACGCCGTCGACGCTGCAGGGCCGTGAAGATGAGGCGATGGGCTACTTTATGAGCCAGGGTTGGTCGCGCGCACAGGCGGCGGGCATCGTCGCGAATCTCGAAGTCGAATCGGCACATACGCTGGATCCGCATATTCAGCAGTTCGGCGGCGGCCCCGGCTATGGCATCGCGCAGTGGGAAGGGCCGCGTCAGGCGCAGTTCCAGCAGGTCATGGGCAAGGACATCCACAACGCGAGCTACGGCGAAGAGCTGCAGTTCGTGCAATGGGAGTTGACTCACACCGAGTCGTCCGCAGGCAACGCCTTGCGTTCGCAGACGAATGCCTACAACGCCGGCATGAGCGTACTCAACAACTACGAGCGGCCGGCCGATCGCAACCAGCCCGCGCGCGGCGAGCTTGCGCAGCAGATCTTTGATCGTTCGCATCCGACCAGCGGCGGTGCGCCGGCTCCGGCACCCGCGCCGAGTCCGGCGCCGGCACCTGCGCCCGCACCGTCGGGCGGCAGCTACACCGTACACAGCGGCGACACCTTGTCGTCGATCGCAAATCACTTCCACGTCGGCCTCGGCGCGCTGATCGCCGCGAATCCGCAGATCAGCAATCCGAACTTGATCTACGCGGGGCAGACGATTCATCTGCCAGGCCATGCGTCGTCCGGTTCAACTGTGTCCAACTACAACGTGCAGCGCGGCGACACGATGTCGGGCATCGCAGGCAAGTTCGGCGTGTCGTTGAGTTCGCTGATCGGCGCGAATCCGCAAATCTCCAATCCGAACCTCATCTATCCGGGGCAAACGGTGCACATTCCGGGCGGGCATAGCTCGAACGGCACGGCGCCGGTGCAGGGGTCCGAGCCGACCGGTCCAGTCAAGGGCACGAACGCCGCTTCGCTCGCGCAGAAATATCTCGGCCGCTACGAGTCGGATCTGCAGCGCAGCGGTGTGACGCAGGCCGGTGTCGACACGAGCGAGTCGTGCGCGAACTTCGTCACGTCGATGCTCAAAGATGTGGGGCAGATCAACTGGCACACGAATCTCGTCAGCGATCTGAACAGTCGTCTTCGTTCGCAGGGCTGGCATCAGGTGAGTCTTGCTGATGCGAAGCCGGGCGACGTGTGGATCTGCAACGGCGCGCACGGGGAATCGCACACCGAAATCGTCGCGAGCAACGACGGCCACGGCCATGTCACCCTGATCGGATCGAACAATCATCCCGATCCAGGCAACCAGCAGATCAACTACGACAGTTATTCCGCGAACATTTCCGGCTCGTTCATTCTCGCGCCGCCATAAAGTGTCCCTGGGCCCAAGGAGCGGTTGGACATGGCAAGGAACAAGGGCGAATCCCGCAAATTCGCCCTTAGCTTTTTTTGGCGATCCGAATTAGTTGCCGGAATCGAACAGCGCCTGCGGCGCGCCGTAGGTCTGTGGCCAATCCTGCCAAGCGACGTCGGTGGGGCCGATCGCGTACGCCTCGATGTGCCAGCCGTGGTCGCTACGTTTGAGCAGCGCGGCGTACTTGTCGGACTTGTGCCCGTGCTCGGCGGCTTCCTGATAGCGCGTGCCGCTGTAGCTCACCGCCTTTCCGCCCGTGCCATGCATCGCAGCATGGACGAACGCCCATTCGCCGAGCACGCGCAGCTGCTTGGTTTGCAACGTAATCGACTGGCCGAGTTCTTTTTCCGCAGGGGCGACAGCGCTGGCGAGAATGGCGGCGCGCGCCGGATCGTTGTCGGGAAGTTCACGCGCGGGAATCTGTGCGAGGGAGGTCGACATGGCGAGACCCAGAAGCAGAGCGGAAGGGAGATGTCGTTTCACGGCGGTGCAGGACACGAAGTGAGGTGACGGCGAAAGTCTAAACCGCCGTTCTCGGTGGCGAGTTAAAGCGGCGTGAATCGAGGCGGAATTCGATCGAATGCAATCCGCTTTCCAAAATGGATCAATGCTTCTGTGCTACCCCATGGAATTTGAACAGGGCTTCCTTCCATCCTTTCGGCGCATCGTTGTTCCACGGAAGGACGAGAAAATTGACTTCGGTCGACTTCGAGGCGCGCTGGAACTCCACCCGGATTGGATAAGTGCCTTTGCGCAGCGGCATGACGATGCTTTGCTGATTGTGCGTGCTTGGGATGTTTTGGTCGGTGAGACGCGTGCCGGCTACCCACACTCGCACTTTGTCGGGCGAAGCAACGCCGAAAACATAATAGCCGTCGTCGGGAATCTCGATATTGCGCTCCACCACACCGACGAAGCTGTCTCGTTGCGCGGCGGTGAAGTCGAAGTCTTCTGACATCGTGCCGGAGAAAAATGGCTTTGCGCGTTTCAGATTGGGCCAAGCCTCCGGCGCGTAGTACGCGTATCGCCAACTCTCGTCTTGTGTGCCTGACACTTGGCGCGCAGGTGGGAGAACTTTGCCGAACTTTACCTGGAGCGGGATGACGCGGTCGAAAACGCCACGATTCGATAGGAGCTTGACGGTCGTTTTAGTGGGATCCGAGATCGCCACCCACCGTTCGAATTTCGGCGACGCCGCATTCGGCGTCGAGCCGTCGGTCGTGTAGCGCAACTCGGGCGGCTCGCCGTTGACGGTGACGTACAGGGGTTTGCCTTTGAGCATCGTGCCGTTCGTCGGCATCAGCTCGGGCACATCGGTGGTGTAACCCTCGTAAACGTATTTGAGCGCGTCGTAGGTGCCCTTGAGTTTGAGCGAGTCGTGTGACTCGTCCGGATAAGCGGTGAGGGTCCAATGCAGACCGGCCGGTGTTTTGCTCCTGAGGATCGGCTCCGTCGTCGACATGCCCATGTATTTGAACGGCTCGCCGGCACGCGAGGCGATGTAGATGGCCTTGCCTTGAGTCGGAAGCATGGGTAGGCGTGTTTCGAGGGTGGGATTGAGCTCGTGCTCGTTCCACCACCACATGGCCGGGTCGAGAATGAGGTAGCCGTCGAACAGCGCCGGCTCGTGCAGCAATGCATAGAAGGCGAAGACGCCGCCGTACGAATGTCCGTGCAACACGTGCGTGCCGTTCGTCGGATAGCGCTTTTCGACGTAGGGAATCAGCTCGGTTTTCAGGAACGAGAGGAAGTCCGGCGCACTGCCCGGTTTCGGTTTGCCGTCGACGACGGCCGGCAGAAAGTTGTTGTCGCGGGAGTTGCCGCCGTGTTCGTCGATGAAGTTCGGCACCGACACGACGATCACCGGCGGCATACGCCCGACTTGGCGCATAAATTCGATCGTGCGGACGACGATCTGCGTATTCCAGTCACCGTCGAGCACATAGATCGTTTCGTAGCGCTGAGTTGGGTTCTTGTCCGCTTCCTGCGGTAGGTAAACCTCGATAGCACGCTTCTGTCCGAGGATGGCGGAGTCAACCGAATCCGGCTTTGCCGGAAGCCATTGTGCGTGCACGACGGCACAGGCAAAGGCCAATGCCAATGCACAGAAAACGAGGGATCGGAAAGTCAGGCTGTGCCGCAACATCGAATCTCTCCTCCACGAAGCACTCGGGATTAAGATACGGACGGAGGGAATTTGGTTTAGACGTCGACGATGGGTACGGCAATGTGGCCGCATCAATAAAGAGAAGACGGGCTCGGGAAAGATTTCCGCCATCGCCTTCGACACGGTGCTAAACGAGGCTCGCGTGCGTGCTGGAATCCTTTGCCCGATGCGCATTTGCGCGGTATAACACGCCTCCGCCGGGCGAATCCCGCCGGCGGGTCGGAAAGTTACCGAAAGAGAAAGGCAGCCACATGTCGCAAGGGCACGACCGGCGCGAATGGTTTCTCAATCAGGTGTTCTGTCATCGCGCGGCTCTGCAACGCTATTTGCGCAAATACCTGAACTCGGCCGAAGACATAGAGGATGTCATTCAGGACACCTACCTGCGGATCTACGCGATCAAGGATTACGCGCAGGTGGAGTCGCCGAAGGCGATGCTGTTGACCATCGCGCACAATCTCGCCGTCGAAATGCAACGGCGCCGGGCAAGCCGGGCGACCGATGCGGTGGCGGATTTCGAGTCCTTGAGCGTCTTCAACGATGAGCCGCATGTTGAGGAGCAGCTCGAGTCCCGGCGCCATTTCGAAGCATTCTGCGCCGCCGTGGACAGCCTGCCTCCGATTTGCCGGCGGGTGTTCGTCTTGAAGAAAGTCTACCGGTTGGCTCAGGCCGAGATTGCCGCTGTGCTCGGGATTTCGCAAAACACGATCGAAAAGCACGTCGCCAAAGGTCTGCTCCGCTGCCGCGACTATCTGCGCGAGCGCGGTGTGGATGTCGCGTCGACATCGGCGCCGGCGGAACCCGCGCCGTCGCAGCGCGGTGAAAGGGGGCGGTCATGAGCGAAGTAGTCCGCTTGCGCACCTTGGCCGAGATCGAAGAAGAGGCCGCGGCCTGGGTCTGGCGTCTGGACGATCCGGCAGCGTCTGACGACGTGCGGCGCGCGTTCGCCGATTGGATTGCGCGGGACGCGCGTCATCGCCCGGCTTACGACGAGTTGAACAAGCTGTGGCGATCGCTCGATGCATTGGCCGAGGCCGAGAGCGAGGAGAAGATTGCCACACTCGCCGCTGCGCAAGTCCCGCAGCGCAGGACGAAGCGAGCAGCTCCGCGACGTTACGGAAGAACGCGGCGCTTTGTGGCGTCAGCGATCGCCGCCTCGTTGCTGCTCGCGGCGGTTGGCGTTTACTGGTTCCACTCCAGCAACGAAGAACAGACCCTGGCCACCGCGGTCGGGCAGCAGCTGAGTGCAAAACTGGCCGACGGCTCGATGGTCGATCTGAATACCAACACGATCATCGAGACCAAGTTTCAGACGCGGCGTCGCGATATCGAGCTGCGCAAGGGCGAAGCGCTGTTCAAGGTTGCGCACGACACGCAGCGTCCATTCTACGTGCATGCCGGCAACACGATCGTGCGTGCGGTCGGTACCGAATTCAACGTGCGCTTGCGCGACGGTGACGAAGTCGAAGTCACCGTTGCCGAAGGCCGCGTGGAAGTGGTGTCGGGCGATTCGTCCTCCACCATCATTGCGCCCTCGGACGCGGCGCCGGCGAAACCGAAACCGGCGGCGCATGAAACGACGCTCGACGTCGGTCAGCGGCTGTCCACGAAAGACGCCGCGGCGCCGGTGGAGACGATCAATCCGGTACGCCTGCGCAACGCGCTGGCCTGGCGCGAAGGTGCGATCGTGTTCGACGGCGAGCGCCTGTCGCGTGCGGTCGAGGAGCTCAACCGCTACACCGATATGCGTCTGGTTGTCACCGATCCGAGCATTGCCGATCTGCGCATTGGCGGCCGCTTCTCCGCCACCGACGTGGACGATTTCCTGCGCGCCTTGAGCCGCGTACTGCCGGTGCAAACGCGTCGCGCACCGACCGGCCGGGTGGTCTACATCGAGCCGCGCAATCGCGGCTGAGATCACGTTCTGCGGCCACCGATGGCGGTAATTTCGTTCTGCCCCGTCTTCGACGGACAAGTTCCGAAACTTCACCGCGTCGAACGGGGCACAGAGCATTATGGATACGCTGGCAGCGCTGCGTCGGTTCGTTCCGGCTGCCTTTCTGATCTTTGCGGTATTCGCCAGCGCTTGCCAGGAACGCAGCGGACTGCGGCACTTCGACATTCGACGGCAGCCGGCCGCGGAAGGCCTGAACGAATTTGCCCGGCAGGCCAATATCACGCTGGTGTTCTCTTTCGATCTGGTCGCACAGGCCGATACGCACGAACTGCACGGCGAGTATCCCGTTGACGGCGCGCTGCGCCTGTTGCTCGACGACACAGGCCTGGGCTTCCAACAACTCGGACCGGGCACGTATGCGATATGCGATCGCGTGCGTTGTGCTTCCGCAGAAATGGCTGATGGGCACTGAAGGGACGCGATGAGCGCAGAGCGCGGCGGTTAAAACTTTTTCATTTTCGGCGGGGGATGGCGGAAATCGCCGCATGCCCCGTCTTGAATGACACTTGCGGTTTACTGCAAGACAAGAACAACGAAAATTCGGGAGGAGATGGGGATGCGAGATTTCCTTGCGGTACACGCTTTGCGCCGCAGCGCATTGACGATGGCCTTGGCGCTGTGCGGCGTGGTACACGCGCAGGACGCGAAGAGGAAATTCGACATCCCGTCCAAGCCGGCGGCGACCGCGCTGAACGAATTCGCCGAGCAGGCCAACATCACTCTCGTATTTTCCTCCGAGCGAGTCGCTCGCCTGAAGACAGCGCCGCTGAATGGCAACTACTCGACCTCCGAAGCACTCACGCTGCTGCTGGCCGATACCGGACTGACATTCCAGCGCGTCGGTGAAAAAACTATCGCGATCCGCGATGCTGCCGAGCAACCCGCCGCGGCGCCGCCGAAAACCGCGGCGCAAAAAGCCGCCGTTGCGGCGAGCGCCAACGAATTGGAGACGATCACGGTCGTCGCGCAGAAAAAGGAAGAGAACATCCAGAAGGTGCCGATCGCGATCACCGCGTTCAGCGGCGAGGAGCTGGCCAATCGTCACATCGAAACCGGCGGTGATCTGGTCACCGCGACGCCGAACGTGACCTTCAGCAAAACCAATTTCGCCAGCTACAACTTCCAGATTCGCGGCATTGGCACGCAGGCACTGTCGGTCACCACCGACCCGGCGGTCGCGATCAGCTTCAACTCGTCACCGATGATCCGCAATCGCCTGTTCGAGCAGGAGTACTTTGACGTCAGCAACGTCGAAGTGCTACGCGGCCCGCAGGGCACGCTGTACGGCCGCAACGCGACCGCAGGCGTGGTCAACATGATTCCGAACCTGCCGAGCTTCGACGGCTACGAATCCTGGGTCAAAGCGGAAACCGGAAATTACTCGAGCAAGCGCGTCAGCGGCATGGTGAACGTGCCGTGGAGCGACACGCTAGCGTTGCGCCTGGCCGGCGCCTGGACCGATCGCAGCGGCTACGACAACAACACCGTCACGGGCAACGACGTCGACGGACGCAATCTGTTTTCCACGCGCGCGAGCTTGGCTTGGAAACCGAGCGACACCTTCAACGCGAACATGATCTGGGAACATTTTAACGAGCACGACAATCGCGCGCGTACTGGCAAGCAGCTCTGCCACACCGATCCGGGGCCGGACTCCGTCGACGGTGTCGCTCCCAATTCGGTCGATCGCAACTATCTCAGCCAAGGCTGTACCGACGGTCCGCTTTACGGCGCCGGTGCGTACGGTGTGCCGAACGGCGCGAGCCTGCCGTACGTGCTCGCGGCGGAAACCTTTCCCGGGCTGCTCGGCTACACGCTGCCGGATTACACCGGCGTGGCCATCGTCGCGCCGGGAACCAACCCCTACGCCGGCGATGTGCAGTCGAACAATCTTCGCCAGATCGCCACGACATACGACCCGCGCTTCAAAGCCAAGAACGATGTCGTGCAGTTCAATTTCAACGCCGATGTCGGCAAAAGCCTGAAGCTCGTTTCCCAAACGCTGTACACGCGCGATCGCTACTACTCGACTCAGGACTACTCGCGCTTCCAGTCCAATCCGATCTTTACCAACACCAATCCCGACCAAGGCATCTACAACAATCTGCCGGACGGGACGCAGGTGTCGGTGCCCAACATTCTGCCGAACGGCGTGTTTTGCGATCCGCAGCTCGGCTGCTCCAACCGCATGCTGATGGTCGACCTGGTCAACTCGTACAGCTACCAGTGGTCGCAGGAATTTCGTCTGCAGTCCGACTACGACGGGCCGTTCAATTTCAGCGTCGGCACCAACTATCTGTACTACAAGGTCGACGAGAGCTATTACGTTTTCAACAACGTATTTACCGCGATCGCGGAGAGCTTCTACAACCGCCCCGACAGCAAGGGGCTGCCGCCCGTCGATTGTCCCAGCACCGGCCAAGTGAATATCCCCGCTGACGGCGGCAACGTGCCTTGCGTCTACATCGATCCGAATCCCTTGAACCGGATCAACGGACAAGGGCACAATTATTTCCGCAGCTGGAATCTGGCCAATACGCGTTCCGCGGCCATCTTCGGCGAAACCTATTGGAAACTGGCCGACGACTGGAAGTTGACCGCCGGCCTGCGTTTTACCGACGACCGCAAAACCACCACGCCGGTGCCGAGCCAGACCCTGCTCGCGGGAACGTCGCTGCCGGCTTATCCGTTCGGCGGCGGCTACGTCGGCGCCGGCTATCCCGCCGAGCCGAACATCCATCAAAAGTGGACCAAGCCGACCGGACGTCTGGTGCTCGATTGGACGCCGCACACGCCGTTCACCGACAGCACGATGATCTACGCATCGTACTCGCGCGGCTATGTCGCGGGCGGCACCAATTCACCGGGCATCGGCGCCAATCCGGACTTCCTCACCTTCGCGCCGCTCAATCCGGAATTCAAACCCGAATACGTCAACGCCTTCGAACTCGGCACGAAAAACGTGCTCGCCGGAGGCACCTTCACCCTCAACGCCGACGTGTTCTATTACGACTACAAGAATTACCAGGTGTCGCAAATCGTCAATCGCCAGTCCTATAACGAGAACTTCAACGCGAAAACCTGGGGCTTCGAATTGGAGGCGGCGTGGAAGCCGATGCGCGAATTCCAGTTGAGTGGCAATTTCGGTCTGCTCGGCACGCGCATCGGTCCCAATCAGTACTCGATCGATGTGATGGATCCGACCGCGGGCAATCCGAACTGGACCGTGGTGCGGCCGTGGATGCAGCTCACCGCCAATTGCATCGCGCCGAAGAACCTCGTCTCCACCATATTGCAGAACGCGTACGCGCAGGGCTACACGTACGCTGGGCAGATATTGAACAGCCTCTGCGCGCTGAATATCCCGATCGCCAACGCGCCGTTCATGCCGGGCGGAGCGTATACCTCTCTGCTGCCGGTGGATGCCAACGGCAATCCGCAGTACTACGACCCGAGCAGCGCGCCGGGCAACGGCATGGGCATCGCGAAGAACGTCGGCGGCAACAGCTTACCGAACGCGCCGCACATCACCGTCAGCGTGAGCCCGCAATACACCTTCTTTTTCGATCGCAGCAGCCTGACCCTGCGCGCCGATCTTTATTACCAGGGTAAGAGTTGGGCGCGCATCTACGAAGATTCGATCGATCGTCTCCATGACTGGGGCAACGTCAATCTGTCGGCGACCTGGAGCCGGCCGGACGACGATTGGACCGTGCAGTTCTATGTGAAGAACGCGCTCAACGGCAAGGCGATCACCGGCACCTTCCTCAACAGTCAGGACACGGGCCTGACCACGAATGTGTTCATCCAGGACCCGCGCATCATCGGTTTGAGCGTGCGCAAAGGATTCTATTGAGATTCGATTCGACGATACGGCTAACCGTCATCGCTGAAGCAGCGTGCCACGACGCGGTGTTTCTCGTGGTCAACCGTCCAGGCCGATTATGGCTGGACAAGTCACTTACTTGCATCGAGAGGAAACGATCATGCTGAAAGTCAAATCAACCCTCATTGCGGCATTGCTGGTGGCGAGCTCATTCGCCGCTCCGTCGGCGTTCGCCATAAGCAGTTGGACGGTCGGTGGCAGCGGCAGCGGCTCCGCCACGATTAGCGGGCCGACCACCGCCACGGTGTTGGGCAATCCAGTGCCGTGCACGGCCTCCTTTACGTTGACGGTGACGAGCGGCACAGCAAAGGTGACCGCCGCCAGCTTCAGCGGCAGCTCGGCCTGCACCGCCATCACCTCGGTCCTCCCGTGGACGGTGTCCGCGCCGACGGCGATCAGCGGCAGCACCTCGGTCAACCTGACGATCAGCAGCATCAACGTGAAAATTAGCGGCCAAACCTGCACGGGCAGCGCCTCGGGAACGTTGACCAATGCCAATCCGAATAACGGAGGCACCAATACGTTCACGTTCACCGGCACGCTCGGCGCATGCACGGTCAAGTCCAACCCGAGCCTGACGAGCAACGCCGCCATCGGCACCATCTGATTCGCACGACGGACGTCGTCTGATCGCCCGGAGGCGATGCTCGGTCGAGGAAACGATCGCGTAGCAAGGACGCGCGCAGGGAAGCGAGCAAGGATGCATGCAGGAAGCGAGCACGGACGCGCTCAGGGAACGGTCGCTCCATGCGTGGATTGATCCGCGCATGGAGCGATTCCGGAGCGCACGCGGGGCGATTTGAAAGCCTTCAACCAGTCCAGGAGTCTAGCTATGCGCAAAACGTCGTTGTTCTTCGTTGTCGCCGCGGCGTTGAGCGGCGTGGTCGCGGTGTCCGACGCGGTCGCGGGCACGCCGTCGGGCCCTTACGTGATGTTCCAGTATTGCCCTTACACCGATCCGAATGTCGCCAGTTGCGTTTACAGCGTCACCTCATCGGGGACGTTGAGCATCGGCAACACCTCGTTGCCGATCACCCAGCCGATCGTGCTGCAGGGTGGCTTGGCCGACCTCGGCCCCGGACCTCTCTACGACGCCGTCGGCGCGCCGACTCTGATCGCACCCGCGGCAAACGTCCCGGGCGGCCTGCTCGGCATCGTCAATCCGGCACCCGATTGGCCCGGCCCGTTGTGGACTATTTTCTGGACCATCGTCGGCACGGTGAACAACGTCAGCGCTACGATGGAACTCGTCGGCACGACGCAGACCAATTTCGGCAACGCGCTGAATCCGCCGACGGACGGCAGCGATCCCACCGCAGTGCGCTTGGCCGCGCGCGTGCATCTGCAGAATCCGTTTCTCGGCGACACCTGCTACATCGGCTCGGCCGCCAACCCGATCGTGATTCAACTGCAAACCGGCACGACCAATCCGCCGCTGCCGAACAAACCGATTTCGGGCAATCCGGGAACGCTCAATTTTATCTTCACCGATCCAGTCAACTACATCGGTTATCTCGAGGAAGACGGTGTCTCGCTGGTCGACAATTCGTTTGCGGTGCCCGGAGCCAGCGGATGCGGCAACGTCGCTCTGGGGCTGCCTATCATCACTCCGGTGCTCGAGACGTTGGTGTCGGCCGCGGTCAATCTCAAAGTAGGTCTGCCGTCGGCCGGCGGGAAAAATACCGCGATCCTCAACGGCACCACATCGATTGCCGCTGCCGCTTACGTGCTGGCGAGCGTGCCGTAGCTTCAAGAGTGTTCTCGTCAGTGTAAGTTACAGCCATGCTGTTTCTTCCCCCTCTCCTCCACAGCCTGGAGGAGAGGCTTTTTTCGGCGAGCGCTTCACACCGCGTGCTCGTCGCTCATTTTGGAGTTAGATTGATCGTCGGTTCTGACTCTTAAGTGATGATCGTCCATCGCCGCCGATATATTTTTCTGTTTGCGCTTGCGGGAACAATCGGCGCAGGTTTCTTCCTGGCGCAGAGTCTCGGATCCAAACTGGAGGGCCGTGCCGCGTCAGGCGAGACCGGAGCCACTGATACCTCTACAACAGGTGCTGACGGCGTGCCTCAGGGACATGCGAAAGCGGCTCGCTCGACCCGGCAACGCGCCGCGCAAGCGCTTGCGGATTCACACATTCCATTGAAAGATCGTTTTGCTGATCTGCAAGCGCTCGCCAACGCGGGCGACGTCACCGCAGCGAGGCGTCTGTATCACGACCTCAATCTTTGCACTCTGTTGGCCGGCGTCGACGCGGACAACTCGCGTCTGGCGGACGAACTGCTCGGCACCGACGTCGGCAAAATGGACAGCGGGCAACTGCACGACTATCAAACCCAACTCGACGCGATCGAAGCGCGCGGCACCAACATGCAAAAACTGCACACACTCTGCAACGGCACGAGCCGGCAAATGTTCGATACGCTGGTGCCGAGTCTGCAGCAAGCCGCCAAACTCGGCGACGCGGACGCTCGCGCCTGCTACTTGAGCCGCGGGCCGAATCTCGACATGCGCGGATTCTTGAACCATCCGGAATTTCTGGAGGAGTATCGCAGCAGTGCAGACGCCATGATCAAGGCCGGTCTGGCGTCGGGAGATTGGAAAATGGTGGATCTGCTGCGCAACGCATATCAGCCCGGCACGCAGAGTCTGCTCGCCGGCGTCGTCGGCAGCGATCCGCTGCAGTACTACCGCTATCTCAAACTCTACCGGCTCGGCGCGGAAGCGCAACGCGCGGACGAACTCGACTCGCAGCTGAAAGCCGCAGCCGCCAAACTCGCGCCAGCGCAGATCGCCGACTCGGATGCCTGGGCGCAAGCCACGCTGCAGCAGAATTTCTCCGGCACTTCGACCGAGACCACGGTGACCGGCTGGGATCCGTGTTCGTTCGCCTATGATCTCGCCGAGCCATGAACTACCGCTCTCCATTCATCGTCTGCGTCGGACTCGCTGTCGTGTTGGCGGCTTATTTCCTCGGCCGCGCACAGGCGCCGCTGCCGCCCGCGGACGCGAAGTCCGAAGTCGCAGGCACGACTGCTTCGGTGGGAAGCAAGGAGCCAAAGAAAACATTTGCGGCGACGAACAAAGCTATCGCGCGAGCAACCAGCAGCAGCGCGCTGCCCGCCGTCGACGCGCCGCTCAAGAACACGTTCGCCGATTTGCAGGCGCGCGCCGCAGCGGGCGACGCGGCGGCAGCGACGAGACTGTCGCGCGACCTCGGCCGCTGCAGCCGCTTGCGCAGCACGCTGTGGAAAAACGGAGGCGCCGCGAACGATCTCGTCGCCCGAAAGACCGACGGCATGACCGAGGCGCAGCTGAGAACCTACCAGATACTCCTCGACTCGATGGCGCAGCGGCAGCAGGAAACGCAGAAAACAAAAGACCTGTGCACCGACGTGGACGACGCGATGCTCGCCGCGCTGGTTCCCAGCATCGCCCAGGCCGCGCAGCTCGGCGACGTGGATGCGCGCGCCTGCTACCTCAGCCGTGGACCCAGCTTGGATGCGCGCACACTGCTCGACCACCCCGAATTTCTGCAGGACTACCGCAGCGCGGCGTCGTCGATGATCGACGCCGGCCTCGGCGCCGGTGATTGGCGCGTCGTTGGTCTGCTCACCAGCGCCTACGAACCGGGCGCACAGGGCTTGCTTGCCGGGCTCGTCGGCGCCGATCCGGTGCAGCACTATCGCTATCTCAAACTCTATCGTCTCGGCGCCGAGCCGTTCCGCGCCACCTCGCTCGATCGGCAACTCGCCGCGGCCGCGGCGAACCTCACTCCGGCACAAACCGCCGATGCCGACGCGTGGGCACAATCCACCTACGAGAAGAATTTCAAAGGGCCGTCGACCGCGGCGGCTCCTCCTGGCTGGGACCCCTGCGCGTTCGCCGAGGGTTGATGCCCAATCGAACGCCGTCGCCTGGAAGCCCTCTCACGCGCCTGATGGCGCGGGCGCATGGCTTGCTGCGGCGGTGGCGTATTGAGAACTGAAGAATTGGCGTCCAACAAGGCGTTAGACAATTGCGGGAGGCGCAATGCCGACATCTATGGAACATCCTGTCGAACCACTCGCGTTGCGCATCACGGTTGTCGATCCGCCGCCCAACATTCTGTGGGCACTTCAACTTGGCCAGGAGGAAATTGTGAAGCCTTCCTCCGTGACAAAGAATCGCATCTCTTTTGACTTCACCGTGGAGGTTGTTGAGGGCGACTCCAAGGGTGCATTCCGGCTCAGAGGCCCAGCCGTCCAGGGGCGTCCTGGCAAGCGTTTTGTCTATTTGCGCATGGGTGCGTACGCGGGGCAGGCCGGGATTGCTGCCGGTTGGCGCGCCAAGATTGGCCTTGACGGAATTACCCGAAATCTCCTCGACGCAGTCAGGGCCAAGCGCGCGGGGGTGCTGGAAGTGCAGTTCATTGGCACCGGACCAAAGGGCGGTCCAGCCTGTGCGACGGTGCCTCTGCTGGGCGAAGGCTGGCACGTCACATGAAGCAGTCGTCTACTATTCGCTCAAGCGGATCGCCGTGACGGCTTGCAGTATCCTGATAGTCCTCGCGGCAGCGGCCGCTCACCTCAAGCATTTAGAGCGCCGAATGAGAACATCGTATTTCTCATTGCTCGCAGCCTTCTCTGTCGCGTCGACGTGCCTCGCCGCCGATTCTGCGCCTGCAGCGCTTTTGAATAAGTTGAAGTCCTTGGCTGGCGCGAACAGTCGAGACTGTGGGTCGGTTTCGCTGCAAAGCGATCGCGAACCGGCAATTGCTTGCGCCAAGACTTCTCAATCATCTGGGCAAGCCTATCGAGTTGCATTTCAGCTACAAGCAACGGACTCCACCGTTTGGCAAGGCGCCGCTCGAGATGAGCACGGCAAGCTCTGGGTGGCGTTTTACGATTCCGACTCGTCAGGCAGCCCTACGCTGAGCGTACTGCCGTGTCGCGAGATCCTGTTCGTAACTCAGGGTGGCGAGGTTCTTGATTGTCAGCCCACCTCGAGCGCGCCCTGACTATTTGGTCAAATGGACCGCTACGACATGCCACGGTAATCTGCGACTCACTGTGGCAGTGACCACTTACTTCAAGCATTAGGCTGCATATGCTCCCGCTCACATCTTCGTCTATGCCAAAGCACATTTGGGCGCTTCTTGCCGTCTATTTCTTGGCGAGCTTGGCGCACTTCGCCCATAACGCGGAGTACATCGCGTACTACCCGAACATGCCCGCTTGGCTTACGCGCGACAAGGTTTACCTGGCTTGGCTTGCTGTTACGAGCATCGGTGTTGCCGGTTTGGCTGTCTTGCGCTTGAGGCTGCACGCCTTGAGTTCCGTACTCATCGCCGCATACGGTGTCTTAGGCCTTGATGGTTTGGGCCACTACGCGCTGGCTCTGTGCTCGCAACACACCGTAGTCACCAACATCACTATCTGGTTCGAGGCGTCGGCCGGTTTCGCTCTTCTCGTCGCTGCTGCCCTCGTGTTCGCGAGGCAAATCGCTGCCGCCAGCAATGCTGCGAATGCAGGCCATCGCGGAAGAGCTGACGAAGCAATCGAAAGAGTCAGCCGACGTCAGAATCCGATGTCATGAGCATCTTCACGAATAGTGACCCATCGGGGAGCCGTGTCTCCTCGCGAATTACCACTTGCGTCTTCTTTGACAGCCAGAATCGCGTAGCGCCATAGCCTAGATTGTCTGAGGAGGTCTCGACGATCCAGCAGTCAATGCTGCCATTGTCCGGCATATTGATTTTGTCGCTCTCGACCACGCGGTAGGTATAAAACTTCGGCTCAGGCTGGCCGGGCCCGGGTTCGTAAAACGGGATGCGTACGCTATAGCCACTGCGCAGCGGCAGTGCTTGCAACAATTCCATGTCGGTCTCGAATGCGTACGGAGCTATTTTTGCCGGCTGCACAAAATCCTTGCGTGCGTTGTCGGGGAGGTCGGCGAGCCCGACAATGCGATCGGGCAGGTATTCATAGCCGGCGACAGTGGTCTTTTCCGTTTCGACGAGACGACGGGTGATTGTGATGGGCCTGAATGTGTCGCGGTCGAACCAGTAGTCTCGAGTTGATGTGAATTTTCGTTCGCCGACGCTGTCCCAGCGCCATGTGATATGCATGCGCTTTTTGTCACCTTGCTGTTCGAAGTTGATTTGGCGCCGCCAGATGTCGATGGTTTGACGTGCGCCAGCAACGACTTGGTAGCGCAGATACAGACGCGTGGCCGGTTGTATGAGTGAAAACCGCGCTAGCGATTGGCCGACCTGCAAGGTCTCTGCAGCGTGCTTATCTCCAGTCATTTGTGCGAATGCCGGTATGGAGACATGGGCCGAGACACAGGCCAACACTGCTGCGAGAAGTCTTGCTCTCATAGAAAATCCCTTCGATTGGAGGCGGCGGATGGTACACGTCCGTGCGCTGCAAACGGCGCGTAAGCGGTACGGAATGCGTTGAAGCGACACAAACGCGAGACGAAGCGTGAGCCCCAGTGCTTCGAGCCATCTGAATCGCTCGCGCCGTTCATTCAGCGCTTCTGTTCGGCTCACTAGAATGTTCCCAGCGTCGCACCATCCATATTGCCGACCCCTTCAGCTAACCTTATGGGGCACACGCCTGCGAAACGATCGACAGCTTTGAGTTAAGAGGCAAGAAATGGGTCTCATTGTAAACGCCATCATTCAGACGATCGTCTGGTACGGTCTCATGGGCGCGATCATCTTCGCTGCTGCAGGCACGATGGAATACACCGGGGGGTGGCTCTATCTCGGCATAATGATCGCCACCTCGATCGCTTTCGGGGCGCATATGTTGCGCGTCGATCCGGGGCTACTCAAAGAGCGCCTGAAGCCACCTGTGCAGAAGGATCAGCCATTCGCGGACAAGCTGTTGGTCGTACCGATCCTGCTCCTCATACTCGGCGGGATGGGATTCATGGCAGCGGACGCTGTGCGGTGGCGCTGGTCGATAATGCCGCCGTCCGTGCAGTGGGCGGGATGCGGCCTCCTCTTGGCCGCCTTCTGGTTCATATATTGGACCATGCGCACGAACAGCTTCGCAGCGCCCGTCGTGAAAATACAAAAAGACCGCGGCCAGAAGGTCATTACGACGGGGCCCTATGCCATCGTCCGCCATCCGATGTATTTCGGCACGCTCTTCTACATTGCCGGAACTTCGCTCGTACTTGGCTCGTGGTGGGGACTTGCGATGGTCCCCATCTTAGCCCTCCTGTTTGGCATTCGGATCGGCATCGAGGAGCAGACGCTGCGCATGGGTCTTGAGGGCTATGACGATTACGCGCACCACGTGCGCTGGCGTCTGATTCCGCTCATCTGGTGACCTTGCGCCGGCCTCCGGTGACTCAGCCCTTCCATTGTTGGAGTGGTGAAGGGATTTCTCGCCCTATTGAAGTGAATAGCTGAATTCGACACGCCGATCGCCCCCGCCGTGCGAATTTCCTCCGGCGAGAGTATAATGCGAACCATTCTTATTTAGATGTAGGTCCGGCGTGTTGCTTTCGGAACTGGCGATGGGTGCAACGGCCACTGTGCTCGACGTGCAAGACAACGGGACGAACGACAGGATCGCGCAGCGTTTGCGCGATCTCGGCTTCGTCGCCGGCGAGCCCGTGCGCCTGGTCGCGCGCGGTCCGCTCGGTGCGGATCCGCTGCTCGTGCAGATCGGCTACACGCGGTTTGCTTTGCGCCGCGCCGAAGCTGCGCGCGTGACGATCGCGGCGGAGGTATCGCCATGAGCGCTGCGGCCGCCACGCTGCGTATGGACGCGTCCCGCGACCATACGCATTTACACGTTGCCCTCGTCGGCAATCCGAATTGCGGCAAGACTGCGCTGTTCAATCTGCTCACCGGCACGCGGCAAAAGGTCGCGAACTACGCCGGTGTCACGATCGAGCGCAAGGAAGGGCATTACACCGCGCCATCCGGACGCAGCGTGCGCGTGCTCGACCTACCCGGCGCCTATTCGCTCGCGGCGACGAGCCCGGACGAAGCGATCACGCGCGACGTCGTCATGGGCCGCTATCCCGGCGAAGCGGTGCCCGATCTGATCGTCTGCGTCGCCGACGCGACCAATTTGCGCCTGCATCTGCGTTTCGTGCTTGAAATCGCGCGCCTCGGCCGCCCGATGCTGCTCGCGCTCAACATGATGGACGCGGCCAAGCGCCGCGGCATCCGCATCGACACGGCGGCGCTGTCGGCGAAGCTCGGCATGCCGGTCGTCGAGACTGTGGCGGTCAAGCGCGGCGGCGCGAAGGAATTGATTGCGCAGATCGATGCGCAGCCGGCGCAGGAATCTGCGGATTCCGCAGCGCACGCGTCAACCCCCGACTCCGATCTCCACGCCCAAGTGCGCGCGCTGCTCAACGCCACCGTCAGCGTGCCGCGGCGCACCGCGGCGATCGACGATGCGATCGACCGCCTCGTGCTGCATCCGGTGCTCGGCCTCGCAATCCTCGCTGTGGTGATGTTCTTGATCTTCCAGGCGGTATTCTCTTGGGCGACGCCGTTGCACGACGGCATCGACGAAGGCATCCAGGCCGCCGGCACGTGGATCGGCAGCGCACTGCCGGACGGCGCGCTACGCAGTCTGCTCGCCGACGGTGTGTTCGCCGGCCTCGGCACGGTGCTCGCGTTCTTGCCGCAGATCCTGATCCTGTTCCTTTTCATCCTTTGCCTCGAAGAGTCGGGCTATCTGCCACGCGCGGCGTTCCTGCTCGATCGCATGATGCTCGCGGCCGGACTGACGGGGCGCTCGTTCATTCCGCTGCTGTCGAGTTTCGCCTGCGCGATTCCAGGCATCATGGCCACGCGCAGCATCCCCGATCCGCGTGATCGTCTGACGACGATTCTTATCGCGCCGCTGATGACCTGCTCGGCGCGCCTGCCGGTCTACACGCTGCTGATTGCGGCCTTCATCCCGCAACGCACCGTGGCCGGCGTGTTCAATCTGCAAGGTGTTGTGCTGTTCACGCTCTACGTCGCCGGCATCGCCAGCGCGTTGATCGTCGCCTGGGTGATCAAGCGCCTGCGCCGCGATAAGAGCGAGCATGCGCTAATGATGGAGCTGCCCTCGTACCGCATGCCGCATCCGCGCGACATCGCGATCGGCCTGTACGAGCGCGCGATGATTTTTCTGAAGCGCGTCGGCGGCATCATTCTCGCGCTGACCGTGCTGCTGTGGTTTCTGTCGAGCTTTCCCGCGCCGCCGGCGGGTGGGTCGGAGCCGGCGATCCATTACAGCCTCGCCGGCATGATCGGCCGCGCGCTGCACACCGTGTTCGCACCGCTCGGGTTCAACTGGCAGATCTGCATCGCGCTGGTGCCCGGATTGGCCGCGCGCGAAGTTGCGGTTTCTTCGCTCGCCACAGTGTACGCACTCGCCGGCAACGACGACGGCTTGCAGGCGATCGTCGCCGCGCAGTGGTCGCTGGGGACCGCGCTGTCGCTGCTGGCCTGGTACGTGTTCGCGCCGATGTGCATCTCGACACTGGCGACGGTCAAGCGCGAGACGAATTCGTGGCGCAATGTGATCGTCCTCGCGGGCTACCTGTTCGGGCTGGCCTACCTCGCCTCATTCGCGACGTATCAGATCGCGAAGGCACTGTCATGAGCTACGCGGTTTTCCAAGTCGTCGCGATCGCGGCCATCGTGGCATGGAGCTTGTGGTTCTGCGCGCGTCGTTTCTTTCCACGCAGCGTACGCGCCATGCAGGCGCAGTTTGCGCATCGTCTCGTCGCGTCGCCGAATGCCACGCTGCGCTCCGTCGGTGTGAAATTCACACCGCAGCAAGTCGCCAGCGGCGCCGGTTGCGGCAGCGGCGGCGGTTGTTCGAGCTGCGGCACCTGCGCGCCGACGGCCTCGGTGCAGAGCGATGTCCGTCCGCTCGTGTTCCAGCCGCGGGTAAAACCGTAACCTTGTCATCCTGCTGAGAGCTGCGATTGCGGCGCAAAGTCGCAACGCCGATTTTTCGCGCGCCAATAAATCTGCGAAGATGGCGCGGTGCAGGCGCAGGCGAAAAACCAGGTCGACGTACTCGTTGTCGGCGGCGGCATCAACGGCGTGGCGATCGCGCGCGATGCGGCCGGGCGCGGGCTGTCGGTTTTGCTTGTCGAGCAGGACGATCTGGCCGCGCACACCTCGAGCGCGAGCAGCAAGCTGATCCACGGCGGTCTGCGCTATCTCGAACAGTACGAGTTCTCGCTGGTCGCCAAGGCGCTGGCCGAGCGCGACGTGGTACTCAATTCTGCGCCGCACATCGTGCGTCCGCTGCGCTTCGTCCTGCCGCACGAGCCGCATCTGCGCCCGGAGTGGATGATCCGCGCGGGCCTGTTGCTCTACGACCATCTGGGCCGCCGCCGCGCGCATACGCTGCTGCATTCGCGCCGTGCCGACTTGCGCGAGCATACGGCGGGCGAGGCGCTCAGGCCGCAGTTCGAAACCGGCTTCATCTACTCCGACGCCTGGTGCGACGATGCGCGCCTGGTCGTATTGAATGCGCTCGATGCGCAAGCGCGCGGGGCACAAATTTTCACGCGCACGCGCTGCATCCGCGCGCGGCGCCTTACAAAAACCTGGACGGCACAGCTGCGCGACCACGACGGCGCGGTGACGGAGATACAGGCGAGCGCACTGGTCAACGCCGCCGGCCCGTGGGCCGCGAGTTTCCTCGACGAGGTTGCGCAGGTGCGGCATTCGCATACGCTGCGCTTGGTCAAGGGCAGCCACATCGTCGTGCCACGGCTGTACGAGCATCACTACGCCTACACATTTCAGCAGGCGGACCGGCGCATCGTGTTCGCGATTCCGTTCGAGCGCGACTACACGCTGATCGGCACGACTGACACCGAATTCACTGCGGCGCCCGAAACGGTGCATATCGACGCCGACGAGATCGCCTATCTGTGCGCTGCCGCCAATCGTTATTTCGCTCGTTCGATCGCGCCGGAGGATGTGGTCTGGAGCTACAGCGGCGTGCGCCCGCTGCTCGAAGAGGAAGGCGTCGCTGCCTCCGAGGTGACGCGCGATTATCTGCTCGACTTCGACACCGAATCTGGCGCGCCGCTGCTCAACGTGTTCGGTGGCAAGATCACCACGCATCGCCGTCTGGCGGAGGATGCGCTCGATCGGCTCGCGCCAGCGCTTAACAACACCCATGCGTCGTGGACTGCCGACGAGCACGTGCGTTTGCCCGGCGCCGAATTCGCCAATGGGGTGCAATCGGGCGAGGATGCTTTCGACATATTCCTGCTCGCGACGCGGCGGCGCTATCCGTGGTTGCCCGAGGACCTCGCGCTGCGTTATGCGCGGGCCTACGGCACACGCATTGAGCGCGTGATCGGCAAAGCGAGCAAACTCGCCGATCTCGGCGCACGCTTCGGTGCGGACTTGTACGCCGCGGAAGTCGAGTATCTTGTGCGCGAGGAATGGGCACGCGGCGTGGACGATATCCTATGGAGGCGCAGCAAGCTCGGCCTGCGTCTGGACGCCAAAGAAAGCCAAAAACTAAAAAATTATCTCGAATCGGGGAGTCATTGATGAGTCCATATCTCGGCGAGTTTCTCGGCACGGCGACGTTGATGCTGCTCGGCAGCGGCGTCGTGGCCGGCGTGCTGCTGCCGCAGTCGAAGTCGCAGAACGGCGGCTGGTTGGTCATCGCGGTCGCGTGGGGCTTGGCTGTGCTGTTCGGCATCTACGCGGCGGCGCCGAGCGGCAGCGGCGCGCACATGAATTCCGCCTTGACGATCGCGCTCGCCGCGCTCGGCAAATTTCCCTGGGCGCAGGTGCCCGGATACGTCGCCGCGCAGGTTTCGGGCGCGGCGGTCGGCTCGACGCTCGCGTACTTCGCGTATCTGCCGCACTGGAAATCCGATATCGATCCGCAACTCAAGCGCGCCGTGTTTTGTACGGCGCCGGCGATCCGCAATTTTCCGGCCGCGATCCTGTGCGAATTGATCGGCAGTTTCGTGCTGATGTTCGGCGTGCTGATCATCGGCGCGAATCGGATGACCGAAGGCCTTGCGCCGTTCGCGGTTGCCGGACTCGTCGTCGCGATCGGCCTGTCGCTCGGCGGCCCGACCGGCTACGCGATCAATCCCGCGCGCGATCTCGGCCCGCGCATCGCCCACGCGCTGCTGCCGATTCCCGGGAAGGGCGGTTCGGACTGGGCGTACGCCTGGGTGCCCGTCGTCGCGCCGATCGTCGGTATGCTGCTAGCGGCGGGCTTTTATCATGCGTTGTACGGCTAGCCAGCCGTTGCGTGAAAGTATAAAAATAAACATCGGGAGGAAATCATGAGCCAGTCCTACGTCCTCGCCATTGATCAGGGCACCACGAGTTCGCGCGCGCTGCTGTTCGATCATTCCGGCAACATCGCCGCGAGCGCGCAGCGCGAGTTCACGCAGAAGTTTCCGCAGGCCGGCTGGGTCGAACACGATCCGATCGAGATCCTCGCCAGTGTCGAAGCCACGGTCGCCGAAGCGATCGCGACCGAACGCACGCTGGGGCAGATCGACATCGCCGCGATCGGCATCACCAACCAGCGCGAGACGACGGTGGTTTGGGAACGCGCGACCGGAAAACCCATCCACGATGCCATCGTCTGGCAGTCGCGACAGACGCGCGCGATCTGCGACGAATTGATCGCCGGTGGCCACGACGATCTCGTGCGCGCACGCACCGGTCTGCTGATCGACGCGTATTTTTCCGCGACCAAGGTGAAATGGATTCTCGATCACGTCGCCGGTGCGCGCGAGCGCGCCAAGCGCGGGGAACTGCTGTTTGGCACGATCGACACTTGGCTGATCTGGAATCTCACCGACGGCAAGGCACACGTCACCGACGCGAGCAACGCCTCGCGCACGCTGGTCTACAACATCCACGAACAGCGCTGGGACGACGATCTGCTCGCCCTGTTCGACGTGCCGCGCGCGATGTTGCCCGAGGTGCGCGCGTCGAGCGAGATCTACGGCCACACCACGCATTTCGCGCGCGGCAGATCGATTCCGATCGCCGGTATCGCGGGCGATCAGCAGGCGGCGCTGTTCGGCCAGGCTTGTTTCGATGCGGGCATGGCGAAGAATACCTACGGCACCGGCTGCTTCATGCTGATGAACACCGGCGAGAAACCGGTGGCGTCGAAGAACGGTCTGCTGACCACGATCGCGTGGAACATCGGCGGCAAAACCGAGTACGCCCTCGAAGGCTCGATCTTCGTCGCCGGCTCGGTGATCCAGTGGCTGCGCGACGGACTGCGTCTGATCGACGCGGCGTCGGATTCGGAAGTCTATGCGCGCCGCGCGAAGACCAACGACGGCATCTATCTCGTACCGGCCTTCGTCGGTCTCGGTGCGCCGTACTGGCGCAGCGACGTGCGCGGTGCGATCTTCGGCCTCACGCGCGGCACGCGCAAGGAGCATCTCGTGCGCGCCGCGCTCGAATCGATGGCTTACCAGACGCGCGACGTGCTCACCGCGATGCAGGTCGACGCGGGGCTCAAGCTGCAGACGCTGCGCGTCGACGGCGGCGCGATCGCGAACGACTTCCTCGCCCAGTTTCAGGCCGACGTGCTCGGCGTGCCCGTGCAGCGGCCGCAGCAGTTGGAGACGACGGCACTCGGCGCGGCGTATCTCGCCGGTCTTGCTGTCGATTTCTGGCGCAGCCGCGAAGAGATCGCGCAGCATTGGGCGCTCGGTCGCGGCTTCACGCCCGAGCTCGGCGAGACCGAGCGCGAGCATCTGTACGCGGATTGGCAGCGCGCGGTCGGCGCGACATTGGAATTCCGCATCGCTTCGGGTTGAGTGAGCGGCTCGGAACGACGCGGAGGCGGCGGCGATGAGTGCGAAAACACATATCGAAACGCAGGCGTTCGAAGTCGAGGACGAGCACGGCCATCGCTCGATCCTGATCCGCACGGCGCCGGTCAGCGTCGACGATCAAGGCAATGCGACGACGCTGCATCTCGGCGTCGAGCTGCGCCTGCGCAGCGGCGAATCCCTCGTGCCGATTTCCGACGACGAATTCGAAACCGCACGCGGCAAGCGCTGGCGCAGAGTGGCTGGAAAAACAGCGGGATAGCGTAAGAGGCCGCGCATCGAAACGCGCACTTTTCATTTTCTTCACGGCGCGCTTGCCAGAATCGCCTGTGTTCACGCCCGACGCCGTACAACGCATCGCCTGCCGGTGAAGCAGAAGGAGACGGAAATGTCAGAATCATCCACGGATCCACACTTCGAGGCGAAAACGATTCCCGCCGGTTCCCTGATCAGACTGCTCGGCCTGCTGGCCGATTTCCTGCTCCTGCGCGATGGCGAGATCCGTATCGACCTCGACGCGTTCGTGGCCTGGCTGCGTAAGCATCAGCATGCGGATCAGGCGGAACGGATCGAATCTTCTCCCGCGCTGCTCGACGCGGTCCGCGAGATGCTGGCCGAAGGGCACGGTGAACTCGCCGATCGCTTCGAAGCGATAGACGAGGCGTTGCTGCGGCTGTGTCAGCCGCCCGGCGCGTTCGCTGCGATCGTGCGCGCCGCTCGCCCCGACCTCGCGCTCAGGGTTCTGCGCGCGTGAGTGCCAGGGCATCCGTCGGATCGACGCCGGCGAAGCGCACCGACACGCCGACCTTCGGAATCGAGGAAGAGTTTTTTCTTGTCGATCTGCGCACGGGCCGCGCGCCGGGGCGCGTGCCGAAGACATTCGTCAAAACCTGCCAGCGTCGCCTGGGTCAGGCGGTAACTTTCGAACTGCAGCAGTCGCAGGTCGAACTCGTCTCGCCTATTTTTGACGACGCAGCGAACGCGCTCGACACGCTGACCACGTTGCGCGCGCAGATAGCCGAGATCGCGCAGGCGATGCATCTGGGCATTATCGCCTCGGGCTCGCATCCGCTCGCGCGTTGGCAGCAGCAGTCGCACACCGACAAGCCGCGCTACAAGCGTCTCGCCGACGCCTACCAGATGATCGGTCTGCGCGAGTTCTTTTGCGGTCTGCATATTCACGTCGGCGTGCACGACACGGATCGCGTGCAGCTGATGAACCGCATGATGCCATGGCTGCCGCTGTTTCTCGCCTTGTCGACCGCGTCGCCGTTCTGGAATTTGCGCCGCACCGGCATGTATTCCTATCGTCAGTCGGCCTATACCGAATGGCCGCGCACCGGCATTCCGGATTTCTTCGCGGACGAGGCCGAGTACCGTCAGTTCATCGCCATCCTCAAGCGCGCGGGCAGCATCCGCGACGGCGGTGAGCTGTGGTGGACGATCCGGCCCTCACCGAAGCATCCGACGCTCGAACTGCGCATCGCCGACAGTTGCACGCGCGTGGCCGACACGGTTGCGCTCGCGACGCTGTTCCGCTGTCTTGTCAGTGCTCATCTGCGCCTGCCCGAACTCGGTATCGAACGCAGTTCGGCGACGCGCAGGTTGATCGAGGAGAATCGCTGGCGCGCCGAGCGCTACGGCATCGAAGCGGAATTCATCGACGAGAAGCGCGAACGCACCGTGCCGGTCGCGGAACGCGTAGAGGAGGCGCTGCGCCTGATTGAGCCCGACGCACGCGTTCTCGATTCGCACGGCACCTTGCGTGCGCTGCGCACGATCCTCGCGCGCGGCACGAGCGCGCATGCGCAACTGCAGACTTACGAGGAAGCACTGGCCGCCGGCGCCAGCCATCGTGACGCGCTGCGCGCGGTCGTCGACTGGCTGCTCGAAACCACGACGCCGGGACAGAAAATTCAGCTCGCGTAAGCCACGGCGGCGGCTCCGGATCAGGGCTTCCAGTCGATGCGCACGCCGCCGAACACGTTGCGTCCCGGCGCGGGCTCGAAATAGCGCCCGTTGCTTTCGTTGACGATGACCGAACCGGCGTAGTGGTGGTCGAAAAGATTGTTGAGGCGCAGATAGGTCGTCACGCGCGTACGTGCCAGGTCGAACACGTAGCCGGTGCTCAGATGGACGACGGCGTAGCCGGGCGCGAATTGCGAGTTGAGGTCGTTGACTGTCGTGTCGCTCGCTGCGCTCGTCTCGACGCTCGCGTTCCAGCCGGCGGCCGCGCCATAGCGCAGCGCTGCGTAGAAGTTTGACTTCGGCACGCCGGGAATGCGCGCGCCGGCGGCGACGGGCGTGTTCGGCTGAGTGCAGGTCGAGGCGGCGGGGCATGTGAGAAACGGCGAGAGGAAATTCGCTTCAAGGTAGGTGTAGGCCGACTCGATGTGCCAGCGTTCGCCGAGTGGATAGACAAGCCGCGCCTCGACGCCGCGCCGGCGCGATCGATCGATGTTCTGATAGGTCGTGCGGCCACCGGTCGAGTTGAACACCGCGAGTTCGTGGCGCGTGTCTGCCTGGAACAGCGCAAGTTCGAACTCGGCGTCGTGGGCGAAGCGCCACTTCGAGCCGACTTCACCGTTGTGACTGCGCGCCGGCACGAGGGAAAAGTTGATTCCGGCGCTGCCGTCCGGGCGATAGCCGAGTTCGTTGAACGTCGGCGTTTCGAACGCGTTGCCGTAAGCAGCGTAGAGATTCCAGTTGGACGCCGCGCGGAACAGCAGTCCGGCCACCGGCGTCGTCGCGCCGTAATTCACTGCGCCGCTGTCGTCCGGGCTGCCCGCGTTGATGTAGTGGTCGGTCGAGGTGAAGCGCACGCGGCTGTGACGCAGTCCCGCGCTGAGCGACCAGCGTTCGGCGAAGTCCCAGCGGCCTTGGGCGTATTCGTCGAGATTGTAGACGTCGTCCTGCTCGTCGCGGCGCAGCGTGCCAATCACGCCGAGCTGCGAGCCGAGGTAATTGTTGAAGCCACGCCGATGTTGATCCTGCCGGTCGTAGCTGATGCCGGCGGTGAGTTCGAGCGGGTGGTCTGCCAGCGAGGTGTGCGCCGTCCAGCGCGCATCCGCGCCGCCGAAATCGCCATCGAGATCGATCACGCCGCCGGGGCTGGTCGGCCGCGCCTGCGTCGCGACCGGAATCGCCTGGAACTGCTGCACGCTGCGCTGGCCATAATAGGCCAGCACGCGGATGCTTTGGTTCGCGCTCAAATCTTGTTCGTAAATCGCACCGCCTTGCTGCTGGTGCGCGCTCTTGCGCGTGTTGAATTGAATGGCGACCGATTGTGCCTGGCGTGGATTGGCCTCGAGCTGCGCGCGCGTCAGGCCGAGCGGATCGTCGGCATTCGGCACGTCGACCACGTTGGCAAGCAGGGTGAGCTTGCCCGTGTCGCCGATGCGCCAGTTCCATTTCGCGTTGCCGTTGTCGCGTTTCGCGCGCGCGTGGCCGCGATAACTATCGGTGTAGTAGTGGGCGACGTCGAAGTTGTAGTCGTAGCGCTCGCCCGCGCCGCGCGCGGACGCACCGATTCGATACGTGCCATAGCTGCCGCCGTCGAGGCTGGCGCTCAGCGTCGTCGGGTCGGTGCCGTCGGCGGTGATGACCTGCACGACGCCGCCGGACGCGTTGCCGTACAGCGCCGAAAACGGTCCGCGCAGCACTTCGATCCGATCGGCGGAGGACAGGCTGAAGTTCGCCACCTGGCCCTGGCCGTCCGGCATCGTTGCCGGAATGCCGTCGATATACAGGCGCACGCCGCGCACGCCGAAACTCGAGCGCGCGCCGAAGCCGCGGATCGACAACTGCTCGTCCTGCGCGTAGTTTTGGCGGTTGCGCGCGAGCAGACCGGGCACGCTGCCGAGATATTCCGACGGATTCACGCCGGGCGTGTTTGCGCCGGCGCGATCGGTCGCCACCGCGTCGACCGACGCCGGCACATCGAATGCTGGCTGCGCATTGCGCGTGGCCGTGACGACGATTTCCGGCAGATTGGCATCGGCCGGGGCATCCGCGTGCGCCGCAAGCGCGCCGGCGCAGGCGAGCACGCCGAACAGCGCGAGTGGTGCGCGGCTGCGCGGCTTGTCGTCGAGAGCGATGGGCATATCTGTTCCGATTAACTGAGCTTCCCTGATCGCGCAGCATATCGATTTTCGTCTCGTCGAACAGCCGCGAGCTTGCCGGGTCGCGTCGCTGTCGCCGATCAGGAATTCGCCGCATGGATAGCACATCGGCGAAGAGCCGTCACAATTTCCCCGACGGATGAAACAGAATGTCACTCTCTTGAAGATACGCAAGAAAAGATCGACCATTTCTTCGATGACGATGTTGCGCGTTGGGAGGCTCGCTCATATGCGCCGTGCAGCATTCGTGCTCGGTGGCACTTTGTCGTACGCCGTCGTTGCGCAGACGGACCAAGCGCCGAGCGAGGCACTGCCGACGATCAACGTGATCGCGGTCGCGCCGCTGCCGGGCGCGGATCTGCCGCGCAATCTCGTGCCGTACAACCTGCAGACGGCGACGAGCGAGGAGTTCGAGCGCGCGCAGGCGCTCGACGCGACGGCGTTTTTCGATCAGCGCATCAGCGGCGTGACGCTCAATTCGGCGCAGGGCAATCCGCTGCAGCCGAACCTGCAATTCCGCGGCTTCACCGCGACACCGCTGCTCGGCGGCGCCGAAGGCATATCGGTATACGTTGACGGCGTGCGCGTCAACGAACTGTTCGGCGATACGGTCAATTGGGATCTCATCCCGGAAGAGGCGATGGGGCAGATGGCGCTGCTCTCCGGCGCGAATCCGGTGTTCGGATTGAACACGCTCGGTGCGGCGATCCTCATTCGCACAAAAGATGGCTTCAGCGATCCCGGCACTCGTGCCGAGGCGTACACGGGCTCGTTCGGGCGCAGCGAAATCACGCTCGAAAGCGGTGGCAATCGCGGCAACTGGGGTTACTACCTGCTCGTCAATCATTTTGAGGAAGACGGTTGGCGCGACTACTCCGGCTCGCATCTTTCCGATGTGCTCGGCGTGCTGAGCTGGCGTGGCGATCGCGGCGAAGCCGACCTGCGCGTATCGCACGCGAAGACGGCGCTGACCGGCAACGGCACGCAGTCGATCGCGCTGCTCGAACTCGCGCCGGACAGCGTGTTCACCGCGCCCGATCGCACGCGCAACGATTATCTCGGCGTCACGCTGCAGGGAACATTCCACGTCGACGACGCGACCTCGCTCAGCGCGACCGCGTTCACGCGCCGCGTCGACACGCAGTCGTACAACGGCGACATCAGCGAATTCACGCCGTGTGCCGACGACAATGCGGTGCTCTGCGACGACTCGGGTTCGGTCGTCTCCGATCAACACGGGGACCCGGTTGCCTCGCGCTACGACGCGGTCAACCATATCGGCACGCGCCAGCAGCACGGCGAGGGCGTGTCGCTGCAGGCCGTGTTCAAACAGCCCGTGTTCGGACTGCAGAACCAACTCGTCGCGGGCGTGGACATCAACCACGGCAGCATCGACTATCACTCCGAACTCGAAGCATCGATGCTCGCGCGCAGCGCGGCGGCGCCGTTCAGTCCGCACACCCTCGCAGGCACGGATGTATTTCTGCCGGACGGGGCGCTGGCCGTGCGCATCGATGTGAGCAATCGCGGCGTGTTCGTCACCGACACCTTGTCGTTGACCGAGCGGTTGGCGCTGACACTGTCCGGCCGCTACAACCGCACGCACACGACGATCGCCGACCTCGGCGGCAATCATCCCGACCTCGACGGTGATCACGGGTTTCATCGCTTCAATCCGTCGCTCGGCGCGACCTATCAGTGGAGTCGGGCACTCAATGCCTACGCGAGCTACAGCGAATCCACACGTGCGCCGACGCCGGTCGAGCTGACCTGCGCGAGTCCCGACGCGCCGTGCCGGTTGCCGAATGAATTTCTTGCCGATCCGGATTTGAAGCAAGTCGTCGCGACGAGTATCGAGGCGGGACTGCGCGGTGACTTCGAAGTCGCCAAAGGCGGCAAGCTGCGTTGGCAGGCGGGGCTGTTCCGCACGACGAATCGCAACGACATCGTGTTCCAGGCGACCGGCGGCGCGCTCGCCAACGAAGGTTTTTTCGCCAACGTCGGCGACACGCGGCGGCAGGGCATCGAGATCTCGCTCGACGGCAGTGCCTTCGACCAACGTCTGCGCTGGTACGTGAACCTGACCCAGCTCGACGCGACGTTCCGCACGTCGTTCTCCGAAATCAGCGTGAACAATCCGTACACTGATGCGGACACCGGGCTGATCGAGGTCCACGCCGGCGATCGCATTCCCAGCCTTCCGCGCCGCGCGATCAAATTCGGCGTGGACGGCGAGGTGGGGGCGGGTTTCAGCGTCGGCGGCAGCCTCGTCTACAACTCGGCGCAGTATCTGCGTGGCGACGAGGCGAATCGGCTTGCCCCGCTCGGCGGCTTCGCGCGCGTTGACCTGCGAGCGAGCTATCGCTTCAATGCACACGTCACGCTGTTCGCGCGCGCGGACAACGTTCTCAATCGCCGCTACGCCAATTTCGGCACGCTGGGGTACGCCGGCGGCTTGTATCCGAACATCAGCGATCCGCGGTTCGTCAGCCCCGGCGCGCCGCGCGCGGGATGGGTAGGAATCTCCGCGGAACTATAAGAAGCTGCGGTCGAGGAATGGCGCGCCCGGAGGGATTCGAACCCCCGACACCCAGCTTCGGAAGCTGGTACTCTATCCAACTGAGCTACGGGCGCGTGGTGCAGCGGCGTGACCCGCCGCGACGTGCTGAACTAAAGCAGGTCGCGGTCGGGACAGCGGCTATTATCCGCGAGATGCGGCGTATTCGGAAGTCGCGCGGGTCAGACGGGTGATAAATTCGGCCGCTTATCGCGAGAAACCGTCGTTTCCACGACTCCATTTCCCACGCGGCACAAGCGATTCCGCTCTTATGCGGTCGATGTGGCGGCTTCAACGATCATTGCATGGACATTTTCAAGATATTCCACATCGAGGCCGCGCATCGCCTCACGGGCGTTCCGCCGACACACAAGTGCGCGCGGCTGCACGGGCATTCGTTTCGTATCGAAGTGCACGTGTCGGGCGACATCGATCCGGCGGCCGGCTGGGTGATGGATTTCGCCGACGTGAAAGTCGCGTTCGCGCCGATCTTCGACCGGCTCGACCATCATTATTTGAATGAAATCGAAGGGCTGGAAAATCCGACGAGCGAGCGTCTCGCCGCCTGGATCTGGGCGGCGCTGAAGCCGCGCCTGCCGCAGTTGAGCCGCATCGTCGTACACGAAACCTGCACGGCCGGCTGCGCCTACGCCGGGGCGTAATTTTTTTCGTGACGCGACGCGCAAAACGAGTGTTCGATCACCGTTTTGTCAATCTGCTGAAACCTATATCGGACAAGGTCTTTAGCTCAAAATCGCGGTTCGAAAGCACGCATGTTGCAATGCACAAAAACATGCAGTATAGTGGTCGCCACTAACCAACACCTTTTTCGAGGCTACGATCATGTCCGAATATTTCAATACCCAGGCTCTCGCCCTTTCCAAGAGCTTCGCCGATGCGGCGTTCAAGGCTCACACGCTGGCCGTGGAAGGTCTGGAGCGCGTCACCAACCTCAACCTCAAGGCGCTGGAGACCAATGTCGCCGCGACGGTTGATTTCCTGTCTGAAGCCGCCGAAGTGCGTGATTTCGACAGCCTGAAGACGATCTTCCCGAAGGGCGTCAACCTGGTGAAGGATTCCGCTGAGAAGCTCTATGCGAACAGCCAGGAAGTGTTCGGCGTCACGGTCAAGACCAGCGAAGCGCTGAGCCAGATCGCCAAGGGCAGCTTCGAAGTCGCCAACGACAGCTTCAAGAAGCAGGTCAATGCGGCGTCGGCCGACTTCAACAAGCAGGTCAATGCGGCGGCGAAGAAGGCCACGCGTTAATCGAATTTCCGCAGGCAACTGCGGGATCGCGCTGCGGCAATCCCTCCCTCCCCTTAGTATTCCGCAGCGTTTTCAGCCGGATGGTTCTGCCATCCGGCTTTTTTATTGCGTTTTTCGCGGAGTTGCCTGACTCGGGCGAGCAAAATCCGCTATGCTCGACCGGCCTCTGTTGTAGCCGTGCCGCCGCGCCCATTTCGCTGCGGCATGATGTCGCACGGACTGCCAACCCCGTCGCGAGCCCTCTCGCAACGACGCTCTTGTCTTGCGGGTGCAAATACCCGCCGGCTATAATCTCGCTGCTTAGCGATAGACGACGCTTTTTCAGGTTAGATGGCGCCGTCGCAGCCCTCTCGGCATCGCCATCTTGAAGCCGAATCCCATGCGGAACTCCATTGCTCATGGCAGACGCAATGCCGTCCGGATCGTGCTCTTCCAACTCGGCGTCGCCGGATTGGTTGGCTTGGGGTTTTGCGCGCGGGATTGGCAGTCGGGGATGGCGGCCTGGTATGGCGGTGGAGTGATCGCGCTCGGCAATGCGTTGTTCGCTTGGCGGCTTTACGCCGACGGTATCGCACCGACGCGGCGTGTTGCGCGCGCGGTGTATGCCGCGGAAGTGTTGAAGTGGGTTTGGGTGGTGTTTGCGCTCTATCTCGCGCTGGCTGTGCTTCGGCTCGATCCGTTGCCGCTGATCGCAAGTGTGATCGCCGCGCAGCTCGCCTTTTGGGTGGCGGTAGGAATTCTCCGCTAAACGTTGTTGGCTCTTTTGACGAATAAGTACGATTCCATGTTGCAAGCGCAAGCCGCCGAACACGAATCCTCCGGTGGGATGACGGGATACATCGTCCATCACCTGACCCACCTGCGTTGGCCGCACGAGGACGGGTTCTGGACGCTGAACATCGATACCATGTTCTTCACGTTCGTCGTTTGTGCGGCGTTCCTCGCCGTGTTCCTCGGCATCGCGCGTCGCGCCAAGGTAGCCAATCCGGGCAAGCTGCAGAGTTTCGTCGAAATGGTCGTCGTCTTCGTCGACGGTGCCGTCAAGGAAACCTTCCACGGCAAGAGCAAGCTGATCGCGCCATTGGCGGTCACCATCTTCGGCCTCGTCTTCTTCATGAACTTCCTCGACATGATTCCGGTGGATTGGATCCCGGGCTTGTGGGCGAAGGGGCACGAGCTGGCCGGCGAAGATCCGCACCATGCCTTCCTGCGCATCGTGCCGACCGCCGATCTCAACACCACGCTCGGCATGGCGCTGACCGTGTTCCTGCTGATCCAGTATTTCGGCCTCAAGCACAAGGGGCCGGCTGTGTTCTTCGGCGAAATGTTCACGGCGCCGTTCCATGCGCACGGCGCGGTCGGCAAGATCGTGCTCGCGCCGGTCAATTTCCTCCTGCGTCTGATCGAAGAGGCCGTGCGCCCCGTGTCGCTGTCGCTGCGACTCTTCGGCAACATGTATGCGGGCGAGCTGATCTTCATCCTGATCGCGGTGATGACGCTCGACGCCACCCTGACGCATTTCTCGACCTATTTGCTCGGCATCGGCCAGTTCATCGCCGGCTTCGCGTGGACGGCGTTCCATATTCTCGTCATCACGCTGCAGGCCTTCATTTTCATGATGCTCACGATCGTTTATCTGAGCATGGCCGCCGAACGGCACTGATTTCCCCCTTTCGCTTTTCACTTTGATTTTTTGAGGAGATAGTCATGGTACTTACTGCACAGGTTATGAGTTGGACGGTCATCGCCGCCGGTTTGCTGATCGGTCTCGGCGCACTCGGCACGGCGATCGGCTTCGCCCTGCTCGGCGGCAAGTTCATCGAAGGCTCGTCGCGCCAGCCGGAACTGACCCCGATGCTGCAGACCAAGATGTTCATCGTCGCCGGCTTGCTCGACGCGGTGCCGATCATCGGCGTGGCGATCGCGCTGCTGCTCATCTTCGCGAACCCGTTCGTGTCGCAGCTCGCCGGCAAGTAAGCCGCGAACAACAACACACGAACCGATTCGGAACCGACGCGCGGCCGCTGTAGCTGCCGCCGCGTCAGGAGTCAGCGATGATCCCCAATATTACTTTTGTCATCCAGGGTCTGGCGTTCTTTGCCGTCGTCTGGCTGGTCATGAAATTCGGTTGGCCGCACATCATGGCGGCGATCGAAGAGCGCCAGCAGAAGATCGCCGAAGGTCTCGCCGCGGCCGATCGCGCCAAGGCGGAACTCAAAGACGCCGATGCGCGCGTGGCCGACGAGATCAAGAAGGCGCGTGCACAGGCCGCTGAGATCGTCGACAAGGCGCATCAACAGGCCAACCAGATCGTCGACAAGGCCAAGGCCGATGCGTTGCTCGAAGCGGCGCGCGTCAAAGCCACGGCGCAGACCGAGATCGACGGCTTGGTCGGCAAGGCGCGTGAAGCGCTGCGCGGTCAGGTCGCCTCGCTCGCGGTGCAAGGCGCTTCGAAGATCATCGGCAAGGAAATCAATGCCGATGCGCACAAAGCCCTGCTCGACCAGCTTGTGACCGAGATCTGAGCGCATGAGCGAAACCCTGACCTTGGCCCGTCCCTACGCGCGTGCGGCGTTCGAGTCCGCGCGCGACGGGAATGCGCTGGCGGCGTGGTCGGCGAACCTCGGTTTCGCCGCGCAGGCCGTGGCCGACGCTCGCGTCGGCGCGCTGATCGGCAACCCGCGTCTGTCCAACGACGAACTCGTCGGCTTGTTGTTGCCGCCGGGCGAAGCCGCGAGCGGTGCGTTCGCGAATTTCCTGTCGTTGCTTGCGGACAACCGCCGTTTGGCGTTGCTGCCCGATATCGCCGCGCTGTTCGAGGAGCTGAAGCGCGAGTCCGAGCGCGTGCTCAAGGTGACGCTGCGTTCGGCGACCGAGATTCCGGCCTCGCAGGCCGACGCGATCAAGGTGGCGCTGGCGAAGCGTTTCGGCCGCAATATCGAACTGGATCAGCGCATCGATCCTTCGGTGATCGGCGGCGCGGTGATCGATGCGGGCGATGTGGTCATCGACGGCTCGGTGCGTGGGCGCTTGGCGCGGTTGGAACAAACGTTGATGCAGTAAAAGCTTTAGGTCGTCATTCCGGCGAAAGCCGGAATCCATTTTGCTCTTGCTGCTCTTAAACAGCATTAAAAGAAGAAACTGGATTCCGGCTTTCGCCGGAATGACGGCAAAGAAAGGTGTTAGGAATGCAGAGTGTGTCGGCGGGAGCAACTGCTCGTCTCTTACTCCTCACTCCTAACCCCTTACGTTCATATCCGATGCGCATCTGCAAACAGATGCTCAACAAAGGAACAAAAACATGGCCACCACTCTCAACCCTTCCGAAATCAGCGAACTGATCAAGAACCGCATCGAGCAGGTCAAGCTCGCCGCGGAAGCGCGCAACGAAGGCACCATCGTCTCGGTGTCCGACGGCATCGTGCGCATCCACGGCCTGGCCGATGTGATGTCGGGCGAAATGATCGAGCTGCCGGGCAACGGCACGGCGCTCGCGCTGAATCTTGAGCGCGATTCGGTCGGCGCCGTCGTGCTCGGCGAGTACGAGCATCTGCGCGAAGGCGATACGGTCAAGACCACCGGTCGCATTCTCGAAGTGCCGGTCGGTCCGGAAATGCTCGGCCGCGTCGTCAACGCGCTCGGCCAGCCGATCGATGGCAAGGGTCCGATCAACACGAAGCTGTCCTCGCCGGTGGAAAAGGTTGCCCCGGGCGTGATCGCGCGCAAGTCGGTGTCGCAGCCGGTGCAGACGGGTTACAAGTCGGTCGACGCGATGATTCCGATCGGCCGCGGCCAGCGCGAGCTGATCATCGGCGACCGCCAGACCGGCAAGACCGCGCTCGCGGTCGATGCGATCATCAACCAGAAGGGCAAGGGCATTAAGTGCGTCTACGTTGCGATCGGCCAGAAGCAGTCGTCGATTGCCAACGTCGTGCGCAAGCTCGAAGAGTTCGGCGCGATGGAGCACACCATCATCGTTGCCGCCTCGGCATCCGACTCGGCCGCGATGCAGTACCTCGCGCCGTACTCGGGCTGCTCGATGGGCGAGTACTTCCGCGACAACGGCCAGGACGCGCTGATCATCTATGACGATCTGACCAAGCAGGCCTGGGCCTACCGTCAGATCTCGCTGCTGCTGAAGCGTCCGCCGGGCCGCGAAGCGTATCCGGGCGACGTGTTCTATCTGCACTCGCGTCTTCTCGAGCGCGCCGCGCGCGTCAACGAAGAGTACGTCGAGAAGTTCACCAAAGGCGCCGTGAAGGGCCAGACCGGCTCGCTGACCGCGCTGCCGATCATTGAGACGCAGGCCGGCGACGTGTCCGCGTTCGTGCCGACCAACGTGATCTCGATCACCGACGGCCAGATCTTCCTCGAGACCGACCTGTTCAACGCCGGCATCCGTCCGGCCGTGAACGCCGGTATCTCGGTGTCGCGCGTCGGTGGCGCCGCGCAGACCAAGATCATCAAGAAGCTGTCGGGCGGCGTGAAGCTCGCGCTCGCGCAGTACCGCGAACTCGCCGCGTTCTCGCAGTTCGCTTCGGACCTCGACGCTGCGACGCGTGCTCAGCTCGAGCGCGGTCAGCGCGTCACCGAGTTGATGAAGCAGAAGCAGTACGCGCCGCTCTCCGTCGGCCAGCTCGCGATCTCGCTGTATGCCGCGGAGAAGGGCTATCTCGACGACCTGCCGGTCGCGCAGATCCTGCCGTTCGAAGCCGGCCTGCACGCGCACTTCGCCGCGAACTACGCCGATTGGCTCAAGGCCGCGAACGACAAGGCCGACTGGAACGATCAGATCGAAGCGACGCTCAAGAAGGGCATCGAAGAGTTTAAGAAGACGGGTTCCTGGTAAGTCGGAGCGATGGGTGCTGGTAGTTTTTCCGGCTCCCATTAGCGAGAGCCAAAGATAAAAGGATCCCGGCTGCGCCGGGATAAAAGACGTATATATGGCAGGCGCAAGAGAAATCCGAACGAAGATCAAGAGCGTGCAGAACACCCGCAAGGTGACGCGCGCGCTGGAAATGGTCTCGGCTTCGAAAATCCGCAAGGCGCAGGACCTGATGAAGGCCTCGCGTCCGTACGCGCGCGCGATGCGCCAACTGATCGGCCACATCGCCAAGGCGAACACCGAGTACAAGCATCCCTTCCTCGTCGAGCGTAGCGAGATCAAGCGCGTCGGCTACATTGTCGTGTCGACCGACCGCGGCCTTTGCGGCGGCCTCAACTCGAACCTGTTCCGCAAGCTGCTCGGCGAGATCCGCCAGTGGCAGGAAAAAGGCGTCGAAGTCGACATCGTCGCGATCGGCACGAAGGCGAACGCGTTCTTCAAGCGCCTGAAGGTCAATCTCGTCGGCAGCGTCGCCCACCTCGGCGAAAAGCCCCGGGTCGAGCAGTTGATCGGCGTGATCAAGGTGATGCTCGATGCGTATTCGGAGAAGCGCATCGACCAGCTCACCCTGGCCTACAACGATTTCGTCAACACGATGACGCAGAAGCCGACGCTCGATCAGCTGCTGCCGCTGCCGCCGTCGGCGCAGCTGGAAACGGCGCACGACTGGGATTACATCTACGAGCCGAACGCGGAAACCGTGCTCGATCACGTACTCACTCGCTACATCGAATCGCTGGTCTATCAGGCCGCACTCGAGAACCTCGCCAGCGAGCACGCCGCGCGTATGGTCGCGATGAAGTCCGCGGGTGACAACGCGAAGAAGGCGATCGACTCGCTGACGCTGGTTTACAACAAAGTGCGTCAGGCAGCGATCACCCAGGAAATCAGCGAGATCGTCGGCGGCGCCGCGGCGGTCTGAGCAAAACGAATTTAGATACTGTGGAGTCACTCCAATGAGTCAGGGCAAAGTAGTACAAATCATCGGCGCCGTAGTCGACGTCGAATTCCCGCGCGATGCCGTGCCGAAGGTCTACGACGCGCTCAAAGTCGACGGCACCGCGATCACGCTCGAAGTGCAGCAGCAGCTCGGCGACGGCGTCGTGCGCACGATCGCGCTGGGTTCGACCGACGGTCTGAAGCGCAATCTCGTCGTGACGAACACCAACGCGGGCATCAAAGTGCCGGTCGGCAATGCCACGCTCGGACGCATCATGGACGTGCTCGGCAATCCGATCGACGAAGTCGGTCCGATCGATGCGAAGGACCACTGGACCATCCACCGTCCGGCGCCGAGCTACGACGATCAAGCCGCAGCGAATGAACTGCTCGAAACCGGCATCAAGGTCATCGACCTCGTTGCGCCGTTCGCGAAGGGCGGCAAGGTCGGTCTGTTCGGCGGCGCGGGCGTGGGCAAGACGGTCAACATGCTCGAACTGATCAACAACATCGCGACCCAGCACTCGGGTCTGTCGGTGTTCGCCGGCGTCGGCGAGCGCACTCGCGAAGGCAACGACTTCTATCACGAAATGATCGAAGCCGGCGTCGTCAAGCTCGACAACTTGCCGGAGTCGAAGGTGGCGATGGTCTATGGTCAGATGAATGAGCCGCCCGGCAACCGCCTGCGCGTCGCGTTGACCGGCCTGACCATGGCCGAATACTTCCGCGACGAGAAGGACGCTTCCGGCAAGGGCCGCGACGTGCTGTTCTTCGTCGACAACATTTACCGCTACACGCTGGCCGGTACCGAAGTGTCCGCGCTGCTCGGCCGTATGCCGTCCGCGGTGGGCTACCAGCCGACGCTGGCCGACGAAATGGGCCGCCTGCAGGAGCGCATTACCTCGACCAAGACCGGCTCGATTACCTCGATCCAGGCCGTGTACGTCCCGGCGGACGACTACACCGATCCGTCGCCGGCGACCACGTTCGCGCACTTGGACTCGACCGTCGCGCTGTCGCGTGACATCGCCTCGCTCGGTATTTATCCGGCCGTGGATCCGCTCGCCTCGACCAGCCGTCAGCTCGATCCGAACGTGATCGGCGTGGAGCACTACGAGACCGCGCGCCGCGTGCAGGGTACGCTGCAGCGTTACAAGGAACTCAAGGACATCATCGCGATTCTCGGCATGGACGAGTTGAGCGAAGAAGACAAGGCCACCGTCGGCCGTGCGCGTAAGATCGAGCGCTTCTTCTCGCAGCCGTTCCACGTTGCCGAAGTGTTCACCGGCGCGCCGGGCAAGTACGTTTCGCTCAAGGAAACGATCCGCGGCTTCAAGATGATTTGCGACGGCGAGTGCGACAGTCTGCCGGAACAGGCGTTCTACATGGTCGGCGGCATCGACGAGGCCTTCGAGAAGGCCAAGAAGATGACCGAGAAAAAAGCCGCCTGATTTTTTGCTCGTCATTCCGGCGAAAGCCGGAATCCAGTTTTGCTTTTTGATCAGGAACAGCAGGATCAAGACGGATGCCGGCTTTCGCCGGCATGACGAAGGTAAGTTGGAGTAACCAATGACCACCACCATCCGCTGCGACATCGTCAGCGCCGAGTCCGAAATCTTCCACGGCAATGCGACGCTCGTCGTCGCCACCGGTGAAGAGGGCGAGCTCGGCATCGCGCCGCGTCACGCGCCGCTCATCACCCGGCTCAAGCCCGGCCAGGTGCGCGTGATCGCGGAGAACGGCGACGAGCAGTTCTTCTACGTCTCCGGCGGCATTCTCGAAGTGCAGCCGCAGGTCGTCACCGTGCTGACCGACACCGCGGTGCGCGCGAAGGACCTCGACGAAGCCGCGGCGCGCAAAGCCAAGGACGACGCCGAGCGCGCACTCGCCAACCGCACCGACGCGGTCGAGATCGCGCAGGCGCAGGCCGAGCTCGCGCAGGCGATGGCGCAGCTGCAGGCAATCGAACGCCTGCGCCGCTCGCTCAAGCACTGACAATCGTTTTTTGCGCAAAAGAACGCCGGCCTCGTGCCGGCGTTTTGCTTTTTACCTTCCCTTCGAAGCATGACTTCCGGCCTGTTGCATTTGCTGCTCGAATCTTCTACAAATGTAGTACTACATGTGTAGAATAAGAAGATGAGTAAACCGGACCTGGATCAGGACGTCGCCCTGAGCGACCTGCAAATTGCCGTCGTACGCGTGCTCTGGCAGCGCGGCGAAACGAGCGTCGTTGACGTCGCCAAGGTGCTTGGCGAGGAGCGCGGGCTCAAGCACACCACCGTGGCGACCCTGCTGACGCGTCTGGAAAAACGCGGCGTCGTCGCCCAGCGTCGCGAAGGGCGGCAGCTCATGTATCGGGCCAGTGTGAGCGAATCGCAGGTGCGCCGTTCGATGGTCGGCGACCTGATCGGTGTCCTCTTCGGCGGTGATTCACGCGAACTCGTCGCGCACCTGCTGCGTGAATCGGAAATCGAGCCGGGGGATCTCGAGCGCTTGCGCAAACGCCTGAAGAAAGGGGAGACGTCATGAACTTCGCGCCCCTTGCCGGTTGGCTGCTTTCGATTGCGCTGCACGGCGGCCTCCTCCTGGCCGCGGCGTGGTTGATCGATCGCGCAGTGCGTCTGGCACCCTCGACGCGCGAATTGATGTGGCGCTACGCTTTGTTCGGCGGTGTATTCACCGCTAGTCTGCAGGCATTTATACCCACATCGCCGCAGGCATGGCACCTGGCACTGCCCGCGGCGGCAACAACGTCGGCGCCCGAGCCAACATTGCCTGGCACGACCTCAGCGGAAACACCTACATTCGCATCGACTCGCGCCGCATCGCTGGCGGATTCGGCGAGTCCGGTGGATGAAACGTCGCAGGCCGCCTCGCCCGACACGGTTGCGGTTCCCTCAAATCCCGTGCCTCGGTCGGCGTCGGCCGTCATGTCCTTCCTGCCTTCGCTGCCGATCACCGTTCTGATCTTCTGGTTGAGCGGCGCGATGCTGACGTTTGCGCGCCTCGGTACGCGTTTCGCCGACCTGCGTCGCGCGCTGGCTCGCGCCAAACCGGCGATCCCGCCGGCGGATCCTGATCTCGCAGCTCTCGCGCATCGCGCCGGCGTGCGTATGCCGGCGTTGTATACCTTGCCCGATGTCGCCAGTCCTTTCGCGTTCGGTCGCCGCATTGTCGTGCCCGAGTGGGCCCCGGCCGCGCTCGATCCGCGCCAGCTGCATGCGATGCTGGCTCACGAACTCGCTCATATCGCGCGGCGCGATCCGCAATGGAAGCTCATCGTCGAATGCTGGCGGGCCGGGTTCTGGTTCCTGCCGTTCGCAGGCCTCGCGCAGCGGCGGCTCGACGAACTTGCCGAGCTGGCCTGCGACGCCTTCGCCGCACGCCAGACCGGCGATGCGCATGCCGTCGCCGAGTGCCTGGCTGCCTGCGCCGAGCGCCATTTCGACAGTCGCGCCTACGCGTTGATGCCGGCCATGGCCGCGCGCGGCTCCACCCTGATCCAGCGCATCGACCGTCTCCTCGAAGGAACTGCCATGTCCACGACAAAACCCGGATTTCTTCTGCGCGCCGCAACGGCTGCTGTATTAACCGTCGGCGCGTTCGGCCTGCCGAGCGTCGGCTTCCTCAGCCCCGTCGCCCGGGCGCAAACCCCGCCGCAGCCGCCTGCGCCGCCCACGGCCAGCAAGACGCGCAGCAGCATCAGCATCACCAGCAATGACGACAGCCATGACATGCGCGTGATCGTCGAGGATGATCGTCGCGGCCTGTCGCTCGATGTAAAAGGCAAGATTGAATTCACCCCCGACGAAACCGACATCGCGAGCCTGAGCGTCGGCGGCACAGCGACTCTGGAAGAAAAGCGGGACGGCACAACGCACCGCCTCGAACTCGCCGAGCGCAACGGCCAGCTTGAACGTCGCTACTTCGTCGATCGCCGCGAGCAACCGTTCGACGCGGCGGCGCACTCCTGGCTTGCCGCGCTGTTGCCGAACCTGATCCGCGAGAGCGGCCTCGGTGCCGATGCGCGCGTCGCGCGGATCTACGCCGCCGGCGGCGCGGCGGCCGTGCTGGCTGAGATCGATCTGGTCCACAGCGATTACGTGCGCGGCTTGTATCTCGGCCTGCTCGTCGGTAAAGGCCCGTTGTCGAAAACCGATCTCGACCACTGCCTGCGCCTTGCCGGCTCGATCGGCGGCGACTATGAAAAGCACCAGGCGCTGGCCCGAATTTTCGCCAAGCAGAAACTCGACGCCGCACAACAGCTCGCTTTCCTGCAGCAGGCCTCGCATATCGGCGGCGGCTACGAACTCGCCGAGGTTCTGACCGGCATCCTGCCCGGGCTCGCCGACACTGCCGAGGTGCGTGCAAGCTGGCTCAACCTCGCCACACATATCGACGGCGACTACGAACGCGCACGCACGCTGCAGGCCCTGCTGGAACGCAGAGATCCGAACGACGGCGAACTCACCACCCTGCTGCATGCGAGCAATGCGGTGAGCGGCGCCTACGAGCACAGCCAGTTGCTCATTGCGATCGCCAAGCGCGCGCGCAATGTCGATGCGATCGCGCCGGCCTATGCGCAGTCGACCCTGAAAGTCGGTGGCGACTACGAGCGTTGCCAAGCTCTGCTCGCGCTGATCCAGACCGGCAAGCTCGGCGCCCCCGGTGCCAACGCCGTGCTCGATGCCGCGACGAAAATCAATGGCGACTACGAGCGCAGTCAGATTCTCGTCGCGCTCGCCTCGTCGATGCCCAATGACGCGGCTCTGGTCGCGCACTACCACCAAGTAGCCTCGAATCTCGCAAAATACGAGCGCGATCAGGCGGAAAGTGCGCTGCGGTACTGACCTCGGTGACACCGAAGCTGCACCCGACGCAGCACAGCAGAAACGCCGGCCTTGCGCTGGCGTTTTTGTTTTCGCGGCGTCAGCGTTGAACCAAGCGGCACAACATCAACGGCTGCGTGAAGGCCGGGATAGGGCGCGTGCGCATCGCGGCCATGGCAATTGGATCGCACGGCCGTGCCGGATCGCGAACAAGGCGCAGGCGGCCGAGCTCCTGATCGAATTGCGTCAGCTCGGATCCGCTCGCCAATCCCAGCAGCGCGCCGGTCGAGTGTTCGATTTTCTCCGCGATGCGCTTGTCCAGTTCGGTGTGCGTCGTCGTGCCGATCTGAAAGTTGCTGGCGATGCGCAGAAAGCGCCAATTCTCAGGCAATTCCGGCAGCACGAACGAGATCGGCGCCTGCCCACCGAGCAACACGGTTGCATCGCCGATGTCGCGGGAGGCGGGCGGAGTATTTGCATCGAAGTAACTCTCGTCTCGCCACGATCCGCGCGTTTGCACGATGGGCAGCACGGCCAGACAGACGATGGCAAAGAAGGCGACGACTGATGCGCGTTGTCCGCTGCGTATCCAGCCGAGACTCAACAGCAGATGCGCGAGCAGAAGCGGGCCGAGCAACTCCAGCACGGCGAGGTAACGGTAGATGCCGAACAGGCCGAGCCAAAGTACGTAAGAGAGCAGGCTGCCGCACAGAAGAAAACGTGTCGATACATCGAAGCGATGCTGATTGCGACGCGCCACCGCGGCGATCAACCAGGCGATTCCGATGGCGTAGCACAGCGGCAACCGCAGGTCGATGAATCGGCCGCTGTCGGAGACAGCATGTGGATCGAACAGCCAGATGAGCGGATAGAGCAGTGCCTGCCACACGGCGGCCGGCAGAAACCGCGTATCGGAAAACGGCAGTGGCGCGGCGAACGGCGAGTGGAAAATCTGATTCATCAGCGGGAAAACCGGATTGCCGAAGCTCTGCCACAGCGCGAGGCGCCAGAATCCGTCGAACAAAGCCCAGCCGGCGAACGCGGCGCCAAAAAAACACAGCATTGCCCGCAGTCGATGCGCGCGCGATTGCGTATCAAATGCGAGCGTGGCCACGCCGAAACTCAGCACGTAGATGATCATGGTGAGCTTGAGACCGGCGGCGGCGCCGGCCACCAAACCCGCTGTTGCCCATCGAGAGAGCGGTGGAGAGTTCTGCGCGCCGGTCCGAGTCAGCAATACGAGGCTGCTGAGCAGCAGAATGCTCACCAACGTGTCGCCCATGCTTCCACCGACTTCCGCGCGGTAGATTGCGCCGGTCAGGCTGGCGAGTCCGATCGCGAAGGCGGCCCAGTCGCGGCTTGCCGAGTCACGCAAGGGCAGAGTTCGCATCGCCAGCGCACGAACGCACGCGGCATTCAAACTTTGCATCGCCGCATACAGCATGCAGACGAGAAGCGGCGGCAGATGGCGAATCGACCACGCCAGCGGCACGTCGAGCAGCGGATTGAACCAGGTTTGCAACTGGGCCGGTGCGACGTCCGTACCCCATCGGCCGCGCAGGAATGCCCAGCCGTTGTAGTAATGATAGTTGAGCAGATCCCAGTTGAGATCTTTACCGGCCCAGAGCGCCAGCGTTATCGAAAGGACCGCGTAAATCGACAGGGCGGGCACATTGCCCGGCGCATGCCGCCGGAGAATTCGACCCAGTGCAGCGTCCGCGCTTGAAATGAGAGAGTTCACTGCGCAATGGTCGCGCGAAAGTCACCTGCGCGTACAGCCGCACACTTCGCCAACAAAAAACCCGCCAGGCGGCGGGTTTTTGTGCTCATGACCAAAGATCAATTACTTGATCTTCGCTTCCTTGTAAGCGACGTGCTTGCGCACGACCGGATCGTACTTCTTGATTTCCATCTTGTCCGGCGTGGTCTTCTTGTTCTTGTCGGTCGTGTAGAAATGACCGGTGCCCGCGGAGGACACGAGACGGATCTTATCGCGCTTGGATGCCATTGCTCGTTCTCCTTAAATCTTTTCGCCGCGGCCGCGCAGTTCGGCGAGCACGGTTTCAATGCCGTTCTTGTCGATCGTACGCAGGGCATTGGTGGAAACGCGCAGTTTCACCCAACGGTTTTCGCTCGGCACCCAGAAGCGGCGCTCGTGCAGGTTCGGCAGCCAGCGGCGCCGGGTTTTGTTGTTGGCATGCGACACATTGTTGCCGGATTGCGCGCGCTTGCCAGTGACTTGGCAGACTTTAGCCACAGCTTACTCCTCGATATCGAACGGCTGCCCTTAGCCAGGGCAGAATCGGCCCGGCCGCGTAGTTGCCGGCCGGAGATCGCCGCAGGGACTGCAGCGAGCCGCGTATTAGAGCAGAATTGAGCCCCTGACACAAGATTGGCCGGGGTCTCCGCCCTGGGCGCGCGGTAGGCCGGTCTGGCCGGGCCCGGGTAATTTTGTCGCCACGCAGGCCTTGCACAACGCGTTAGGCTTCCGCTAAAATTCGCGGTTCCTCGCTTCACGCAATCATTTGAGCCCATTAGGGCACAGGTTTCCCATGAAAACTTCAACTGTCAGCGCCAAGGCTGAAACGGTCAAGCGCGACTGGTATGTCGTCGACGCCAGCAACAAGACGCTCGGCCGCCTGGCGACCGAACTCGCCGTGCGCCTGCGCGGCAAGCACAAGCCGATCTACACCCCGCATGCCGACACGGGCGACTACCTCGTCGTGATCAACGCCGAGAAGATTGCGGTCACCGGCAAGAAGCTCGACGACAAGGTTTACCATCATGTCACCGGCTACATCGGCAACATCAAGTCGATCGCGCTGAAGGATCTCCTGGCGAAGCACCCCGAGCGCGCGATCGAGATCGCCGTCAAAGGCATGCTGCCGAAGAACCCGTTGGGCCGTGCGATGTACCGCAAGCTCAAGGTTTACAAAGGCGCCGAGCATCCGCATACCGCTCAGCAGCCGCAAGTTCTGAATCTGGCCTAATCTTTAGGAAAACGTATCAATGGCTATCCAGCAATCCTACGGAACCGGCCGCCGCAAATCTTCCGCTGCGCGCGTGTTCCTGCGTCCGGGCAAGGGCTCCATCACCGTCAACGGTAAGGCGCTCGACGAATTCTTCGGCCGCGAAACCTCGCGCATGATCGTGCGCCAGCCGCTCGAGCTGACCCAGTCCACCGACAAGTTCGACGTGCTCGTCACGGTCGAAGGCGGCGGCAACACGGGCCAGGCCGGCGCGATCCGCCTCGGCATCGCCCGCGCGCTCGTCGAGCACGACGAAACGCTCAAGGGCTCGCTGCGCAAGGCGGGCTTCATGACCCGCGACGCCCGCGAAGTCGAGCGTAAGAAGGTCGGTCTGCACAAAGCCCGTCGCGCTACGCAGTTCTCGAAGCGCTAAGCGTTACCCGAGCCGTCGTCACGCGACGCCGGCTCGTACTCCCAAAACCGGATCGTCGCCAAGTCAGATAGACGATCCGGCCGGAATTGGGGGATCGTCTAATGGTAGGACTGCAGACTCTGACTCTGCCTATCTAGGTTCGAATCCTAGTCCCCCAGCCAATAGG
>Ga0207695_10000490_pt1 | contig 84697 bp, 137 predicted proteins | sample KBSC54metaG_FD_184354 | JGI IMG/M metagenome (GOLD analysis project Ga0207695, IMG submission 184354) | Corn rhizosphere microbial communities from Kellogg Biological Station, Michigan, USA - KBS C5-4 metaG (SPAdes) (version 2) | ecosystem: Host-associated > Plants > Roots > Rhizosphere > Soil...
TCATATGTAACAAATCAGTTACATTATTGATATAACTAATTGTTAATCAAAATGTTGATAAAGTTTTCAAGCTTTGCTTGTAAGTTTCTTTATCAACATTTTGATTAACAATTAGTTATATCAATAATGTAACTGATTTGTTACATATGAGTGTCTAATACTCACCGATGACGGTACTCACTTCGAAAAACTACGATAAAACATCCATGGAACTAAGACTTGGAGTATGGATATTTATCTCTATTCTCCCCGTAGGTTCATTGATCCAAATCTTTGCAAGTCCTGCATAGTGAGCTATCCCTTTATCTTCGGTCATAAGCCCATCTTCCAGGGCCTTTAGTAAGTTCGACAAGTCCGGCTTATTTCTGTGAAGCTTCATATGTTGGGCTTCTTTTTGATATTTTTTCCAGCTTTTTGACACCGGGATATAGAATATTATTTCAGCCCCTTGCTCTGGAAGCATGAAATGTTGCTGCTTGGCTAATGCTAATACAGCTATTTTATATTTATTATACTGCTCCAATCTTTCCAGTCTTTTCAAACTGGCTGGGCGTAATTTATCTCTTGGTATTCTGAAGAATATTCTATCATTCTGCGTCGCCCGAACATATGTCTGCGGGGTTATTTCAAGTATTATTTTCTTTTGCATTAGTGCGCTTTCTTTTAGATTCTTTTACCGCTCGTTCCAATAAAATAGCAGCCATGTTTGACAAAGTTCTGTCATTTTTCTTAGCCATTTCATCTATTTCTTGATACAATCCCCAGCTTACCGTGGTACTGATTTGCGGATTCTTCCCATCATGCTCATTACTTATCATAATTTAAGTACTTATTTTAATTATTTATTCAATACCTGATACTTTTCGTGGAATTGATTCAACCAATCCCGGCCAAATTTTACCCTATCATACAGCTTTTGTTTCTCAAACTCCGTGAACGGCTCTACTTTGATCTTATGCACACGTTTATTTGGTGGAATGTGATCGAACCTCATTGATCGTTCCCATTTAGGCCATTCTTTTAGCATTTCAGGAGATTCTGGAGTGGTAGCACCGATCTTTTTAGTCACACGCCATCTCATTTCCTCTATAATGTGCTCTGGATTGCTGATTAAAGTGTTGGCAATATATCCTTCCCCGGCTCCGGTAATGTCACAGTATCCTTGGACCTGCTCTTTCTGACCATTTTCCAGCCCTGTATTGATCTTCTTTAGAAACGTAGGATAATCCCATGAATTTTTTATGTCAGTTATATTGGTTGCAGCATAAACATGCTCCCCCAGGTAAATATCTATCTCTCCACTCAGATAATCGTTATAAATCCTTTCTTTGTGGATTTGGTATGGTTGCTTATCAACTCTCATTAGAAGCGTTACAGCCTCATTTTCGCCTTCTCTGCCCTTCTGAATAGCCAATAACTCCATAGATTCCTTGTTTACGGCTATCATGCCTTCGGTTATCCAGGCATATTCAGCCATTAGATATGCTATATAGGTATCTGAGAGGACTACTTTCTTGCTATTTTCTTCCTTTACTTGTAATTCGGCTAATTCAGCCTGCTGTTTTTCGGTTATTTTGCCTTTTTCTTGCAGCTTATCGTTCAATTCCTTTATCCTAGCTTCCTGATTCTCTGTTAGAATAGGATTTGACCGGCTATTTGATAAGGCAGCTACAATCTGGGAACACCTAACCTTGAAACTATCGAAGCTTATCACTTTATCGACCATCTTCACCCTCCTTTTCTTCAGAAATGTACATTGGGTATATGTCTGGCATTACACCATGAGTAAGCAAGTTGTTAAGGACATTATCTAGCGCTTTGAATTGATCGTCAAACTCATCTGTGCCTATTTGTACCGTTTGCCACATTAATATTTCAGATGTTTCTCCTTGTCGGTATACTCTAAACTCGTAAAACGAGGAACTAGTATAGCTCATGTCTACTTCATAGATAGTATATTTTTCAGAGGCTATAATAGATTTCCGTATTAATGATAAAAGCTGATCCATCTGTCGGTTATACCGAATCTTATCCAATAATCTTCTGTTGTGATTGCTCATTTTATGCTTTGATTTATATTACTGAAGTCTATTCCCATGTTCAATACAATATATAAATTGTTATTTACCAAGGATTTGAATTATTATGTCTATTTAAATAAAGCGCCCAGACTTCTTCGTCCGTTTTGGATCCCCATTCAGGGATTTCACTTTTATACCATAGTCCATCTTGGTGATAGAGATAGTTTTCATTGACCCATTTAGCGAAATGAAGAGAAGTTTGTCGCGCATAATCAACCATGCAATCAAAAACCAACGGCTCAGTAATGTGGTCATTTGAGAAGTATTTTGGCGTTAAATACCACTTATTTAATATTTCCTGCATGTCCATAATTAATAACTTTTACCCTGTGAATAAACGCAATATAAATACCACTGGCCTTGCTCAGTTAGCTTCCATTTATTTTTTTGCTTACTGTAAGCCCAAGTTCTGCACATATGCTTGTAGCCGTAGCGCCAGTCCTTAATCCACTTGCGCATTTCAGGACTGTATTGTTGATTAGTTCTCGCTTGTTGTTATTCAGATACTCTCCAAAGTTCCCATTCCCCCAGGCCTTCTCTATCTGTTCATCTGTTATTAGTTCTTCTGGTTTATCCATTTATTCTGATTGTTTTTTAGGTTTTGCTTTAAATTTCGCTCTACATCTATCACAATATGCGGTTTTACTACCTGATCTTGATTGTTTTATACTGCCACCACATGAACAATGCCTATCCTTCAATAATTCAGCCATTTGAGCGTTAATGGATTTGTTTTTATGTTCTCTAATCGCGGCCTTTTCTTCTACTGTTGGTGGGCACAAGATCATCATCAAGCGCTTGTATTCCTTTGCAATCCACGGCTCCTCATGATGCAAACCATCTCCCATCATTTCCCCCAGCCGGATGAATTGTCTCCATAAATGTTCGTTTCCAGGCTCTTTATTTATCATTTCTCCAAGGGTATTTTAGTTTCCAGCACCAAAGTATTTTGTAGCGGCCTTTTGAATGTTTATCCTGCATTACCGGAAAGGTTGTAGTGGAATATTGCCGCTGATAAACGTTATCCCAGTATACATAAAGTAGTCTGCGCCTGCGTCCCATTCTTTAACACATTGAATCTATTTTGTCCTGTTTTTGGTTTTCTTCATCAGTTCTTGCAATTGATAACATGGCCCGTAATATTCCTTCAAATGCTTTGGCCGGGCTCGTTTATCGCCTAAGATTGTTTCTTTAGTCATTTGTTATAGGTTTTTTATAAACTCATATATTTTAGACTTCATGTCGGATTTAGTTCTCATTTCCTGAATAATATCTTCATGATTGGCTTCTCGGGGAATAACCTGCTGAACTCCCTTCATAAGCGATATTGCCTGAATGAATACCTCTAAATCATCTTCTCGAACATCCTTTTCAAGGATAACTGTAAGCCCTTTTATTCTGTCTGTCATATATGTTGTTTTATTGTTTAGGTGGTTCAGGAAGTTCACACCAATGAGTCACGGGAAGCCATTCTTCTTTGTCATCTTCCCATCCAAGCCGGTACTTTGTGTTATACCATGCGTGACCTACCTTATGATAGTCCAAGGCATATGTCAAATATTTGCCGCTATGTTCTGGATTTCTTTCGCTTACTGGTATCCATTCCATGTATTTATTGTTTTAGTATTGTTCTCTTACTTGAATTACAGGTAGTTGTTCGTCTGGGTTTAGAAGATTGGGATAACCATAATTTGCATTAGTAACAGGAGGATGAATAATTCCTGAACGAGCAGCAAATGACTGTACTTTAGACATGGCTTCTTCTAATTTATCAATTGGGCTATGGATTGTATCTTCAAAGGGGAGTTCAATTCCCACCCAGCGCTTTAGACCTGTCATGGTCATAAACTCTTCGCTATATTTTACTGTTCCTTGCATATAATTATTTATTGTATTTTTAAGTACCCGTTTTCTTCAGCCCATTTTTTGAGATCTTTTTCAGTAAATACATCTTCTGGATTGAAATTACCTTGAAGATGACCTATTAAATCTTCATCATCAATTTCGGTTAAAAGCTCATCTATATCTGGCGAATCCACTATCAATTTCATTTTTCTATATCCATCCGGCTTTGAAGTAATTTCTTCACAAGTAAATGATATCTCTTTTGTTTTTGCCATTTAATTAAAATTTAAGCCCCTTTCCATAGTCCATATATCATAAAGGGAGCTGGTTTTAATTTATGAACTACTTATAAGGGGCTTGGTTATTAAATATTGGTTGGGTTAGTATTGCCAAGTCACGGCTTTTACAGCCCACATTTGACTTGTTTGTGCTTCTGTAATAGCCACGGAGAGTTGGCGTTTTACTTCACCATTAGTCGTTTCATCACGAAAACTGATTAAGCATATCAATATACATAGCCTGAGCCTGCTTGATAGCATTCACCTTTTCATGACCACCTGGATTGAAAGTTAAGCCTACGGCTTTTTCGCCAAATGTTAATTCTCTCGTATCCTTCTGAGGAACTTCTGACATAATTGATTTGTATTTATTGGTTATTAATTTCTTCTGGCGTATCCAGTACTTGCCTGATTGCACTTATTATTTGTTCCAATCCTTCATCCTGTATTTCCCAGCACATTAAATTAAGATCAGCAAGCAGTACTGTTTCGTTTTTAAGAAAGCTGCGTTTGAATGCCTTACGATGTTCTTCGGTTGTGTTATTGTGGTTTATGAAATACAATTCTACATTTTTAACTGCGTTCAGCACACACTTCACACGGTATTTAAGATTTTGCTTGGTATCATCAACTATTAACCTAGCACCGTAATCGGCCAGCATACAACCTAATACCATTAATTTAATTGCATCTACTGTTTCTGGGTTGTTATATACTGTTTTCATTTGTGGGAGTTTAAAAGAAGGGGCCAGTAGAAATTGGCCCCGTATTATCAAATACCATTAACCATTAAACCTTATCCTGTAGCTACACCGGGATTTGAACCCGGACTGTACAGATTTTAAGTCTGTTGACTCTACCGTTGGTCTATGTAGCTATGTGCCACATCTTAACCATGAATAGAATAGATGTGGCCTTTTGAGTTCTTGCTGTATCCTGTTAAAAAAATGATCGGGTCTTATGATGGGACGTGTACCGCCGGATTCCATTTGCCCGACCTTAAGTAAGTATCTACTATATGATGGCAGGATTGGTTACCTGCTTATGTTCCAGTTGACAGAGGGCCGCCTATTTCATGGATTTTAAATCCACTATGCACCCTTGCATATCTCCGAAGATGTAGTCGATAATGTTACCACTACCCGAGTGCTGCCTATCGGAACTTATCTGCATCAGCGTTATTCCAGCCACATCACACAGTAGAAAGAAGTTTATTGGTTACACCACTATTAAACCGCCATCCTTAGCTGGTCGAATGTTAGACAATAATTCCGTTAGGAATCCCGCGGCTTTTAGCAACCAATAAATAAAATTCAAAGAACTTAGCTATGATCTGATTACTAGTTTCAGATAGCACCCTTTTTTGCAACACTAATCCTAGATGTAGGTGGCATAGCTAATTATTTAGTTTTTTCTTTAAGTCCCAGTTTATCTTTTACGCTTTTAGGCAGCTTACTAATCTTTAGAGCAATAGCCTCTTCAACGAAACGCTGAATTGGGCATCCAGTAATTGCCTTAATATTCCTAACTATATCTAATACTCCGTTATCTATTCTCACAGGAGATGTTTCCATTATTTCATCGCTTCCTTTCATGTAGCTAAATTACTACTTTTTATTACACTGCCAAATATTTTTGAAATAAAAATCAAAAAGCCCAAGATTCAATTAAGAATCTGGGCTTAGGAATAAATGAAGGCAAAAACTATACAGGCGAAACAAAAACAGAATCAATATTATAAACTCTAGTGTTCCCAAAGTCTAATGGGAGTTCTAAATCATATTTCACTTTTCCTTCATAGAAATGAACCGTTAATATTTCGGCTATACAATCTACGGTAGCTAACGACCCATCACCTTTTGAAGATAATCCAGTCAATTTCAATGATGCCTTATCTCCTATTTGAAACTGAGAAGGCAAAATACATCCGGATGAATTACTGATTGGTTTTTGTTTTTCGTATTCTTCCTGGAATGTAATTAAATCTGGGATAGAAACCTTAACCTCCCCGCTCAATAAGTGCTGTGTAAATTCTGTTTCGGTTGAATAAAATTGGCGTAGATGAGATAGCTTGTTAAAAAGAAATGAAGTAAACATACGAATTGAATAAACCGCTTTGCCGGTTCCTGCATTAAGGCCATAAATATAACCCAACTATTCTAATTTCAGTTATTCGATATTTTTTGATAACGGTGGAGGTATTGAAATTCTGATAACCTCCTTAATGGATCAAAAGCAAGTTTCATATAATGAGTTCGTGTCCTTATACGAAAAGCGTTGGAATATAGAAGAAGCATATAAGCTATATAAATGCCGCCTACAACTAGAAGCATGGTCTGGAAAAACTTCACTGGCTGTAAAACAGGATTTCTATGCAAAGGTATTCATTATGACCACTACTGCTGTTTTAGCATTTCCAATAGATGAACAACTAAGAAAAGAACAGGAGGCAGAAAAGACCACTAAGCACAATTACAAGGTAAACAGAACAAATGCCCTGTCAATGGTAAAGGAATCTGCGCCAAAAATGTTTATCCATAAAGCCATTTCTTCAGCCATAGATGCTTTTGATAAAATAGCAAGAGCAACAGTAGAAATAGTAAGACCAGGAAGAAAAGAAGCTAGAAAGAAAAGCCCTAAAAAGCCGCCATCCATGAATTATAAACAATTATAACAAAACAAAAACTTTGTCTATGTCAAATATTGATGATAGAATTATTTACGAGTTAATGGATAGCCTTAATCAATTAAAAAGAGAGATTAAAGATTTAAAAGAAGAAATAAGAGATTTGAAAAAAGCTGTTAAAGAAAATACAGATTTTCACTCACTGTGAATAGTAGAATGATAACTAATTTCTTCAAGCAGAGCATACAATATACGCTCTGCTTTTTTATTATTACAACCATTCAAATATCCCAATATTGTATCGGCCACTGTTTTATCATCTTCTGGTAATCTTTCATATTGTTGTGAATGCTCTTCTTTATTACTCATAATATATTATTTATTCTTAATTCAACGACATTGAATACCAAGTACCCACAAATCTAGGTACTTTCCCGTAAACCACCCCACCCTCGCTAATAAAACTGGGTACCCCTCGATTTACACTCACTGAGTACACCCCCTACGTTTAGATCGATGGTCGGTCAATGGGCAAACGTTTATCTGTAATGGGGTGGGCGGCGTTTCCCATTTTGCTTTCCAGGTAGTTATGTAATCTGCGCTGTTGTGGTTGTGATGGTCTATGGCTTTGACTAATTGGCGTTTAGGTTAGATTGCTTTGTGGTTAGAGTGTGGTGGGTTGGATTGGGGGATGGGGGGGATTGGGAGATATTTTGGTTAGGTTAATTAATGTGACTAACTTGTGACATCATGGCTAAACAACCTAACCTAATTATAATAGACTTGACGCAATGGACTACCCAAGTAGACAAGGCAGCGAATACTATAGGCAAGTCCGGTAAACCTGTCACGGTTGAATATATTAGCAAGCTAGTAAGACAAGGCAAGCTGAGGAGTAAATACATTAAAGAATTGGGCATCACTCTAGTAGAGCGTTAACATTTACGTGTTTTTACTCAATCTTAAAATAGCTTCAAAATAAATTAGGTTAGGTTAAATAACCTACATATCTTTGAAGGAACAAACAAGCAAATATGAAACAATATACCACTTCAGACTATTCTAATCCTGTTGTTGCTTTTTATGCGGCATGGGAAACACAGCCATATACCGAGGTAGAAACTAAACACAATGGTTGTTATGCGCTATGCACCATTGAGGGCGTCCAGTATATGGATAGCGAGTTATACGGCCATCTCAATAGTGTCGATAATACCGCTGCTGTACGCCTCATTATTGAGGATAAATACACATTTGGGAGCCCGGAAAGCTGTTTATCTTATACGCGCCATGCACGTGACTAATAACCCTATTCAATAACACCACTAAAACAAATTAATATGTCGCACACACTCAATGTTAAATCCGAAACTATAACACATTAATACATCTAGTCATGAACTACTCATATAAACAATTCGATCAGGATTACATGCAGGCTGTTAATTATGATAGCCGCACCTATTACAACCCTCCTATTACTATCGATGTGGATGGTGTTAAGTATATCCTGTCTTGTGGTACCTCAGATCATTTAACCACCATTGAAGATGGCAGTTATTTGCGTATTATCGGCGAAAACTTCAACCTTGATTATATGTCATTGACTGTAATCAATACCACTACTAAAGAAATAGATTCATGTTACGTTGACAATATAGAAAGTGAATACCCTGGTATTTTCAAGATAGAGACAGATCAGCAATTAGCAATTCTATCACAACATTTAGCATTTTAAATCAAACAATATTCAAAGCTCTAAAACTTAACACATGAAAAAACAAGATGAAACCGCTTATCCAGTTCCTGCTGAAAACGGCAGCTTCCCAAATGGCTGGAATATTAAACCTAAAAATAATTAATCATGAAAACAGAAATCCATATAACTGGTCAGATTAGTGGTAATATCCGCCTGCGTAATGCAATTATAACAGCAGTTTGCGAAGAACGGCGTGGCATGTTTAACTCTTATATACTCACATTTAAGAGCAATAAAGCGGCTGTAAAGGCGCTATCTGAAGGCTATCAGTACATGAGTCGTGAAGAGCCTAGAATAACTAACCGCATTGGTGGAATCAATTATTCCCGTGGTCACGCGCTAAATTATGACGCATCTAGGGCAGTAATACAAGACAATAACTCATAAATCCTTTTTATGCATAAAATTGTTTTTGAAAACGGACAAACAGTAGACAGTTATTACACTGATTATATTACCCTTATTACTTGGGAACAAATGTTTAACAGCAGGATAGCCACAATTGATGGTTTTTCTGTCCATCATTAACTAATTATCAGGACGGCGCACAAATGGCTGAACTCTAGCAACCAATAGATATTAGGCCATTTATTTAAATATTCCATATGTTAGTATCTGTACATAAATATCTCAATAGATTACCCACTTACCCAAATTTTGGAGATGTGAATAAATCTAGCTTCTCATTAGTGCGAATGGTGAATATTTCTGATTTATGGCCAAATCAGAGGGAAGTAGATACGGACGTGATTGATATTAAAGTTAAAAACAAAAATCTTTCCCCTATATATGTTATTCAGACAGATGGCAAACAATTTATTGTCGATGGCCACCATACTGTAATAGCTAAAAAATTACAAGGCAAAAAACGAATTAAAGTTAATTTTCTTCATCTTTCATAACTTACTAAAACTTAATATTATGAATATCCCTACAATCCCAAACTTTCACATCTTAATAGTTAAAGCTATGGGCGCAACTGATAATAAACCTGCCCGCGTTAAAATCATTAGCGAACGTTTTAAACAGTCTATTACGCTCCCCTATACTAACCATACCGGCGCAAGTAATCCGGCTATTGATACCGCTTTATTATTTATTACCAATAAAGGATGGAATATAATCGGCAAAGGAGAAGGTAAAGACCATATGTATTTAATAACCGATACTTTCAATGATACTTTTGAACCTTTAAAATAACTATATATGTTGACACTACAAGAATATCTTACTCAACAGGAGCCGGTGTACATGCCAATGGTTAATCTTATACCAGCTGAATATACCATCGAACATGAACAACTACGCCAAATTGTTCATATACACCATTATCCTGATTATCGTTATATGAAAAAAGGGAAATCAAATAAACTATATGCTATTAAGCCAGATGGCGATTGTGAGAGTGAAAGTTGTTTCTGGATATAAAGTTTGTTTGTGTTGTCAATCAGGCCGAAACCCATGCACAACACTAGGGGAGTAGGCCATTAATTAAATCACTATCATTTAAATGGGGAGGTGGGCTTAAAAGTAGCCATCCTTTAAAGAGTTATCCGCTTCCACAATAGGAATAACTTACCGAGTAAAAGCGGATAAGTAGGTGAACGGTGGAGATTCAGCGGGATATTTGGTGTAACAACACACCCTATTAAATGATATTAAATCTATTAACCTGTATTTAAATTATATATTATGTATGTATATATTCAATCAGAGCCCAATTTATGGACTGTAGGGCATTACGCCCCTAGTGGCATATGGATGCCCGAAAGCGACTGGAGCAGTAAGGAAGACGCCGCAAAGCGAGTAAATTACCTAAATGGAAGTAAGCAATAATATTATGGGAAGGGCAAGCCCGTTTGCCGGTTAACGGTGTCATGGAAGTATTTAACCGGCTTTATTTTTAAAACTTTTAATATTTATTATATGCGTAAAATAGCTGTATTAACTACCATTGTAGGCATTTGTTTTTTCTTATTATCCATTATTGCTGGATTATTATGGCTTTCCTTTAATTCATTCCCATCCAAAATGCCTAACTGGGCAAACATTTGCTTTATTGGTTCATTCCTGGTTATGATTATCGGCCTTTTAATGTGGCTCTATACAGAGAAGGATTATATTGTTTCTGAGATTAAAAAACTTTACAACTAATATTATATGCAAACATTAGAACAAGCGGCTATTGATTATGCCCCATCATATGAAAATATGCTACCCAAAGATACTCGTCTGACTACATTTATGCGAGAATCTTTTAAAGCTGGTGCAGAATGGCAGAAAGAACAATATAAAGAAGTAATTCACCTTATGAGCGCCTTAATAGGAGCCTTGCAGGCCACACAAATTCCGCAGTTATAACAAAAATTACGATGGATCTTAAACGTCTCCAAGACTGAGAGCCCAAATTATTAAAACCAAAACATATGCAACAGATAGACCTCACAGATGTACTAAATGCTCGAACCAGTGGCAGGCATTCAAATTTATTGAAGTGGGAACATTTTACATGGTTTTACCGCGCAACTAATTTACGCGATGAACTAATTAGATATACTGGGCCATCCAATTGGATAGCCGATCTTTTAAACTAAAAAGGGTTAAACTATATTTTATGGGGAAACATCTGGATTTATACAATAAATACATGTCAGAAGGCGAAAAAATACCATACCTCTCTGGGCATTATAATGGAGGTCTTTGTGGAGTTGCGTACAACTCAGATTTAATCGACAAAATACTTCTATCAGTTTTTGAGCCAACAATTGATAATGCAATAGAATTTAATATTTCAAGAACTGGATTCTGGGGATACGATTCTTACGGAATTGAATATGCTACAAAATTCACAGAATTGCGTCAAAATATAGTCTTATTCATGGCAGCTATGAACAATGAATTATAAACTCTTAAATTTTAAACAAACATGAAACAGTTATTTGCAACCCTAATGATTACTATTTCTTTAATGGCCTGTAAAAAGGATAATTCCTCAGTACAGCCTGAACATGAAAAAAGCACCTACCGGGTTTACCTATTGGGAGCTGCTGGAGATACAACACAATTGCCTGATATGATGGCCCGGGTAGCCACTGTGGGCCTTGATTCTGCCAAAGACGACAAATTGCGTGTAATACTCACCTCCTATCAAAACATTGGCGGATTGGGTTATTATGCGCTCTCGGTAACTAATCTACAAAGTTGCCAAATGTTATTGCGCTGGAATTGGGACGGGGATCTATTGCCTACTAGCATCCAGCCGACAGATACCACTGCTAATACTTCTCAAAGCGATGTATTAAAATCATTCCAGACTAAAACCTATGTGGTTATTGGTAATCCCAAGCCAGGAAGAATAAAAGTGCAGGCGCAAAAAATAAATAGTGATTGCCCTAACTCTAGCACATTGATTATTAACATAACACCCTCCATTTTACCAATTAAAGTAGTACAGCATAGTGCTAACTATGATAAAACAACTAACAAAACTACTATCGCCTTCACTGTTACTGACCCCAGCTCCTTTGATTGGATTTTAATTGACAGATACAAAGGCAATAATGAATGGGAGCAAGCAGCTTTAATTGGGTCAGATCATGAAACTAAAAACTATTCAATAAAACTATAACATCATGGCCACTTCGGATAAAATAAAGTATTTAACGGCTAGGAATGTGGAAGTTTTAGAATTTCCATTAAACAGCCAAAATATAATTCTCCCTAATGGCGTAGAATTAGCTTTACGGTTTGATCCAATTCGACAAGGATTAACTATCACAAAGTTAACAGAGGGCGAATTATTCATCCAACCTCATGTAAGTAATCAAATATTAATAAAATAATCAATGAAACAACAAACCCCACACCGCGCACACCGTACAAACATTCACGGCCTGTTTTTAATCCTATTCGCTTTAATGGCTCTTATTTATGCTTATGGTTGTAGCCCTCAAAGATCCGGCTGCTATGGAACTAGGGGCATGTCAGGATATAGTAGCGTGAACCATCTTAAGACTGAGAGTAAAATTATCAAATACGCAAAATAGCCTCAATCATTTACATTTAAATATCATAAACCATGACAATTCAAACATTAAGGAACAGAATAGTAGTACTCAAATGGTCATTAAATGAAAATGGCGCTACTATTTTATACCAAAGGACTGATAAATTAGATAAACAAATTGATCTCATATGCCCTCCTATAGATACTTGTCAGGGGCTTTCGTCTATTGCGTCTATTGAGGACTATCACCTCTCTCCATTAACTGTAACAATGAATGAATGCACGTACACATGGGAGAATTTCTCCCGACAATATCCGCTCAGTCAATTTGAAGCCATTATTTTAGCATCAAGAAGAGAGGCGGAAATGGAAGAGTCAAAAATGATGGATATATTAGAATTAGATGAAGCTATTAAAGCACTTTTATCATAGGTTAAGTTTTAGTGGTACTATAAGGTACAAACGCCCCATTCTATTCTTAGAATCTGGGGCTTTTTAATTAAAAAACCGGAACCATTGTAGCTCCGGTTAATGAAATTACTCTTTAAGAAATGGTGTAAAGCCCAGTTTTTGGTTTGTTTTAATGATTAGTTAATACTGTAATGTAACTAATTTAACTGAAATATAATTGCGCTTCGCGTTTTCTTCTGGCTGCTAATATTGGTTTTTTCACTCCATCTATTGTTGAAAACCGCCACATATAAAATGCATCTGAAATAGCAGGATCATTTGGATTAGCATTCACGCGTTTTAGGACAGTTGATTGTTTAAAATCAGATGCCCCTATATTATAACATAAGCTCAATAACGCATTAAATTGATTTTGGTTAATGTCGTCCCTAGTAGTACTATACACTGTCATTAAGAAATGTTCATTGACCTTCTCAAATAAATCCCATGCAGCCTGCTCATTGGGCAAAACCGGATCATATTTTGTAACCCTCTTTCCTCCTGGATACCATGTGCATCCAATGCCAATAGTCCAGATGCCAGCAGAATCTGGATACACATGTAACATTATCCCCTCTTCTTTAGCCATAAAGTCACGGCCTACACTATCTAGTGTTCTTATTTCCATTACTTAACTTTAAAGATGTAGTGATAGAACAAAATGAAAGTAATGTTCCAAATAATACCAATGCTTATATAATGCACCCACCATTCATGATGTGGCCTATAAACGACGATTGCGCCTGCCCCAGCACAAACCATTCCAGTGATACTTAAATGCCAGCTATCAATCTTATACGCGTCAATAACTTTCTTTGTAAACGGCAATCTAAATTTTATCTTTCTTGCATATTCCCATGAAACATCTTTACACCAGAATTTCTTGTTCCAGCTTTTGAAAATGCTTTCGTCAAAATTTGGGGTATTCTCAAACGCATCCGCAGCCGCTTTAAAGAAAGCAGCTACGAATACAAGCAGATATGACCAAAGAAACGTCATTTTGTTTGTTTTTTAATCCTATTTGCGAATGCTGTATCCGTCTTAGAAGAGTCATACTTAATGGGTCCATCTCCTAATGCCTCGATACTATCTTCTTGTTTAGCTGCATTAGAATCTTCTATAACTGAATTGCGCTCATTTAATGCCGCCCTGAACCCGCAAACATATATGATAGTTCCCATAGTAAGGGCACAAAATATCTTTCTAATCCAATCATAATTAGGGTCACTCATTTTAATGAAAATAATAGCGATTAATATAGCGCATAGTACATTCAATCCCACTCCAACGCCTTGCCAAAATGGAGACATTGAACTCCATGCAGAATAACAAAAATCTACAATAGCGAGCACTCCGCCAAACAATATACATATGTATAAGAGCGACCCTAATTCACCATCTTTTCTTTTTTCAGTAGTCATTGATTTTTCATTTTATTGTTAAATAATTCTGTCCATCGTAAATCAGTTAAAATACTACCACTTCCTGCATAAGTATCTGAAATTATAATAGCCGAATCTAAATCTTTTATCAATAATACTCCTGGCCCTTCCCAATCTTGACTAATTATTACTCTAGAATAAATCCAATTTTGAGGCGAATCTAAGTGATTATAAGCATCTATTGCCCAATCAATTTTATTTTCGTGATAGATATTCATATTTTCCTGCACTGTTTGTTTTTTACAAGAAAGGCACAATACTGATGCTATCAATATGTTTATTAAATTCACGAAATATCTATTTTATCTCTGTTAATAATTCTACGTGCTTCATTTATATTTTCTTCAGCTTGCAATTCGGTTTCACTTCTAGCAAGTATTCTACCTGCCGCAAATCCAATAAATAACATTGTACCAATAGCTAATATGTGATTTATCATTATCTAAAACTTAATGGCAAATGAACATCCAGCGCTTTAACTGATCCGTACTCTGACGTATACATCCGAAACCCAACTATTCTATACCTGCGATCCTGATACATCAGGCCAAGCCCTGCCGCGTTAGGTAAAACAGAATTAATACTCATTACCCCCATTGACCAATATAATCTTCGCCTTGGCTCAAACTTCTTTAAATTAATTGAATCATTTTTCAAGCAATCATTTAAATTATTTTTAACTAGCTGCTTTTCTTTTGTTAGTTCGTTTATTCGTAACTGTTGATTATTTATTCTTGAATTAAGAGATTGTTGCAAATCGCTCATTTCATCCCGCGCTACTTTAATTCTTTTCTGCTGTCCTTCTAATTCAGTAAAACATTGAGAGCATTCATTTATATATTCATTCGGAACCAGCGTAACATTTGTATCCGCATTAACTGTTGCCGGCCTGTATTTAATTATGAGTTTATTTATTCGGTTATTTGCTTTATCAAGTGTATCATTAGCCGCATCCAAAGCATCTTGTTGCATTTCGATAGTATGATTATGAATACTATCCGAAAAGGTATATTCTTCTTGTGTATTTTTCTGATCCAAACTATCTTTTATAGCGCGTTGAATAAGGATTTTATTAGCTTCTTTAAGCTGGACATTTTCGGCTAATGTAGCTTTATTATTGTGACACCCTCGAATAGCAGAAATTATTATGCATCCTACTCCTATAAGAATGGCTCCCTTAACCCAATTAGGTATATCAATTTTAATGTCTATGCTCACGCTACAAAAATTTAAAATAAAAATATCGCCTCGTCCGTGTTGCTTAATCAGAGCCTTTGGGATCTGCACGAATGAGGCGATATTCTATAAGGTCTGATTAAGCATTCCAAATTTATACGGAATTAATAACTTCCCCAATTTTTTTTTGTTTTTCTAAAATATCTAATTCTCGCATACGCCTGTCCTGATTTTGCTTTACAACGTAAAAAAACAAACGCGCGATGCCGTAAAGTACAGCAATTACGAACAAAATAATCCCCTTAACGTTTTCAATATTAAGAAGAACTATTGCACCATAGCCAGTGTTGAATGCCCATATTATAATTTTCTCCATTCTTTTCTTAGACGGTTTAATAGTTGCACTAGGGTTATGAATAGGGTTAGGTAGAACATATAATCCACTACCTGTATATTGTTGACGTCCTTTGTTGTATTTTGGCATATTACTTCCCATATGAACCTAATGAGTGAATAAAAGAGTATTGGAAATATTTCAGCGCGATAGGTAGGTAATAATGAGTAAATAGTTAATATGAAAAGTACATCTTTTAGCATAGCCCACTCCCAGTAATAAGCCTTCCATATTTTAACTTTGAAGTTGGCTACTGCTAAAAAAATAAGTAAGCCGCCTTGGTATAGGCCAAGAGCGGCTTTAACTATATTATGGGTTCCCAGATGGGTCTTCTGGATGGTTTTGTCCTGGCCCTTCGTCATCCGCTGCCATAACAGGAGGAGGCGTTTGTGGAGGGGCTGGCGGTTGGGCTTCTTGTCCATCTAATAATTGAATGATTTCTTTAAGCAATTCATACAATTTTTTATCTGCCGGATGAGCATGTACTTCATTATGATTTTTCCAGATTTCCAATTTCTGAAGTAAATCTACTTTTTGTGACATTGATTTATTTTTTTAATTACGGTTGATTCGGTAATTGAATTCCATCTTTTTGAGCCTGCGATTGCAATATTTTTTCGCTTTTACCAAATAGAAACCACCCTATATTTTGACATAAATATCCAAACACAATAGAGATACAATTCAAGAAATTAATAAAGTATACCTTCCATTTAGCAGCTTCTAAATTTTTAAGATCGTCTTTTGTCACATCCATATTTATGAAGTTCGGCAAAACAAATAATGCGATCAATAACATTACAAACCCAAAAGCAAATGAAGCTGTTTCTTTTGTAAAATGCATTTGTAATGCCTGCTTAAATGTAATTTTAATATTATTTCTTTGTATTTCCCAGCTTTTCTTACATGCATATGCTGCTTGACCAAGAAACCAACCTATAACTAATATTATGTAATTATTCATATACTTATTTTTTATTAATATATCGCCCATGCAGATGTTGAAATAGCTCGTATCTTCTTTGAATCATATTGAGCAGGCAATGTAAATGAATTAGCGCCATCAATTTGGTCTGAACCGGCTCGCTGTATCGTAACCGTATTACCGCTATTATCTATTCTTTTAAATACTAAATCCAGACCCATGTTCCCTGCGAATGCAGCACTGGCAGCAGGCAATGTTATCGTAATATTTCCTCCACTTGCATCAATTACACAAAAATTATCCGTTAATCCTAGTGTGCTTGTAGATGATACATTTGTTATCCCATAAAAATTACCCTGTTGTGATTGGAAGCCATTTCTAACATAAGCTGAATTACCGGTGGCATACAGAGGCATTGTAGTTATGGTATTATCTCCTAATCCAACATTATTTAAAGTGTCAACATATAACCCAACTCCTCTTGTGAATGGAGAGTACCCAAATTGCCATGATTGTCTGCCAGTGCTACCTGGATCAATAGCAGATGCGTATGCCCTTGAACCATCTGATTTAGCTTGATAAAAATAATTTGAATATACTCTAAATAGATTAGCCCCAGAAAATGTTAAACTATTACCGCCACCTGTAACAGTTCTATTACCTGATAATGTACCATCTCCACTGTATATTGTAGTGGCAGTTCCTAAATTAGAAGGAAGAATCCTTTTAACTCGATTACTATCTGTTGTAGCTGATGTATCCTGAATCAGCACATAATAGGGGCCAGATGGAGATGTAACAATTGGTACACTATCTTTTTCGATAGCCACTGACCCATGTACAGCCAACCCCCTACTTTCATCTGTTCCTGCCGATTCGGTGTTGTAGAAAATTGTTAGCCCTCCACGCGCCCAATATCTGGCGCGACTTAATGTATTTGCTATAGAATAAATATTCAGGCCATCATCGTTAGCATATAACGACCAAGCAGCTGTGCTTGATTGTCGTGAATCAATTGACACACCAGCAAGAGAACCATATGTGAACAGCGAACCGTGAACGCCAGCATGACCATTTACATCCAATTTATAATTTGGTACTATGGTTCCTATACCTACGCTACCGGATGCAGTAGCAAAGTAAGCGTCTGCCGTTGATCTTAATGACCCCGTAACGGATAACTTATATGTAGCTGGCGTTTGCGCGATTCCGACATTGGTGCCGTCATCCTGAATTGTTCCATCTATAATTGTATTAGCATCTAAAAATCGTGATACATGATTAGATGAGCCATTCCCCCAAACGAGTTTCTTGGGGCCAGCACTGTTAACGAAGTAAAGCGCATCATTAGAATAGTACAGAGACCCTAATGGTTTTGAATCATTGGATATTGTAGCTATTGCACATGTTGCAAATTGTCCATGACCGGTATTGTTAGGGTGAATATGATCGGTAGAAAGCCCAGTTAAAGTATCATAGCACGTATTCGTGCGAACTAAGTAAGTTTTCAACCTGTATGCTGCGGGAAAAGAATTAACAAGGCTGTCCACCTTATTGTTCATTGTGTCTGTCTTTATATCGGAACTATTGGATGGGGATGTGGAATAGCCTGTTGAATCCATATAAGGTATATTCAACACTAGCAACGGTGGTGCGCTGGCCGCTTCTCTAAGGTGTGAGAAATAATCTACAATAAACACTCCACTTCCGTTATTAACAACTTTTACTGAGTGTGCCGCATAACTCAATCCTGTAATAATCATAGCCATTGGCGCACGATTATCATTGTTGCTAAACCCATCTCCGATACCATCTGTCTGATTGTCAGTTGTACCTGTTTGTTTTAACACACCATCCACGTACACAGAAAATGCCGAACCTGCCTGAAACGAAGACGTCTGCCCAATTAGCCCTATGCAGATAGTACTGTCTGTAAATGCATATACTATTGAATCATTCACAGTTGAAGTATACGCCGCATTTGTGCTTTTACCTGCTTCTAATGTTGCGTCCCAAGACGCTGTCCATGCTCCATACCTAGTAACTCCACACGATGTGCAACCAGATTGCACGTATGATTTCATAAAGTGATTCACAAAAATGCTCTTATGCGCATTAATAATTTTATTCAACGTTTTAAATCCTGTTGTGCCTAATATATTATTTCGCCGGATATCATTAAAACCAACCATTACTGAAGTCATAGCGCCATTCGGGATAGGAGTGTACCTGAAATGTTGTGATATAGCGGTAACAGCACCTGTTCCACTTATAGCGTAATTGCCCACAGGCTTGCCGAGGGACTTACCAATACGGTATATATATCCAGAATCTGTTTGAGGTGACGCGTTTAAACCAACGGTTATGCTATTGCCAAATGCCCTTACAGTATCAATAACCTCGATTGCATTTAGCGTTATATAATCAGCTCTGTGCTGAATAGCTGAAGTGCTGTCTACAGTTAATTCATTTATTATAGAATCGTATTGAAATGACGATTCACCTGGACTTAATATGCCTCCTACTCCACCAAAACCAACATTTTTATACGCCAACGACGGGCTTCCTCCGCCTCCAGCTCCCGAAGACCATCCAATCATTTTTACTACATTACCAGATGCATCAATAGCAATAGGCTTATATGTTGTCGTATCTACTTGCGCAGTTAAGGATGGATACCCATCCCACGTCCATTGACCACTACCTGCCAGATTAGCCTTTCGTGCGAGGGTAGCATTATTTAAACTCCAAAATTCCAACGCAGATGTTCTGGATGCATTAGTGGCATCTGTATACTTCCATATGATCTGATTGGATAATTGATCCGCTGTTGTAGTTCTAAGATTAAAATCTATACTACCACCAATCCCATTAGCCCCAGTTACACTTGATGATCTAGTAAATGATCCTACAGATTCTACTGAATTTGTAGTAGCAGGCATATTTATACCTTCAAATACTTTACCTGTTGTACTCTGGCTATATATAGCACTCCCATCTGTAGTTAAACCAAACAATCCAATACCGCCGCTACCCGTTGCGGTTCCATAAACACCCACACCAGTTGTGGCTACTCCAAATAAACCGCGCCCATCGGTCGTAGTCCCTTTTACAGCTGTTCCTACACTACCAGTCGTGGTAACATCTAATTGAGCCCCATCTCCAGATGCGCTTACCCCAGAATAAATAATTCTATTTGCTCCTGCTGCACTACTTATGGTAGTAGGCTGAATTAATGCCCCTCCTAATTGTATATTGGCCCCAGTTTTTGTTAATCCATTGTTGGCTGTAATTACTTGTCCGGTTGAGTCAAGAATAGCAGAAGTATCAGACCCTATAACAAAATAAATACTATCAATCCCTTGCGTTCTATAGATAGTATCTACCCCGCCACCTCCAGAAGCACTTCTAAGAGAAATTAAGCCTGCTCCATTATCGATGAAATCTGAATTATTAAATGTAGCTACCCCTAATTGTCCAGTATTGTTTGCTCTTAATGCACCAATTATACCAGTAGTTTGGTTAAATGTTATAGGTGATGTGCCAGATAACAATCCGCGAACTTTTAAATAATAATTAGGGATCATGCTTGTATCAGTAGTAGCCAATGTCCCATTCCCGCGTATATATTGCGCAGTTGTTCCGGCACCAGATACGGCTATTGTTCCAGAAGTAGTTATTGGTGAATTGGTAACAGAAAAAGCAGCGGGCATCGATAATCCCACGCTAGTTACAGTCCCTGAACCACCACCGCCACCCCCAGACGATCTACCTAATATTTGAAATGTTTGTTGCGTTCCATTATTAATTGTAAATCCAACTGTTGAATCATTTACACGATATACAGTATCTACCCATCTTTTGCCAACTCCCCACCACTTGCCAGTAGTATCTGTTATATTTAACTTTGTATTTATTCTATTGCTTAGTGAAATAGTATCCCGATCTAATAATGATCTAAACCATAAGTTTCCGCCTGCGCCAAAATAAAACGCCGTATCACCTCCTCCTATTTTTACTAATTGAGTTCCAGGATAGCGAGCATTAAATAAGGATGTCCCCACAAAATTCACCAAAGGGCTATCTAATATCATCCATTGTGCTTCAGTATTCCCGGTAAATATTCGCGATCTAAATGTATTAGCTGGCAACTGCGCTATAACGTTGTAGCTAACAAACAATAAAATAATTGACAATAATTTTTTCATACTATACGTTAATAAGTTGTACAAAATGGATCATATAAAGTTGCCCATTTGATACCCCTTGATTAAAATCTATAACTATATTACTGGGATTATATGTTGCGGTAAATGCAACCCTATCACTACGACCATATGGGACTTCTACTCCATCTAAATCTACATTAATAGAGGGATTTACTACTCCTGAATAATTCAGAGTAAGCTGCGTATCCCCGGCATTCATTAATGACCCGGATTCTCCAATAACGAATTGGATAAAAGGTGTTGCTATTGTCACGTTTTGCCCAGTTGAAGGATTAACAATATTTCCTGTTGCCCCACTTTCAATTATTCGTCTTGCATCCCGTACATATGGATCACACAGCGAATACATATAATTTGCCATTTGTGGCAAATTTAGATTGGCGGAATCAAGGTTATTCTGCCAATTAATTACTTTTCTGGTTATAAACAATAAGGTAGACTGCTGAAATCTACTATTATCATTTTTAAATAATAATTTCTCATTATTCCCATCTGCTGCTAAATACATACAGACTCGTGCGTAATTTAAATATGTTGCAACTTGAACTGCCATTTAAAAAAAGAAGGATGAGTTATTTTTCAAATAAAGACCTCTATTTATAGCCGCCTGTGCTGAAAATTGCTGACCATCATTAGTCGATTGTTCTGCACAACTAATATCAACTATTAATTGAAGCATACTATTATACCAGTTTGCATCTCTTAATATGTTTGGATTGTCAGATAAAGTACTTATTTGACCAGACAGAAATGTATATAAATAATTCAAAAACGTTTCAACTGACTGGGCCGAATAAACCGACCCTGGTTGAGGATTATTACTTAACCACACCACATTTACTAATAATGAATAATCTGTATTTAATACTCCGTTAATAGTAATAGATGTTCCCGCAGAAAATGGGAAATCAATATATGATGTGATAGTTCCCGTAGGTACAAGGGTATTCCCATCAACTAAATAAACATAAATTCTTCGGCCAGAAAACGTCCCTTGATTTTCGCTAGAATAACTAGAAGTATCATTGACAATAAAACTAGTTATATCAGATGTTTGCGTTATTGAAAATTGACCAGTAAACATTAGTTTTTATATTTAAATATGAATCCTTTTGTTTGTTTTTGGTCGCCACATAATACCGAATAAATATATCTTTTATCAATACTCATTTCACTAGCCGCTTCATGAACGGAAACATATTCTTTTATTATATTTAAATTCAAATCATACATTGTGACTGGTCTTCTCATTTTATTCCTAGCCTCTCTTCTTGCCATAATTGCTTTTGGGGTAGATTTAATCCCCAATGTATATTTTTTACCAGTATTTGCTTTCTTTATACTTTGAATATGCTCTTCAGATAGCTTTCTCCCCTTTCCTGCATTAGATATTTTAATTCTCGCCTCTGCTGTTATTGTCATCCCCTTACTACCTATCCCCCCATCAGTTAGATTCAGTCCATTCTTTTCTGGCCATTTATTATAATTACACATATTTGTCCTAATCCAAAATATTTCCTTCCCCTCTGCATATAAATGTGTGTCCTCAAATTCCTCAATTACTTCTATTGAATGGTTGTTAAACCCATATGTAACCAAAGAATTATATAGTAATCTCTGCTTCTTTACAGAACTATTTAATGTTTTATATGCTTTAAATCGGCGCTGAAAATAAGCGGTACAACCTACATATACTTGGCCTATGGGATTGGTAATTTTATAGATAGTCCATTCTTTCATTTCAGAAGAAGGCAAACTCATACAAATCAGGTATTTATTTAATAAAAATACATTTATTTTTTAACTTTTACCATCACTTTTGGAGCACTTGATGGGGATGTTTGCCCATAAGCTGGGACAGTATTTATCAATTCAGTAATTCTTGGATTTTTACTAATCACCTCATCACGTAATTGCTTAACAATTTTCCCATAAGCTGGATTTTTCTTTAAATTTAATGGGTTGGCATGGGTAACTGGTATCCCATAATAGCTTTCATTTACATGCGGCCCTGCTGTTTGACGAGGGGTAAGAATCCCAAGACCATTATATGTCTGAATATCATATTCTTCCCCATGAGGAAGAACCCCCTTTTTTCTTAATTCTTGTGCATATGCTAATTTCTCCTTAAGGGCTTTCGCTAAAATGTTAGCATTTTTATCACGCTCTGTGGGCAATCCTTGATCTTCAAATGTCCCCCAAGCTGATCCATAATTAGGGTCTAATTGCCCCATATTAGTCTCTTGTAATGCAATCGCTAAGGCAGTGTGTGGACTTACCCCTTGGGCCTTTGCATGTGCAATGATGGCTTTTGCATCTTCTTCATTTATTTTTATTCCTTTCCCTCCTATATTTTTAAAAGGAGTACCTGTTGCCGGATTAATTTGTCTCTTATCCTCTAATTGGATCAATCGCGTGGCATCTGTCGGCTTATACAAGGTAATAGGATCGTCCGGGCCTGTTTCGGACATAGAATTTAAATTCTGAACTCTTACTTTAGCCATATTAATTATTTTTTACTTTTATGCGTATTGGATAGATAACTCTACCTGTTTTCTCTAATTTAACATTAGGGACATTATATGGAATACCTTGTGGATTAATCGCATTATTAACGCCTGTCCCTATTTTATACCCATTATTGGCAAACCAAGTTCCTTCTTGGACTGGCAGTTGTATTCCCGTATTCGTTTCTCTGGCATAATCTTCTGCATTATCCCCTAAGTATTTTAACTGCCCATTTATTCTAACAATTTCTGGGAAAACATATCCCTTCCCGTCATCCCCCATAAAATGGGTCGATCTTTCTGGTTCCCCTTGAATCTGAATAGAGGGCGCATTTTTTTCATACAGCCTTTGCACCCAATCTAAATGTTTATTTGCATTTAAAACACTATCTACATAAGCTGTTTTGTTGGATAAAAACAAAGGATGCGGCTTAGGTTGTATTTTAACTTTAGCCATATAATTTAATGTTTAGTTGTTTTTGTTTGTTTGCCCAATTTAGTTGTTTTACTGAATTTACCGGTTGCACCTGCCCCTCCTCCACTTCCCCCTGACTTGGGTGTATATGTTTGCGCACCGATCCCCAAGAATGATAAAACTCCAGCAACAGCCGCGCCATCTGCTCCTGAATCTTTTCTGGCATCATTAATATCATTCCACAGCATGGGTACTGTTAATTTCCATGCATCTTTTAATTTAACTTCTTCCCCAACTATATTTTTACCCAAAGTCACATCAACACCAAATCCAACCAATGGTGACAACTTGCTTCGTACTAAATTTGCGCCTACTACTTCTTGATTTTTAGTATCAAGTTTCTGCATTCCTCCATTAGTTTTTCGTGTAGCTGTCAAGATTTGTGCAAATGCCCTGATGTATTGAGCACCACCACCCCAAATATCATATCTGCTGTTTCCTACTTTCAATTTACCAAAATCACTACTTCTTGGGTCGGATTCCACTTCGGCTCCCAGTCTATGCGCCATTGCCAAAAACGCGACTCCAGTAATCGTATATTGAGCCATATTTTTTAAAGCCATTATTCTTGCTGTTTTTGGCAATTTGTAATAGTAGTAAGGATTCAATAAATTAATATTGGATGCTATAAGTCTTGGTGACCAGAAAGGGATGGCTAGTTGCCCGGCAACCGGCTCAAACGCACCTAATCCACCCCTGCCGGTCATGTTATTTACCGCGCTTGCCCATCCTTTATATTCATCTGCTGCATTTTCAAATGTTTTTCCTTGTTTTCTTAAAATATCAACCCCTTCCATAAACCAATCCACCCTAGCCATGTTCGCAGCCGATGTAAATGCCCTTTCACTTGCCTTTGCAACTTGTCCAGCTACTGGTATTTTATGAATCAATTGTGAACGCCATTGTTCTTCTCGCATTGATGCATGAAGTGTATTAGGATCTAACACAGCCAATCCTGAATCCTCAATAAGTTTCCATGCAGGTGAATTATGAAGGTCGTATAACCAACGATCATATCTAGCTTGTGAAAATGCTTGTTTGGCACTTTCCCAGAATAATTTAGCGCCTTTAATCGGATGAGTAACCATGAACTTTATTCCTTGCCTTCCAAAGAATGACATATCAGGATTTGTTTGTAAAGTTCTAACAACATCCAGCGATTCCGATGCTAAATCTTTTGCCTTTTGTAATTTGCTACGATTCTCATATTCTTGTTTAGCCAAACGAGCTTCCCGATCCAATTTTAATTTTATCATTTTATCTTTCAACTCAATAGCTTCCTGATCTAATTTAATTGGTTCTGGTTTTTCATCTGGGCCATAATCTCCTTTTGCTATTTTATTTTCCAGGTCGGCTATTTGAGATTTATAGCGCCCCTTTAATGCTTCTAATCTTTTTTCATCCGAAATCCCCATCTCATCTTCTAATCCCTTTATTTGTTTCTTCAATTCTTCTATCCTTTGATTCCTTGCTCTTACCTTTTTAGGATTAGAAGGAACTTGCCCATTAAGCAATTGATCTAATTCATTCATCAATTTTGCTTCTCTACGCAAATCATATAACTGTTGTGTTATTTGATTTCTGGTTTGTTTTTTATTATATTCTCCAGCTATTATATCATGAACATCGTTCTCTGTTATTTTGGGTATAATATCTTTTACCTGATTATGAACTGCTTTTATTACATCTGGCAATTTAGTAACTCCTTCTTCTACTAAGTTTTTAACCAGTTTCATTACATCAGGAGATATAGCGGCTAATTCTTTTGCATAAGGAAGTATAGATGCTCCTAAGTTCTCCTTAGAAGATTTCTTCCATTTTTCTACAATATTTTTTAATATCTCTTGACGTTCAGATTTATAATCTTTCCCAATTTGTTTCTTGGCTTCTTTTGCTTTTTGTTCTACTATTTTTTGCGCCTTTTCTTGATTACTTTTTTCTTTTTGTTCTGCTAATTTCTTTTCATATGCTTCTTTAGCGGCCTTTATTTCCTCATATTCTTTTTTAGATACCCTTATCTGTTCATCTGTTAATTGGGCCTTATTAGATTCCCTGTCTCTCATTAAAAAGTCTCCCAAAGTTTCCTCAACAGGAACAGAGCCTTTACGAGCTACTAAAGCCTTACCTTGAATCCTACCCGCCACATTAAACAAATCCTTTGTTCTTATTAATTGATCTTGTAATTGTCTGTTATATGGGTCTTTATCTATTTTGGCTAATAAATCACCCATGTATTGTAGCATCATTCTAGTTTCAACATGATCTGGAGTAATTCCATTTCTTAGCTTTGTAAATAATTCATCTAATGCGCCTGGTTTTTGTAATTGTTTTGTCGCCTGTTCATCCCATTCGGCTACTTTCTCAGGAGATTTTTCATAGGTTGGCAATCCAAACTCTTCGGCCATTGCATCCATTTGCCTATGAGTTATCCCTGCCATTGGCGGTTCACCTACTTTTTCTTCACTCGAACCTTGACCCGTTTCTTCTCTCCTTCCGGCTTGTTGCTCAGTTTCTCCGCGCTCGGATGTGTTTGGCGGTACTTGTTGTATGTCATTGCTGCCAGTGTCTTGGCTTCCTCCTCCGATTTCCCCGCCTTTAGGTATGAGTCCCTGATTTCCTCGTACATCTTTGGCATGTGTTAATTCTTTATTGTTTAAAAATATATTTGTTGTTTCATCAGTCCATTTACCATCTGTTTGCTTTAACGCTTCTAATGCTCTCATTACTTTTGAATGGGTAACAACATGGGTATCTTCAGGTAATGATTTTATGTATTCATTAGCTTGTTCCATTCGTTTAGTGAAGTCATTGAAACTTTCACCACCAGGAACTAATTCATTATGCTTTTGCGCCCATTCTGATTCATTAAATGATCCTTCTGGCTTTCCATCAAATTCTCCAATATCCCATGTATTTAATATTGGAGTTGATTCAACTGGTATTTCTTTGCCAGATATACTTTTAGCTTCCACCGCAGCTTCATTAGCAGTTTGTTTCGCTCTCTCTACTTCGCTGGTTACAATTTTATTCTTGTTATTATCGACTATGTATTTCCCTAATTCTTTAGCCTCACGAATACCTTGTTCAGATAATTTTGATGGCTCAATCCCATTTTCTTGCCTAGCAGCTGTTTTTGTATCCTCCCCATGTTCAGATACTACTATATGGCCAATTTGTTCTGATGGCACCTTCCCGGCCCCAGTTTCAGATGACTCAATTTCTTTTGGGTATAATTCTTTAGCTTTATTTACTATTTCTTCTCCAAATGCATCTATAGTTGCCTGAGCGGTAGCTGGATCATGAGCCTGTTCTGCTATGTCTTTCATATGAGTCCCCAACTCTTTTTCTGTTGCATTTTTTAATACATCAACAGCAAATCCTTTTATTCTACCATCTTTTATTTCTTTATCTATTAATTTTTGCAATTCTCCACGATCATTCCCCTTTGAAATATTTACAATTTCTTCATTTAAAATTTTAATACGTTCTTTTAATTCAGGATGAAAGGCCGGATCAACTTTTTCAAGTTGTCCTTCCAATATATCACGCTCTTTTATCTTCGCTTGAATTTTCAATCTTTCTGTTTCAGGAACACTTTCGGGAATTGAAGCATTTATTTCTTTTTGTTGCCTAATAGCATTTTGTGCTGACCGTAATTCTTCAGGCGAAATGACTCCTACATCTTGAAGATGATTAAATTCCTGATTCAATACTTCTTCTGGCATTTTAGATAATCCATGAAGTATTTTATTATAGGTTGATGGCTTCAATAAATTAGCAAACTTACCTACCATCGCGCTTCCAACAGTTAAAATGAATCCCATTTTAGATTGATCCGCAACACCCTCATCTGTAGATACTGATATTCCTTGTTGTTGAGCTAATATATTTTTAATAGCTTGCCCACCTCCTGCGACGCCTCCTATAGCTATTCCTTCTAACCCTTTCTCAACACCAGCTTTGCCTAATTGCTTCAATGCACTAGCTACTGATTTAGTAAGAAGTGTATTAGTTCCGGCAGCAGCACCTGATAAATTTTTTATACCTACAAATCCCATTACTGCTCCAGTAATCGCATCAGTGGCTGCTTGATGTGCCGATAATTCTTTTGCCTTTTTATATGCATCATAATCAGGCATATCTGGATGTTCTTTTTTTATGGATGCATAATTCTGTGGCAACGCTCCGGCATATCCTAATTTATACATTTCGTGGGATGTAATACCTCCCGCGGCAGCTGCTCCTCCTAATGGTGTTGTAAAATAACTTGCAACAGCTCCTCCCACTAAAGGCTTTATTGGCGTTCCTCCTAAAATAGAACCAGCTTCACCTAATGCACCATCAGGCACTTTTGTAGCTTCATCAGGATCATAATCCTTCATTTTGCTATTAAGTTCTTTTATGATAGCTGCTTCATTCTCTGTTTTAGTATAAAATTCATAATCTTTAAAAAGTTGATTCTTCTGTTTGAATCCTGTAGCTAAACTTCCAAAAAATCCTTGTGGCTGTGTAAGGACACCTCTTTTTATATCATAATCAAAATCACCACTTTTAAGTTTAGCTACATTCTTTAAAACTTTATCTTCTTTATCAGATCGTTCTTGTGCATCTAATCTATATATATCTGCCTTAATTTGACTAGCTCTTGCTGGATCTGTATTTAATAAATCTTTTACTTTTTGTTGTAATGCTTCCCGGGCCATTGCCGGATTCGTAGCCATTTCATTTTTGTAACGCTCTATTTCATGTGGTTGCACATCTATAGGCTTCTCAAATTGCTTGTCTAATTGTTGAGCTTGAAAATTTACCGGCCCTTCTTCTTTAGGATTAAATCCCAATTGCACATTTTTAATTTTCCCCTCCATATCCTTTTTACGATCATAGATAAGATTGCCTATATGTGGGTCTATATCTCCTAATTCATTTGATACTCGTGTAGCAGCTTGTCCAATACTTTTAGTGCGCTCGTCTATAGGAATAGCATTAGCTTCAACCATTGGCTGATATCCTTCTTTTGGAATATCTAACCAATTGGTCATCGGCTTAAATTCTGGGGCCGACTGTTGTGGCTGTGATTGCTTCTGAATGGGTTGATAATTTATCCTCTCTTTATACTCTGGATATTTTTGAACCATTCTATCAACCAATTCGCTATCATTAACATCCTTATATTGAGGATATTTCTGCTTTATTCTTTGCGCAAATTGCTCTATGGATAATTTATCTACTGGCATTTAAAATAATCCTAATGGGTCTTGATGATTAGTTGATTCTTTTTTAGGGCGGCCTCCTGACATTGTTTTGCCTAATTCTTTTTTCGTTTGCCCTTTATACCCCAATGCTAATTTAGTTTGTTCTAGTGTCATTGGTTGGCTATAATCTTCATCAACTATGGGGTGTCCATTTTCATTTTTTAAAACTACCGAAGTACCTTTTATTGGATTTTTATCCTTATCCTTTTCTGGGCCATATTTATAAAAAATAGGCCATATCCTACCCTCTTTTGTTACAAATATTTTATCAGGTTCACTTTTACCTCTGGTCAGAGCCTTACTTAATACAACATCTCCTTTAAGCTCATGAGCTAACGTTGTCGTATGTGGAGTATATATCTTCATTAAATTCCTGTCATCAGATTGAGCTTCTTGAACAGATTTTTCTAAATAATTGTCAATCCATGTATTGTTTAATTGGGTATCATTTGGATCAATTCTTTTTCTATAATCTATAAGTTCTTTTGCATTTTTTTGCCTCATTCCCATTAATGCTAACTCTCTGCCATATGTATCTTGCCCTTCCTTATATTCCGTAGCCTTCATATTGTTATCTATGATAGATTTAACCGCCCACGCATCCCGTTCATTATCTATCGGCTTACCTAATATTTGTTGAGAAACTGCATCGTATTTTTTATGCATTAAAGGATCATTCATTACTTCAGAGAATGTTTTTACTGCTTCGCCTCTCCATCTCCTATCTGTATCATATGCATTAAATGCATGTTGAGCTATTACTTTTTGATTCTCTGGACTATATTGTTGATATATTGGTGTTCTTGTTTTATATCCAGGCAAATTCTCTACTTGGCCTGGAACTTTATCGAATGGTACACCACCTGTTAAATACTTCTGAAGACCTTCTAAGTCTTTAGTTGTTATGGGTTGTGGTGGCATAGATAGCGTAGCTAAATTTATTCCTACTCTATTAGGATTACCAATTGGTAAATCGTGTTTTTTAATTTGATCCATAAACGTCGGATCTTCAAAAACATATGACATTTGTGGATTTAATTTCATTTTACCTATTTCATCCATCGATTTATGAGCATCTTTGCTTTCATTGATTAATGCTCGTTGTTCATTAAGAAGGCGCATGTAATCGGTATATGATTTACCGTTATCCAACTTAGGATTTAAAATAGCAGCCTTATTTTGAGCATATGCATTACGCCATTCTTGTTGCTTTTGTAATAGCTGAGGTACATCTTGTGAACGCATTCCGGCAGATGTAATATCATTACCTAAATTCCTGAAATAATTATCTAAAGCATCTTCCTTGGCCTGCTTTTTTGCTGCTTGTCGTTCATAAAATGCTTCCCACGGTTGTTGGTTGAAAACAACTGCTCCAGCACTATAAGGGTTTGGTGAATATACAGCCATTATGAATATGGTAAAGTTTTAGTAGTAAATGGTTTTAATTCCTCCCCTTTCGTCAGTTCATATTGTGAATAATCAGGAGTTTTATTGCCAAATAGTTTACTTCCATAAGTCGCTCCCATTGTAGCTCCTGTCAATCCTCCATACACATTCTGTAATCCTGCATTCATTAGTTGAGTATATCCGGCTGCTTTTTGGCCTAATAAATCTGCCTTCCGTTGATACGGGAGCATTTTATTTATATTGAATGCCTGCCTTTCCTCTCCCGCCATTGCCTGGGAAGCTGATCCCAATTGAGCAAAGTTTTGAGATTGCTGTTGTTCAGCCGCCGCCGCCGCCTTTAAATAAGCGTCATTTTGTCCCTGTACTAATGCGGGAATACCAGCTAATGCACTTCTTCGATCTTGCAGCCCAGCTATTCCCTGCGCAGTCCCCCTTGCTATATTTTGCGCCTGCATTTTATACAAGTTACTTTGATATGGAGACTGCTGGTATCTACCCAACGCCTGATTATAATAATCAGTAATTGATCTTGACTTTTCATATTGCGGAGTCTGCAAGCCTTCTAATTCCCTTCTCGCTTTCCTTGCTTTGCTGCCGCCAATAATTGACTGTATCCCTCCTATTGCTGCGGTTGCGCCGCCAATGATTACAGGCATGACTAAAATATTAAATGAGTTATTAAATGATCCTGTGCTATAATCTTCATTCCATTCTTAACTAACCAGCTTATGCCTCTGCCATTTGCGCTCCATAGAAAAGCTTGGAAGCCACCTTTTAAATCCATTCTTATTTTGCTCCAAAATTCCTTTAAATATTTTCTAGTTCTGTACTTAACATTCAACGCGAAACTGATAAGAGTTTTACCTTCATATACATAGTACCCGATCAATTCTCCTTTTTCATACAACCCCTTCAATGTTGCATCCCCTTTACCTCTTTCGATTCTTAAAGATATATCATTTACAATATCATCCACCGTTTCTACTTTTACGTGAGGACAATACATGGGATATATCTTAGCGTCAGAATCGAATCCGACCCTTATTGCCTCTTTAAATTGTTCTCTATTTATAGGTTTTACTATCATATTATCTATTTGTAAAGGGTGAATCCACAAAGTAAAGATTTATCGCGGAAAGCGTAGCCAAGTCATTAGGGCTTGAAGCTAAAAATTTAATCCCTATTAAATTCCCTTTTAAAACATCGCCATTCCCTATGCCGCCTATTGAATTAATATCATTTAAAAAACTGGCCGAAAATGTTGATTCAATATCTGCAAAATCACTTAAAATTAAATTGCTTTCTTGTGGAGTATTCCCATAAGACATATAGTTGGTGTATATGTAGGGGCAAATCCAAATTTGGTTGGCTATCTCTGTCAGACTCAGCCAGCTCTTTTTTTCAATAAGCCCCGCATTAAACACTCTGGTTATAGTAGAATCATATGATACTCCATAGAATTTATTTCTTCCACCAGTACCAGTCTGATCGTGAATATACATACGCCCACCTACAAAACTATATAAAGTATTTTCCGCACAAACTATACAATCAGGAGCAAAGGAATATAAACTTGTGAAGTAATTCCTAGTTTCATCAAAAGCCATCGTCTGCCCATTTTCTACCAAATCTCCTAATGTCCCAGGCTGCAACACGCATAAATACTCTCCTACATTATCCTTTCTTATGTTAAAAGTACCGGTAATCCTTGTTCTGCCACCATATATATAATTATAATCAGTAAGGTATTTTGATATATTGGCCGAGCTCCATGTTTGTGTTTTATAGGTTTCAGATAAATCAGTAATTCCGTCACGGCTTAACCTTAGTTGCTTTCCTTTTATTGGATCAACGAAATAGTATACAAATCCACTTTGAACTACTGAATCTGGCTGATTGCTTACCCCAAAATCACCTGCATAATATTGCACATTATTAGCAGTGATTATATCGGTTGTGGTAATCAATTGCTGATTCCCAGCAGTATCAGTAATGAATTTCTTATATACACCGGTTTGGCCACATTTCCTTTCTTGAAAAAATGTAAGTACTTTATCCCAGAACATCATCCTTTTTATTGCTCCATATTCTCTAACTAATTCATCGAAGTTCTGCGAATAGAATCTATTAGTTTGGTTTATATTAGTATTTCTCTGATATGCCAAGCTCCATCTATGCATTACGGGGTATGTAACTCTATTAGCGTTTTCATCGTACACAAATGCCCTTCCGTTTGAGTTAACTGAACTTGCATAGAAATCTGAGAAGTTTGGATCAATACAATATTGATTTATTACCTTATCTGTTGTCAGAGTTATGCTACCAGCAAGGAATGTGCATTGCCTATCGCTATTATTGTTAACGCATTCAAAAAGCAAAAATATATGGTCATTAGCCAAATTAACTGTTCTAGTTATACTACCGTCAGAGTTATAAAATAACGTTAGCGGGAATGTATATGTCCCAGCATTACTAGCATCAAATGCAGGCACAATCATAGATGAGTCACCGAATCTATTTTGAACCCTTAATCTCCATGAATCTCCACTTCTTGCGGTTGGGAATGTCACAGAAAATGAACCTCCTAATGTAAATGTTGTTAATAGGTTTGCTGATTGAAACCATCTAGTATCTGTATGTGGATCAAAGGAATTACCAACTCCAACATACGGGACGCTATGGGGTATTATATTAGGATCATTATATGTAGACCCTTGAAAGTTTAATGGGACTAAAAACCTAAATCCATTAGCCACGGTGTCTGGTATATTCCACGTATAGATATTACCGGTTTGTATAGCCCTTAATTTTATATAGTCATCCCCTTTAAAGAAATTAAATGTTGCTGGCTGTACTAAATATTCCTGGTTTTGTGTTTTACCTTGATGGAATCTATTTGAAAGAGTTGGGTTGCCTATTAAATATCGTTCCCCAAATTCATAATAAAGATTTAGATTATTGGCAACTGGTTGTGCTGGCGTATATATTTCAATAAAATAATTATTAAACCCAGCACCAAAATCAAATGTTCCATCGGTAGATGGCAATATTATTTTTATAAATTGCCCGTCTTTTGTTTCTCCGTTTACAACCGGCCCTATTATGGATGCTATTATTTCAAAGTCTTTTGTATTGCCGTATAAATTAGCTGTAGTCCCATCATCATTATATCTTTTAAAGAATCGTATACGATCCCCTGGAGTAAAGCTATAACCCAATGGGCTGCCCGGATTATTTGTAACAAATGCCCTTAATGATTCTATACTCAGGTAAGCATACTTAGTAACTCCTGAAACCGCTACCAAATCTTTATATGTTCTATCGGATACCCATTGAATAAAATTAGACTTACTTAAGTTTTTAGTTCTTACCCATTGATAATAATATGCCCAATCTGGTGGTAAATTATAAATAGAGGCATTGAATACAGTAGTGTCAGCAGATGCCAAACTCTCTGCGTAAGGTTCAGATTGAACTGAAAAACCATTCGTATAAACGGCACCATTTGTTCTTCCCTTCTGGTCAAAATATACTAACCCAAAACCATAATTACTCAACCAGTCATATGCATTAAATGATTGAAGTGCCAATGCATTATAACTAAAATTACCTGATGATGAAATATAGCTATTGGCTAATCCAGTTCCTAATTTAAAAATATACAAATCATTTGACCCAGATGAAATTATTGTAAACCCAGCAGCCAATGCAGCCACCCTAAGCCCCTCCATAATTGCAGCAGAATCATCTCCTACCTGTACTGCGTAATTAATATTACTTCCATCTACAAAATTCACATAATAAGTATCCATTGCAACAGTAGACACAATAATACCTCTTACTACAATATGGATATTACCTGTACTTAACCCGCTATCTCCAGCCTGATTAGTTACAAATGAGGCGGCATAATTACCATAATAATATGGAACGTATCCTACAGATATATTGCTTGTATTCGTACCATCGCTAAAATCAGTCAAATTAGCATACCCTTCGGTAATATTCCCATAATCCAATACATTCCCATTTGGCAATACTTGGGCACCGGCAACTTGTGGGACATAATCAAATATCTGCGTGCTTTCTTCTACATCAATGTATGTATATGCTTTATCGTTATAAAATAAAAATGTGGCTACATCATTGTCAGGGATGCCAACAACTGATTTGTCTAACGATGCTACCAAATAGAAATCACTCATGGTTACACCTAATGAGTTAGCAGCTAATATCTCAATTTTTTTAACGTTTGACGGCCCAGTTTGATACGTAATAGCTATCCTGCAATTTTTAGTTGGGTCTGAATCAATAGCCTGATTAAATGCGCTATAAGGCAGAGGCATTTCACTTTGGCTACTAGTTACTGATTTATCTTTGTCATCAAATACCCAACGTATTTTAAATCTAAAAAGTTTCTTTCTACAGTTATTCACCGTATTTGAAGGATCATTTTCATAGGCAACAGCTGGAGGTATATCTGCTGGTTGTTTTGCAACATCTAAATATTGTGGCTGAATAGTTCCATACCCACCAGCCAATGCTCTTTGTACATTTACTTTTTTAGGAACTCCATAGCTATCTAAGTAGCAAAGTAAGTCCCCTTGTTCAGCATCTCCATAAATCATGTTTACATGAATGATTGGAGAATTATCAAGAAATCCTAGAGTTCCGCTAACTGCATTAAAATTTTCATCAACTATTCTATAAAATTGCGCACCAAGCGTATCATACATATAGATAGCTTTCTTCGCGTCTCCACGATAATTGAAAAAGAATATTCTTTTATTTACAGAATCATAGAATCTTCCTATTGTTAAATTATTCCCTCCTGGAAGATATGGGTTTGTTTTTTCTCTTGTTCCAGGGACATTCTCAATACGCATATTGGGTGCAGTCCCTCTTGGGATGCAATTTAACGCGTCCCTATGATGCGAAGGATTGATAACCTCATCTGGGTCATCATAATTTAAAAATCCACTAAAAGGGAATGCCTGAACCATATTATGATTTCACAGTTAGGCGCATTGAGTTGAGCCACCATTGATATGCCTCTTCCAAGTGAAGTGGCCTATATCTTGCCCAGCCAAGTCTGCGCTGATTATAAAATTCGTGCCTTCTATCTCTTTTATCTCCTAAATTACCGCGTCTTGAAGATGGTATTGATCGAATATCCAACCATGCCAATCCCGCAATCATTGCCTCTTTAAACTGAACTGGGATATAGTATTGTTGCCCTTGTTCTGGTTGAGACAAATACTCTAACATTATATAGTCATAAGTAAATGTCTCATTCAGCAATATGATACCGGCTGCATTGTCTATCTTGAAACTACCAACGAATGGCGCACCACTTGGGAATCCATATAGAGTTGAAAAACTATTCCCCGTCCAGAAGTTATACCAGATAGGAGTATTGAATAAAAAGAAATTAAACAGAGTGTTATCCTGCGTTTTCTGTAACCTATCAGCCGACAAATCTGCGTAGGTAGTAAGCTTATCATTATACCTTAAGGTTATAATTTCTCCAATATCATTTAATACACCTACTTTGGAGTAGTTGAGATAATCAGATGGTAAGTCAACCGTGAAGTTTGGATTAACCGGCAGCTTTACAGACTTAATTTGATAGAAAAAATCCAAACCAAGCTCGGTCATCACTCTAAAAGATAATTGCCATATCTTAAAGAATTTATGAATTGACTGCTCAGACTCATCCAAGTAGGCATTTATGCAATCATCCACGGGGATCCAGGCTTGATGTTGACTCATGTTAATTTAATTTGGCTATTAACCAAGATTGTTCAATCAAAAAATGCAACTCCCCATTAAATTCAATTGGATCACCTAAATCCTTTACCCTAAAAACAGTATCCCCTTTCTTGAATTGCATTGGCGTCTGCTTTGTGCCGTTACCAACCTCAATCACTTCCAATTTATTACTTATTGCTCTATGTGCTTCAGAAACAATGATGCCGCCTGCACTCCTCTCATCGGGAGGGAATGGCTTAACGAGTACTTTATTTTTTATTGGTCTTATCATAATTGTTTTAAGTTATTATCTGTACCATCCGAAACCGTGTCCTGTGGAATTGATCTTTCTTTTAATAATTGATTATTAACATGCTCACGAATAACAGGAAGATAGTCCGGTGGCACATTTAATTCTGAATTAAGATTGCTCACATCTCCACCGCTAATCATTTTCACCGTAGCGGTATAGTTGCTTAATATTATGGTTGATTTAGTTCTTACTACCTTCCCTTCTGGCAAAAACAGTAGCTTATTTGAAATAACAGGCATACTGTCAAAATAACCCCATTGATTCATGGATAAAGGAATCCCTGGTAGTGATGTTTGGTTATTCGCCTTAAACCTAACTTCTGCCACCCCCATATTAGCACTAATACCAACCGGTATTTCTGGGAGTGTAAATACCCAACACAAATTATCTGTTGAATCTTGCGTTATTGTTAACCCTGAAAATGTTGTATAAAATCCATTATTCACATACCCCACTCCATCCATCTGAATAGCTCCTTTGTAAGCCGCTTGTGCTGCTAGGCCGATACCTTCTGCTATGTATAGGTTAACAAGATTATATGTTATTTCAGCATCATCTGATGGTTTGCCGCCATATATCTGCATTAATATCGACTCTGCAAATGCTCCTCTTGTCATGTTATTGTCCTTGTGTTTTTATGACCTGAGAATATTGTTCCACTACATTGAGTTGCAAATTAACGCCAACTATCGCCAATGCACGCACGATAATTTCTAACATGTCCAAGTCCAGCCATTGGGGCTGTACGCTTGCCCCTGGATTGTAAACAGGCCTTCCTTGTGGGTCTAATGTAAACGCCCACACCAATTCATCTGGCTGTTTTATATATGATAAGTAAGCAGTCCCTAGATTAATTGGATAGAATTGAAACCCGTCTTTATAAATTAGATAAAATGGATTTGTTGCAACTGGATCAATGTAACTATTCAAATGGCTGAACAACCTATCCTGCTGAATAAACTTAACTCGCTGCTTGTATATTCCATAGGTCATTGCATCTGAATTAAGATACCCAGTAGGATATGGCGCAATCCCGCTACCATTAATAGTCAACGTTACTGGCGCAGGTATAAAAGGACTAAGCCGCTGACGAATGTCTTCATTTTGACTAAATTCGACAGCGGCAAATGGTCTTCCAGGTGTGTATTTTTGGAATTCCCCCAATAGATAACCCGTATAACTCCATTGGGCCTGATTTATCACTAAGTTAAAGGAGGCAGGATTGAGATTACCATTCTGGTTTTTCCGAATGGCATACAACATGATATTATAAACGTCATTTATATCCACCTAAATCCTCCTTTTAAATAATTTATGTTACTATTCTTTCAAGTTCTTGTTTAAATTCTTTTCCTTCTTTTGAATTAGTTAAAGCTAGTTGAGTTAAGTACTGAATGGCGTTTTCATTCTTTGGCATGTTACAAACTACACCACCATTTTTACCATAGTAGATTCTTCCATCTCCTCTTGAAATATCCAGCTTCCCATCAATAATAGCTTGTCTAATCTTATAATGTATATCTACTTCTTTTGCATCGAAGCTCTTTTCAAATTCATCTGGGTTTCGTTTTGCATAAAGCAAGTATTCTCCCCGTAATGCTTCTTCTGATTTAGGCGCACCTGTTATGTCATGCGTTAATTTAATCCCTAAATAGAAGGCATGTTTCTTCATCTTATCTTCTGGCTGTTTCTGTGCTTTCATCAACATTTCAATCTCCTTCATCTCAATTGCCAGTTTTTCTTTTGCTACTGCTTCTGGATCGTATTTAAAAAACTCGGTTTTGCTTATTTTAGTTCTGTTTGGGTTAAGCCGATTATGACAGCATAATTCCATGAACTCTAATTTAGCTTTATCCCATGCTGGCACGTACATAAATCTTGAACCTTTAGGCCATTCTAAGAATCTAATTTTACGAGATGCCTGACTATCTGGGATATCCTTCTGATCTTTTACCCAAATGGATGGAACTCCTTCCAGCAATCTCATCATTTGTGGCCCCTTTTCTGGTTCTTCTGGATTAATCGCAAAATCAATTGGCTGAATATAAACACCGCTTGTGTTTTTCTTTACCAATTTAAATACTACCATCCCCTGCAAATCTTTATTAGCTTCATTTGTAGTAGAAACCCCTTTTGCGCTTGGAATATAATCTGTATCTGCTACTTTAATTACTTCATCTTGTTCACCTCTCATGGCGAACTCAATATCTTTAATACTTGACATTTTTTATTATTTTGATGTGACGCATAATTTAAGGGAGAACACCCACGTACACATTGATTATTAAATAGAGCCTCCAATTAAGGAGGCTCTTTATTACATATTAGGCACTTACTATATTAATGAACTGATTGGCTGCCACTACTCTCGTCCCACGGTATGTTGCCATTTCAATATTATCCCGCAGTGTACCATCTGTAGGATTGGTAGAACCACCACCCCAGTTCCATACACGAATACCATTACCTATTGAACCACCTTTAGGGGGCTGTTGGCTCATTACGGTAATGTTTTTGTAAACGCGTGAAGGAGTTTTAGCGTCTGGTGTTTCGCCCATCGGACACAAGAAGCCATAGTTGCGGTAGTAATCCGTTGCGGGAGTTACACCAGTATATGCTTCTGTGTTGAAGTTGCGATATTTACCGATTTGGAAACGGTAGCCGTCAATATCAATTACCTTGAAACCATACGCTACGCTGGCTTCTTCTGACTTTTCACCATATCCCCAAACGAATGCACCGGCAGGGAACTGAGCGAAAATACCATCCGAGAAGTCTTGGCGTTGGAAGATATCACTCATCCACATGTTCTGTTTAACACATCCGTTTACATCCATTACACGGGTAAGGGTATGCAGGAACGCGATATCCAAGTTACCTGGTGTATAGGTTACAGTTTCACCATCTGCTGCAATCTTAGGCAGTAAGCCTTGAGAACCCACAGATGTATCTGTTGTCAGGCCGGTGTTATTTACTGAATCACCAAACATCAACTTACGCTCTACGTTATTCACGAAACGTTGAGATGCTTTTGTAAGACCCAGATAAGTGAAATAAGAAACCCCAGCTTGTGCTGCGCCACCAATTGGAGAACCAGAAACACCAGTATCAATATACACATCGGTCATTTCTCCTAAGTCGGTAGCTGACCAAGTATCGTGAATTTCAGTGATATTGTTATTGTACTGTTGAGTCAAGTACACTTGCGGAATGCTTGTTCCAGATGCCTCACCAACGTCAACACGGCCACCAAAGATCAATACGTCTGTAGCCAGCAAAGTTGATGCTTGCCCAGCAGAAGCTAGAGATTGAGTGCTTTGTTTTGGTCTGATTGTAAATTGGAATGCGCTAGGAGTAGTATCCGTAATTGCAAGAATTTCACCGCCTACGCCAGTTGATGCGATATAAATAGTTTCACCGGGTCGTAATGGGGTTTGTGTTCCTGAATTGTAATGATAACCGGCAGCTAAGGTTGCTGTAACTGTAGCGCCAGCAGTAGCACCTGTTGCATTAGACGCTAACTGGATACCTATTTGCAATTTCCCACGGCTTTCAAACCAGAAGTAGTTACGGTTCAAAACTTGCTCCATGCCACCATAGGTAGCTAACCACCATGTCCAGTTTTCAGGGCCATATTTTTCAACGAATGTTTTATAATACTGAGGCGTTAATAATTGAAGTTGTGATACTAACGCCCGATTGGCACCACCGGAAACTGATATGTTGCCGGGCTGCAATATATTACTGGTAGGAATTCCTGCCATTGTTTTAAAATTTAATTAGTGAAAGAATTACATTGACCAAATACGATCTGCCACTAATTGAGAGTCATTTTTAGGAGCTTCCTGGCTTGTTGGAATTGGCCCAAGTTCTGGATTAACTCCCTTCAAGTTAATATTGTTTCTTACTTTTGTATCGTGCAACATTCTTTTACTCCCAGCATCATTGATTAGATTCTGAGTAATGTTATTTTTATATTCCAGCCAATAGACATCTTCGGCCATTTGTCTAGTATTAAATGATCCATCCTTATTAACCCATCGGCCCGTCAAATAATCCCATTTAGAGTAAAGACTTTCCACGATATTTTTAACATTTACCTTTTCTTCGCTTGTAACATCAAAAGATAGTGGCAACTCGACTTCCTTGTCTTTGTAGCTCATCTTAATGTCGTTAAAAGTTTTAAGGCTGTTTTCTAATGACTCATAATAAGCCTGTTGCTTTTTTTCAGCCGCCGCCAATTCCTCTGGGGTAGGCTCATTAAATTGCTGAGGCTTTTGTATATCTGGGAGAACGATTTGACTTCTTAATTTGGAGAGTTCAGGTTTAGTCATCTTGGCCTCAATAATCATATCCATCTGCCTTTCCCTTACCTGATCTTCCCATGCTTTTACTTCAGCGGCATAATCATCTGCATCTTGATCCAGCGTTTGTGCTGGGTTAGATGGCAATGAATATTGCTTATTGTATAAGCGGTCTATCTCTTGTGTAGTAAGAGTATCTTTATATTTGAATTGAAGATTAGCCCGAAGAATTTCACCGGCCTGTGTGGCATCGGCTACATCATACTTCTCTAATTTTTCAAGTTGTTTCTTTTGATTTAGAAAATTGTAAACATCATCCTCTTTACCTTCTTTCAAATAATCGAAGAAACGTTTACTATCTTCATTAGCCCATTGAATTTCTTGTGGGGTTGGGGCTTCTTGCGGCTTATTGAATTGCTCCCATTTGGTTTTAAATTCATCCATGCCTAAGCCGCCTGTTACACGCCGAATAAAATCATCTTCATCTAGGATTTCATCTGCATTTGCCGCTGGGACTTGCGCCGCTGGTTGCTGTTCTGTACTAGCTACGGGAGTTTCGTTTACAGCAGGAGTAACTTCTACATTTTGATATGGAGTGGTTTGCGCCCCCCATAAAGTATCGGCCACGACTTGGCTTACTTCAGGAGTTGCTTGTACAGCCTGATCTTGGCCTTGTGTCTCTGTTTGTGCTGTTGTGGGTGGTTCTAAAGTCGCTACATTATCAGACATAAATCTATGGGTTTTAATTGCTACAACGTTAAAGCAAATCTATAAAAAAATATCAATATGGTTTAGTACAATGAATCAAAACTTTTGTGGCCCCAAATGTGGAACCATCCCCCAATCGTAAATATTTGAACCCAATAGGAGATATTCGGAACAAAGTAGTCCCGGTAACTGCTGTTGCTGCCGCTCCAGTTGTTAAATTAGTAGCCTGTACAGCATTATAGTTGGTTGAATCTTTTGCCGTCCCATCAATTACTCCAGTAACTTCACCGCCATCATTTGTTGCTGCAATTGTACAAGTACCGGCTAATCCAACTACTTGAATTGTAATAGTTTCCCATTCAGAAATATCGGCTATAGCATAAAAATTAGTAGCGCTAAGTTGTGGAGCTAAGTCCATCAAACGAGAAATCATATTATAATAATTTATGTAGTTACGGTAATTGAATCATTCACATCAAATGTGTTTTTGGTCGTATCTGGATGCGCTCCTGTTCCCAATGATAACTCTGGTTTATTTGGAATGGCTTTAAAGCTATGGCCATAATAATCCACCGAATAAATAGTGCATGTATTAGTTGAGCTATCTAGGTTCCCTTGTTGACCTGGCACTAATTGCGGCAATATGGTTAATGCATCTGCCGCCGAAAGAGTACATGTTATTGCCGTCCCTTTAGCTGCCGGAGATACTTTTGTATTAGTACATGTTAATTCTGCCATAATAAGTTAATTTATATATCCAAATGAATATTTTATATCGACACCTCTGGTATATCTTCTCTCTTTTATGCTTCCTCCTTTCGATCCCACTGGATAAGTTAAAGCATCTTTCAAATTCCATCCGTTTAATATTCTTTTTCTTAATGTAGGGGCTGGTAGATTGTATTGATACGCCCATTCTCCATATGTTTTGCTTTCTCCATTATATGTAACGTATGTATTATTTATTTTTGAATTACAATTGCTTCTTGATGATACTAACGAACATCTTTGGGGAGAATATAAATCAGGCTTTACCCCTAGTCTTTTAGCTATTATATCTTTGTCAACCTGTAACCCTTTTTGCCATCCGGTTGCTATACACCAATTATAAAATGAGAGAAAATCATTCAGCCATTCGTCACATACTTTTACGCCTTTTGCTCCATAATTTTTATATTGTTTATTATATGGTTTATAGCATCTTTCTATCATACTATTCCATACTCTAAATAAAGGATGATTAGATAATCCATGTGTCAATGTTGGTCTTAATGATTTATGATAACATCCGCAACTCTTTGTTTTACCAGAATTAACATTAGAATTCAATATTTCTTTTTCAACACCACACTTACAGATATATAACCCAATAGTTTTACCACTTTTATCTTTGCCAACATTTTTTATGAAAGTCAAATAATTTTCCATTCTATTTTTTATTGCTGTTGAACTAATCCTTCTTGCTGCTCGTATTCTGGATTTTCTTGTTCTTGGCCCTCTTTCGGCTGTTGTTGTTGTGCCTGAGCCATTATATTCTGTGTTAGGATTTGGTTTTCTTGCGAAATCGGGATTGCCATGTTGGGCACCAACTGATTAATAATCGGAGCAAGCCATTCAGGCATTTGCGGATTTTCGCTTTTAGCGGCAATTGCAAACGATCCAATAACAATTTGCTTTTTAATTTCTTGTAAAGCAGTATACTCTGCCAACTGCTTATCCGTTTCTAATTTCTGCATCAAAAGCTGCATATCGCCCTGAGCCTTTTGTTGCGCTGCTTGTGCTTGAATTTGCGCGTTCTGTTCGCTCTGTTGCTGTGCTTTTTCGGATTCAGAACGAATCATTTTCTTCATACTGTTACGCAGGTATAGCTCACTCAATTTCACATTCTCTTTTGCTATTCTACGTAATTTAGCCGGGTCTAAATATTGGATTAAAGCAGGATTACTAGCCAATGCATTTTGCATATCGGCTTCCATCCTTTGTATCTCAAATTGATCTGGCAACAATTGAAACTTGGTGCTAAACTGCCTATCCTTCACATCTTCCTCCTGCATAATATGCCTATAAGTATTGCTACCAAATCGAACAGAATTATTTAAGAGACAAGCAATTTTCTTAGCGGTCTGCTCCAACACGTTGGCCACGGCATCATACATATAGTCCGTAGCAAAGGCAGCGGCTTGTTGTGAGGCTTGTACATTCTCTGAGGTTACCCTTGGCTGAACTGCTTGGGTAATAAGGTTAGGATCTTCACCTAATTGATCTTTAAGTACGCGATATTGGAAATCATATTGCTGAATTAATCCCTGCATTGCCCCAATGAACCCGGCATTCTGTAATTCTTGAATAGGCAATGGTATTGGATTACCTTCTGCATCCCGCCCACGGTAATACAAGCGGCCAGTTTGCTCATATAGCTTTTGTACGTTAATGGAGCTTTCCCCGTCTGCCGCCAGCCCCAGATCCACTTCCTGCATGGCATCTACATTTATCGCGGCCCCTGGTGGAATCATGGTAGCGATTATCTGCTGCATCTTCATGTAGATAACCATCATCTGCTTCACGGGCGCTTCTATCTTTTCAGGTAATGCGATATTTCGCATATCCTGATTTTGATACATGTAAAAGCTGATTGGGAATTCTACATCCCCGCTTTCTTTAGGGTCTTGTGGCCGGATCATATTATTGTCCAATCCCCATTCCAGCATCTTTTGAGCGTACCGGACGTACACCCCCTTATATAAGTTCCACTTATCTTTCTTTACGTATTCCTGATTATCTCCTAAGCTATTTGGGGATTGCTGCCTACGTTCTATGATAGTCCTTTGATTCTGCTTAGTTACTGTCATTAAATAACCATCTTCATCAACTGATTTTATCCAGAAGTAAATACATTCAACATTCCATTCATCGTATGGCCGGATATACGCTAACAACCAATCATAATTCCATGTAAGCTTATCGAATCGTTGATACTCGAATGAGGTTTGAGCTATTTTGAATATTTCTTCTTCTGATAATGTGCCGCCAAATTCTTTACCGTACTTACGTCTGACTTCTGAAATCTTTAACGACTTTACAAACCCACGCATAGCCGTATCCCGTAAGTCATCAAATTCAGAATAGGAATACAAACTATTTAATGGTTTAACCCATTCTACATGAATTACTCCATATTCATCCATCCAAACATAAGTACATACTAAACCACATTCAGCCGAATCATGCAGCAGCTTTTTCTTCATTTCACTGAAGAACCCTTCACTACTTAAGATGTCATTAGTCCCTACCTCATATTTTATTTCTTCTGGGAGTAGGTTACCTATCAAATTCCATTCTTCTAAATCATCTTTATCTTCTGCTACAAATTGGTCAGGGGAAACCATTGGGACTCCCGATTGCTGTTGGAGTTGTTCTAGCTGCTTTTTATTGTAAAGGACAAATTCAGCCTGTTCGTACTGTTCTTTCTTTTGTTGAACCGACAATGGATCGGTAGCTGTCACCTGGATTTTCTCTATGCGCTGCATCCACCGGCCCACCAACCCGGTTATAATCCTATTTGTAATGAGCAACGGGCTCCAAATAAGATTCGCATAGTTAATCTTTCCATTAAAGTTCAATAAATCGGCAAACATTGCATAAACATTCGTCTTACCGGCTGACCATAAGATGTTGGTTTTGAACCTGTCGTTACGAAGAAATGAGTAGCCATTTACGACCCCGGCCGAATATTTCTGCTCTATATCGAGAGCTAATTGGAGGCCATATTTAGGGCCAAGTTTATCTTGGATATTCTTTGTGAGTAAGAAATCCTTATACGATTGACCAGATACCCCTATACTATTTGACTGATTTTCAGACATTATGAGAGAAAGTTATCCAAATGTAAGTTTTTTTTAAACACGCTACAACGTTTGAGCTAATTGGCATTAAAATTTTGCTGCCCATGGTTGTTAATATAGCTTTTTACTAATGGCTCTGTCGGCTTTTTAGGCTGTCTTATTGGCTCCATTAAGCACACCAAAAGAATAAGAAATGACACAACAGTATCATAAGCTGTGCGGTCGTACGGGTCGAATACTTTAGCATTTTCTAGCAATTCTTCAAAATCTATTAATTCACAATAGTTCTCAAAGTATGCAATCCCCGTATCCAGTTGCTTGGTTAGGCTGAATGGTGTTGTAGGGAACCCTTTGAATCTATCCGCATCGCTTCTTTTAGTTGGGTCTATGGTGCTTAGTGGATAGGTTCCTAAATAGCCTACCTTACCTCTATCCCTAAAATATGATAGGTAGTCATCAGCATTATGCTCATACCATATTTTAAAACCAAAATATTCTCCGGCCAGCATCACTTGATCGTGTAGCGTTTCTTTTACCGCAGGCCGACCATACAAATGGCCTATCGCCTTCCCTGTATTATGAGGATTCATTATATCAGGTCTTAGCCCAATCCATGCAGACGCCTTTGATCCGTATTTTCGCCCACCCTGGCTATTGCTATAGCCATCTACCGCTATAGCTCCTATTGAAATTCGATCCGGGTATCTTAGTTTGTTTTCGTACTTAAATTTATTTTCTTGTCCCTTTTCCGGGAAAGCTGTAATGGTCCAATGGAAGTTCTTTTCATTTTCTTGAATATCTCTCCATCTTACAACTTGATCTAAATCTCTGTAGAAAATGATCTTTCTTTTGTAGATGGGATTTTCTTCTAAATGCTTTAGCCGCTTGTTTATATTGAAAGAATTAAAGGCGCAATTTGTATTGGCCGCCTCAAACATTTCATCTACCGTACAAGGATTCATACGAATCTCTTCTTCCAATAAATCACCAGTAAGCCCTTCTCTTCTTTTAACCATCACATACTTTCTGGCCCCCATTTTAATATCATCCTCTGTTAATTCAGAAACTACTATGCCAGTTATCGGGTCTTTCTTAACCCATTTATCTACTAGATATTGGAATTGTTCATGCGTAGGTTCGCCTATGACAGAAATACCATGCCTATCAATAAACCCTTCATATCCATCGTATGCAGAAGAAAAATATGTAACAAAACGATTAGGTGTTGGCTTATTGGGATATTTGAATTGATTGGCTCCATCCCATGCTTTTTTAAACGCGGCACCCCCGCCTTTGGTCATTTCGTTTACAGTAGACGGTGCCTCGCAAAATCCAACACGCTTCGCACCCTTAACCATCGTCTTACTGACAATGGCTATGAACTTTGAGAAATCAACTTCGGTCGGCCATTTGCCCCCCTCATCGGCCAGTAAGCGGGTAACACGACCGGAATCATACGCATTTAATACAGGCGCTCTATAGGTAACCTTTGATCTATTCCCAGCATCCTCCTCTTTGCCTTTCTCTATTTTAGCAGCCAGAACTATTTCCGTTACACTGTCAGGTTTATTAAGTTGTCGCGGCTTTAAGAATACTGGCAATTGGTTATAACCATGCCGCACCATGTCTGTGAATGTATTACGGCTGTCATCTTTTGTTTTACTAACTAAGCCGCAGTTGCTGTTGATGTAAAAGATACATTCGTAAATCAAGTTAGAAGTAGCTTGAGACGATGCACCTTCTCGCCTTTTTTTGCCCCTGAAAATACCCAAACACCATAGTATATTTTCCCAATGGTTTAAAAATAAAAAATACCGCCGATCTGTATCGCGGTATTCGGGGTATATATCGTCCTCAAGTTTCCACCATTGAAGATAAAAATAGTGTTTGCCAGTTACATAGGTTGGTACGCCATTGTTAAAGAACCAAAATCCGTCCCTACATTTTACAACCTCTTCTCTGGCAAATTGCTCTTGTTCTAGTGTTAATAGGGCCGCACCATTCGAATCATATTCTATTTTATTGAATACGGATGGGAGCTCTCTTCTTCTCCATATTTGCTCATAATTCTCTTTCCCCCATCCAGGCATTAATGTTTCCAATGGATTATCGGGAGTATACACCAATGAGCCATATACATCTACATAAAGCATTAATCCCTCCTTGTTGCTATTGATTCAATAAATGGCTTTTTAGCTACATCCTTTTCTTCATCTTGCGTTACCCCAGCAATTGTACCTAACACCTTAGCTGAATTAGCTACTGTTTCACTTTTTTCAAGCAATTTAAATATACGGTCAAAACTTTTATCTTTAGGATCGTCTATATTCATACCTTTTAATGAATTATCATTTAGCATATCTGCCATCTCATTCATCTTTCTATTAAGGGCATAATACAACTTCGCTAACCCATTTTGCTCATAAATAGATAACCGCTGTTCAAGTTGCTGTATTTTTTTATTTAAATCATCCATACTTAGCTCCCTTTTTTAAGTTATCTAATTCCCATAAGGGTTGCAAATTTGAATAATGAAAACATTGCATTTGTTCTTCCGGATTGCTTAAATCGAATTTTGAACAGGGCTTTTTATGGTCGATATGAATATTGCCTGCCATAAACTCATTCCATGACATTCCATCTATAAAAAGGCTGCAAAAATAATCTTTAAATTCGGCTATTGTACACCCAAGCATTATCTCAGTAGAAGCGCATTTATGTGTATTCCATTGCTTTAGTGCCAATCTAGTTCTACTTCTTATATTTTTAGCGATCCGATATTCAATATCTGTTTCTGTTTTCATCTTAGACCACTCTCTATTCCTTACCTTCCTATTTTCTTTGGCCCATTCAGATAATTGATAATTCTTATACCGGTCTGGATATTTAGCTTTAAAGGCTCTTTGTTTGGCTAAATATTCTTCCTTTTTACCTGTTCGTTCTAAGTATGCTTTTCTTCTTTGATAAGCCTTTTTACTATACTCAGGATCACTTGATCTTCTCCTTATCGCACCCTCTGCTGCTTTCTTTTTATATTTATCTAGTTTTCTATAGTTTCTATTCCTTTCATTTATTTTATCCTTGTATTTTTTGGCTTGTTGTTTATTTCTTTCTAAACTTTTTTCTCTATTTACTGCATACCATTTCTTGTGATAGTCAGGATCATTTTCAATTAATTTTTTATACCTCTCTTTGCCTTTTAATCTTTGCTTTTCCCTATTAGCTTCATACCACTTCTTTTTTCTAATACTATCACATGGTTTACAATATGGCTGAGGCCATTTACCACCGCCAGCCTTGTTATAATCGCTAATATATTTTTCTTGATTGCAATCCTTGCATATCTTCTTCTCTAGTTCTTTTATTTCATCAGGCATACCCATGAATTTTTTTATTTAAAAACATACTACAAATAATAAATACAAGTGACATTCTAGCCCTGTCCTTTTCTTCTTCTGTAAATATTTCGCCACTTCTAAACCACACACCTGTATATTTAGATCCCATGGGCATTTTTATTTCGCACATATAAGCCCCGTCTTTTACCTCAATAATTTCGCTGCCATCGCTCATTGACATTGCACCTTTATCTGCTATATATTCTCTATATTCTAATTTATATTCATCAACTAGTCTATTTATTATATCTAATACTATTGACATATTATTTAATTTAGAATTTGTTCTTGTGGCACAACAGGAAGGTCATCAGCTTCACATGTACAAGGTCTTAAAACAAGGGTTGAAATGTACGAAAAGCCATCTTCGGCTTCTTCATCTTCAACCGGGAAGTCAACAAGTTCGGATTGTTCAAAACAGACAGTGATATAAGTTTCCTCACCGTGAGGCATTACTACTGTCATATCATCTGGTAGTTCTTGGATTAGTTCTTTTAGTTGTGCTACTGTCATTTATTCTGGTATTGTGTTTAGAAAATTATTGCATTGTTCTACGTGTGTTGTCTCCTTAGATTTAAATTCACAATGCGTGTCATCCTCCATGATTATGCTTAAATAATCATCAAATGGGCCATTTACTGGGCCACCACCCCATTGCCATACTTTTTTCACCTTGGGATGAATACATTTAATGCCTTCGCTTGTTTGTTCAATGTACTGTTTCATTTATATATTCATTTATTGGTTTAGCATCGGATTTAGACAGGCCCACATGGACAAGTCCTTCTTTTACTTTTTTAGTAAGGCTATGATCTATGGCTATAACCTCTTCCTCTCTTTTTGTGCGTTCATCTCCATTAGGTCTGCATCTTATTATTCTGGCTTCTTGTCCTGTGCTGGGTTCTCTAAAGACGATTTCGTAATCACAAGCCTTAATGGTTCGTACCACGAAGCCTGCATATTCTCCTGTCCTCATATAAAGAGTATCTTTACATAGTGTTGGTTCTATTCCATGAATTGGGCCTTTGTATGGGATAAAAACTCTGTATGCAAAATCAAATGTGGATGTTGGTTGCCATTCTCCATCTGGAACTTTCCAAGCAAAACAATCTTCCTCCAAGACAGAAAATATCTTAATGTCGCTTGCTATTTGTTCGCCACTTAGTTGGCCGCTATTCAGAACCTCGTTCTCTTCTCTACACCCATTATGGTGAAAAAGCATAAGTACTCCTTTTGGCAAGCCACCTCCACTTATCACCTCTCCATGTACTGGCTCTGTGTATTTCCTGTCAAAATTTTCGTATTTACGTTGAAGCGAGATAGTCACTCCATTTGAGAAAGTATGGTTATTTTTATAATTTAAATCTACCTTTAAAAGAACCCGACCTTCTGTGTTAGTTAATCGGCCTTCATTAGGTGTCCATAATCTTTCCATAAATTCAGTTGTAATCTCCCCCTCAGTTGATAAATGTACATATCCTTTATTCTGTTTCTTCATTTAATATTCTGTTTATGCTTTTCTAATTCTTTCATAAATAACTCATAGTAAGCCTCAAACGTTTTGTGCTTTACTTCCGGGAAGTATATTTCAAATGACTTGAACCAACCTGGGTAATAGTTTTTATATAGTTCCACCAATCTCCTTTTATCGCCATAATCCAATTCACTTACTTCCCATACATTCTGCTTTTGCTTGACCCATCCTTTTTTAGTTTTAATATCTACATCCTTTAGTACTTCGTCAATGGTGGTATCTACGATTCTATTATTATCCTTATCATACACGGTAAATCGTTCATTTATTTGAACCTTTTTAGAGTGAACTACATAAAGGCTATCTTCATCAACTAACCCATGCGTCTTTTGGGTATCTTCCTTAACCCATGATTCAACTTTTACTATTAAGTGTTCTTTCATGTTGTTTAGCTTTTCTTAATTCTTGTTTTAAATAATCAATAGCGCGACTCCAATCAATATATTTGCCACCCATTGGGGTTGGTTTTCTAAAATTGATATAGCTTATTAGTTGATTATAGTCGAAAACATTCATTAATTGACAATACCTTTTTACAATAGCTATCTCTTCTTTAGCGAAATCATTATAATCAGTCTTACTTACTTTATCAATTATCCCTATGGCTTCCTCTTTGTTCATGAGCTTTTCTTATAATTGATCTTAGTTCCCGGCTTAAGGATAATTCTTCCTTCTTTTAATGAAGTCGTAAGCGTTTCTTTATATTTCCATACTCTTATAGTTCCTTCAACTATAAAACTTTTTTTCTCTGGATTTAATGGGCTTTTCATTTTTCTTTCTCCTTTTTACGTGGCATCCACCAATCCGAACAATAATCATCCGGCTTTTCAGGTATTTCTCCACTTCCATTATTCCACTTTCGATAATAGGTATTTTCACAGTCCTCTCCGTCCCAGAAAAAGCAGTTAGCGCAGCAACTTCCACCATGCGCTACTTTCATGCCTGGCTGGTGATCTTTAGGGTATTCGATGGGGCCTTTTTTATTGGATAGTTTTACTTTGGTAGCCATTGTTAATTAGTTTACCAAATTTATCAAAATAAACCTGTGTACCAAGGTATCTTTCAGGGAAAGCATAATACAAGTCCATAATATTTAATGGGCGGCTTAACTCCATTTCAGATATAATCTTAGGAGCTACAGCCAGCATGGCTATTGACTTTAAAAATCCCTTTCTGTTCATTGGTTAAATAGTTTATTCACGTAATATTCAAGATTAGGCTGCGTTAAAAACTTATAATGGTTAGGCCCGTACCCAATAACATTCGGGATGGATTTACACACTTCCAGTATACGCGGTATCTTTAGCCCCTCGCTTATCTGGTATACCGAACTTTGATTCCCAATGTACAATTTACAGTTATACAAAGCTATAGCTATTTCAAAGTAATCCTTTGCCTCTAATCTTGGAATAGATATGTTATTCTGTTTGCAAAACCATTCATGTTCACTTGGTAATCCTACAAACATTACATTCCCTTCATACTTTCTTAGAAAATTGTAGCTTATGAACATGTTATTATATCTCTCCGTCCGATTGATTAAAATCTTGCCTATAACCTGCTGATTAATAAAATACGGGATATTTAACCACGGTTTACTTAAGTCACAGGCTGTTTGGGGCAACACAAAGTGGAGGTATTCATTGATTGATCCAAATGGCATAGGAGTGTCGTGCTGCCGGAGAATGTCGAGATGATGATCTACCTCATGCCCATCCCAAATTTCAAAATCGTGAATGTAGTCTTGACTTAATAGTAAAGGTTTTACTGCATCAAAAACTGCCCTATTCATCGTTACTGGAGTATCATTTTCATCCTTTATTGAATATTTTGCTCCGGGATAGGCTCCTACTCCGTCGTAAGGGATATTCACTCTTTGGTAAATAGTACATTTATGGCCAGTACTTTCGTAAATCTCTTTAAATGAAGGCATTAGGCTAAGAAGGTCGCCGCACGGCATCGAATGACTGAATCTAAGTACCATAATTTTGCTATAACGTTATAGTTATTTAGTTTTACAAGGTCGCCGGGATTGTCTCCGGGTCAGGCTCTTTTTATTAACACTTAAAATTTTAAATCTATGGCACTGACAGGCCGCGTTATCACATCGGCATACCGGAAAAACCAGTATGACCTTACCACTGCAAGAGGGATTCCCGCAACAATGGGCGTTCCCATCAATTTACCATCAGCATTGTGTCAGCTTAGTCCAGCACCATCAGGCACAACAGCTAATGGAGTAACCATGAACTCTATCATTGAGCTTTTACCAAGTGGCTTGTACCATAATGGACAATCTACTTTCTATTACAGCGCTGATTCTGTCGCTACCTTACAAACCAACGGAACCTAGTTTCTTCAAGGTTAGATTCTCATGGGTTGGCCCTGGTACTTACATTAGTATTGGGGCTTTTTCTTTGCTTTTTTCGCTCATGGCCATTCCATATCTTTTCAAGATTATGGGCTGCTTGTATGGTTCTTCTCTTTTTATGTAATATTCGGATAAATCCCATCCCATCATCACAATAAACAACAGGAACCTTGTCTTTATATCCGGCAAAGTATCTATTCATATAATGTCATTAATTATATTCCTATTATTCGCCCATTCCTGAATATACATTGGTAGCGGCTCAATAATTGGTACTATATCTTCCTTCGAGAAATGCACCCACGGATCAAATTCACCTCCCATGCTTTTTAATTTTTCATCCATCCCCCATCCGAAAGTATTGCACATCATGTCCTCTATCTTTGCCATGTGCTTTTTTTTATCCCTTACAAAACCTGTATGGTAGATTCTTATTTTATCTATGTAATCTGAGTTGGCCGGTGCATCTAAGGATTGGGCATCATCAACGGATTGATATTTAGATTTCGCTAGTCTAAGTATTACTTCTCCGACAGGCATACGATCTTCAGGTACACTCAGATAATGCTGGCTGTCTCCCCATAAGTTATATCTCCTGCAAAGATAGGCTTCATTGTTTAGCTCTATTAGCTGTCTAATGTCATCAAAACAATCTTCATGGATACATTCATCAGCTTGTAGATTTATATTCCAATCAGTATTTAAAGCGTTAATTGCGACATTGGTAAAATAAGATAATTTTTGCTGGCCTTTTTGTCGATCCCATTCTTCAGGAGGCAGGAGTAATATTTTGACTTTTTTAAATTCCAATAAAGATTCAACCAGCCGTGTAGTACCATCTGTAGATCCCGCATCCACCACGACTACTTCATCACATAAATCATTCAAACACTTAACGGATTCTATTATGTGATAATCCAGAGCAATTGAATTTCTAATAAATATTGAGCCGCCTAATGTCATAATTTTTGTGCTACTAAATAAAATGAATACCTGTCCTCGCCTACATCTAACCCACTTTCAACTACTCTAAAATATGGTGGATAATAATTCCCTTCATAATCTTTTGCTTCCCCGCAAAATGCTCTTTGAAAGAAGAACAAAAAGCTATCATAGTTATAGTCCCGGAAGTGCTCTTCGTTTTCTTTGTTATTATAATAACGACCATCTGGTAAATACAGTATCAAATAGCCGCACTTTTTAATGAGCCGATACCAATTCTGTATAGCGGCAAAATCATTCTCTAAATGTTCTAAGCAATGAGATGAAAAAACTGCGCTCGCGCCCACTAAAGCCGGATGATGTAAATAACCCAATCTGTAAATATCATTTCTATCTTCTAAGACAACATCAACTCCATCTAAAGCGCGGCCATCTACTCCTATTGCGTCCGGTTTTATTTTATGATCTGCACAACCAATATCAATTACTTTCCCTTCTAAATATTTCGGGTTTAATAACTCTCTAATCTTGTCTGTTTCGGAACAGTATGCCATAAATCTTTTATTTTTTCTATAACTTGATTTGATGTGTATTGTGTGCATGGCGGGTATTCTTGACTATAGATACAATCATTGCCCACCACATCTACTTTATTATGATAGCAGTTTTTTGTTTCTTCTTTACAGCATGGAGACTGAACCACTCGCATGTTTGTCATATCCGCATATCTGTATTCAGGATTTACGCTGCCAAAGAATATTACCGATGGCACATTTAACCCTACAGCTACTTGCGCTGGCCCCGAATCTGCGCCTATAAACAAATCTGCTCCTTTTAATATGAACATCATAAATTCCAGGTTCATCGTATTCAAATAGGTAGCTATTTCGTATTCGATTCGTTTCCCTATCTGAAACACCTTATATCCATTAGCCTCTAAATACTTAACCACAGTTCCCCATTCTATTCCATGAATATCTCTATATGGCATTCCTGTACTGTCTATGTGGATGACAGCATATTTATTGAACATCTTTTGATCTTCCCCGGCATAAAGGTTCAGTCTTGCATTTCTTATTTCCCCGTCTTTTACCCCTGCTATGTCATAATAAGACTTCAGAGTTAGCTGTTTTGGATTTATCTCGTAGGCCATATCAAGATTAACCTCAGTGTATGGCGTATCGGGGCTTAAGGCATATTTGGGAAGAACTTGGAAGTAATGCTGAAAAAACACTTTATAAAACTCTGGCTGCGTATCCAAGACCACTCTATACCCTTTTTTGTGAAAGTAATGAAGTAATGGTTCAGCCATAACACAATCCCCCAAAGCGCCTGATCGCTTAATTACGATAGTTTCCTTAAAAGGTTCCACGTGGAAAGCGTGAAACCCAAATGTAGGTTGTTTAGGCGCGGTTAATTCATATGCAAACCTTGCGGCTACTTCATCAGTTGGGTATTTAAAATAATAATGCTTTTCTAAATAGTATCTATATAATCGACACAGCACCTCATCTTCAGGTGAAGTAATTTCAATCATCTTATCTTTGGCAATCCTCTCTTGAAAGTGCCTTGATCTAACCGAAAACCCCCCATTTAAGTTATTACGACCATCTGTATATAATCCAGGAGCGCCTATAATATCATAATCGTAAAATTCATCTGACCATTGATCGGCATCTAAGACCCAACTATCCCATTGACATATTAAGCAATAATCAGTAACAAAATATTTATACAACTCTTTTATAATAAATCTATTATATTGATGCCAATCTTCTAAGCCACCAACATTTATTACATCTATTCCACTAGCTTTCAAATCTATATTTGTGATTAATACACAGGCTCCAAAATCAACTTTAGCCATTGATTTATACATGGAAGCAACCGTTTCGGCTTGCTTATTTCCCGCAACTGCAATTAGCGTAACATTCGGTAATTTTAGTTTATTCATTTAATAGAGCTATGATTTGTTTTAAATACTTCCAATGTAGGTGGTTCTTGTAATGGTCTGTCTGGTTGCTGTTGTGCCCAATGCCACATTTTAGCAAGCCCATCAACCAGTCTGGTTTCTTTGTTATATCCTAAAAGTTTTTGTGACTTTTCTATGGTGCACCATGCTTCTTTTACTTCATGCCTTTCTTCAAGAAATTCTACTTTGTCATACCCAGTTATTTTTTGTAAAAGTTGATTGGCTTCAATAATAGAATACGTAGTGTAACTTCCCAGATTAATTATCTCATTACTTACGTCTTTAGCTCGATATAATGGCTCTAAAATATCTTCAATATAAGTAAATGCCCGACTATTACTCCCATCTCCAAATATCGTCATTGGCTTATCGTGTAGTATTTGATACATCCAGATGCCGAAAACATTTCGTGCCTGATCCCATAGATTTTGCCCAGGGCCATAAACATTTCTTGGCCGAATAATGCACCAATCCAATCCTTGTGTTTCACCTGCTATTCTTATGTCCATTTCTGAGCAATACTTTGAAACTCCATAACTATCTATCGGATTAGGTGTCATTTCTTCTGTAAATGGAGGCGCACCAGAGTAAACCGCAACTGAACTAGTAAAAACTAATTTACAATTATGATTAACACAAGCGTTTATAATATTTGAAGTCCCGACAGTGTTATTAGTATGATTAAATGCTCTAATATAATTAGACCTGCCTTCTGCCGCATAAGCAGCAAAGTGATAGCATATATCGAATTTAAATGTATCAAATAAAAAATCTAATTCATTTTTATTTAAAATATCTAAAGAAGTAGTTACTAAATTTTCGTATTGTAAAAAGTTTACAGGACTACCACTAAAATTATCAACTCCTATTATAGTATGATCTGTGTTGATTGTTAACCACATCCCTAAGTTACTTCCTATCAAACCAGCGCATCCAGTAATTAATATTTTCATTGAGTAGGTAGTTTTATTCCTTGATTCATTAATATGGCATCTTTTACTTTTTCAGGCAACTGATCGAAACTTATCCTATCATACTCTCCCGCACCAAGATGATGAAGATAATAAGGGCTATACAAGTAAATATGACCATCTACGATGATTGTTTTTTGAAAATTCCACAGGGTTGATTCTTGGTCCCGGGTTAGTAATATTTTCATTTAGGTTGTTTTAATCGGCACTAAGATATGATTTAGTTCTATCACAGTTTTCACCATTATTCAGAACTAGGCTGGCGGGTGTTGGATATTTTTGCCTGAACTCTTCTCGGGTATATAATTTATTATCTTCTATAAAGAAGCCTTTACCTGTTTCGCTAATGATAAATCTTGTATTTATTAATTTGTCCTTTCGGATTAAATATGTTTTAATATCCATCTTCTTTTTGTTTTAATCCAAGTATGATATGTTCTTTTTTTAAACCTGGTATTTCACATTCCAAATATGCAATCTCCATTTTTACTTCCTTTCTTTCAGAAGTAACTTGAAATGCAATCGTATCACCAACAATATAATTCCTATCATCCTTTAGGCATATAAACGTTTTTCTGCCAGTATTAAGTAATTCAAACAATCCGTCTACTACATCTAATGTATGAGTCATTATTAATTCTTTTTAGGTTTAGTCGTATCTTTTTTTTGTTCTGCATTTATTTGCGCTTGCACTTGTCTTGAAATTTCAGCTTGGAGAGGGGTAAGTAAGGAGTCATTGATAAGGGTTACTGTTTTAGATGGTAGGTCTGAGTTTTTTAGATTATTCTTTGTGAACTCTAATCCGTTTGTAGCCTGTACCCAGAAGTTAATATCTCCTTCTACGTGATACATTTTCTTTGCTTGATGAGACTGAAAAGCTAATAGACCGATAAATACTAATACCATTGATGCAAATTGCCAATTTTTCATGTTGTTGTTTTAATTGTATAATTTTTAATTGAAATTATTTTGCCTAATTCTATACAGAAATACCAGTTTTGTGTTAAGAATCCTATCCAATCCTCATTAGCCATTCCATAATGAATACCATTACAAACCACATCTATCTCTGGATCTTTCTTAGCATACCCATTCCTAAACCTCACAACATCATACTTCTCAAACGATTGCTTATGCATTAGAGCCTTTATTAAATCTAATTGACCTAATTGGTGACAACTTTTAACAGTAAGTCTTTTAATCCAATAAGGTTTTACTTCTCTGTACTCTTCTAGCTTTATGCCAGACGCTATCATTTCAAACGGCTCTCGCTTTAGACTTAAATGCAATATTCTATCCATTTGTATTTATCTTTAATAACTGTTAGTTAAAAAGGCAAGTCATCGTCGCCAGATGTATCAGAGGATACCGGATTAGTGGCTGGACTTCCTGTTTGTTCCTCTCGTTTACCACCCAACAACTCAACTCTCATTACACGCATATTCAAAAAGGCTTTTGATTCCCCTTGCTTATCTTTCCAGTTCTTTGCCTCTGGCACTCCTTCAGCCCATATTAACGTCCCCTTTTTAAGATACTGAGCTATGTTAGTGTTTTCAACCCACCAGGAACAACTAACCCAGGTTGCCTTTTCGTATTTCTGCCCGCTGGCGTCTTTATATTTATCCGTATGGCATAACGAGAAATTAATAACGCTTTCTGTCCCATGTTGCTGAACAACAGCGTCTCGTCCACAGTAGCCTATCATTTGAATTTTCAACATAATTTTTCATTTAAAAAATAATCAACTGTATTTAATTAAATTAAAACGGGTTATCATCTTGACAATTACTTTCCTCCGGCTTCCAATACTTCAAGCTTTTGTCTGCCTCAGAGAACATCATTTTTCTTGGATTAAAATCCAATTCGATATTTAAGTTAGCGGCCCCGTTTCTCCATTTTCTCACAATAAGATTTGCTTTAAATTCCGTGCTATTACCATTTTCATCTACCTGATATGATTCCCCCATCATCCAATCTCTATGAATAAACATTACAACATCTGCATCTTGTTCAATACTTCCACTTTCACGTAAGTCAGATAATTGAGGATACCGGTCAATCCCCTTCCTTCCTGTTACCGCTCTATTCAATTGACACAACACAATAACAGGGATTTCTAAATCCTTTGCCAAAAGTTTACAAGCTCGACTCAATTGGCTTACTTCGTTCTCACGCGTTCTGTTTCTTGTGTCATTTTCGCTATTCACCAATTGCAAGTAATCAATCATCAAAACATCCAAGCCATCTGAGTGTTTTAATTTTACAGCTTTAGCCTTAATGCTTGTAGGCGAAACATCTGTCTTGTCGGTTATGTAAATAGGCAATTCTATCAACTCTTGGATTCTCCTATACCATTGCGCCTTATGATCTTCATCCCTATATAAATTCCTAAATATGGTTTTGAAGTCATCATCAGACCCCAAAGAAGATAACCTAGCCCCTATTTCATTATTATTCATCTCCAATGAAATAATTCCAACTTTTTTCCCAGTCCTGGCTATCGACATGGCCATTTGGCCCATATAAGCCGATTTGCCGACACTTGGCCTAGCGCCTATCACAATCATCTGCCCAGGGTAGAAGCCGCCATTTTCGCGATCTAATAGCGAATTACCGGTAGTTATTCCCATGCCGCCAGTTTTACTAATCTCTTCCTGATGTACTACGAGATTGTACATCACCTCGCTCATGTCAATCAATCTTTAGCATAAGCCCCTTGATTTATCTGCTGGATGGCTCTGTTTAACTGGCTAATTTGCTCTCCTACCGCCCCCTCTAGCTTAATCCCGCCATGAGTGAGGGTTATTAGCTCTCGCTCCATCCACATCCGTTTTACGATATGGCAATGATATTCCAAATGAGCAGAAGTGCATACGGAGTTAGTAGTTCGCATTAAGTAATACGGTGTTGCGTATTGCATATCACCATCATTCAAATGAGTTTTATTCTCTTTATTGAACATATAATCCGCAACTGTAAGTAAATCAATTGGTAATGAAGTTTTATACATTTCAGTCATGGCTTTATAGGTGACCCTGTTTGATTCCCTGTAAAAGTTCTTTTCTTCCACAAGGCCGTATGTTCTCCCAAAAGCAGACTTCTCTAACAAGCATATGCCAATGATAGCCGTTTCTAATTCTTCGTTGTAATGAATATTTGCTTGAAACATTATAAATCAGGTGTTAAGGTTCTTAATCCATTTGAAGGCGCTCGTGGCTTTTCAGGTAGCTTATAGCCACTTTTTATTTTTGCCTGTAACCAACCGTTAAACATCCGTTTGTATTTGGATGCAGTAAAATCCCTAATATCTGTTGTTCCGGTCAAAGATGCGTTGTACATGTACATCCATTGCTTCAGGTCATCGACTTTGAAATAATTAGCCATGCAAATCTGTTCCCTCCATTTCTGATCTTCCCAAGCCTGCTTTGCGGCAGACAAAACAACTTCACTTCCGATTTCAGGATTTTCTACGTTGTTGTTGTTATTCTCTTTCTCTCTTTCTTTCTCTCTTTCTTTCTCTGCTTGATTTTGTTCAGCATTTGCTTCGGTTTGCTTAACATTTGATTCAGCTTGTTGGTCTGCCGACTTTTCTTGCTTTACAATTGCTCCATTTTTGCCAGCCTCTGAACGTGCTTTGCTGATCCTTTTCCGTTTTGTAAGATTCTTTTCTACCCTATTAGAACTCAGGTAATTATCATCTACTTTGGTAAAAAGTTTAAAAGCTATACACTTTAGAAGAATTGATTTTACTAAGTCTAAATCTTCATTGAGATCGTGCGCTATGGCCGAAAAAGTTAGTTCATCAATTTCCAACGTCCCTCCTTCTTCATGCATCATCTCGACCGCGCACCAATAAATACCGTAACCAGCGGATTTAAATTCCCGGACTAATGCTGCTATCTTTTTATCATTCCTGGCATTTAAATCATGGCTGAAAAAAAGTGCATCTTTAGCCATTTTGCTTTGATTTTGCCAGTTTTTCAAGCTGGGTATTTACGATATTGTTTAATGCATCTCGTATTTCCGAATTAAACATACCCAGCATATGGAGAGTATGGTATATGCTATCCCCATCTTGTTTAATATCCTCTTCCTCTTTGTGGCATTTATAGCAAAGTGTTACGAGTAATGTATCTGGATAGTCCAAAGGCTTTCTTCCGTTAATATAATGCCGGTGGTGGATATGAAGTGTGTCTTTTTTGTTCCCGCACTTTTGACAAGAAAAGTTATCTCTATTAAGTATCTCTAATCGTTTACGTTGCCAAATAGGGTCTTTTAGCATGTCTTGATATGTCATTGGATGCCAGGATTTAATAGGTTCCAGAAATAGATTTCTCGTTAGCTATCTTCTTTTTAGCTAAATATTGCTCGTATTCTTCGATTCTGTTGTAGAGAGTTTTTCGATCTATCTGGAGAAGTTCAGCGGCCTTGCGCTTGTTGAATTTTGTTTTTTTTAGGGCATCTACAATAATTTCATATTCCGCCAGCAAGGCGGCTTCACTTAGGGGTGTAAGATTCATATTTTATAGGAATTGTTTTACGAATATAGGTGGAATAGAAATTGCAGAAAAATAAATCTTTTGCATATGCGAATATATTTCCACATATTTTGAAGGATTATAGAACATTGGAGTGGTACGAGTTTTTAAAGGCGCTGGTGGTTTTTCAAAAATTATTTTGTGGTATTATACCATTTTATTGCCATTACTAAGTTATGAAAAGCGGCCTCTTTATTGTCATAGCAAATTGCCCCAGCAACTAAACCTTTAAGATCGCTATGCCTGAACTGATGCAGTTCTTTCTTGAATTTCAAGTCTCTAAACTTAAACCATGCATCCATTAGCCAGTTCCAATCTGTATGATATTTCATTGGCGGAAGCGATTCATCTGGACATCCTTTATAATCACTTATATGAGAAAGCTGAAATGATTTACCAACAAATTCACCTATGACCCTATTCCCGGATAAACGTTCTTCTTTTGTCATATTTAATAATTATTTTTTACGTTTCTTTTTATTCGTCTTTTTATTAAGTGATGCAACTATGCCTTGCAGGCCATGTGAAATATACCGTAAAGTCTTCCCGGTACCTACAGTCGTTAAATGCCACCCATTGCCTTCTGGGCATCTATATGGAGTCATTTTTATCCTATCATCATCCCATATTCCAATAGCAGAAGTTCTTGCTTGGGTTTTTGTTTCAAAAGAATTTTTATAACAATTGCATTTAGTCTCCATTTTTCAATAATTAGTTACAGGAGTTTTGTTATTAGGCCAATTAACTTTAATTGGACACCATGCAGGTATTGGAGGCTTTTCATGCCATTCTACAAATGGTTCAATTTCTTTTTCAGCTTTCTTGCAAAACCAATCTTCACCTCTATCAAATCCATCTGTACTTGATACTCCGGTTATTTTAAAGAATGGGCATTCTTTACAGGATTGTATATCTATTATTATTTTCATTACTGTAGGTTACTATTATTGGTTTCATAGTGGTTCATTGTTATTATCAAAGACTATTTAATTTTTAAAATAATCAGGCTTGGGGAAACGATTTGTAAATTCAATAGCCTCATGCTCTGTATATTCAATATTAAAGGCATCGTTCCAGTAATGATGTAAGTTTTCATTAATAGGTAGCCATGCTATAATGGTAGCACTTGTTTCTCCTTCCCATGAACACCACCAAGGATATTTAGGATTAAATATTAATGGGCGATAATCATCAGTAGAATTGGTTTTAAACCGGTATCTACGCCATTTAACTTCTTTCATCATAATTATTTATTTGGATAGTAGCCTTTGGTTTACTTCTTCAATGGTGGTCAAATCATTTTCAAGCAAATGGATTAATATATAGCCCATTGCTTCTGCTAGGTTTTTATGGTCACCCAATTGAACATACGGGCGGCTAAATGTTTGGTGATATTCTACACTCCATTCGTTTTCTCCACGGTATATTCTTAAATGTGGGTTTTCGTTTTTTTCTGCGTCTCGCAATCGATATGGAAGCATTTCTCCTAATTCTGATACCGTGAAGGCAGAAAACTCAAAATGAATATTAGCGCCGGATAATATACTTTGTTGCCCATGTGTTATTCTGAATTGCATTTTAGCCTGCTGACAACCGTAGTGATGTAAATTTGGGTTGGTTGGTGTTTTATCTTGAATATGATAGAATAGACTCTTTTGAATTATACCTAATTTATTTAGGCGCATACCCTGCTCGATAGTAATTACCTGATCTTCTAATTTCATGGTTTATTTTATTTAGTTAGTGTGGATGCATCTATGGCTAATCCTGAAAATATTCCAAATCTATTTGCCAATTGAGTATTTGACCTTCTTCGTTTACTTTCATGATAATATAATCACCAAACCCGTTTTCTTCTGGGCACATGATTGCCGGGACATAACCTTCTTTTGTTACTACTATTTCGCCATCCTTGTCTTTTAATTGATACTCGCCTTCATCACATACTTTATAATGAATATCAGCAGTTACTCCTTTTATCCAATTAATTATTATTCCAGAATTAACATTTATTAAAGGGCACCAATCATTACCGATCCGACAAGGGATTCTATCACCATCGACATCTTCAATGTCATTAACGGTAGCATCCTTCCAATATCTAACTTTAGCTTTTACTTTCAAAATCTGAATATCAAATCCCTTTTCTATTTTTAATGTTAATTTCATAATAAATCAAGTTGTTTATAAGTTGGGGGAATAAGTTTACGAGGATAATCTACTATTGCTTCTCCTTTTAATGCCTTTTCTGAGGCTTCTGTTTTTGGGATATAATTAGAAGTCAAAGCCCATTCATAGCCTTGTCTTCCTGATTTTAATACTTTCTTTGATCCTGGTCGGAAGATTAATCCCATGCGTTCCATTTCACTAAGCCTCTTCCATATTCTAGACTTATCTTCTCCTAAATAGGCTGAAATATCTTCAAATGTACCCTTTATAAGGACAGATAAGGCAATCATTATATCCCGGTATGCGCCTCTTATTTCGTCAGGATTTAAAGATTTGTATGCCTCTTTGGATGTATCTGGAATATTTTTCTTTTTAGCCATGCTATATCATTTCAGGATTTTTTAAATACTCCCAGTACTTACTAGCAAGGAAGCGTATATTTCTTGTTTTCTGGTCATCATTCCAGTTGGAGAAAATTGATATGATCTGTGTTAATTCCGCTACTTCCATATCTCTTTTTTCTGGCTTTGGTTCTGGCGGTAATAACTGAATCGGGGAGGCGCTTTTCTTATAGGTTCTTTTCTTCGCAGGTTTGTTTTTTGATTTGTTCATTTTTTATTTCTTTTATATGGATAAAACAATAAGGATATAGCAGCCACTATACATAGTATAAGCCATACTGTTTCTGATATTGTAAGGTCGGGCCAGTCTGGTAATAAGTTCATGTAATATTATATTATAGTGATCGCAATAGAGCTTCTTTTGTTTCATATAAATCATTGTCATGATAATATTTGCCATGCTCTTCTAGCCGATACCTTATTATTGTTGTAATACCTCGATCATGACTGACACAAACAATAGGTTCACATGACCATATACTTCGTTTAATGGCCTTATTATCATGCATAAGCCAAACTTCTTTAGTTATGTGATGCGTAGCCTCTATTTTCATATATTATATAGCATTAGTTGTTTTTGATTTATTTATTGATTTAATCAATTTGTACTTTTCCGCACTTCTTCTGTTTCTTCTTTGCCGTTGGTATATTGTTTTAGGAGGATGATGACGCTTAATAAACACCGCCCATTCCCAAGGTTGAGTTTTACCATATGCAATAAACAAATTAAGTATACGTTGGTAGTCCTTGTGTTGAACGAACCTAACATCAGTCACTTTACCAAGTATCTCCAGCTCTATTCTTATGTACTTCCATTTGCTTATTTTGCTCATGTTACAGTTTGAAATCAGTCCCTAGCACTTTATTTATAGTATCCAATTCGTCCTGAGTCCAATCCCTCCTTCCATTGATCTTCTCGGACAATAATGGCTCCCTCATACATATCTTATCAGAAAGCCAGCGCTGATTCCTGCTTAGAATTAATTTAATTTCGGAACCTATTTGCTTGCTTTTATTCTTTTCTTTTGTTGCCATTTTCATTTGTTTCAACAAACGTATAAAAAGATTTGGATAATAAAAAATATTTTTCTTCCTTTGCTTTATGGATGCAGCGGATAATATTAGACGAATAAAAGAGGAAGCGAAACTTCCTAAATCTAAGGTCAAGAAGCCTATACCTAAAAAAAGCAAAAAGAAGCTACAGCAGGAAGCTGGAGATGGTGTCATAAAGAAGATGGGCAGCGCTGAGTTAGATAGATGGTTTCAGGATAGGAGAAAAGAAATGACTGGGCGTTGTTGGCATTGCCAGGGAGTTTCCTGCAAAAACTCGCATGAGTATTATAAGTTCTCTATTGCGCATTTGCTTCCGAAACGATTATTTAAAAGCATAGCTACACACCCTTTAAATTGGATTGAGCTTTGTTTCTGGGAACAATCCTGCCATACAAACTTTGATAATAATACTCTGGATATTACAGAATTAAATTGTTACGATATGGTTATTGAGCGTTTTGTAGCTATATACCCCGCTATTGCGCCTAAAGAACGTAGATACATTCCAGATGTTCTTCTTCAATATGTTAAAAACGAAACAGATATAAAATGATGTACAAAAAGAAAACGATCAAGATTTTAGAGGATATTATCTTTAATACGAAATGGCTCCTGATCCCATTCTATTTAATCCTGGCGATGGCGCTTGCTGTGTATACCTATTTCGATGTAAAGGAGTTTATTGAGTATATATTCCGGCTGGGTCACATTGATAAAGAATCTGCGATGTTGACATTTGTAGAATTGATTGATATTACCATGATCGCCAACCTGGGGAAGATGATAATTACCGGCTCCTATAATTCATTTATAAGCAAAGCGCATGGCGTAGAGGGGGAGAATGTTAGTAGCGGCATGTTGAAGGTTAAAATGGCAACCTCGTTGGTTGGCGTTACAGCAATCGGGTTATTGTCTAAGTCAATTGACATTCATAAGGTAGAATGGGATACACTTTATAAATTGGCATTCGTACACGGCGTATTCCTCCTTTCAGCTATAGTTCTTTCAGTAGTAGATTTCTTACATTTAAAATCAGAAACATATGAAGTTCATGAAAGTATTTCTCATGCAAACGGGAAACAATTACAGAGTGAGCATGGAGAAAAAGCAGGGGTATGATGTATATTTTACAGATGAAAATGGCCATTCTTTTTTAATCAAAAAAGATGGCATTACTTTAAATTTCAGTGAATTGCCTAAACCACTTTTAAAGCAAATAAAATGAAACACATTATCTTGATTCTCCTGACTACTTTCTTATTCTCATGCGAATACAAACATCATGAGCGACATTGCAAAATCCATTGTTATCAAACAGGCTCCGGGGATGATCTTCTTTTTTGGTATTTACTTTATGGTAACAATAATTCATATTACGTATACCAATCAAGTTCGCCGGTAAGTAGCTTCAGCGGAGTTACTTGGTCACAACAAACATCCATGCCGCAGGAACTTTCTAATGCTCAGGAATTAGAACAAATAGAGGAACCTTTAACCGAATTGCCTGACGAAATAGAAGTTGAAATGGAAGCGGAACCAGACCAAGGGCAAACAGAATCAACTGAATCAAGCGAGTCAAGCTCTGAAAGTAGCGGCGAATCTAGTGGTGGAGATTCTGGAGGAGGTAGCGATGGAGGAGGAGATGGCGGCGGTGGTGAATGAAATAACTAACCTTTAATTATAACAAACAATGAATATATATAAAATAACATTTGGTCACGCGGCTCCAAAGGATTGGGCGATATCAATATTGGGATTTGTTTTGGCAGAAAATGACGAGCAGGTTTATGAATATATAAAATCAGAACCAGAAATAAATGGGCATAAATCCTTCAATAGCTGGGAGGATAAGGAAAAAGAAAAAGAGGATTTTGAGATATTTGATAGTAAATACGAGGTAATAGGGAAGGAAACATTCAAAGAAAAAATTATTAGATTAAAAGGCGAGATAAATGATGAAGGCTATGATTTCACAGATTCTTATTATGGCATCTCTCTTTATGGATGGGATATTGTAAAGGAGAATGTTACAAATTATGAATCATCATTAGAGCTTGGCATTTTAATTAAAATTCTATGAGTGAACTAGGAGAATAATACCAAGAATATAAAACCCGGACTGTAACTTTCAAAGTTATCTATAATGAGCAATAAGCTAGAAGATTTAGGCAAGTCAATGGAGCTTGCCGGCCAAATAGAAATAATAAAGTCAATTTTATTTGGAGTAGATGAAGAACATCTTAAAAATTCAATCGAACAATTTAGAAGCCAAGCGTCTTTTCAGGATGCCGCATTTGTTCTTAACCCACGCCATGATTCTACTAAAACTGAACTGTTACGTGTTATGGCTGATTCTCTTCAGCATTTACTTGGTTTTTGGGATGGCCTGAAGAAATGTGAAGAACTAAAAAGACAGATTGCAGGCAACGAAGCTATGCGATCTCAAATTGAGTCAATGTTCTTTTAAAAAATCAACCACCACCAATGAGCAATCCAACACAGAAAAATAAAATAACGGCGCTTAAAGATTATTTGGGCGATCTGGTTTTATTTAAATATAAAGGCAAATTGCGTAAGTTTTGGCTTGCTGCAATCACCTTGCCTTCTGGGACATTTAAAGCCGAAGCGTTTAAGGATATAGAATATGAAGGGTTGCAATATCACTTCAGACTTAACCACGAGGATTATGCTACCAATACAAAAAGGGATTGGGAAGGTTTCTGGACAGATCAAATTGATAAATTAATAATACCCACCACCAATGACACTACCACAAGAAACGATTGATAAAATAAAGAAGGAATCAGTTCAAGCTGATGTAAAAAATCAAAATAAGTCATGGGAATATCGTGCTGGCTATAGATCTGGAAACGAGGATGGCGCTACCGAATGGGCAGAGAAGGCTGAAAAACATCTGATTGCTGCACTGGAAGCAATAATAGGCAAAACGATGCCTGTCCCAAATAAGGCCGACATGATAGATATAGCAAAAACCGCCCTCGCCAAATACAAGGAGGTAAGTAAATGAACAGAGAAAGAAAATACCGGGCATGGGATGGGATAAGTATGTTTATCAGCCCGGCGCTTTCAGAAGGTGCGCATCACTTAGCAAGCTGGTTTGAAGCCCATTCATCTTTTGGGTTCACTGGCAAAGACAGCCTGTTTATGGATTGGGCAGGGTTGGTAGACAAAAATGGGAAAGATATATACGAGGGAGATATAATTCAATTTGCAGAAAAATATTTTTACCTCGTAAAGTACGAAGATGGGAAGTTCGTCGGATATCATGCAAATAACAATTGGGGTAAGTGGGGCGATCTGTATAAGTTGGCAGAACCGGGCTTTGATAAATACAACTATATTGTCATTGGCAATATCTATGAAAACCCTGAATTAGTAATAAAGGAGGTAAGTAATGGATAACACACTGCCATACATCGATGCAACTCAATTCAATGAGAAGGTAGCAGAGTTCGCAAAGACGAATCGTGTACTTACAGCCGTTTTCAATCATCCTAAAAGCAAGTATAAAACATGGGAGGATTTGCCATCACATTTAATTCAAGACCTTTTTAATAAACTTGGTTGTAAACCTGATATTAAAAAATATTAATCATGGATAAAGACACACAATTACCGGCTGAGCGGTTTAATCGGGGCGATTATGTCGCTGGCGAAGATATAATTATCCTTGTCACCGGTTGGGGGTATGATGAAAATCATTTTTGCGGTGTAGTAGTCGAAACCTTGCCAGACGCTCAATTCCCAAAAAGATTGGGTGAACATAGTAATACATGGTATACGAGGTATTTCAAAAAGATCGAATACGCTACCAAGCTGCACCAGGCTGAGCAGGAGATTGAAGAACTAAAACGCTGGAAGATGGATGCCATCGAAACCCAATTGGTGCCTATCGGGGCCTACTGCCATGAGTATCTGGAAGTAGGTCTGGATGACAACCATTCTCTTTTAGTTATAGCCGAACTGGAACGGTTTAAACAGGAGAATGAAAAAGCCGGCGGCCTACTTCGCGAAGTTTTAATCATGAATGAAATGTGGGGTGATTTGCCCAGCGAATTTATTACCAAAGTAAAAACCTTTTTAGATGGAACAAAATGATATAGTAATGGAATTTTCAATGGTTAAAAAAAACCTGAAAGAAATCCGGGATGGATACGAAAAACTGGAAAGCGACTATAAGTACCTCCGAACCAAATACGACAATATCCTTGCCACTGAATCGGGGCATGAAAGCAAAACTGAAAACGTTTGGCAAAGTGGTTATGCGGCTGGGCATGAAGCCGGAACAGAAAAGCTCCAAAAGGCATTAACCGAGTGCGAAAACCAGAATAGAGAGAACTGGCGTTTATCAATTGAAAATAGAGAGTTTCGAGAAAAGTTAAAAGATCTGTGTGATAAACTTCCTACTGGTGAATCATTGAACTACTATTTTGCCAAACAAGAATTAAAAGCTGCCCGTGAAGTCGTCGAACAGGAAGGAGAAAAGAACCTAGAAGACTGGAAAACATTCACCATAGAACAGGTGCGGCCTAAGGTTAATGTAATTCAAACCTGGGAATCCGAAAAGGAACCAATACCCCAGCATACGATGGTATGGGTTAAGGCGAGTGAGCGGTTGCCTGATAATGATATGTTCAATGATTACCCCCGAGAATATTGTTTAAAATGCAAGTGTGATGGAAGTCGCGGTGCTGTGGAATATAAGCAAGGGAATTATGATGAAATTAAGGATATGTGGCAAAGTGGCCCATACGATGTGATATGGTGGCTCGATGAAAGCGGAAAGGAGGTATCCAATGGATAAGAAAGATATTGGAAAATCATTTGAAAAACTAGTAGACGATACTTTTATAAATGTAGATGGTATTCTTGTTCAAAGAGCGGTTCATCCATATACTGGACTAGAAGGGTATCTTTGGGACGATCATTGGTGTGCTAGTACCGAAGAAGTAAGAGCAGCTAAAGAATATGCAGCTAATGCAATTAAAATGTCAATTGTAAATCCTAATGGAGATGAAACTATTCTGTCAAAAAGATATACTGAAAAATATAAACATGGCGAGAGCGGCTATGTGGAATGGAAACGGGATCAAATAAAAAAAACAGAGCAAGATGATTAATCCTGCCCTGTCCCCATTATTTTTAAACAACCTGATTTAATCACATTTAAGTTTTAAATCATTTTATCGAGACAAAAATAGTTTTTTTTCATTATAGTAGTATAAAAACGGGGCCAGATTTCTATCTTAGCCCCTAATTTTTTATATGATAATAATGAATACTTTAAGCCCTCTATTAATTAGGGTCAACGCCCTAGCATATCTCTTTTTAATGGTTGAAATATCAGCTTGTAACGTAGCTGCGATATCTTTAAATTTCATCTCATTCAACCGCATCTTAAAAACATCTTTAACCATAGGAGGTAATGCTTCTATTTGTTTTCTTATTCTTTCAACTATGATAGCTTCTTTATCGCTTAATTCAAATGCATGATTTTGATGCTCTATGAAGTATTGCGTTTTAATAATATCTTCTTTTGAGAGACGAATAGCTATCATCCTTAAGTGGTCAATGCAGCTATTAGCAGTAATCTTTCGTAACCATCCATATATAGCTCTCATTGAATCGAAATGAAGTGTATCATGCATCTCCCATAATTTAAGGAAGCTATTAGCACGTATATCTTTAGCATCATCTGCACTTAAATACTTTTGAGCTACAAAGTAGATTTGTGTATGATATTTGTTGTAGATGTGCTCAAAGGCTGAAGCATCACCTTTAGAAAAAGCAACTATCGTTTCTTCTTCATTTAGGATAAATGTTGACATATGATTGTATATTATTTATTTTGATTCTCAAAGTCTAATGCCTCTTGTCTACTATCAAAATATCGCATTGGTATCCCATCAGCAGTATAACATAATTCCATATCATATAAATAGGAGGCATGATTTTTATCTACTATTATTAGTCCATGCAGATATATATTTTTACAAACTCCACAAGTACATTTATTATCAGGTCGGTAAACTACTTTACCAATTCTATGCTGAAACCATTGTTCTCGTTCGGTTAATTCTCTTTTCATATTTAATGGGATAAAATATATAATATGGATTCGATTTCATCATAATTGTATTTGATACATTCATTTAATTCTAGTTGATCGTTTATTTCCTGAAGTAATCGAATATCACTCATGTATTTAATATTCCCATGAACTTTAAATTCACTTTGGCTAGTTATATTTCTTAATAACTGTTCATAACCTTGTCTTGTATGGTATTTACTTGTCATTGAGACTCATTTATCAGTTCAAAGCAATCTCGCAAAGAAGTGCAATAAGAGAGTTCCTTAGTCCCAAAATAAACTTTATAATGCCCTTCTGCGAATAGCCTTATTTTAAAAAGATTGCCTTTAAAATACGGAGTAAACTCTACATATTTACTTAACCCAGCTTTAGTTGTTGTAAAAAATCCCGCTTGATCTTTTAAATAGCAATGGGTATTTAAATCCCAAATAAAATCAAACTGAATTTTCGGTAATAACTACCATTTAGGGACAAAAGCTTTAAAAGAAATAGCCTCCAAAGTTGGAGGCTATTTCTTTTTCTTTACCGGTTTCTTTTTTATGGGAGTGTTAGCCGCTATTTTCATTGCTTCTCCAAATGTCATATCTAGTTTGACAGTGATATTAGGACTTTTATTTTTAGCTTTTTTACTGGACTTCATGCCTTAAATCTACGCATATTTCCATTCATAGCCTCCACAACTGCTCCTAAGACCAGTTACCACTCTTCTAATTCCTACAGGATGTAAGTTAGTAGCCTTTGCGGCAGCGGATATAGAAGGATATGTGGCTATAACTTCTCCATTTTTTATTTGAGATATTGCTACCTTCTTGCCTTTCGTTCCCTCATATTTTATATTGGGTGTTGGAATAGTAATTTCTATTTTAGGATCAGGACTTAATATCAACTCCTTATATCTTAATCTTCCAGGAGCTTTCTTTAAAGCCCATATAAACCGTTCTGCATCTTTCATTTTTCTAAGGTTATACCTAAATGCTATTTCCTCACAATACCGGGTTAAATGCTTTACAGTTATTTTATGGTAGGTGCCTATAATGGTTCTTTTTAAATGGCTAAAGGCTCCCTCTATTGTGTTGGTATAGATAACCTGATCTCTTACATATTCATCTAATCCATGATTAACAGTTTCATGGCCTGCATATTCCCTCTTCAAACCTATATAATTACATGATTCATCAGTCATTAGTACTGCATCTGTATCCACATTACGCTGAATTAATTGATGAATTAAAGGAGGGGCAACCCCGAAAGTACCAGTTGAAATTAGCTTTAATTCGCCGCCTCTTTCAACCATCCCCATTACCATAGTTTTGGTTTGATGGACGGTATTAGAATCTCGAAGTTCCTTTCTTTTCTGTTTATTCATATTAGGGACGCGACCACCGATATAAATCTCATCAATTTCTACAATGTTATCCAGCTTTACAGGCTCTTTAGGACGCATTATTTCCCGAATCCTATGAAGCATAAACCAGGAGCATTTTTGAGAAACCCCTATATGCTTGGCTAATTGATAGGAAGAAATGCCCTTTTTGTTAGCTGTAGCTAGATACATGGCTATAAACCACTTATTTAGAGGAATATTGCTGGCCTCAAATATAGTCCCAACCTTAACGGAGAACTTCTTAAAGCATTCTTTTTTACCGCATTTATATCTAGTTCCCTTTTCTATTACATAGCATTTATCATGGTCGCAATAAGGGCACACAACCTTACCATCAGGCCAACGCTGTTTTGCCAAATAGTTTCGGCAATCCTGTTCGTTTGATAGTTTTTGTATTAATTCCTGAAGATTTTTAAATTCCATAAAAAAGAACTAGGAAAGGAGGCGTTTTATTGGGAGAAAAGGGGCTTTTTGATTATCTTCACATAGATAATATCTATTTGTTTTTATTTATAATAAATGTGTTTAATGTTATGTTAAACAAGCTTGCAATAAGGTTCTTGGTGGTATAATTTTTTCTACTACTATTTCATGGCACAATCACAGGAATATTTAAAGCGAGAATTTATTCATCACATAAGCAGTGCATTGGCGCTTCTTGGTGCTTCAGAGGAGTTTGTAAAAAAAATAAGGGAGGTTGAAGAATTACCCCTAACCTCCCAAATAATTGAAGAAATTAAAAATTTCAATGTTCAAGAAATAGATAAGGTAAAGACTCGCTTAGACCTTATCTACACATCTGAAATTACTCCAAAAGGCTAGTGTTTATCACATGTAATTGCCCTATTCGCAGAAACTAAATTAACAGCATCAGATATCGCCAAAGAATTTGTTTGTTGATTGTGTTTGGCACATAGCGGAACTATATACCAACTTCTATCAAAAATATCATCTCTTTGTACATGAGCACCTAATACTTCTTTTTCTCGACAACCTACTTCTACACAATAATTCACTGTCTGACCGCTAAATCTCTTCCAATGGTCTAACCAAGAACCACATTTACATTTTAAACCAGAAGTTCCATTTACGTTTTTAACAATAGCCATTTTCTTGACTTTTTAAATAATGATATAATACCAGCCATCAGCGTATAACTGGCGAATGATTAAAAAGCCTATAAAAAGAGTGGAAATTATTGTGGGTGCGAGAATCCGGGCGTATCTTGTGGCCCTATCTGAAAATTAATTTCCTCGTAGGGCTACTGACCACTAATCGGTAGCCCTACATCTTTTTAAGGACTGGCAAAAATATCTAAAATTTGTAAATACTAACATAGGTTAGTTAAAAATATCAAATAAACCTATTCTTATTTGCATATATCGGTGCTTCTTCTAATATTTGGCCCGATATAAAATAATTGCGTTAGCTCTCCCAGCTTTCCAAAACGACCAAATTTTAAAAGTATACGGGGGCAAGCGAAGCGTCACGCCTATGGCGTGGGCTTACGTCTGCACGTATACAAGGCGCTTGGTCGTGCCTGGAAAGCGGTGGATGCTATAGTCCCACGCTTTTTTTATTCCTACAATTGCCCTAGGGATTTAGGCACCTAAAATTTCTTCATGAAAAAGATTGCTTTTGCTGTGATAGGTTGTATTGGCCTATCGTCCTGCGCTGTTATGTTTCAAGGCTCAAAGAAAGATGTAACAATTAAATCAATGACTCCAAACGCCACTATCCATGTAGATGGAGAAGAAGTAGGCAAAGATGCTGTAACCGTTCGGTTAGAAAGAAAATCAAACCACACTGTAGTAGTAAAAAAAGATGAATGCGAAAGCAAAACAGTGGAGATCAAAAAGCACACGCAAGTAGGTTGGGTTATTTTTGATGCACTATTCAACTGGTTGGCATTCGCTACTGACGCCCCAACAGGAGCTTGGAATACTTTCGACAAAGATCATGTTACCGTAGATCTGGAATGCAAAAAGACTCCAGAAAGCACACACTAATCAAATAAGGCGCATGAGATTCCCATTTAAAGCATAGGCTATGAATTCAAAATATTTAATCATATTCTTTCTACTTATAGTTACAAATTATCTGTCGCTTGCCCAAGATGGGCAGGCTATAAAAATAAGGGCATTTGAAGCCGCATGTTGTTTGGAGGGGCAAAACTGTGATAAGGTAGAATGGCATAGAACAAACATATTAATAGTTATAACTTATTCTAATGAAAAAATAAAGATATATTCTGAAGGTATACAAGATTTTGATATACTTAAAGACTATGATAAAACAACCGATAATGATGGAGACTCTTGGTATCGTTATGAGGTAGTGGATCAGGATGGGAAAAAATGTGATATTTATCTCTATATGTACAAAAAGTTCAACCCAGATTATAGAGGTGGTGTTTTAGTCAAATACAAGGATCATACATTTATGTATAAATATAAAATCATAGAATAAAAAAAGAAGCATTTTTACATGCTTCTTTTTTTATTAAACCTCTTGTCCCTAAATGGTAGTTATTACCGAATTTTCTGATCTACGCCCATTAAAAAATACATGTGCTACTATTTAATAGGTTTATTAAAATATTACTGGATTGTATTCAACTTTAAAGCAGGATAATATAACATACAATTCAGCTAGTTTAGTTATATCGAGTAAATTATTATTAGTCCCCGATCCATTATTATTTCGCATATACCATTTGAATGGAGCATTTTCTACATTATATAGAAATTCACCATTAAAAAATGGGATTGAATACCATACCCTTGATCCTTCATAACGCTCAGGTGGTGCATAATGTCCTTTAAAACCAATAGCCTCCAATTCATGTTGACTCAATTCTAACTGATTACTCATTGATAGGTTCTTTAATTGTTAGTTCTTCGCCACTAAGGCAGTAGAAAAGGTTTTGAAGAGAATGTATATGTTCTGGTTTATTCCAGAAATCATTTTGGAAGTGGTTGTTATTATCAAATACAGATAGATACCATTGCTTATCACCATGATCTTTGTCGTAATATAAAGACGTATTATTAGCTACCTGGATTGACCAAATTACACGTTCTTCAATATCACTACTTTCTTCCTTTATAAACCCTAATCTTTCCAACCATTCATCTGATAGTTCTATAGGCATTAAATCTTTATACATGACATATTCATCATATTTTGCTGTCAAAGGCATAGCGCAAACGCAAGATGTTTTTATTTCAGTTATAGCTGCCACAGGAAATTTACTTTCATGGGCTAATACTACTAGATTGCCTATTCTGAGTTCCGATTTATTTATTGACATTTTTAATTTTTTCGGTTATTTTTTCTTTGTACGTTTTAAAAAAATTAATCACAAACAAAACAAGGATCGGCCCGAATAAACTAAGTAATAAAGGCAGTTTATACCACATGGGCATTATCCAATTACCACCATGTTTTATACCGCCCCATGTTATCCAAAAAGCAAAGAATGGCCAGCAAAGAATGGCAGTTATTCTAAATAAAAGATTCATTATTAATAGGTATTTATATAGTTAATAATATTCTGTCCAACATTCAAGGCAATCAGTACAATTAAAAAGAAATGATTGAACTCCGCTTGGGCTTACAGATTCATGAAGAATATAACATTCTCCATTGCATTTTGGGCATTCAATGATTTCTTTCGCCTCTCGAATCTTCCCTTTGGCATCAACATGGGTTTGAAATACTATCTTTTCATCCATTAATAGCTATTTTTCAGTTGCAATTTGAAATATTAATGATTTGATGGTTGGGAATAGTTTGTCAAGATTACTTTTTTCTGAATTTCTGTCATTTTAGTTGTTTTTATGGTGAGTTATACTTTCTGTATTCCTTTTTACCTTTTTGGGTGGCCCAATAGCGCAAATCATTATTCTTATCGCTTCTGCATGAAACATACCGTTTATTTTCTGCTTCTGTTAGAATGCGATCTACACTGAACACGGCCATGCTATTTAACCAGCAATCTGGCATTGATTGAAGTTCTTTTGAGGTCTTTCCAGGGAAGCCAGAAACGGTAGCGGTTATCATAAGTGCATATTCATGCATCTGGGTCATATACCATATTTTTGACGTTCTTGCCTAATCCATTCGCTCCGATCCAGACCAGTTAGATCAGGAGGGCATAATAGCTTCAATTCTTCCAGATTTTTTGGTTTTAAGATATTTACCGGCAGAGCAGACTTCGGCTCCTCTTTGGGCTTTAAAACAGGCACAGGTTCGAATTTAGCTCCATAAACCTCTTGAAGTTTAATGGCCCATTTTTTAGGTAGCTTTCTTTTGCCCGATATCGCTTTTTGTAAAGTTGTTTTTGGCATGCCAAGATCGGCCTCAATTTGATAAACAGGTGTTATTACCCGATTAAGAAGTGCAATGATTTCGCTTCTATCCATGTAGACAAATTTAGACAACAATAGATACCCATCCAAATTTATTTTAGACATATTTGTACGTATTTAGACGCGCCCCACCCCCCCCCACAAGTTATCACCTCTTCCAAATAAATCTATCTCCCAATCCCCCCCATCCCCCAATCCAACCCACCACACTCTAACCACAAAGCAATCTAACCTAAACGCCAATTAGTCAAAGCCATAGACCATCACAACCACAACAGCGCAGATTACATAACTACCTGGAAAGCAAAATGGGAAACGCCGCCCACCCCATTACAGATAAACGTTTGCCCATTGACCGACCATCGATCTAAACGTAGGGGGTGTACTCAGTGAGTGTAAATCGAGGGGTACCCAGTTTTATTAGCGAGGGTGGGGTGGTTTACGGGAAAGTACCTAGATTTGTGGGTACTTGGTATTCAATGTCGTTGAATTAAGAATAAATAATATATTATGAGTAATAAAGAAGAGCATTCACAACAATATGAAAGATTACCAGAAGATGATAAAACAGTGGCCGATACAATATTGGGATATTTGAATGGTTGTAATAATAAAAAAGCAGAGCGTATATTGTATGCTCTGCTTGAAGAAATTAGTTATCATTCTACTATTCACAGTGAGTGAAAATCTGTATTTTCTTTAACAGCTTTTTTCAAATCTCTTATTTCTTCTTTTAAATCTTTAATCTCTCTTTTTAATTGATTAAGGCTATCCATTAACTCGTAAATAATTCTATCATCAATATTTGACATAGACAAAGTTTTTGTTTTGTTATAATTGTTTATAATTCATGGATGGCGGCTTTTTAGGGCTTTTCTTTCTAGCTTCTTTTCTTCCTGGTCTTACTATTTCTACTGTTGCTCTTGCTATTTTATCAAAAGCATCTATGGCTGAAGAAATGGCTTTATGGATAAACATTTTTGGCGCAGATTCCTTTACCATTGACAGGGCATTTGTTCTGTTTACCTTGTAATTGTGCTTAGTGGTCTTTTCTGCCTCCTGTTCTTTTCTTAGTTGTTCATCTATTGGAAATGCTAAAACAGCAGTAGTGGTCATAATGAATACCTTTGCATAGAAATCCTGTTTTACAGCCAGTGAAGTTTTTCCAGACCATGCTTCTAGTTGTAGGCGGCATTTATATAGCTTATATGCTTCTTCTATATTCCAACGCTTTTCGTATAAGGACACGAACTCATTATATGAAACTTGCTTTTGATCCATTAAGGAGGTTATCAGAATTTCAATACCTCCACCGTTATCAAAAAATATCGAATAACTGAAATTAGAATAGTTGGGTTATATTTATGGCCTTAATGCAGGAACCGGCAAAGCGGTTTATTCAATTCGTATGTTTACTTCATTTCTTTTTAACAAGCTATCTCATCTACGCCAATTTTATTCAACCGAAACAGAATTTACACAGCACTTATTGAGCGGGGAGGTTAAGGTTTCTATCCCAGATTTAATTACATTCCAGGAAGAATACGAAAAACAAAAACCAATCAGTAATTCATCCGGATGTATTTTGCCTTCTCAGTTTCAAATAGGAGATAAGGCATCATTGAAATTGACTGGATTATCTTCAAAAGGTGATGGGTCGTTAGCTACCGTAGATTGTATAGCCGAAATATTAACGGTTCATTTCTATGAAGGAAAAGTGAAATATGATTTAGAACTCCCATTAGACTTTGGGAACACTAGAGTTTATAATATTGATTCTGTTTTTGTTTCGCCTGTATAGTTTTTGCCTTCATTTATTCCTAAGCCCAGATTCTTAATTGAATCTTGGGCTTTTTGATTTTTATTTCAAAAATATTTGGCAGTGTAATAAAAAGTAGTAATTTAGCTACATGAAAGGAAGCGATGAAATAATGGAAACATCTCCTGTGAGAATAGATAACGGAGTATTAGATATAGTTAGGAATATTAAGGCAATTACTGGATGCCCAATTCAGCGTTTCGTTGAAGAGGCTATTGCTCTAAAGATTAGTAAGCTGCCTAAAAGCGTAAAAGATAAACTGGGACTTAAAGAAAAAACTAAATAATTAGCTATGCCACCTACATCTAGGATTAGTGTTGCAAAAAAGGGTGCTATCTGAAACTAGTAATCAGATCATAGCTAAGTTCTTTGAATTTTATTTATTGGTTGCTAAAAGCCGCGGGATTCCTAACGGAATTATTGTCTAACATTCGACCAGCTAAGGATGGCGGTTTAATAGTGGTGTAACCAATAAACTTCTTTCTACTGTGTGATGTGGCTGGAATAACGCTGATGCAGATAAGTTCCGATAGGCAGCACTCGGGTAGTGGTAACATTATCGACTACATCTTCGGAGATATGCAAGGGTGCATAGTGGATTTAAAATCCATGAAATAGGCGGCCCTCTGTCAACTGGAACATAAGCAGGTAACCAATCCTGCCATCATATAGTAGATACTTACTTAAGGTCGGGCAAATGGAATCCGGCGGTACACGTCCCATCATAAGACCCGATCATTTTTTTAACAGGATACAGCAAGAACTCAAAAGGCCACATCTATTCTATTCATGGTTAAGATGTGGCACATAGCTACATAGACCAACGGTAGAGTCAACAGACTTAAAATCTGTACAGTCCGGGTTCAAATCCCGGTGTAGCTACAGGATAAGGTTTAATGGTTAATGGTATTTGATAATACGGGGCCAATTTCTACTGGCCCCTTCTTTTAAACTCCCACAAATGAAAACAGTATATAACAACCCAGAAACAGTAGATGCAATTAAATTAATGGTATTAGGTTGTATGCTGGCCGATTACGGTGCTAGGTTAATAGTTGATGATACCAAGCAAAATCTTAAATACCGTGTGAAGTGTGTGCTGAACGCAGTTAAAAATGTAGAATTGTATTTCATAAACCACAATAACACAACCGAAGAACATCGTAAGGCATTCAAACGCAGCTTTCTTAAAAACGAAACAGTACTGCTTGCTGATCTTAATTTAATGTGCTGGGAAATACAGGATGAAGGATTGGAACAAATAATAAGTGCAATCAGGCAAGTACTGGATACGCCAGAAGAAATTAATAACCAATAAATACAAATCAATTATGTCAGAAGTTCCTCAGAAGGATACGAGAGAATTAACATTTGGCGAAAAAGCCGTAGGCTTAACTTTCAATCCAGGTGGTCATGAAAAGGTGAATGCTATCAAGCAGGCTCAGGCTATGTATATTGATATGCTTAATCAGTTTTCGTGATGAAACGACTAATGGTGAAGTAAAACGCCAACTCTCCGTGGCTATTACAGAAGCACAAACAAGTCAAATGTGGGCTGTAAAAGCCGTGACTTGGCAATACTAACCCAACCAATATTTAATAACCAAGCCCCTTATAAGTAGTTCATAAATTAAAACCAGCTCCCTTTATGATATATGGACTATGGAAAGGGGCTTAAATTTTAATTAAATGGCAAAAACAAAAGAGATATCATTTACTTGTGAAGAAATTACTTCAAAGCCGGATGGATATAGAAAAATGAAATTGATAGTGGATTCGCCAGATATAGATGAGCTTTTAACCGAAATTGATGATGAAGATTTAATAGGTCATCTTCAAGGTAATTTCAATCCAGAAGATGTATTTACTGAAAAAGATCTCAAAAAATGGGCTGAAGAAAACGGGTACTTAAAAATACAATAAATAATTATATGCAAGGAACAGTAAAATATAGCGAAGAGTTTATGACCATGACAGGTCTAAAGCGCTGGGTGGGAATTGAACTCCCCTTTGAAGATACAATCCATAGCCCAATTGATAAATTAGAAGAAGCCATGTCTAAAGTACAGTCATTTGCTGCTCGTTCAGGAATTATTCATCCTCCTGTTACTAATGCAAATTATGGTTATCCCAATCTTCTAAACCCAGACGAACAACTACCTGTAATTCAAGTAAGAGAACAATACTAAAACAATAAATACATGGAATGGATACCAGTAAGCGAAAGAAATCCAGAACATAGCGGCAAATATTTGACATATGCCTTGGACTATCATAAGGTAGGTCACGCATGGTATAACACAAAGTACCGGCTTGGATGGGAAGATGACAAAGAAGAATGGCTTCCCGTGACTCATTGGTGTGAACTTCCTGAACCACCTAAACAATAAAACAACATATATGACAGACAGAATAAAAGGGCTTACAGTTATCCTTGAAAAGGATGTTCGAGAAGATGATTTAGAGGTATTCATTCAGGCAATATCGCTTATGAAGGGAGTTCAGCAGGTTATTCCCCGAGAAGCCAATCATGAAGATATTATTCAGGAAATGAGAACTAAATCCGACATGAAGTCTAAAATATATGAGTTTATAAAAAACCTATAACAAATGACTAAAGAAACAATCTTAGGCGATAAACGAGCCCGGCCAAAGCATTTGAAGGAATATTACGGGCCATGTTATCAATTGCAAGAACTGATGAAGAAAACCAAAAACAGGACAAAATAGATTCAATGTGTTAAAGAATGGGACGCAGGCGCAGACTACTTTATGTATACTGGGATAACGTTTATCAGCGGCAATATTCCACTACAACCTTTCCGGTAATGCAGGATAAACATTCAAAAGGCCGCTACAAAATACTTTGGTGCTGGAAACTAAAATACCCTTGGAGAAATGATAAATAAAGAGCCTGGAAACGAACATTTATGGAGACAATTCATCCGGCTGGGGGAAATGATGGGAGATGGTTTGCATCATGAGGAGCCGTGGATTGCAAAGGAATACAAGCGCTTGATGATGATCTTGTGCCCACCAACAGTAGAAGAAAAGGCCGCGATTAGAGAACATAAAAACAAATCCATTAACGCTCAAATGGCTGAATTATTGAAGGATAGGCATTGTTCATGTGGTGGCAGTATAAAACAATCAAGATCAGGTAGTAAAACCGCATATTGTGATAGATGTAGAGCGAAATTTAAAGCAAAACCTAAAAAACAATCAGAATAAATGGATAAACCAGAAGAACTAATAACAGATGAACAGATAGAGAAGGCCTGGGGGAATGGGAACTTTGGAGAGTATCTGAATAACAACAAGCGAGAACTAATCAACAATACAGTCCTGAAATGCGCAAGTGGATTAAGGACTGGCGCTACGGCTACAAGCATATGTGCAGAACTTGGGCTTACAGTAAGCAAAAAAATAAATGGAAGCTAACTGAGCAAGGCCAGTGGTATTTATATTGCGTTTATTCACAGGGTAAAAGTTATTAATTATGGACATGCAGGAAATATTAAATAAGTGGTATTTAACGCCAAAATACTTCTCAAATGACCACATTACTGAGCCGTTGGTTTTTGATTGCATGGTTGATTATGCGCGACAAACTTCTCTTCATTTCGCTAAATGGGTCAATGAAAACTATCTCTATCACCAAGATGGACTATGGTATAAAAGTGAAATCCCTGAATGGGGATCCAAAACGGACGAAGAAGTCTGGGCGCTTTATTTAAATAGACATAATAATTCAAATCCTTGGTAAATAACAATTTATATATTGTATTGAACATGGGAATAGACTTCAGTAATATAAATCAAAGCATAAAATGAGCAATCACAACAGAAGATTATTGGATAAGATTCGGTATAACCGACAGATGGATCAGCTTTTATCATTAATACGGAAATCTATTATAGCCTCTGAAAAATATACTATCTATGAAGTAGACATGAGCTATACTAGTTCCTCGTTTTACGAGTTTAGAGTATACCGACAAGGAGAAACATCTGAAATATTAATGTGGCAAACGGTACAAATAGGCACAGATGAGTTTGACGATCAATTCAAAGCGCTAGATAATGTCCTTAACAACTTGCTTACTCATGGTGTAATGCCAGACATATACCCAATGTACATTTCTGAAGAAAAGGAGGGTGAAGATGGTCGATAAAGTGATAAGCTTCGATAGTTTCAAGGTTAGGTGTTCCCAGATTGTAGCTGCCTTATCAAATAGCCGGTCAAATCCTATTCTAACAGAGAATCAGGAAGCTAGGATAAAGGAATTGAACGATAAGCTGCAAGAAAAAGGCAAAATAACCGAAAAACAGCAGGCTGAATTAGCCGAATTACAAGTAAAGGAAGAAAATAGCAAGAAAGTAGTCCTCTCAGATACCTATATAGCATATCTAATGGCTGAATATGCCTGGATAACCGAAGGCATGATAGCCGTAAACAAGGAATCTATGGAGTTATTGGCTATTCAGAAGGGCAGAGAAGGCGAAAATGAGGCTGTAACGCTTCTAATGAGAGTTGATAAGCAACCATACCAAATCCACAAAGAAAGGATTTATAACGATTATCTGAGTGGAGAGATAGATATTTACCTGGGGGAGCATGTTTATGCTGCAACCAATATAACTGACATAAAAAATTCATGGGATTATCCTACGTTTCTAAAGAAGATCAATACAGGGCTGGAAAATGGTCAGAAAGAGCAGGTCCAAGGATACTGTGACATTACCGGAGCCGGGGAAGGATATATTGCCAACACTTTAATCAGCAATCCAGAGCACATTATAGAGGAAATGAGATGGCGTGTGACTAAAAAGATCGGTGCTACCACTCCAGAATCTCCTGAAATGCTAAAAGAATGGCCTAAATGGGAACGATCAATGAGGTTCGATCACATTCCACCAAATAAACGTGTGCATAAGATCAAAGTAGAGCCGTTCACGGAGTTTGAGAAACAAAAGCTGTATGATAGGGTAAAATTTGGCCGGGATTGGTTGAATCAATTCCACGAAAAGTATCAGGTATTGAATAAATAATTAAAATAAGTACTTAAATTATGATAAGTAATGAGCATGATGGGAAGAATCCGCAAATCAGTACCACGGTAAGCTGGGGATTGTATCAAGAAATAGATGAAATGGCTAAGAAAAATGACAGAACTTTGTCAAACATGGCTGCTATTTTATTGGAACGAGCGGTAAAAGAATCTAAAAGAAAGCGCACTAATGCAAAAGAAAATAATACTTGAAATAACCCCGCAGACATATGTTCGGGCGACGCAGAATGATAGAATATTCTTCAGAATACCAAGAGATAAATTACGCCCAGCCAGTTTGAAAAGACTGGAAAGATTGGAGCAGTATAATAAATATAAAATAGCTGTATTAGCATTAGCCAAGCAGCAACATTTCATGCTTCCAGAGCAAGGGGCTGAAATAATATTCTATATCCCGGTGTCAAAAAGCTGGAAAAAATATCAAAAAGAAGCCCAACATATGAAGCTTCACAGAAATAAGCCGGACTTGTCGAACTTACTAAAGGCCCTGGAAGATGGGCTTATGACCGAAGATAAAGGGATAGCTCACTATGCAGGACTTGCAAAGATTTGGATCAATGAACCTACGGGGAGAATAGAGATAAATATCCATACTCCAAGTCTTAGTTCCATGGATGTTTTATCGTAGTTTTTCGAAGTGAGTACCGTCATCGGTGAGTATTAGACACTCATATGTAACAAATCAGTTACATTATTGATATAACTAATTGTTAATCAAAATGTTGATAAAGAAACTTACAAGCAAAGCTTGAAAACTTTATCAACATTTTGATTAACAATTAGTTATATCAATAATGTAACTGATTTGTTACATATGA
>Ga0207695_10000491_pt1 | contig 84480 bp, 78 predicted proteins | sample KBSC54metaG_FD_184354 | JGI IMG/M metagenome (GOLD analysis project Ga0207695, IMG submission 184354) | Corn rhizosphere microbial communities from Kellogg Biological Station, Michigan, USA - KBS C5-4 metaG (SPAdes) (version 2) | ecosystem: Host-associated > Plants > Roots > Rhizosphere > Soil...
CCGACCTGCACGAATGGAGTAACGATCGTTCGACTGTCTTAACGAGTTGCTCGGCGAACTTGTAGTACCGGTGAAGATGCCGGTTACCCGCAGCTAGACGAAAAGACCCCGTGCACCTTTACTATACCTTTACTATGAGTTACGGCTCTTGCTGCGCAGGATAGGTGGGAGGCTTAGATACCGGACTTTCGGGTTCGGTGGAGCCAACGGTGAGATACCACCCTGCGAGTGTTGTGATTCTAACCTGCTCCCGTGATCCGGGAGAGGGACATAGTAAGGCGGGTAGTTTGACTGGGGCGGTCGCCTCCTAAATTGTAACGGAGGCGCGCGAAGCTACACTCAGGCCGTTTGGAAATCGGCCGTCGAGTGCAAAGGCATAAGTGTGGTTAACTGCGAGACCTACAAGTCGAGCAGATGCGAAAGCAGGCCTTAGTGATCCGGTGGTTCTGTATGGAATGGCCATCGCTCAACGGATAAAAGGTACGCCGGGGATAACAGGCTGATCGCTGCCAAGAGTTCATATCGACGCAGCGGTTTGGCACCTCGATGTCGGCTCATCACATCCTGGAGCTGTAGAAGGTTCCAAGGGTTAGGCTGTTCGCCTATTAAAGTGGTACGTGAGCTGGGTTCAGAACGTCGCGAGACAGTTCGGTCTCTATCTGCTGTGGGCGTAGGAGATTTGAAGGGGGCTGTCCTTAGTACGAGAGGACCGGGATGGACGAACCTCTTGTGTTCCAGTTGTCATGCCAATGGCACGGCTGGGTAGCGAAGTTCGGTTGTGATAACCGCTGAATGCATATAAGCGGGAAGCACGCCCTAAGATGAGATCTCCCAACCCTTAAGGGTAATGAAGGGCCCTGGAAGACCACCAGGTTGATAGGCTGGACGTTGAAGCGCAGTAATGCGTGAAGCTTACCAGTACTAATCGCCCGTTCGGCTTGTCCATAGAATTTACTCTGCGCAGTAGTCCGCTACTGTCCTGGAGATACATTCAACACAAGCCTGTAGTTATCCAACGGATGTTTCTAGCGAACATCCCTACTCAATCTATTCAGTCATGAGAGATCGCCACAAGCGAAATTTCACAACTTTGCCGGTGAGTTTACCGTGAGGGTCACACCCGTTCCCATCCCGAACACGGAAGTTAAGCCTCACTGGGCCGATGGTACTGCACGCGAAAGTGTGTGGGAGATTAGGTGATCGCCGGCATAATCCAGAAGCCCCATCCTCGCGGATGGGGCTTTTTTGCTTCCCACTTTCCACCCCTAAATCAGCTTCCTTGGGAGCCACTTCCGAGCGCCCGGCACCGGATCTACCCCCATCGCCCCGCAATAACCTCCGGCTCTGCGGCCCACGGCTCCCAGGATAACGGTGGGAAGGGGCGCCGATCGGCGTAATTGGGCGCGGGAAGAGTGACTCGGACTTCTCTAGCGTGTCCGTTACAGGGCTGCAGTGGGTGAAATTTATGTGCCGGAGCCCCTGTCTGGGGCTTTCCCGCCGTATCGGCGCCCCCCAGAGAATGCTGAGGGTTGAGAATAATGGAAGAAAGGATTGACCAAACCGAGATTCTGCCCTACGCTTGTCAATCTGTTGTCGCACCGGTACCAGTTGCCTTTCGTCCAAATTCGATCAGGTCGGGCCATTTAGAGCCGCCGATTTCAGAGCAGACCAAACCACTAAATGTTTCCCAGGGGGGTTTGTGATGAGTCCGTTTATTGTCGCTGTTGCCGTTGTTCGAAATCCAGAAATTCGATCCTTGGTTAAGGCAGTAGTCGGAGGTCCCGGCCACAGGTTGATCGAGTCAGGAGGCTATCTTCAGGCTGGCCTGCTTCTCGATAATGGGCTTGAACCCGATCTGTTGCTCATTGATTCCACTCTTATTGATTCAGCTGAAGCTGCGTCGCTTAGGCTCCTTCTAAAGCGAGCGCCTGCTGCGAAAACCTGCGTAATTCTAGGCATCGGAGAATCCGGCCTGCGGGCAGAGGTGGCGGAATTTGGGATCAAAAACGTCCTAACAAGGCCAATGACTCGCCGCGAACTTGAGTTGTTGGTCGAGGGGCTGTGCTGCTCCCGCGAGCAGACACTCCAAGACGGAAGCGAAATCCCGGTTGCCCAGGACCCCGCTCCCGCCCTCGCTCAAATGGCGCCCCCGAACATCCTCCAGTTGGAAGAACTGGGCGATAATAGCTTTTTCCTGGCCGCCAGTCCGAAGATGTTGGAGATTCACCGCAAGGCTAAACTGCTCGCCGCGGCAGACGTTAACGTATTGCTTCTTGGTGAGAGTGGAACCGGGAAGGAGATTATCGCACGCCTGATCCACAAACATTCACGCCGCGCGCGGAGCAGGATGCACAAAATCAATTGTGCCGCCTTGCCGGAGCCGTTGCTGGAGAGTGAGTTGTTTGGACATCGCCAAGGGGCATTTACCGGAGCGACGAAGGATAGGATGGGCAAGTTTGAGCAGGCTCATCAAGGGACCTTGCTGCTGGACGAGATCGGTGAAATTAGCGGGTACATGCAGTCGAAGTTTCTGCAGGTTCTTCAGGACGGTCAATTCTGCCGTCTGGGCGGCGAGGACGTCATCCGAGTTAACGTTCGGGTCATTGCGGCCACTAACGTCCAGATGGAAACTGCACTCAAGTCAAAAGCCTTCCGCGAAGATCTCTACTATCGTCTCAGCGTCTTCACGATTCAAATTCCGCCGCTCCGTGAGCGGCGCGAAGAAATACCATTCTTAATGGAAGAGATAATCCGTAGAATGCCAGCAGATATCAAAGGCGGTGGTATACATAGGATTCCTCCTCGCGTTATAGACTTAGCCCTACTCTATGAATGGAGAGGAAACGTCCGTGAGCTATATAACTTCGTAACGCGGGCGGTTGTTATGAGGGATTGGGATGCGTCATGCGCTGAATTGGAAGCAAAGATTGCCGAGTCTTCGAAGGCGAATGAGGTTCCTGCGTGCGTTAGCGAAGTGGATAGGGTAACTGACTTAAGGACGCTGAGGCGTGATTCTATAAGCCGGACAGAGGTTGCGATGATCCGGCGAGCCCTTGAAGCCTCCGGTTGGAACCGCCGACGGGCTGCGCAGAATCTCAAAATCAGCTACCGCGGCTTACTTTATAAGATTCAGCAGCATCATCTTGCCCCAGGTAGACGTTCGCAGATTTCCGCGCAGGATGCTCTAGTCAGCCCTACTACGCAGGCGGAGACAGGCTCCTCGAGATGATGGCGGAAGTACGCGCCTTAGTACCCCCGAGCTTCAAGAGTTCTCGGTTTCGATCCCCCTTTGAATGCCGCGGCTGTGTGCTTTTTAGTTCTCTTCCGGCTCGCCGTGCCCCTTTTTCATGACGTCTTCATGGGCGGCCTCGTCTTGCAGGCGCAAAGTCAGCCATTGCTGATAGCAACGCGTTGCACGGTCTTGCAAACATGTGCCAAAAAATTACCCATGCCGGCCAGCGAACCATTCAGGTGAATCGGCGCGCAAGTGCCCGTAATTACAGCGCATTAGGGAGGCCGCAGCTCCTTCCGAGCCCCTTGAGCGTTATGGCAGATGGATTGCTATATAAGGTGTTCACCGAGAGGCATTCGCTCCGGATGAGGGTCACACAATCCCGAGAATGGGAATATGTGACTTACAGGGCGAAGCTATGCTTACCTTCCGAGTTCTCGTAATCTCACATCAAAAGCAGGCAAGTTTTGCAGACCTGGAGCGATGTCGATGGTATCGTCGAGACCGCAGGCTGGTCTGCAATCTATACGCGCTCTCGGCACGAAAAGGCAGTGGCTGCCATGCTGACGGCCAAAGACTTTGAGGTTTTTCTGCCGCTCTACCAGACACTCCACCGCTGGTCCGACCGAAAAACGCTCGTCAGTTTGCCCTTATTTCCCTGCTATGTCTTCGTGCGAAGCGGAATGCATCGCCGGTTGGATCTCATAACCACTCCGGGTATTCACTCCATTGTGTTACGTGGAGAAAGCGTTGCAGTCATTCCAGACTGCGAGATAGAGGCGATTCGAAGAGCGGTGGAAGGACCTTCCCGCTTGGAACCGCACCCCTACCTGAAATGTGGAGAACGAGTTCGCGTAATACGGGGGGCTCTTGAAGGGCTCGAAGGAATTCTGGTTCGAAAGAAAAATGTGTTTCGACTCGTGCTTTCGGTTGAGATGATGGCGCAGTCAGCGGCCGTCGAGATCGATGCCTCTGACGTTGAGGCAGTCGGTCCGGGCAAGTTAGAGATGGCGTACCGGTAAATCCCTGGGACCCGAAAATGCGGTTATGAAATATAGAGTCCAATTCGCGACTGCTACTGTGATTGTTTTGGTAGTGCTTTCGTGCCAGCTCGGTGCGCAAGCTGCGTCAGGCGGCTCAGGAGCGATCCAACGCTCTTCAACTGCACCGCATGGTGCGGCCGAGTCTGCCAATTCCTCGCCGGCGGCAGCGGATAATGCGCACGACACTTTTGTGATCGGCAATGACGACCACCTGATGATCAATGTCTGGAGTGAGCCGGAGATTTCACGCTCTGTTCCTGTGCGATCAGACGGGAAAATATCGCTTCCACTCGCAGGTGAAGTGCAAGCCGCAGGGCGAACGCCAGCTGAACTTGAGCATGATATTGCCGCTAAGCTGCTGAGCTATCTCACCAAGCCAGAAGTCACGGTAATCGTAGAGCAGATCAATAGTCAGAAATTCAACATCCTTGGACAAGTAGCGAAACCTGGATCCTATCCTCTCACGTCCCCAACGACCGTACTTGACGCAATTGCGAAGGCGGGAGGGTTTCGTGACTTCGCCAAGCAGAAGGACATCTATGTCCTGCGTCACAATCCGAATGGCGACGAGTTACGCCTTCCATTCAATTACAAAGAAGTTGTCAAAGGCAAGAACACCAGTCAGAACATACAGGTTAAGCCCAACGACACTATTTTGGTGCCATGACGGTCAATTATGCTTACTCGCGCTTGCCTTAGCATCGCTTTGATCGCAGCCGTACCTGCCCTATCTCAAGCGATACCAACGGCGACAGCGGACCCGGATCTACCCCAGGACGAATATCGCATGCCGGTTCCCCCAGTTGCGAGCAGCGAACCGTTTCCAGCCTCAGGGCTGTCCGGGACCCGATCCAACTATCTTGACCTGGCGCTGGCATTCCAAACGTCCTATTACGACAATTTGCTGGCGGGAACATCCAGCAGGCCAATCGCCGATGAAGGCTTTTCCATCGCTCCAGAAGTGGAGTTCAATCAATTGACGCCGCGGCTGCATGAGTCATGGGCGTATCGCTCCTCGTTCTTGTTCTATCGAGAGACGAGCGCGCGAAACGACGCGGACCAAAGCGCAGCACTCGATATTCAGTACCGGTTGAGCCCCCATGTCACGGTCAGCGGTCATGACATCTTTGAAAAGAGTTCCAACGTATTCGATCAGGGGTATTCGTTAGGAGTAGGACCGATATCCGGTGCTCCACCCAGTTCGCCTGTAAATGTCATTGCTCCGTATGCAGGGCAGCTCACAAATACTGCGGGCGCAGAGATTGCCTACCAATTCAGCAAGAATCAGATTGCGGGCGGTGGCGGAAATGCGGCGACCCTTCAATATCGAAATCAGCCTGAAGACGCCGGCCTCTATAACTCCACTTCAAGGGGTGCATCCGTCTTCTACAATAGACGCCTGCTTGGCGCACAGTACGCCGGGCTTACCTATCGATACCTGAAGATTCTTGGCCAACCAGCGAATGGTAGCCTCCAGATCGACACGCATACCCTGTTCTTTACATATGGCATAACTCTTGATCAGCGCCTCACCGTTTCGGCTGCCGTTGGGCCGCAATTTTATAACTACTCCCGGTCACGATTGCCTGCGTCGCACTCACTAACCCAGGCCGTCACCGTAAGCGCCTCGTGGCAGGGACTGCATACCGCGTTCGCGACCAACTTCTCGCGTTCTGTTGTTGGAGGAGCGGGACAGCTTGGAGCCTTGAGCTCGAGTGCGATTGGTGCCTCTGCACAATGGCAGGTCGCACGGGCATGGAGCCTTGCATCCGCTTTCAGCTACGCGACGTACAAGAACGTAACCCCGAGCTTTGATCTGTCCAGTCGGGGAGGGAATTCAACCGCCGGATCTATCTCCCTGGACCACCGCTTAAACGATCGGTTCCTAGCGCAAATCGGATACCAGCGTCTGCACCAGGCGTACGAAAGCGTCCAGGCAATTGAAGCAAACCCCGATGCGAACAGTGCATTCGTTTCCATCTCGTATCATCTTTCCCGGCCACTGGGGAGGTAATCATGGAAGAAACGTTTGAAGAGCAGCGGCCCGAAGACTTGGGTTTAGAGCGATACCTGCAAGTAATACGACGCAGATACATTTTGTTTCTCATTCCTTTGCTTCTAGGCTGGCTAGTCGTCTGGGGGGTTAGCTGGGTGCTGCCTGTCCGGTATAAGTCCAGCACCGTAATCCTGGTTGAACAACCCACAATGCCGAAAAACTATGTACAGCCGAACGTAAGCGAGGATTTGCAAGCCCGCATGGCAAGCATCCAGCAACAGATTCTCAGTCGCACGCGGCTTCTCCTTATCATCGATAAGCTGCATCTCTACAGCGGCAGTCCGGAAAAGACGGCGGATCAGAAGGTTGACTTGATGCGCAAGGGTATCGAGATTGAACTTGTGCGCGCTGCTGAGGCTGCGCCTATCACCGCCTTCAAAATCTACTATTCAGCCCATGACGCACATACAGCACAACAGGTTACAAGTGAACTGACGGATCTCTTTATCAACGAAAATCTGAAGGTACGCCAACAGCAGTCGCAGGACACGACTACGTTTATTGCGAATCAGTTGGAGAACGCGCGAACGACCCTCGCTGAGCAAGAGGCCAAAGTCCGAGAGTTCGAAGGTGCCCACGTTGGTGCGTTACCAGCTCAGCAAGCAACCAACCTTCAAATCCTGAGCGGGCTTCAGTCGGAGCTGCAAAACGAGCAGGGGAGCCTCAATTCAGCGAGGCAGCAGACGGTGTACCTTCAAACTCTGATCGAACAATATCGTTCCCTGCGCGGAGTGCCTCGGGCGGCTGACGGAAGTCCGACAGATTTAGCAGCCATCGACTCGGAGCTCACTGGCCTAAGGTCCAAATTGACGAATCTAACCACTCATTACACGGATCAGCACCCCGCAGTGGAGGCCCTGAAGGCTCAGATTGCCAGGACCGAAAAGATGCGTGATGACGTTGTGACAAGATCAACGGCGGGTAATAGTGGAAAGCAGCCCTCGGGTAGTGGTGCGGCGGATGCTTCGCAGGGTGCCATACCGCTCCAGCTTCAAAGCCAACTCAAGGCCAACCAGGCGGAGATTATCAATCGAGAGCGGGGTATCGCCGATCTGAAGGCCCGGATCAGCGATTACCAGTCACGTCTGAATGAAGAGCCCACCCGCGAGCAACAACTTGCGGACTTGACCCGTGGATATGAGCAATCCAAGGCAAACTTCGATGAGCTGTTGAAAAAGAAGAACGATTCAGAGATGGCGACCAGCATGGAACAGATGCAGCAGGGTGAGCGGTTCACCATGCTTGATCCGCCTAGTCTTCCAGCGAAGCCCGATTTTCCGAACCACCTTAATTTCTGCGGAATAGGTGTCGGAGTTGGTCTGATACTGGGACTCGCAGTCGTGGCGGCATCGGAGGCAATTGATGACCGAATCTACGATGAAGCCAAGATCACGGAGATGTTGGCAGCTCCTGTGATCGGAGAAATTCCTGAGGTTGTACAACCTGGCGATGAGCGGAAGAGCAAGAACCAACTGGTTTGGAAATGGGCGATGACAGGAATAGTCCTCGTGGCGATCCTGGCGGGATCGGCTTTTAGTTTTCTTCACGGTTAAATTCAGGCTGCCAATGTACCATTCTTTCTTTCATTTGAGTCGTAATCCGTTCGACCTAACGCCGGACCCGCGTTGCTTTGTTTCGACTAAGCGTCACGACGAAGCTCTGTCGGTGCTGTACTACGGGATACGCCAGCACAAGGGATTCGTCGTGGTTACAGGCGAGGTCGGCACGGGGAAGACTCTACTCCTTCGGTGCCTGCTCGGACTCTTCAAAGAGAGTAAAGATATTGTCTTTGCATACTTATTCAACGCCAGGCTTACCTCAACCGAATTCCTGCAGTATATCCTTGCAGATTTCGGGCTCCCAATCTCCGGGAAGAGCAAAGCTGAGCTCTTGTTCGATCTGGCGCAATTTGTCATCGAGAGAGGCTCAAAGAATCAAACCACAGTTCTCATAGTGGACGAGGCACATCACTTATCTGAGGACATTTTGGAAGAAGTTCGTCTTCTTGCAAACCTCGAGACTACTGATAACAAGCTTTTACAAATCGTCTTGGTTGGACAACCTGAACTGGACGCAAAGCTGGATAACGTGTGCCTGCGACAGCTAAAACAGCGGATCGCAGTGCGAACGAAATTGGGTCCTCTGGACGCGGAGGAGACCCAGCGATACATCGAACGCAGGCTGGTGATCGCAGGTGCGGATAAGAATGCATGCTCGCTCATCACGGAGGAAGCAGTTCTCCGGGTATATCGTCACTCTCGCGGTCTTCCCAGGCTCATCAACACCCTCTGCGAAAACGGCCTGATTACTGCTTATGCGCGACACTTGTCGGTGGTCACTCCGAATGTCATCGACGATGTCGCGGCTGAGTTTCGTTTGGGAATAATTGAACAGGCTGAAGCGGATTCGGCCGACAGCAGCAAGGAAGAGATTCAACGAGCGATAAAGTTGCTGTTAGATCTTTACCCTAAAAGACAAACGGTAATCGCGGGCGATTCAGCTCTGGATAAGCCCGGCCGTGGAAGCGAGCAAGCATGAGCCAAATCTTCGACGGACTGCGACGGTTGGAAGCTGAACGTACAGGAAATCATGCGTCCACCCTTCTAGGAGTAACGGAACTTCTGAAACAATCGGAGTCCAGGGTTGTATCGCGCTGGGAGTCTGGTGTTGTGCCCGATGACCAGCTGCCGAATGAGACTGCTGCGCCCGCCCCTGCGGTCACGAGCTATGCTGACCAACCTACGGCAGCATCCGCCAGCACTGGAACAACGGCAAAGTGCTTTCCGGAGTTCACAGAGTTGCCAGTTTCCGCAACGCCTCAAAGCCGGCTCGCCTGTCTCAACGACAACGGAAGCCCAGTGGCGGAAGCGTTCCGATTGCTGAGTGTTCGGTTGCGTCATCTCGCACGAACGCGAGCGTTGAAGACTCTCCTGGTGACGAGCACAATCCCTCAAGAGGGCAAGAGCATGATCGCGGCCAACCTGGCCTGCGCGCTTGCCCAAAGCACTCAACAGCGAGTTCTTCTTCTGGAGGGTGACCTGCGACGCCCATCGTTGTCGAATACATTTGGGTTAGGCCGCAATCGCGGCCTTTCGGAGTATCTGCAGGGTGACCGAGACTTAATCGAAAGTATCTATTTCTTGAGCAGTCCGGGTATCTGGATGCTTCCCTCCGGCAGCGCTCCGAGCAGAGCACTCGAGCTTTTGCAATCGGGAAGAGTCTCCATTCTGGCTAAGCAGCTGACTGCGCTCTTCGATTGGATTGTCATCGATTCGCCTCCAGTGCTGCCTCTCGCTGATACCAGCGTTTGGATGCGCCTCGCGGATGGGATCCTTCTTGTGGTTCGTCCAGGGACCACAGAAAGGCGCCAGCTCCAGCGGGGCTTAGAAGCACTCGAGCCAAAAAAGGTAGTTGGGGCGATTGTGAACAGTTCAAAACATTCTTCGGATGGTTATTACTACTACGGGCCCGGTACCACCAGCGCCTCGGGCGCGTAGCCCCCATCACCCGGTGAAGGCATGCACGTAGCGGGCGCGTCTGCGCTCGTCGCATGACCTTCTGCGATTCTTGCCTGTCGGCATAATTGCTATTTCTGTTCGAAGTTGGTCTCCAGCAGCTACGCGTCGCCACTCCTGTTCCCCGGAGGTAAGAGGGGCAGGAACGGGTCGCGCGGCGATATCGGTGAAAGGAAGTCCCCAGCTTGATACAGCTAAGGATAGAAAAGAGCCCAAGCAGCGGTGAGTCCCGACCCGCGTGGGTGCCTGGAGTACGAGACGTTCTCTCCGAAGAACTCTTCAGGCGTGCCATCGCTATCGAGCGTAAGAGGACAGAACGATCTCAGAAGCGGTTTCTGCTTACACTGTTCGAGATCTCCGGCAGCCACCATCCCGCTCAGGATAACGACAGAATCATCAATAGGATGTTGTCGAGCCTGTTGACATGCACCAGAGAAACTGACGTAATCGGTTGGTACCTGACCAAAACGACCGTTGGGATCATCTTTACCGACCTCGTGCCTCACGAAAAAAATGTAATTCTCAGCATAATCCTGAGCAAAGTGAGTGCGAAACTTTCGGAGCAATTGACAGCCGATCAATTTGCAAGAGTCAGCATTTCGTTCCATTTCTTCCCCGACCGTTGGGAGGATAGCGACTCGCCCCCTCCCAGCGACGATACTTTGTATCCGGATTTGTTCGGTACCGGCAAAGAAAGGCGATCTGCATTGGTGATAAAGCGCACGATGGATATCCTCGGCAGCCTTCTGATGCTGGCCCTCTGTGCGCCTTTGTTTCTGGTGATTGCAGTAGCCATTCGGCTCTCCTCCAAAGGGCCCATCCTGTTCCGACAACAAAGGGTCGGCCAGTTTGGCAGGATGTTTACGTTTCTCAAGTTCAGATCCATGTACGCCGATAATGACGTGGCTGCTCACAAGGCCTTTGTTACGGATTTCATAACAGGTGGAGACAAGGCTGTTACGGCAAATGCGAACGGCGGACCGATCTACAAGCTATCAAACGATATGCGAGTGACACCCGTCGGCAGATTGCTCAGAAAAACGAGTCTCGACGAACTTCCACAGTTTTTCAATGTGCTGAGGGGAGAGATGTCGCTTGTAGGTCCTCGACCGCCGATTTTCTATGAAGTGGTTGCCTACAAAACTTGGCATCGTCGTCGAGTACTGGAAGTGAAGCCCGGAATCACGGGGCTGTGGCAGGTGACCGGTCGCAGCCGCGTCATCTTCGACGAGATGGTTCGACTCGACCTTCGATATGCAGCTTCCTGGTCCCCTTGGATGGATGCCAAGATCCTTATACGTACACCAATAGCCGTTATCAAAGGTACTGGAGCTTGCTAGGTTTCATTCACACCTAGAGGCCTTGAGAAGGCATGAATTTCGGAGTAATCGGATACGGGTATTGGGGACCAAACGTTGTGAGGAACCTGATGAACCTGGACGGATCACAGGTGCTCGCGATAGCCGAGATCAGCTCGGCGGCTCGACTGCGCGCGCAGAAGGCGTGTCCGGGGGTCAAAGTCACGTCCGAAGTTTCGGAAGTGATTCGATCCCCGAACATTGACGCCATTGCAATTGTTACGCCCGTCTGGACACACTTCGAGTTAGCGAAAGCAGCCCTGGAGAATGGGAAGCACGTATTTGTTGAGAAACCCTTCACCAGTAACTCCGCTCAGGGCGAGGAACTGATCGACCTCGCGTTGCGGAAGAACCTTACGATCATGGTGGATCACACCTTTCTGTTTACGTCGGCCGTCACGAAGCTGTCCCATCTCATTGAGGACGGGACATTGGGTAAGCTCTACTACTATGACTCGACACGTGTAAACCTGGGCCTTTTTCAGCACGACATCAATGTTCTGTGGGATCTTGCGCCGCATGATCTTTCCATCATGGATTACCTCATAAAAGCAGCCCCTGAGGCTGTGCTGGCCACGGGTCAGAACCATTTGAATAGCCATGAAGACGTTGCGTATATGACGTTGTACTTCCCTCAAAAGATCATTGCGCACATCAATGTGAATTGGCTATCTCCCGTCAAAGTGAGGACAACACTTATTGGCGGCGAAAAGCGGATGGTTGTGTGGAACGATCTGGAAGCTGATGAAAAAGTGAAGCTCTATGACCGCGGCGTAGATGTCACCAGCCGCGAAGGGGTTTATGAATTGCTGATGAACTATCGTTCCGGCGACATGTGGGCGCCACAGTTGGAGCAGGTAGAAGCATTGCGGCAGGAGTTGGAGTATTTCGTGCAATGCGTCTCATCCGGGCAGAAGGCACTGAACGACGGATGCGCTGGACTGCGGGTGGTAAAGATGCTTGAGGCTGCGAGCCAGTCCCTAAGCAAGAGAGGGTCACTGGTATATCTATGACGTCTTTCAACTGCATCGCGGATGACGTGCGACTCGGGAATGGCGTTGTCCTCTCCAAATTCATCAATCTCTATGGTTGCGTTATTGGGGATGAAACCAAGATAGGTGCGTTCGTCGAGATTCAAAAAAATGCCACGATCGGAAAGCGGTGCAAGATATCCAGTCACTCATTCATTTGCGAAGGCGTCACCATCGAAGACCGTGTGTTCATTGGACACGGTGTGATGTTTATCAACGACAAATATCCGCGGGCGACGGCTCCGGACGGCAGATTGCAGACAGAAGCAGACTGGGCGGTCCAGCGAATAATGATTCAGATGGGAGCGTCCATCGGCTCGGGGGCAACGATTCTCCCCAACATTGCCGTCGGAGAGAACGCCATCGTGGGCGCGGGCAGTGTGGTCACCAGAGATGTTCCCGCAAACGCTGTCGTGGCTGGAAACCCTGCAAGAATTCTGCGGTACAACGACGGCAACTCAGGAGGGAATCATGAAAAGCGTTGATACCTCTCTCGAACCCATTCCTTTTGTGGATTTAGCAACGCCGCACGTTGAGCTCGAGCGGGAGTTAACCGACGCGTTCCGGCGCGCCTTGTTGACTGGCTGCTTTATTGGTGGGCCCGTAGTGGAGGAGTTTGAAGCTGCGTTTGCAGCGTTCTGCGGGGCCAGCCACTGCGTGGGAGTGGGGAGTGGAACTGATGCTCTTCGATTCGCGATCATCGCATCCGGGGTTACGCCGGGAGATGTCGTCCTGACGGTTCCGAATACCTTCATAGCAACAACTGAGGCGATCTCGCAGGCGGGTGCTATCCCTGAGTTCATCGATATAGATGAGTGCACCTACACGATGTCGGTAGAGACGCTACGGCGATTTCTCTGCCATCAATGCAGCCGTGATCCCGCCGGCTCACTGATCAGCCATCGCACTGGAAAACGTGTTTCCGCTATCGTGCCTGTCCACTTATACGGACAGATGGCTGACATGGACCCGATTCTTGATCTGGCGAATGAATATGGTCTGACCGTAATTGAAGACGCCTGTCAGGCGCACGGCGCTCAATACCTTTCGAAGACCCATGGCCGCTGGATGAAAGCAGGGACAATGGGGACTGCAGGTGCCTTCAGCTTCTATCCCGGAAAAAATCTTGGTGCATGTGGAGAAGGTGGATCCGTTACCACGGATGATCCTGTGATCGCAGCGAAGGTAAAGATGCTGCGCGATCACGGCCAGGTAAAGCGGTACTACCACGATGTTGAAGGTTTTAATGGACGTCTGGATGCGATCCAAGCAGGCGTTTTACTTGCAAAACTGCCGCATCTCTCAGCGTGGAATCTGAAGCGGCGAACTATCGCTGCCGAGTACGATCGTTTACTTGGTGGCAACAGGGCGATAACGATTCCATATCAGCCGTTATGGTCTCGTTCTGTGTATCACCTATACGTGATACGTAGCAGGGAACGTAAGAACTTGATCGAGCACCTGACAGCCGCACGGATAGGATCCGGTTGCCATTACCCTCTCCCGTTACACATGCAGAAAGCCTACCAAGTGCTGAACTACAGCCCGAGTGACCTGCCGGTTGCGAGCCGAGTCGCCTCGGAGGTTTTATCGCTTCCAATGTTTCCCCAACTCACGCGAGAGCAACAAGCGCGTGTAGCCGAGCAGGTCCTCGCGTTTTCACCAAGACCGGCAGCAGCTGCCCCGGTAATGGACGCCCGGCCACTTGTAGTGGCGGGATAGTCCGCCTGGCTAACGGAAATTCATCCTTTATCATGCGGCAAGATCTCTCATATGTTCTCATCACGGCCGCGCGCAATGAAGCGCAGTTCATTGAGTTAACGATTCAGTCCGTCCTCGCCCAAACTGTGCGACCGCTGAAGTGGATTATTGTGAGCGATGGCTCGGCCGACGATACCGATGCAATAGTTCAAAGATATGCGTCCCAATTGGACTGGGTTGAGTTGATGCAGATGCCGCGGGGGCGCTCTCGAAGCTTCGGCGGTAAGGCCCACGCAGTGAATGCCGCCTACGCTCATATTCGCGATCTCGCCTTCGGAGTCGTCGTCGTTCTGGATGCCGACATTACCATCGGCAAAGCGCATTTTGCCTTCCTGCTTGCGAGGCTCCACGAAGATCCCGCTCTCGGTGTTGTTGGAACGCCATTTCAAGAAATCAACGGGGAAACCTACGATTACCGGTTTGTCAGCATTGAGCACGTATCGGGAGCCTGCCAGGTATTTCGCCGGGCTTGCTTTGAGGACATTCGAGGATACACACCGCTTCCCGTGGGCGGTGTAGACCACTTAGCGGTGGTCACCGCGAGAATGAAAGGATGGAGGACCAAAACGTTTACGGAGATGGTGTCCGTGCATCACCGGAAGATGGGAAGCGCAGAGCATGGCACGTGCGCCTCGTGGTACCGCACCGGCATCAAAGACTACACCATAGGTGGGCATCCGCTCTGGGAGCTTGCCCGTGTAGGCATTCAGAGTCTCCGGGCCCCCTTTGTCGTTCGCGGGCTCGCCTTGGGAGCAGGATACTTCGGAGCGATGGTGCGCCGCGTCGACAGACCGGTCCCTGTCGAGATCCAGAAGTTTCATCGACAGGAACAGATGGACCGGCTGAAGAAACTATTGCACCGAATACCGCCTTCCAGATCGGGCGGAATTCGACGTCCCGCTTGAGTGGGTATGCGGCCCCGATTTCAGCGACAACAACACAGAGTCGGTCCCGCAACGGTCCGATTGCATTGAAGCGATAGGGAGCAAAACGGAGTGCTCATCGTAAACGCCGACGATTGGGGGTGCGATCAGAAGACGACCGACTGCATCCTTGATTGCATTCATTGCGGTACGGTGTCATCCGTCAGCGCTATGGTCTTTATGGCCGACTCGGGTCGCGCTGCAGGGCTCGCCCAGCAACATCAAATCGATGCTGGTCTTCATCTAAATCTGACGCTCCGCTTTTCGGATGCCAAGGTCCCTGCTCAGCTCCTCCATCATCAGACTCGTATCTCACACTTCTTGCGCGGACACCGTCTTTCTCAAGTTGTGTTCCATCCCGGTTTGATCAGTTCTTTTGATTATCTTGTGGCAGCACAATGTGACCAGTTCGCCTCTCTCTATGGCCACGAACCCTCGCGGATTGACGGCCACCATCATATGCACCTGTGCGCAAATATCCTATTTGGCGGTCTCATCCCAACAGGAACGATGGTGCGGAGAAACTTCTCCTTTGGCCCCGGCGAAAAGGGACTCGCCAACCGCCGGTATCGGGAAGCGATAGATTGGGTTCTCGGCAGACGCCATTTGTTGACAGATTATTTTTTCTCGATCCAGCCTCTTGCGACCTCAGGCCGCCTCGAACAAATCATTGAACTATCTCGCCATCATGCCGTCGAGTTAGAGACACATCCGAACGATCCTGCGGAGTACGCATTTCTAACCGGACCTGGGATCCAGAAATTCGCGGAGAGCAGCATAATGGCAAGGCGCTTCACGGTCAATCAATAGGACACCTCCCGGGGTCTCGCCATCCATAGCCGCCTCGCCTCTGCAACATTCAATCGTTGTTGCCCAAAGGGCTGATGTTCCCCTAGAGATTCCATAGAGAATGCAATGACAGATCGTGCCCACCATATTTGCGTCTGCGTCTGCACCTACAATCGCCCGCCTCTGCTAAAGCGCCTGCTCAAGGAGTTGGGCCGTCAGAAGACGGAGGACCGCTTCACGTATTCAATCGTCGTCTGCGACAACGACCGCGCACGATCAGGGGAGCAAGCAGTGTCGGAGTTTTCTTCCGTCTCGAACCTTGCTGTCAAGTACTGCGTCGAGCCGACGCAGAGCATCTCATTGGCCAGGAATCAAACTATCAAGCAAGCGTCTGGGGATCTCGTTGCCTTTATCGACGATGACGAATTTCCGGATGAGTACTGGCTAATGAATCTATTCGATACATTGAACCGCTATGGGGTGGATGGCGTTCTCGGACCGGTAAAGCGATACTTTGATGTTCCCCCGCCGAAGTGGCTACTGAAGAGCAAGTTCTACGAACGTAAGGTATACCCTACGGGTGTGCCTCTCGATCGGGAGGAAGGCAGGACAGGGAACGTCCTGTTAAAGAAGAAAATCTTCGACGGCCAGGACCAGCCGTTCGATCCCGAGTTTCGAGGTGGCGGCGATAAGGAATTCTTTCGACGGAAGATCGCATCTGGATACAAATTTATCTGGAGCGCCGAGGCCGTTGTCTTTGAAGTGGTTCCACCGGTCCGGTGGAAGCGTAGTTTCATGTTGAAAAGAGCGCTGTTTCGGGGAGCCCTCGTTCCGCTACACCCAAACTTCGGATGGCCGAGCGCTCTCAAGTCGATGATTGCAGTTGCTGTATATCTGATCGTGCTGCCCGTCACGCTTCTTCTAGGGCAGCACCGATTCATGACCATAGCTGTGAAATTGTGTGATCATCTCGGGCTCCTTCTTGCCCTCGTGGGCTTCACGCCGCTGCGCCAGGCCTACATCACCGAGTAAATCGGGGAGCTTTCGTGGACTCGTGCAACTTCAACATTGGTCCGGATGACCGGATTTTGGTTACCGGTGCTGGAGGCTTTATCGGCCGGCGGCTGGTCTTTCGATTAGTTGAGTATGGATTCCGAAATATCCGGTTGCTCGTCAGGTCGTCGCGCGATCTCGATTGGATCGAATCCGCACGCCGGAATACTGATGGAGTGGATCTGGAACTCGTTTACGGCAATCTTTTGAGGAAAGAAGACTGCGTTAGAGCCTGTAAGGATGTTGCTGTCGTATTTCATCTTGCTGCCGGCCGAGGAGAAAAATCCTATCCCGACGCATACCTGAACTCAGTCGTTACGACCCGCAATCTCATGGTCGCGAGTTCCCAATCTGAAGCGCTGGTACGCTTTGTAAATGTGAGTTCCTTCGCTGTCTACTCCAACAAAACCGGTAACCTGCTCGACGAAACCTCAGCTGTCGAACAAAGACCTGAGACCCGGGGTGAGGCATATTGTTTTGCCAAAGTTAAACAAGAAAACATAGTTAGAGAGTACGGAGCTGCGCTAGCACTTCCATATGTCATTGTGAGGCCGGGTGTCGTTTACGGTCCAGGAAACGAGTCCATACACGGGCGAGTGGGCACGGATACGTTTGGAATATTCCTGCATCTTGGCGGAAGCAATACTGTCCCACTCACCTATGTCGATAACTGCGCAGAGGCGATTGTTTTAGCCGGCATAAGAAGAGGAATCGATGGGGAAGTCTTCAATATTGTTGACGATGATCTCCCAACAAGCCGGAAGTTTCTGTCGTTGTACAAGAGGCATGTGAAGCAATTCCGTTCCGTCTATATCCCACATGTGATCAGTTATCTTCTATGTCGCAGCTGGGAGCGTTACTCGAAGGCTTCCAAGGGTCAACTTCCCCCGGTGTTCAACCGGGCCCGATGGTATGCAAATTGGCGTCCAACGACATACAGCAACCTAAAAGCAAAGGAACGTCTGGGGTGGACTCCTAAGCTGCCAACGGCGACCTGCTTAGAGCGTTACTTTGAAGCATGCCGGCAGAAGGAGCAGCATGCTTAAAGCCGCCCTCATTGGGTGTGGCAAAATAGCCGACGCGCACGCCTCTCAAATCCTTCGCATTCCTGGTGTAGAAATCGTAGGGGCATGCGATGTTGAGCCGCTCATGGTGCGTCAGTTCATGGATCGATTTCCAGTGCGCAATGGCTTCACGGACGTTGACGAACTGATTAAGCAGACCCGGCCAGATGTAATTCACGTCACCGCTCCGCCACACACTCACTTCACAGTCGCGCAGAAGTGCCTGCAAGAAGGATGCCACGTCTATGTGGAGAAGCCATTTACGCTGTCAGAGGTGGAAGCGCAGTGTTTGATAGACTGCGCAAACCGCAAGGGCGTGAGGATTACGGCAGGTCATGACGACCAATTTACGCACGTGGCTCGACGCATGCGGTCCCTAATAGCGAGTGGATATCTCGGGTTGGGCCCCGTCCACATGGAGAGTTATTACTGCTATAACCTTGGGACTACCGCATACGCACGCGCTGTGCTATCTGACGAGCAACACTGGGTACGGCAGTTGCCCGGCGGATTGCTTCAAAACATCATCAGCCACGGGATCGCGAGAATCGCGGAATTTCTAGACGGTGGCGAGCTCGATATCACCGCCTTAGGATTTACCAGTAAAGAATTACGACATCGCGGCGAAACGCAACTCATCGATGAGTTGCGGGTCATCATCTGTCAGCCCGGGCGTGTGACGGCATACTTCACCTTTTCGTCCCAAATGCGACCGGGGCTCCATCAGTTTCGACTATATGGCACAGAGAATGGGCTTGTTCTCGATCATGACCAGGAAACACTGATTCGGCTGCCGGGCAGGCGCCTGCCCAGTTACGCAGAAATATTTATCTCCCCGGTCGCACTGGCCACACAGCAAATTGCGAATGTTGTGACAAATATCAAGACCTTCGTGCGATCGGACTTCCACATGAAATCTGGAATGAATTTCCTAATCAAATCGTTCTATCGAGCCATCACTGATAATGCGCCAGACCCTGTTCCCCACGAGGAGATTCTCCTGACCGCTCGGATTATGGACAGGATATTCTCGCAGCTCGATTCGACAAGTGGCCAGTCCGACATGAACCTGCACTGCTCAGTCCGTTAGCGCGTTGTGGACCTTGAGTGTGAAGCCGATGCGTCGCGTTGTTTCTTCTGGAGGACACGCTCACTCAACGATGAATCTCCTTAGAACAAAGTTTCGTGGTTTGGTACACCGCCGCCTGCTTCCCCCATGGGTGCAGCGTATGGAGTGGAACCATGAATACGCCGCAGGAGAGTGGGACTCGAGGAGCCTCAACACTCCAGGCGATCCGATCTATGAGGTGTTGGTAAAGTACTGCACCAACCGGAACATTTGTGATATCGGTTCAGGCCACGGCAATACCGCTGTGGAATTGCCTCCGATTTACGAGACGTATACCGGCGTCGACATCTCGGACGTGGCGCTCGGTATAGCTGCAAAGCGTGCAGCGGAGGCAGGAAGGGCAAAAGTCAACTTCATCCAGGGATCTATGCATACATTCATTCCGGGGAAGATGATGGATGTCTTCCTCTTCCGTGAATCCTTGATGTATGTCTGTCGCCGACGAGGTCGCATCGTTACTGAGATGTCAAGCTTCCTGCAACGTTACGCGTCCATGCTGGCGCCGGTTCGGCTCTGCACCGGCAATGATTGTGAAGATCGGCTCGTACGCAATGTTGAAGCTGTAGTTCGTCAGAGATTCAGCCTTATCGAGCGGCGATGTACTCAGGAGCCGTCCTGTCTGTTGCTTGTGTTTGGGCCACGCGAAGAAATGAGAAAAACCCGTCTCTCGCGCTCAGAGACCAATCGGTTGAGCTCAGCTCTTCGATATCTATTCCACGTGATGGTCGATAGCCAATGGCTACTCAAATGATCCAGATTTGCGGCAGGGAAATCCGTGTCGAAGGACGGATTCTACGCGTCGCGCATCCCCACGGTGACCGGTACCGCTTCCTGGAGGACCCCGCTCCCGTGATTGACGGGATTCGCGCTTCGGAGCTGGAGGTGGATCTGTTCACATTTTCCCAGAGGCTTCCCGAGAGCCAGCCGAGGTTTCCATACGCGTTCGAGTGGGACAATTTCGCCGTGTTACCGGTTACTACGTTTGAGCACTGGTGGACTCATGATCTCGGGTGTAAGACGAGAAACATGGTCAGGCACGCTGAAAAGAGCGGCGTGGTCTTATGTGAAGTACCGTTCAACGACAGGTTGGTTGCTGGTATCCACCAAATCTACAACGAGTGTCCGGTTCGTCAGAGGCGGCGCTTTCCGCATTATGGCAAGGCTGTCCAAACCGTCTACCGTGAAGAGGCGACGTTCATGGAAGATAGCATCTTTATCGCTGCGCTCTTCCAGGATCGGCTGATCGGATTCGCCAAGCTGGTGCAGGACGAGACTCGCACACAGGCTGGTCTGATGAATATTATTTCGATGCTTAGGCATCGGGACAAGGCAGCGCAAAATGCGCTAATCGCTCATGCGGTTCGGGTCTGTGCAGAGAGAGGGATTCGTCACCTGGTGTACTCGAGATTTGACTACGGGAAGAAAGAAAACGATGGTCTGCGAGCTTTCAAAGAGCGCAACGGCTTCAGACGGATTGACATGCCGAAGTATTACGTGCCGGTGACCTCGTTGGGTCGCGCTGCCCTTCGATTGGGATGGCACAAGGGCATATCCAGCTACATTCCCGAGGTTGTTGCGAGCAGGCTGCGCGATCTTCGTGCTGTGTGGTACGAACGAAAGTATGCTCGGCTGATGGGAGAAGCGTAGTGCCCGGCATCGTCGGACTGATCACGAAGATCCCCAAAAAGCAGGCTGAGCGGCAATTACTCGCCATGCTCGACACGCTGCGTCACGAACACTTTTACGTTACAGGCACCTGGATCGATGAATCCTTGGGCGTCTATATAGGTTGGACCGCCCGCAAAGGTTCCTTTTCAGACGGGATGCCGGTAGTGAATGAACAGGGAAATGCAGTTATGGTCTTCTCGGGTGACGACCACCCGGAGCCAGATGCCCGAGCTAGGCTGAAAGAGCGAGGTCACGTGGTGGACTCTGACGGGCCGGGGTATCTGATCCACCATTACGAGGACGATTCCTCGTTTCCGTCCCACCTGAATGGATGGTTCCACGGACTTGTCGCTGACCGAACGCGTGGGACAGCCGTCCTGTTCAATGACCACTTCGGGATGCATCGCCTCTATATCTATGAGGGCAAAGAAGCGTTCTACTTCGCAGGGGAGGCGAAAGCTATCCTCTCGATCTGCCCGGAACTTCGGCGGATCAGTCCTCAGGGACTAGGGGAATGGCTCGAGTGTGGATGTGTCCTGGAAGATCGAACACTCTTTGAGGGCCTGCACATTCTTCCTCCAGGTTCGGCCTGGGTATTTCGTGATGGCTCCGTAGTTAGGAAGACATCCTATATCCAACCTCGAGATTGGGAAGAACAAGAGGCTTTGAAGCCGGAGGAATTCCATCGAGAGATTCGGGAGGTCTTTTCTCGCAATTTACCCCGTCACTTTAGCGGAGCGGAAAAAGTTGGCCTGTCGCTGACGGGGGGATTGGACACCCGGATGATTATGGCATGGTACAAGCCTGAGCCTGGCTCGTTGCCGTGTTATACGTTTGGCGGGTCATACCGCGATAGCCGCGACGTGATTGTGGCTCGGCAGGTGGCCCAAGCCTGCGACCAGTCGCATGAGGTCATTCGCTGTGGCCCTGAGTTTGTGTCTCGGTTTCCTTATTACGCGGAACGGACAGTCTATCTCACGGATGCTTGTGCTGACGTCGGTTGCTCACCCGTGTTGTTTGGTTGTCAGCAGGCTCGAGAGATTGCTCCGGCAAGGATGACAGGCAACTATGGTGACCAGGTGCTTCGCGGGTTGCGTGCGTTCAAGCCCATGGGAACCCCTCCCGGGCTCTTAATGTCGGATCTCCACCCACATCTCACTGCTGCGCGCCAAACTTACTCCCGGATTGCGGATGTTCACCCGCTGTCCTTCGCGGCCTTTCGCCAAGCTCCATGGCACCATCATGGCCTTCTTGCACTGGAGCAAACCCAATTGTCCATGCGCTCTCCATATCTTGACAGAGATTTCGTCAGAACTCTCTTCCGAGCGCCGAAGACGGTCACACAAAACAACAATCTTCGTCTTCGCCTGATCAGTGATGGATCCAGGCAGCTTCGAAGCATTCGAACGGACATGGGATATGCGGGGCGAGACAGTTCGTTCTCCGCGATCATTCGCCAGTACCACACCTTCACGTTCAAGGCTGAATATGCCTATGACCATGGCATGCCGAACGCTGTTGCCCACGTCGATCACCTGCTCTCTCCTCTCCGCCTCGAGCGAATGTTTCTAGGCCGACACAAGTACTATCACTTCCGCGTCTGGTATCGGGATGCACTGTCAGACTACGTGCGTGAAATGTTGCTCGACCCGCGCACGCTATCTCGCCCCTACTGGCAAAAGAACACAGTGGAAGGAATGGTACGCCACCACGTCAAAGGAGATCGAAATTTCACTTATGAAATTCACAAGATGCTTACACTTGAACTTATGCACCGGCTGTTCATCGATCCACGATAATACGCGCACCGCAACAACTCTCTAATGTCTGCTGTAGAAGTCACTGGCCGAAACCGGTGCTTGATGGACCTTTGGTTGACTTTCACACGTTTGGTGCGAACGATGCTATACCCTTTGCGGTGCATACCGAACAACTGAGGATGGTGAGCGGAAATGAGGTTATGGGACGATGATGCCGGTGATTGGCGGAATTTGAGCGCAGCCACTCAAGTACCGCGATACGATGCGCTGGCGCGCATCATCAGCACGTTCTGTCCCGGGGGCTCCATACTCGATGTTGGGTGCGGTGAGGCTATATTGCTCAACTTCTTACCCAAATCCACAGTTTATCTGGGGGTCGAGCCCTCTAGAATGGCCGCCGCGTCTGCTCGCCTAAGGTGCGGGCAGGACTGCATCGTCAACCTCGCCGCCGAGGACTTCGATGCGGCGCATCGGCAATGGGACTGTATCGTATTCAACGAAGTGCTTTACTACACCTCGGCGCCTTTACGCCTTGTGCGCAAATACGCGCGGCTACTCCGTCCCGGAGGAATAATGGTGGTTTCGATTTTTCAGAGACCTGAGCCGGCGCTCAGACGCCGACTGTTATGGTGGGCATGGCCGGGTGCGATCCCAAATATACGCTGTTCCCAAGTGGTGCATGATTTTATGATCACAGAAGATTGGAGCATTGAGCTTGACGAGTTCATTGCTAAGCCCGAAAGCCGACACTGCTGGCGTATTTTCGTCGCGAAGCCCTCAGATCTTCGTACCCGAAAGAACAGCACAATCACTTGAATAGGAGTTCCGGAAAGCGCCGTGACCTTGGGAAGATAGTAAACCCAAAATGCAATGCCGTTGCTTCGATCTACACGTGCTGATTGCCGAATTTCCTAGCACCAGCTTATGTTTACCTGTGCGTTCCCCTAACTTGACCCCGCAGATCACACTTTGGGTTAACTGAATGGCGCCCGCGTTAGCTTCTATCATCTTCACCATCGGGATTCTGGGTCTGTTTTATCTCGATCCTAGCCGAGGAGCACGTATCATCACGCCTCTTTGGATACCGGCAGCATGGCTGTTTCTAATTAGTTCGCGCCCTGCCTCGTTTTGGTGTGGAATCACGCCAGATTTTTCTTCGGTAGACGCAACCGCCGTCTATGTGGAAGGCAGTCCTTTTGACCGAAATGTGTTTTTTCTTCTGCTATTGGCCGGGCTAGCAGTGCTCATCGCAAGACGCACCAAAGTGAAAAGATTGCTGCGACAGAACATTACAATTATCTTGTATCTTTTATTTTGTGCCATCAGTATTGTCTGGTCAGACTTTCCCTTTGTCGCATTGAAGCGATGGATCAAAGCGGCGGGCGAATTCGGGATAGTACTGATTCTGCTCACTGAGCCCGCCCCACTAAAATCGCTGAAGCGTCTCCTTACAGGATTGGGTTTCATCATCTTTCCTCTTTCAATACTGTTCATCAAGTATTATCCCGCCATTGGGCGCAGACTTACGATGAGCTGGACGGAGGAGGCCATCGGTGTAACTACTCAGAAGAACGAACTCGGCCTCGACTGCATGATGTACGGGGTGTTCTTCCTGTGGTTGTTCGTGTCCGCTTATAAAGAAAGAAAGAGCACCAGCCGCCGTCGCATAGTGGCTTATGGAACGATTATCGCAATGATTGTCTGGCTCCTCAGCCAGTGCAACTCTACGACATCCATCATTGGGCTGATTTCGGCCGGAGGAGTAATGTGGTTCGCCCGCCGGCGGTCAAGTAAGCCTGCGGCGGTGCATTTGCTGGTCGTCGCCGTTCTGGGCCTGGCCACAACTGCCCTCTTCTTCAATCCAGGAGGCGATATGGTCCAAGCGCTCGGAAAGGATCCCTCGTTAACTGGACGGAGGCAGATTTGGGGTATGGTCTTGGCCATGCACACAAACCCTTGGGTCGGTACGGGCTTCGAGAGTTTCTGGCTCGGCCCGCGCCTGGAGCAAATGCGAACTGCTTTACCTAATTTCCCCATCAACGAGGCCCACGATGCCTATTTGGAGGTTTACCTGAATCTCGGTTGGATAGGGGTGTGTTTCATCGCTCTTTTACTCGGTACCGCATATAAAGAGCTTGCTTCTAATATCCGTCGCGATCCGGCGAAGGCGTCATTGTTTCTCGGCTTCTTTCTCTGCACCCTATTTTATTCATTTACCGAGGCTGGATTCAGGTTGATGGGCCCTTCCTGGTTCTTTCTTCTCCTTGTTATAGGAGCGAACTCGCAAGTGAGTATGTACCGAACCAAGGTGCGGGGCCGTCGGGCTCAAATGGCTAAAGGGAGTCCGGTCCTGGAACTGGCGTAGGGCAGCGAGAAGCCGGTCTAGCGCGTATCTCATCGTAAGAGAATGACGCGGTAACCGTACAGTGCCGTGCTCTTAGCGTTTGCAAGGAAAAAGGGCAAGCGAAGTAGGAGACTCATGCATCCATTGCGGGTTCTGGTATTAGGGCCTGATTGCAATCCAGAACAAGTCAGCATACCTTTTGTCACTTACTCTCATGCGGCGGCACTCGGCCAACTTCATCAAGTGACCTTGGTGGCTCGAGAGTCCGTGGAGGGTGCGCTGCGCCGCGCGGCAGCTCCCTTTGTTTCCATCGAAGTCATCCGCACCCCAAAACTAGACCGAATTTTTGCGTGGTGCTTCAAGAATGTCTTCCGTTCGAATTACGATAGCCAGTTTGTGACTGCCTTCCGATATCCGTTTTGCCTCGCCTTTGAATGGTTGGCATGGCGCCAATTGAAGCGCCAGATTCTGGCTGGCAAGTTCGATGTTGTTCTACGCCTCGTCCCGATGTCACCGAGCATGCCGAGTCCGTTTGCTTACTTTCTCCGCAAAGGGCCCATCCCGTTTGTCATTGGTCCTCTGAATGGCGGCTTGCCCTGGCCTTCCGGATTTGCCCAGCTTGACAAACAAAAAGAGTGGATTTCGACCCTGAGGAATGCCTATCGGTTGCTGCCTTTTGCCCGCTCGACATATCGGCATGCAGCAGCAATCATTGCCGCATCATCCCAGACCTACGGTGAATTTGCTGATCCTTATCGAGGCAAACTATTCTTTGTGACGGAGCCCGGCGTCCCCAATGTTTTGTGCTTGTCTCGCCCTGAAAGATCTGAAGCGAGTGCAATACTCAAGCTCATCTTCGTTGGCGGTTTGGTTCCACGAAAGGCCTGTGATCTCGCCTTGCGAGCGGCCGCATCACTCCTTCGACGCGATAAGGCGTATTTCACCATAGTTGGAGACGGACCTGATCGGAGCCAACTGGAGCGACTTGCGGACTCGCTTGATGTCCTGAACAGAGTTTCCTTCTTGGGATGGATAAGCCATAATGACGTTCTCACTAAAATGCAGGCGGCTGACGTGATGGTGTTTCCCTCTCTTCGCGACAACGGAGCGGGAGTGGTTTTCGAGGCCCTTGCAGTTGGTGCCGTACCTATCGTTGTAGATTTCGGTGGCCCCGGCGACGTTGTTAACTCGGCAATCGGATACAAAGTGCCTATCACTAGCGAAACCCAGATGGTGGCCGAAATACAAGGGATACTGGAGAGGTTGGCCAGCGATCCGGAACACCTTGCCCGCCTACGGCAACAAGGTACGGCTTACGCTCGGGAGCACCTCACTTGGGACGCGAAGGCACAGCGCACAACTCAAGTATTGAATTGGGTGGCAGGGCGAATGCCTAAACCGGATCTTTTCCCGCCTAAAGATCTTGCCTCTTGAATTCACATCCGACTGTCGAGAGTTGTAGTACACCTAATCGCTCAGCAATTTGAGAAGGAGGACAAATCCATGTCACGAGTGTGGAACTCTATGGAGTTCAACAGAGTGTATAAGCGATTCGTCTGCCAGGAGGGATTCAAATTCGGCGGAAATGACTATTATGAGCGTTATCGATCGCGATACAAGGAATGCATCAGACGCTTGGGCAAGTTGGCTCCGCCTCATCCAGTCGATGTTCTCGATATTGGAGGGGGCTCATTGGCGCTCCTTGCTGCGAAGCTGTGGGGTGACCGTGCGGTAGCGGCCGACCTCCCGGGTCCCCATCTCGACTACGTTGCCAGCCATGGCGTATCAGTCTTGTGTTGGAACCTGTGTAAGTCTGACCCGCCACCGACTACAAAATTTGATTTCATCTTTCTTTCGGAAGTGATCGAGCACCTGCCAACGCCTGGTTATCTTGTACTTAGAACACTCGCTGGTATGCTCAGGCCGGGCGGAGTTCTAATCTGCACGACCCCCAATCTCTACCGTCTTCGTAACGTTGTATACATGGCAATCGGGCATCCAATATTTGATTATTTCCAGTACCCAGATAACGATACTGCCCTTGGTCATGTACTTGAATACAGTTACGGTCATCTGGATTGGCAATTTAGGAAGGCCGGGTTCGAGGAGTACCAGGTTGAATACCAGCAGTTTCATCATATCCCTACTAATCCTCTCCACAGGCCCCTAGCACTGCTTGGATATCCATTGCACATTGTTCCTCGGTGGCGTGATTACCTGATGGCTACTGCTGTTGCACCCGTGCGCCAGTCATCGACGAATCAAGCTTGAACACGCATGTGTCAGCTACCTTGAAGAAGACCGGCCAGTGCAATGGATCGAGTGCACCTTGACGTGAATTTGCGTCATCTAAGCGACTCTCCACTGCCGACCGGAGTGCCTAAGTCAAATCCACGACCCTACCTCCTTGAGACCTTGAAATGAAGCGCTTAAAACAGTTGCTCCGTCCGGTAGTCAGCCGGTACTTCTCGCCGGCTGCTGTCGGATATATGCGGTTTATATCTTGGTGTGTCTGCTCGTATCTGCCTCGTTTCGTTTCCTCTAAGGTGTTCCCACGGACTCCAGAAGTTCTCAGATTTGCTATGGCACCAACACCATCGGGCACAGCTCGACAACTGCTGATCTCGAACATATCGGCACCGACCAGAATGTGCCGGGTCATGGCGAAATGCGGAAGCGATAAAGCCAAAAACAGATATACGCCTATCTACTCGACACTCTTCCAAGATCGGTCCGAAGAGCCTTTGCGGATTCTTGAATTAGGCCTGGGTACAAATAACCCCGCGATGCTGTCGAATATGGGAGTGTTCGGAATTCCCGGCGCATCTCTACGTGGATGGCGTCAACTGTTTCCTCACGCTCGAATCTATGGAGCCGATATCGATCGTGAAATCTTATTTGAAGAAGACGGGATTAAAACATTCTTCTGCGACCAGTGCGATCCACCCTCCGTCCGCGAACTCTGGCGCAACAGAGAGTTGCAGGAGGGGGCGGACATTATCATCGAAGATGGTCTCCACACCTTTGAAGCGAACACGTCTTTCCTTGAGTCCTCAATCGACCACCTTCGGCCGGGCGGTATCTTCGTTGTTGAGGATATTGAATTTGAATACCTTGGAGGGTGGCGTAATAAGCTGGAAAGCGTCTATTCACAACGATATCCTGCGTGTGAGTTTCTGCTTGTGCAAGTCAGTCGTGGTGCAACAAACCTGTTGATCATTCAAAAAGCCGTAGCTTGAGATAACCGATCGTCCTTATGGAAAGAATGGTCCCGTTTAGCTCTCTTGGTGCATTCGAACCTGTGGCTGATTGCTCCGAACTGCGGCGCTTGTCGATACGTGGCGCAGCAGTAACAATCTCCGCTGCGGCGCTGAGCCTAATATTTCGCGTTGGCGGCACTGTTGTTCTTGCAAGACTATTAACGCCTGGCGACTTTGGTGTGGTGACCATGGTGACTACCTTCAGTCTTCTCCTGGTCAGTGTCGGGCTTAACGGTTTCACTGAGGCGGTCATTCAATCAGAGGATCTTGATCGCTATACTGCGAGCAACTTGTTTTGGATCAATGCAGGAGCGGGTCTCCTGCTTGCGACGGGATTTGCAGCCGGAGGATCGCTCCTGGCGACGTTCTATAAGAATACCCTGGTGACCAACGTCGCTATTGGGGTGTCCGGCACGATCTTTATTCAATCGGCTTCGTGCATACACTTAGCGCTCCTAAAGCGAGCGATGCGGTTCGCCGCGATATCGGCCAACGAGCTGGTCGCGCTGGCCGTTTACAGCGTTGTGTCCATTGCCTTGGCTATTGCAGGTTTTGGCTATTGGTCCTTGGTCGTAGCTCTTATAGCAAATGCGTTCAGCTTAGTCATCGGGGCGTGGTATTTGTGTCGGTGGGTTCCAAGTACACCACGGCGAGACGGAAAAACCGCGACGATCATTCGCTTTGCAGCAAAAGTCTACGGCCAATTCGGCGTGGCGTACTGTCAACAGAACATCGACAACCTGATAGTGGGTTGGAGATTCAATACGATTGAGCTCGGGCTGTACAAGAAGGCATACGATTTGTTTGCGCTTAGTGCCAGCCAACTTACTGCCCCGGTCAACGATGTCGCGTTCGCAACCCTCAGTCGGCTAAACCAGGATCAAGACCGCTTTCGGCGATATCTGGCGAACTCGCTGGGTATGGTTGCGTTGATTGGCATGGCGGCGAGCGCCGAGCTCACTCTCGTTGGAAGGCACGTCGTAAGGCTGCTTCTGGGAGCAAAATGGGCCAGGTCTGGCGAGATCTTTGAGATGTTTGCACCGGGGATTGGCGCAATGTTGCTTTGTAGCGCTATTGGTTGGATTCATCTTCCGCTCGGAAGGCCAGGCCGATGGCTTCGTTGGAACCTAATAGCATTCGTGTTGACGGTTGTTCTATTTATTATCGCACTGCCGTGGGGATCTGCCGCCATAGCCGCGGCGTGGAGTGGTTCTTACTGGATACTCATCATCCCTGGATTCTGGTATGCGGGAAGGCCGATCGGATTTGGCATAGAGGACTTTGTTAACGCAACTTGGAGATACCCGGCAGCAGCATTGCTTGCCGGATTGACGACCGCTTGGATAATTCGGCCGACGTCGCTGTGGCCGACGCCTCTTACGACCGGAGCCGCCGTGGTCGCAATCCTCAGCATTTCAACAGTGCTTGGTGTGCTCTATGTGTGCGCTGTGATTCTTTTGCATTGGGGACTGGCTCCGATACGCCAGCTCACCGGGCTTCTAATGGAACTCGCTCCGGTAAGGAAACGTGCTAAACAGGCCTCGCAACCTGCTTGAGGAGTCCGGTAAGTGACGGGAAATACATCACATTTGGACATCGTGGGAAGCAGCTATCTCGCTAAGGTGAGAAGACGGCTGCTTACAGAAGCTACGAGGGCAATTTACAGAAGGCGGCTCGTCGTCGAGTTAGCCCAGCCGCTTATATCGTTTACGTTCGATGACTTTCCTCGATCAGCGTTCACTACGGCTGGGTCTATTCTGAAGCGGCATGGGGTCTTTGGAACGTACTATGCATCTCTAAACCTGATGGGAAAAGACTCTCCCGTGGGGCGGATATTCTATAGGGATGATCTGAAGGACCTTACGAGTCAAGGACACGAGCTCGGGTGTCATACGTTCGAGCACTGCCACTCATGGAATACGCCCGCTGACCAATACGAGAGAGCAATCCTCAAGAATCAGTGGATGTTGAATGATGTCCTCCCGAACGCGTTTTTTCGGACGTTCTCGTATCCCTATAGCGCGCCTCAACTCAGTATCAAGAAGATGGCCGGGACACATTTTTTATGTTGTCGCGGGGGTGGTCTAAGACCCGGCAAATATTTACATCGGCATGACGGGGGGGGGCAAACGTTTAACTGTGGGGTAGTAGATCTTAATTATCTTTGTGCCTTCTTCCTGGAAAAAAGCAGGGATGCTCCAGGGGAGGTGAAGAGACTTATCGACGAGAACTCCCGTGCTGGAGGATGGCTAATCTTTGCAACGCATGATGTCCGCACGGACCCGAGCCCTTACGGTTGTACCCCCGCCTTTTTCGAACAAGTAGTGCAATGGTCTTTAGACTCCGGCGCCAGGGTACTTCCGGTCGTCCAAGCCCTGAGCGTCCTCCAGCGTTCACAGGAGAATAATTGAGCAAGGCTTACTGGACGGTGCCCGTAACTCCTTGCGGCGGTGGCGGAGATGGGGGCGCGCCAATCGTTGGCGCCAGTCCCAGTAGAATTCGTCTACCCGTGGAGTCCGAGTATAACCATACAAGATCGCCGGCGGCGCGCTGTATGCTGCTGGAAAGAGTGAGAGTATTTGTCGAATAGTTGATCGATGTGATGCACGCATGATTTCCAACCGTGGTTACCGATATGCAATCCGGCGATACCCCCGGGATGTTCCATCCGTCTTGGAAGAAATTAGCATCATTGACCACCAGCGCGGTTCCCGAGCCTGAATCCTTTGCCGAAACGGTCGTCAGATTTGCTCCTCCGGCGATCGCGGGAGAACCGGCTAGTACAGCAAAGCTGCTTCCGTCGGTAGCGACCAGCATCGGGTTGGCGAAAATATTGCCAGGCGCTGCAGAAAAAGGAGCGATGGTGCACCCAGACAGAGTCCCTGATGTACAGGAGGAGTCGTAAACGAGATTGTTCATGCTCACGAATCCAGAACTGCTGGTCGAATCCACAGAGTAATATCCACTCTTCGATCCGGCCGGGTACACATCGTTGTACATCAGATTGTTGATGAATGCGCCATTTGGTCCGCTCACCCAGGTGGAAACGCCACCTCCTCCGGAGGTTTGTTGCACCTGATTGTCGATCATGGTGTTGTTATATTCTTTCCAGTTAGAAAAGTTGGCGGAGGTCCCATTGTTGCCCAGATATCCTGACCCGACATTGTATTGCGTATTGAGTCGGTCGATGGCAGTGGTTCCTGTACTATTCACAATGTAAAAATGCGCGCCTCCAACCCCCAATATATTATTCTCGTTGTTTCTTTCTATTAGGACATAGCCACTTGTCGAGGAGGACGCGGCAACCTCCAGGAAATCGGCGTGAGTATCACAGGCGGCAGTCTCATGGCAGCCGGGAAAGTCAATCGGGTCATTCACCGGGCCCCATGTGTTATTTCGGATGACAACGTGATCCTCTGTCCCCGAAATCCCGTTAGTGGTGTGCGAAATCTTATTGTTCTGTATGAGAAAGTGGTCCCCGGAAACCTCAATGCCGGTAGATGCATTCGCATTCGGTTGCCCTGGGACAGCGCTGCACCAGTTGATTGTGTTTCCGCTGATGGTGATGTAAGAGGACGGAGCGGAGCCGTGGGTCATGATGCACGGGCCATTGCTGCCCACCTGCGATATCGTGTTATTTGTTATGCTCACTCCGGTCTGAGAGTGAGGTATGTCGATGCCATAATATGAATGTGTAAGGCTCGGGTCAGTGATGTAGAAGCCGTTTACAGTTACAAAGTTGGCGTCGACGACGAACCCATAGACCTTTACCACGTCTCCGGCATTAACCGTGATAGTGATTCGATTTGCGGAAGTTCCCGATTTGGTAATGTTGGGAGTTTCGTTATAGGTTCCTGCGTAAACCGTACAGGTATCGCCGGCCGCCACGGAATTTGCGCAAGCCTGGATCGTGGTGTAGTTTCCGCTTGCATCAGGTTTTACAGTGTAGGTTGTGGCATGACCGGAGATGCCTGTGAAAAGCGCAAGGGAGCTTGCGCCCACGGCAAAAAATTTTACTAGCTGAGAGCGCTTCGGCGTGGCAACACAGTTCTTCACTTTTAGATACCCCCTGAAGTAGCGTCGGACCCAAGAGGTTTCAAACTCCGCTCCTCGAACTCTCAAGCAAAAACCATCTATCACGATGATGTCAATGTCTTGAGATTCGAAAGAACAGCAGCCTCCGGGTTTCTGCGAATCCTGCCTTCCCCATAATGAGCCTAACCGAAATAAGCAGCGCGTGTTGTGGCACAAAAGTGTCATAAAACTCAGATAGATGCCGCACGGTTCCAGTATCCAAAATGCCACTCCAGCGCGGCCATCAGAGCTTCGTGAAGTTCAGAGACGCAGTGAAGGCCAATAGACATGTAGCGCCTGCACTCCAACCAAACCTTTAGCTTTGAGGCTTAGGAAGGAATCCCGCTGTGAACATTAGTATCTTTGGCCTCGGCTATGTTGGCGCAATCTGCGCCGGTTGCCTGGCCAACGACGGGCACATTGTCATTGGCGTCGATCTGGTCGCCTCCAAGGTTGACCTGCTCAACCGCGGTCTATCCCCTATCATCGAAGATGAAATCGGCGCGATTATCGCCGGGAATGTCAGATCCGGCCGGTTGCGAGCCACCCAGAGTGCAACGGAGGCTATTCGAGAAACGGACCTGTCATTTGTTTGCGTCGGAACCCCCAGTCAGAGCAATGGGAATCTAGATTTACGTTATATACAGCGCATATGTGAACAGATCGGCGAAGAGCTAAGACTTAAGGCTTCCCGTCACGTTGTTATTATCCGAAGCACAATTCTCCCAGGCACGATGAAAGGGCTCGTCATTCCCACCCTTGAAAAAGTCTCCGGGAAGCGGGCTGGAGTGGATTTCGGTGTGTGTGCGAATCCTGAGTTTCTGCGCGAGGGATCCTCAGTCCGAGACTATCGATCCCCGCCCAAAACGGTGATAGGAGAGCTGGATAAGTCAAGTGCCGATCTTCTCGTCGAGCTCTACAAGAACGTCGATGCGCCTCTAACCCGAACGAGTCTTGAGACCGCTGAGATGATCAAGTACGTGGATAACAGCTGGCACGCACTTAAGATCGGATTCGCAAACGAAATTGGAAACCTTTGCAAAGCCTTCGGTATAGATGCTCATGAAGTGATGGACATCTTCTGCCAGGACCGGAAGCTGAACATCTCTTCCGCGTACCTCCGGCCGGGCTTTGCCTTTGGTGGCTCCTGCTTGCCAAAAGACCTCCGAGCCCTTGGCTATCAGGGAAAAATGCACGATGTGCAAACGCCCATTCTCTCCGCAATCCTGCCTAGCAATGAGCTGCAGGTGGAGCGCGGCTTAAAGATGATCATGGAAAAAGGTCATTCCCGCGTCGGAGTCCTGGGCTTCAGCTTCAAGGCCGGTACAGACGATTTGCGCGAAAGCCCCATCATCGAAGTCATAGAACGATTGATTGGGAAGGGTTATGACCTCCGAATCTACGACAGAAATGTAAATCTTTCCACCCTGGTCGGCGCCAACCGCGACTTCATCATCAACCACATCCCACACATATCGAAGCTGATGGTGACAGACACTGCTGCGGTGCTTAAGCACGCCCAGACCGTTGTAATCGGAAACAATGATCCCGAGTTCAGAACAATTCCTTCCCAGATCAGTGATACGCACAAAGTTATCGATTTCGTTCGAATTGTCGAGGGGAACAACCACAATGGAAACTATGACGGCATCTGTTGGTAGTCCCAGTACACGCAAAGGCGTTAGCGCCGCACAGAAATCAGCAGTGTACCTGTCGATCAGGAATCTTTCTCGTTGGCTCGAGGAGAACGACTATCGCGGCTATGACACCTTCGACGGTCTGAACGCGCGGTTCGTTCGGCCATTCACATTCGAAACTAAAATCTTGCGGACCGTACTCCTCCAAGGCGTTAGGAGAGTTCCGTTGAATATACGCCCACTGCTGGGCGTCAAAAAGGAATATTCAAGCAAAGCCATGGGTTTCCTGGCCAGGGGATTTATACGGCTTCATAAAACAACCGGAGAGCAGGAATGGGCAGACAAAGCGAAGTTTGCCCTGGAATGGTTAATGGAACATCAGGCTCCTGGATACTCGCGATCATGCTGGGGAAACCATTTCGACTATCAAGCGCGCACGTTCTATTTGCCTAAGGGAGAGCCCACCGTCGTCTGGACTGCTCTTATTGGCCATGGTTCCTCGATGCATTTGATCATTTCCACGATGCTTCATATCTTCACATGGCGGTCAGCGCATGTGAGCATATACTCCATGATCTGGATATCTATGCCGACGGAGAGGGTGCCTGTATCTCTTATGTCCCCGGCAAGGACTGCCGCGTACATAATGCGAACACGCTTGGGGCAAGTCTTCTGGCACGAACGTTTCTGCATACGTCTCAGGACTCTTATCGACAGGTAGCGCGAAGGGCGATACAGTACACGGCTCAACATCAAAGGCCTGACGCATCCTGGTATTACGGAGAGAAGGCCAATCTCCACTGGGTGGACAACTTCCACACGGCCTATGTTCTGGACTGCTTCAAACACTATGTAGAAGGCACGGGAGATGTGAGCTTTTCCGGCGCCATGATGAGTGGCTATACATATTGGAAAAACACATTCTTTCTGGATGACGGAACGCCCCGATATTACGACAACAAGACATTGCCCATAGATATCCAGTGTTGTTCTCAGGCGATTGATACTCTTGTCTTCTTTCAGGATGTCGACCCGGACAGCTTAGAGCTGGCCGGAAAGATTGCGAAGTGGACAATCGACAATATGCAGGACCAGACCGGCTATTTCTATTACAGACGCTATTCCCGATGGTTGGTAAATAAAACGCCGACCCTGCATTGGGGCCAGGCAACCATGTTATCGGGGCTTTCCGGGTTGTATAGTTCGCTCAATCGATGAGGCGCACAGTGCCAAAGCGGATTCTGATCATCGTTGAGAACCTGCCCGTTCCGTTTGACAAGCGGGTATGGAAGGAGGCATGCGCGCTTCGGGATGCCGGGTATGACGTAACGGTACTATCTCCACGGGGAAAGAACTACAGGAAGGGGTTTGAAATATTGGAAGGCGTGCGCATCTACCGCCACCCCGCTCCTCACGAAGGGAACTCGGCTCGTGGTTACATTTGGGAGTACGGCTGGGCACTATTCTGGGAATTCCTTTATGCGTGGTGGATCTACGGAACTCGAGGATTCGATTTGATCCAGGGCTGTAATCCACCAGACACGATCTGTCTAATTGCGTTCCCTTTCAAATTATTTGGAGTGAAGTTCATCTTCGACCATCACGACGCTAACCCGGAGCTATATCTATCCAAATTCGGGAACCCGGATCTTCTCTATAAGCTACAGGTAATGTTGGAAACTCTCACCTATCGGGTGAGCGATGTCGTGATGGCCACGAATGAAAGCTACAGGTCGCTCGCCATATCACGAGGAGGCTGCGATCCTCAGGATGTGTTTGTCGTCCGAAACGGACCCGATCTGTCAAGGTTCAAGCTGACTAACGCCAGACAATCCCTAAAAAAAGGGAAGACCTATCTTATCGGATACGTCGGAAACATGAGCACCCAGGAGGGTCTCGACATCCTGCTCGAGGTAGCGTTGAACCTCAAGAATCGGGGCCGCGATGACGTTCAATTTACATGTGTGGGCGGCGGACCTGGACTTTCGATGCTGTCTCAGCTGGTGAAGGAAAAGGAACTAAGCGGCTCAGTTAACTTCACGGGCCGGATACCCGACGACGAGCTGCTCGAAATCCTTTCCACGGCAGATATATGCGTCAACCCAGACAAGCCATGCAAGATGAATGACATCTCCACCATGATCAAGATCATGGAATATATGGCGCTGGGAAAGCCAATCGTCCAGTTTGATCTAAAGGAGGGGCGCTTCAGCGCAGGCGAAGCATCCCTCTATAGCAGCAATAAAGATCAAGTAGCGAATTTTGCAGACAATATCATTTGGCTGCTTGACCATCCTGCAGAGCGTCAACGAATGGGTGAATTTGGCCGCAGACGGGTTGAGCAGGAACTGGCGTGGAAGTATTCCGTGTCGAATCTGCTCGCTGCATATCAAAGAGCCTTCGATAAAGTATCTCGTGTGCGCCGACGGGTTGCCGATGTGAACTCCCTCAGCGGACTCGGTGACTAGCCCCTGATTGAGGAGCAGTTCCTCCCAAGTTCAGGCTGATGAACCCGAACGCTCTATGGCTGCAGGCCGAATTCCCATAAAGGCGATAGTCAAACAATCATGGCATCTGACGTAAAAGAAGTTATGGGTTGGCAAGCCATTGCCAAGGGCGTCAGTGTTTGGGCAACATGGTGGAATCCGGCAGGCTCGCGCGGGGCCCGGCGTCGGCGCCTGACCGTTTACCTAATTATTCTGACGCTGCTTTTTGTCCAGCCGCTCGCCAGGCTCATCTTGCTTGCCGCTCAAAGCTCGCTGCAGTCGTACATTCTGTTGGTACCCCTTATCAGCGGCTATCTGTTGTTTCTCCGGCGCGAACGGCTATTGACTGTATATCGTACTTCGGCCGTGGGTGCGGTTCTGCTCGGCGCGAGTGGAACTGCGGCACTGGTTCTAGCAATCGCGTGGCATAAGAGCCTGAATGCGAATGATGTCCTGACCCTTATGGTCTTCGCTTACGTGAATGCCCTGGCAGCGGGTGGATTTCTGTTTCTTGGCTCACGTTGGATGCGCGCAGCCGCCTTTCCGATCTCGTTTTTGATCTTTATGATTCCTCTTCCGGATGCAATGGTCTCTTGGCTCGAAAATGCTTCGGCCACTGCATCCGCGGAGGCCGCAGCCATGTACTTCAATCTGCTTGGCACCCCACTGGTCCGCCACGGCAGAGTGTTCGAACTGCCCGGTGTCGTGTTGCAGGTCGCCCAGGAGTGCAGCGGTATCCACTCGAGTCTGGTGTTGTTTATCACCAGCTTGATTGCGGGCCAACTCTTCCTCAAGAGCTGGTGGGGAAGAATCGCAATGGCAGCTTTCGTGATTCCGCTCGGTATTCTGCGAAACGGCTTCCGAATTCTGATCATTGGGCTTCTTTGCGTACATATCGGTCCCGAAATGATCAACAGCAGAATTCACAGACACGGCGGTCCCATCTTCTTTGCCCTGTCGCTCATCCCGTTGGTTCTGGTATTGATTTGGCTGCGGCGGCGCGAATCGAAAAAGCTCAGTATCTGACGACCCCTAACAATGTCTGCATCTTTGCCTTTCGCGGCCGCGATTCTCAGCCTGATCTTGGCTTCAGTCACCCTGTTGCCAAGAAAGCGCTCGTTTGCGAGGTGGTGCTACTTCGCCGGCATGGTGCTTCTGGGCGCCACCAGCTTATGCGCTGGATTCATCCTTCGAAATGCTGGTCTATCCGACGCGGGCTCTTGGCTGACGTATAAGTTGGTGACAGACTCCTTTGTTCCGGCGGCTTGGCTCGCCTTCAGCGTGAGCTACTCGCGAGGAGATTACCGCGAGTCTCTTGCTCGCTGGAAAGTCCAACTGATCGTTGTGGCCGTGCTGCCTATCGCGCTGTCACTCTGCTTTCAGCAGCAGCTTGTCGAAGCAATTCAGACCGGTCAAGCGGGCGACCCGTTTCAGTTGCGCCTTGGCGCCATCGGAAAGACGTTGAACGTCATTCTATTGACGGCTCAAATATGGATCCTGATGAACGCCGAACAGACATTTCGATCGGCGGTCGGAACAGTGCGCTGGCGGATTAAGTTCGTCGTCCTTGCTCTCGCAGTGATCTTCGGCGCTCGCATATATGTTCAGAGCCAGGCGCTTCTGTTCTCCGCCTACGATGTTCGGTGGCTCGACATCGAATCGAGTGCGCTGGTTATCGGCTGTCTCTTTCTGATAATGGCATATGTGCGCACCGGGTTCGCCGAGATTGAGTTGTATCCCTCGCGGGCTCTTTTACGATCGTCGCTGACGGTGTTCATAGTCGGTGGCTATTTATTTATCGTTGGAATTGTCGCCAATGTCGTTAGGCGTTTCGGCGGAGGTGAGAGCTTTCAGCTCGCAACTTTTGTCGTTCTATTGGGAATGGCCGGGTTAGGAACGCTTCTCCTCTCCGACCGGCTGCGGCAACGTATACGCGGCTTCGTTGGCCTTCATTTCACAAGATCGCAGCACGATTCAGTTCGCATCTGGACCGAGTTTTCGCGACGGCTGGCTAACATAAACGACCAAGCCAACCTTGCGGCCGTGTCCGCGCGGTTGATTGCCGAAACTTTCGAGGCCTTATCAGTGACCACCTGGTTGCTCGGTGAGCACAACGATCAGTTTGTCCTCAGCGCTTCTACCTCGCCTCAGCCTGCTCACGCCAACGCCTCCAGTCCGCTCATACCTGCGTCAAGTGCTCTTGTGGATGAACTTCGAACACGATCGTTACCCTTTGATATCGAAACGGAAAGTGAGCCGTGGGCCGAAGAATTGCGCCAACTCAATCCGACGATCTTTCCCAATGGAGGGGATCGTTGGTGTGTTCCGTTGCGTGCAGGAGAGCAGCGCTTGGGTGCCATAGTTCTTGCAGATAGGGTCAATGGCGCGCCTTACACGATTGAGGAGTTGCAGCTGCTGCAATGTATCGCCGACCAGGTAACCTCAGTCCTGCTAAACCTGCGCCTGGCCAACGAAGTGGCGCTATCCAGGGAGTTAGAGGCGTTCCGGACCATGTCGGCGTTCTTTGTGCACGATCTGAAGAATGCGGCCGCCTCGCTTAACTTAATGCTGACCAACCTGCCGGTCCATTTTGATGATCCTGCGTTTCGTGAGGACGCCTTGCGCGGCATCGGCAATACCGCAAGGCGAATCGACGAGATGATCGGCCGGCTGACTGCCCTGAAGCAGCGGCCCGACTCCCAACCTGTGGAGGCCGATCTGAATCAACTCGTGACGGAAGCGCTCGAGAGAATGGGAAAAATCCCGCACATAGAAGTGACGAAGGAACTGCAACCGCTACCCGGCATACTGGCGGACCATGACCAGATCAGAAGTGTCGTAACCAACCTGGTGCTCAATGCGCGCGATGCAGTTGGGCAGGAAGGACGGATTTGTCTCCGAACCGAGCATTCCGGCCGCAACGTAATTCTCTCCGTCAAGGACACGGGTTGCGGAATGAGTCCTGTATTCCTCAAGAACTCCTTGTTCCGTCCCTTTCAGAGTACGAAAGCGAAGGGCGTAGGCATCGGCATGTTCCAATCCAGAATGATTGTCGAAGCCCATGGGGGCAGCATTCGGGTGGAGAGCGAAAAGGAAAATGGCAGTACGTTTTGGGTAAGTCTCCCGGTCGATGAAGCGACAAGGAATTCAAGATGAATCCCAAGCTCCTTATCGTGGACGATGACGAGGACATCCGGGCACAGATGAAATGGGCGCTCTGTGGCGATTATGAATTGCGGATGGCCGGGAGCCCCGGTGAAGCATTAGCCGCATTTAGCGCAGACTGTCCCGCCGTAACCCTGCTCGACCTGGGACTTCCTCCCCGTCCTAATTCACCGGAAGAGGGTCTTGCCGTCCTTTCAGCCATTCTAAACTTGCACCCGCAGGCCAAGGTCATCGTCGTCTCAGGTCAGGATGACAAGCAAAATGCTCTCCGCGCTGTCGGTGCCGGCGCTTACGATTTTCTCTGCAAGCCTGTCGATATGAACGAGCTCAGGCTCGTGTTACAACGCTGCGTATATGTTGCGGAGCTAGAGCAGGAGTACCGCGCCATGCAGCAGGGAACCTGCGCCGATGTCTTCGAGGATATGCTGGGCGCAAGTCCGCAAATGCATGCGGTCTTCAATTTCATTCGCAAGGTAGCTCCCACCAACGCGCCAGTGCTCATTTTGGGAGAAAGTGGAACCGGTAAGGAAATGGTCGCACGGGCAGTACACCGTCAAAGCATGAAATGTGGCGGCCCGTTAGTCGCTATTAATTGCAACTCAATCCCGGAGAATCTGCTGGAGAGTGAACTTTTCGGCCATGAGAAAGGTGCGTTTACTGGAGCCGACAGGCAGCGCAAAGGTCTTATCGAGAGCGCCGCAGGGGGAACTCTCTTTCTCGACGAAATCGGTGAACTGCCGGCTTCCGTGCAGATTAAGCTCCTGCGCTTCCTTCAGGAGAAATCCATTCAGCGCGTAGGAGGGCGGCAGGAGATTCACAGTGATGCCCGGATCCTCGCTGCCACGAACAGGAACCTGCAGGAGTCCGTAGCAGCGGAGACATTTCGCGAGGACCTGTATTTCCGCCTCGCCGTAATGGTGCTCAAGATGCCGCCTCTGATGGAACGGGGCAATGACGTCGTTCTAATCGCGAAGGCTTTTATGCAAAAGTACTGTGTCGAGCATGGGAAGCCTGACCTGACGTTCTCCCCTGATGCGCTTCGCGCTCTCGGTCTCCACCGCTGGCCCGGAAACATCCGGGAGTTGCAGAACCGGGTACGGCGTGCGGTCATTATGGCGGAGGGAAAGCGCATTACCGCACGGGACCTGGAATTGACCGATACGCTGGGCGAATTACCGCCGCAAACGTTAAAAGAGGCGCGGGAAACCGTGGAACGTGAGATGGTCCAGGAGGCCTTGCGGCGTCACATGGGTAAGGTCACCTCAGCGGCAGTCCAGCTGGGCGTCAGCCGGCCCACACTCTATGAATTGATGGAAAAGCTGGGGATCGCCAAGGACACCTAAGGGCGGAAGGGACGACTAGGGTCCCCGGCATTACGAACCGCAAGAAACCGTTTCGGCTTCTCGCAACATTTCACTGAACGCCAGTCGAGATCCACCGGCTTTATGTCGAAATGCTTTACGAACGCCTTCTCTCATATGCATGTGCTCTAGGTCTCTCAGATAGAAAGACTTGCGGGCGGAATCAAGAACACGATCGGTTCCTGGTGTCGGAATTCTTTACAAAACACTTCGTTGGATTTTCAACTGAACCACGGCCGTCACTACAGTGCAATCATTTCGCGTGTGTATGCTACTGAAAATAAGTCATTTAACGGCCTACCATGCTGCTCGTAAAATTCATACGCACCCTGCAGGCGTTTGGCATTCGGAATGCTTTAGTACAGATCAATCGAGATATGCCAAGTGCCCCAAACGCTTGGCGTCAGGAGGATTTATGAAGCGGATACTGTTCGCTGCTGCACCCGTAGTAGCGTTGTTACTTCTGACGGCCGGCGCGCAAAGAGCGTCAGCTGACACCTGGTACTGCGGTGCCACACAATGTTCCTCGACCGTGCCCGTTTCGGGGAATTATTGGATAGTCAATGACACGATGACGCTCGGAGCTGGAAGTAGCTTTGACTTCAAGATAAGCTTCCAGTCAGTCGCCGGCGATCCGACCGCCTATCTCCAGGACTTCTCAGGTCAGTTCTTCTTCGGTGGAAGTCAACTTACCAACCTGACTCCGGTTCAGGTGAACGGCTGGACAGACCTTTCGTCGAGTAAGGCCGGCAATAACGGCACTTGCAATGGTAACTCCCCAGGATCATTCTGCGACTCCTCTACCGGTTCATCGATGATCCTTCTCGGTACCAGCCCCACTCTGTTTGAAATTACCGGAAACTATGACGGAACGTTCCTCAACACCGACGGAACGTACCATCTTCAGTTCGCGGCACAGAACACAAATACCAGTGGCAATACTGGTGGCAATGCATTCGCGATCTCCCAGGACTTCAACCCCACCACTCATCATGTTCCAGACGGTGGAATGACGGTCATGTTCCTGGGCGGCGCTCTGGTCGGTCTTGAGGCGCTGCGTCGCAGGATCCGCGTCTAAGTCGTTTCAGCAGTACGGCACCAGCAAGCATGCAGGGCCGGAGCAATCCGGTCCTGCTTTTTTCTCTTATTCGGCTTGGATTTCAGCGAAACAAGGCGCCGAGTCTGTCCACCGTTCACAAACCTGGATTTGACGATCACATCGTTGTCCTGTAAAGTCCGTTCCTCGGTAGCATGCCTCGGGTAGACCTTATGTGTGGGAACACTGGCAAATGTCTGAGCTGGGTTGCGCTGACGCTGGCGCTCTCTGGCTGTTCCAGGAGTCCGCAAAAGTATTTGGCCAGCGGGGACAACTACTTCAAGGCGGGCAAATATAGCGAAGCAGTTCTCCAGTACCGGAATGCAGTCGAGCGCGACCCCAAGCTCGCGAAGGCGCACTTCCAACTTGCAGAAGCCTATCTTGCAATCGGGAATAGTCAGGCGGCATTCAAGGAGCTCCAATCCACCGTCGACCTTGACCCCGGGAATGTGCAAGCCCAGACGCAGTATGCCTCCATGCTGCTCATGGCACAGAATTATGATGACGCCAAGTCCCGAGTGGACAAGATGCTTGCGGCCACCCCCAACAACTCCACGGTGCATGCGGTCGCAGGTCAGCGGCTGGCGCTCTTGCGCGACTGGGCAGGCGCGATTCGGGAGTATCAAACCGCGATAACGCTGGATCCTAAGCGGGTAGAGAATTACTCGTCCCTGGCGGCGGTTCATCTCTCCCGGAACGAACCCGCAGATGCTGAGGCCGTCCTCAAGCAGGGCGCTGACGCAAACCCGCAGTCCATGACCGCGCGAGTCAATCTGGCCAACTTCTACTTTGCGCAGCGCAAACTGGAACAGGCCAAATCGGAACTGAACGCCGCATCCAAGCTTGCGCCGAGCGATCCAGTCCCGCGCCTTCTGTTGGCCAATATCTACGTGGCGGAAGGAAATCTCCCGGAAGCGGAGAAACTCTGTTCGCAGATTAAGTCGCTCGCACCGGATGATCCGCGCGCCTATCGCGCTCTGGCAGTCTTCTATGCGAAAACCCGACAACCGGAAAAGGCCGTAACCGAACTCGAGTCTCTGGAATCATCCAGGCCGAAGGATCGTTGGATTAAGGCAGCGCTGGCTGAAACCCTGCTAAGTCTCGGCCGGGTTAAGGATGCAGCCGTTCCAACGCAGGAGTTACTCTCCGCCGATGCGAATGATCCATCCGGCTTGGTATTGAATGGTCGTATCCTCATTTCGGAGCACAAATATCCTGAGGCTCGCGCCGTATTGGAAAAGGCAATCCAGGGCGGACCCAACTCCGCAGACGCGTATTTCTACCTTGGAGTCGCGCAGAGTGCTATGGGTATGGCCACAGAAGCCAAAGTATCGCTGGAACAGGCGCGCAAGCTCTCCCCAGGAGCCGCGGCGCCTGAGGCTGCATTGGCCGAATTGGATGCCAGTAACGGCCATTACTATGAGGCGGAAAATCTGGCGAACGCGCATCCAAACGATCCAAGGGCCCAACTGCTCGGGGCTGAGGCAGAACTCGCCAAGGGCAATCTGCAAAAAGCGGAGCAGATGGCTCAAGCCGCCCTGGAGCGCCAACCTGCGAACTTTTCTGCGCTTAGCGTTCTGATTGACGTATACCTTCGCGAAGGGAGGGCGCCCCTGGCCCTCAGTCGGCTCTCGTCTGTGGTTTCGCAAAATCCGAGAAACGCCCGATTGCAGCTATTGCTGGCAAAAACCTACTATCAGCAGAAGGACATCGCAAAAGCGGAGGCAAGCGTGCGGCAAGCTATCAGCCTCGACCCTGATATGCCGGATGCTCATTCTCTGCTCGGTAACATCGACTCTGCAAAAGGGTTGAAAGATGAGGCGGCGAAGGAGTTCAAAGCGGAGATTGCCACGAACCCCAGGAACACGCAGAGCTACCTTCTTTTGGCCAGCTTGTACAGTGAGCAGGGTAACTGGAAAGAGGAGATCAGCACGCTTGAGAAAGCTCATACAGTCGACCCCAGTTCACCCTATGTAGCGAATAACCTTGCCTTTCTCTACATGGAGCACGGTCGTGACCCGCATGCCGCGCTGTCTTTGGCGCAGACAGCGAAGAACGGATTGCCGAACTCTCCAGTGACTGCGGACACCCTGGGATGGGCCTTTTACAAGGTTGGCTACTATGAGCCGGCTATCGCTCAGTTGAACGTAGCCGCGGAGAAAGCCCCGGATCGAGCTACCTACCAATATCACTTGGGCGAGGCCTATCTGGCCGCCGGTCGCCTGGAACCCGCAGAACAGTCTTTGCAGCGAGCTCTCAAGATCGATGCCAACTTCGCTGATGCAGCAAACGCAAGAGCCGGGCTTGACATCATTGCAAAACGACTCCATAAGTAATCGTCCAAATCGCGCGCGTTCCGCCTCATCAACGGCTTCGTAGTTGGATACCGTAGTGTCCGGAGCTGAATCAATTTGACTAGTTCCATCTCTGCAGTCTCGGTTCAGTTCTCGGCATGCGAGCTCAAAACATCTATTTCTTCTGTACAAGATGGAACAAGATCGTTTAGTCTCGTCAGACTCGGCGGCCCTCTTGCCGGAGAAAGTGCCTGGACGTGTGAGTCAAGGGTGGGCAGACGATGGCCATTCAAAGCGGCGAATTAGCAGCGACTGAGTGCTCCGCGCCCCGCCATTGTGGGTCAACTCTGAGGCCGCTCTACTTCCTTGATCCCCTGGCCGACGACCGCTGGAATGTGTTCGTTACATCCCAGCCGCACGCCTCGGTTTTTCATCAGACCGGTTGGCTGAAGGCTTTGGCGACGACCTATGATTACAGACCGGTAGTGCTCACAAGCGCGGGAGACGGGGAGTCATTAGCGGATGGCATCGTCTTCGCTGAGATCAAGAGTTGGATTACTGGATCCCGACTCGTCTCCCTGCCATTTGCCGACCATTGCGACCCATTGCTTAACAAGGGCGAGGACATAGCTGGGTTTGTGGCCTCGATACAGGCCCAATGCAGCTCTCGAGCATGGAATTATGTCGAGCTTCGGCCGCTATCGTCCGACCTAAGCTCCCGAATACTTCTTCAGCCAAGCCACTCCTTCTGGTTTCATACGCTCAGCCTGACCCGATCGCTGGAAACGATCTTTGGTGGTTTTCATGCAAACTGCGTGCAGCGCAGGATCCGCAGGGCCGAACGAGCAAACCTCGTCTACGAGCGGAGTTGCTCCACTGAAAACCTGCGAGACTTCTACAAGCTTCTGATGATTACCAGACGACGCCATCAACTCCCGCCTCAGCCTTTGGTCTGGTTCCGTAATCTGATCGCTTGCATGGGTGCTGCCCTGGATATTCGAGTAGCTCGTAAAGACGGCGTCCCCGTAGCCTCCATACTGACGCTGCGGCACGGGTCTGGCATCGTATACAAGTATGGCTGCTCTGACGAGTCGTATCATCATCTCGCCGCAATGCCCTTTCTCTTTTGGAGGGTGATCGAAGAGAGCAAGGCAGAAGATGCCGAGCACCTCGACTTTGGGCGCACGGATTTGAGCAACCCGGGTCTCGCCGCGTTTAAAGATCGCTTTGGCGCGGTCCGCAGCACTCTAACCTATTTTCGGTACCCCAATCCAAAGACTCGCGGCGCTTCCGTGATGCCACACTTTCCGGCGCCACGTCGCCTGCTTTCATGGATGCCCGATGCAGTCGCTCGTCGTGTAGGTGAAGTGCTCTACAGACACATCGGTTAGATAGTCGGTGGCTGCACAGCTGTCGGCCTGGCTTTGCTGCAGATTCGAGAGGTCCAAGCGTGCGAGTAGAAGCCCAACAAGCCACCGGTGCTTCCTTAATTGATAGTTCCGCTCTGACGAAGGCGATCGAGGATCGCTATCGATTTGCGAGCCCGCTTCTGAACTTCCGATTGACTGGCGATCTGTCCGGCGAGCCTGAATTCTTCCAGTTCGGCCGTTCCATTTGCTATGGTCGTTCTGACAAGGTTATCCGTGATTCGAATGCGCGCTCCACTGACCTGATATCCAGCACGTCGTTCAATGACGATTCGCTCATGCTGCCGTTTAATCCAACGGAAGTAATCGATAATCTTCGGTTGGAGCGGTATCCAAGCGGTCAGTTTGGACATTTCGAACGAACGCTGAAGAGCCTCTACTATCGCCTTCGTCCATTTACGAACCGAACGTTACGTGCGTACGTCCAGCGTTTTCGCGCGAACAAATGGCGGAATAGGCCTTTCCCCAACTGGCCCGTCGACACTACGGTCGAGGATCTATGCGAAACCCTTCTCTTACTCTTCATGCAGAAGAGGGGTATCGATCGAATTCCATTCATCTGGTTCTGGCCTAGGGGCGCCCGCGCCTCTGTCTCCATGACACATGATGTGGAGACTGCGGCGGGGCGAGACTTCTGCAACACTCTGCTGAAGATTAATGAGTCCTATTCAATCAAGGCTTCGTTTCAAATTGTTCCTGAACAGCGCTACCAGGTACCCACCGCGTTTCTCGACAAGTTGCGGGCCCACGGCTGTGAAGTCTGCGTGCAGGATCTAAATCACGATGGCCGTTTGTTCGACCAGCAGGATGAGTTTCGGAGGCGGGCTTTCTTGATTAACAAGTACGCCCGTGAATACGGAGCAAGTGGATTCAGGTCGGCCGTGCTTTACCGTAAGCCGGAATGGTATGAGCACCTCGATTTTTCGTATGACATGTCGATCCCAAATGTCGCGCACCTGGACCCACAGCGCGGCGGCTGCTGCACTGTAATGCCCTATTTCATTGGAGACATGGTCGAACTGCCGCTGACAACTGTTCAGGATTACACCTTGTTCCACATATTGAACGAAACATCCATCTCTTTATGGAGAACCCAGTTCGAGATGATTCTCTCTAAGAATGGGATGGCTACGTTTATTGTTCATCCGGACTATGTCACTGGCTCCAAAACGCTAGCACTCTATAAAGACTTGCTGGCAATGTTGAATGAGTTCCGGAGTCAGACAAATCTCTGGTTCGCTCTTCCTGGCGAAATTAGTGACTGGTGGCGCGCGCGTGACCAGATGTCCATTGTCAGGAGCGATAATGCGTGGCGCATCACCGGGGATGGCGCAGACCAGGCTGTACTGGCCTTTGCTGCCGCGGTCGACGGAAAGCTCGTCTACGAGCTGCCAGAATGACTCATCGAGTCGTCCTGGCCTCACCGTGAACCCCCGCATTCTCCAAACGTGAGTACGTACAAGCGACGTATCAGGAGCCCTGGGCGACTGCTGGTTCGGTGATATTGCAAAGCCGCCATTCCCTCGAGGAATGGCGGCTTTGTTGTTAGGCACAGAGAATCAGGTGCTCACGGAATCGCAACGCCGATTGTATCGGACGGATTGCTTTCCACTCCGGACGAATCCACGCTGGTAACAATGTAGCCGTAGTTGGATCCGCTCTGAACCGATCCGTCAGTGTAGTTCATTGCGCTGACGGGAGATGAATTGATCAACTGGTACGTCGTTCCACCGCTCAATGTCCGGTAGATGTTGTAGCCCGCGATTACATCGGTGGAACTGATTGGTGCATTCCAGGCCAGGTTGACCTGATGAGAAATTCCGCTCCCACTCAGGCCTATCACTACCGTTGGGTTCGTCGAAGAATTACTCGTAATGGTCAGTTGCCCTGAAGCCGCGCCCGCTACAGTGGGATCAAATTGCAGCGTCAGAGGCACTGACTGATTTGGATTCAAGGTAAGCGGAAATGTAGCCCCCGACATCGTGAAGCCTGTGCCGCTGAGTGCTGCTCCGTTAATCGTCACAGCAGTTGTTCCCGTTGAGGTCAGGATCAAGGACTGCGTTACCGGCGTGTTGATCAAAGTATTGGCAAAAGTCACCTGGGTCTTATCGGTACTCAGACTCGCTGAAGCTAACTTCAGCTGTAGCACGAAACTGGCGGAAGCGCCCCCTAAACTTGCCGCCACCGTTGCCGTCTGATCGGAAGTGACCGAGCCTATGTTGGCCACAAATCCGGCAGTCGTCGCGTTGGCCGGCACTAGAACAGTGGTCGGCACCGTCACGGCTGGATTGCTGCTTGAAACGCTCACGCTAAGGCCGCTGCTCGGCGCCGCCGCATTCAAGGCGACCGTGCATGCATCCGTTGTCGTTCCTACAACAGAAGCGTTGCTGCAAGACAATGCGCTGACCGTCAGAGGTAGAGACGTTCCATTGCCGCTGAGTGCGATCACAGCTGTTGGGTAAGTGGAAGATGTGCTCGAAATCACGAGCTGACCAGAGACAGCACCCGTCACTGCTGGACTGAACTGCACCGCCATTGCGACTGATTGGCCGGGACTCAATATAAGCGGCAGCACAGCGCCTGAAATACCAAAGCCCGTACCCGCCACCGTTGCGCTGTCGATCGTGACCGGCGAGGTCCCGGAGGATGTCAGAGTAACGGAGTACTTCGCGGTGGTATTTGTGGGTACATCGCCAAATGCAATGCTTGACGAGCTGAGACTGAGCGTCGACGTGGATGGGCTCACTTGCAAAGTCAAGCTTTTCGAAATCCCGTTCGCCGCCGCGACCAGATTCACACTCTGCGAAGTTTGGGTCGATCCGGCGGTTGCCGTAAACGTGACGCTGGAGGCATTCATCGGAACGGTGACCGCTGCCGGTACGGAAACCAGAGCGTTGCTGCTCGATAAAGCTACGCTCAGTCCGCCCTTCGGAGCGGGCCCGCTTAAAGTTACGGTGCATCCATCCTTGCCTGCACTTGGTATGGAAGCTGCACTGCAGGAAAGATTGCTCAGCACTCCATTGCTATGACCATGAACTGAATTGGCCCTTGCGACCGAAGCAAACGCTGCAAGTAGCAACATCGGAAGAAACCATGAGCCGAGTTTCCACCTTCGAGCATGACCTCGAGTTATGGTTTGCTCCGCTGAGTTATTGTCGCTATAGCCTACGATGCTGCCTGCAAAAACATGGCCCGGACGAAAGGTACTCTGATGTAATCCCCTTGGCACTTGCAGGCCGCTAAATACGGCTCTTCTCACCCCATTGACATGGGACATTTGTGGACTCCTTATTTCAAATTGTTTTTGGCAGAAAAAGAACCAGCAATGGCGCAATAGTGTTAGCGCATCGACAGGCTTTGCCGACGTGACCCTTACACAACTCTTTCCAAAGGGCCAATCAGAGGTGCCCGGCTGCGATTAACACACGTCCACTGTGCTCGAAACAGTCACAATGGGATGTAAGGAACGGTTAGTTACTGCGGAGAGTGGAGCCGAGGAACGGATTCAGGACCATCGATCTGCTGGCTCTGAATCAGTTGCTCAACTGAGCTATCGGCTCGCTGCATTGCGGATCGGCGCACTGGATGAAGCGTTCGGGCTGCTCGTTCCGATGGCGCCTCGTCGATTGTAACGTGCCTTATCATTCGGAAAAACGAACGAAAGCGCTGACTGCCTCATAACTGGTGACTCTGGGCATTTTTTTTTTGGAGTCCCGACCCTCTATCCTTAATTTATCTGCCCTTACGCGCCCGCCACAGAGCGCCCAGCACCGGATCCACTGCCTCGCAGGCCACCACAATCTCCGGCCACGCACTCCGCAGATTTGTCGTCATGGCCGTGCGCACTGCGTCCACGCTGCCCAGGATGCCTCCCGCGAGCGCAACCTCCGGCAGCGATTTCCCCGGCTCCATTACTTCCATCTGCCGCATCACCAATGCCGTCAGCCTAGCAAGCTCATTGCCTGCGCTGCGCAGCACCTCCGCTGCCACGCGGTCACCCTCGGCCGCACATCGCACCACAACCGGAGTCAGCGCGGCAAACTCCTTCAGCTCCGCCCGATTCCCGCGCTCCACCAGCGCCTCACGCGAGGTCAGCCTCCACGCCTCTATCACCGCATCCTCCAGCCGCGTTGCCTCGCGCTCGTCGATGGCGTGGAACAGCGCCCGCACCGCCTCCAGCCCAATCCAATGGCCGGACCCCTCATCGCCCAGCACGGGCCCCCAGCCTCCGGCGCGCACTCGTCTGCCGTCTGCAGTGCGCCCCACCACGTTGGAGCCGGTCCCGGCGAGCGCCAGCACACCGCGCCCGCCCGCAAACGCCGCATCCAGCGCGATCTCCTCATCCCCGCATAGCAGCAGTTCGCCACCCGCCCATCGCTGGTGCTGCGCCCGCAGCCATTGCTGCACCGAGGGCACACTGTAGCCGGAAGTCCCGATGCACGTCCTCGTCAGCTGCCGCGCGCTCACTCCAGAGATCCGCTCCAGTTCCTCCAGCGCAGCCACAAAATTCTTCTCCGCCTCGGCGACCGGCGTGGTCAGCACTTTAATAGAGCCCACCTGCACCCGCGTCAGCTCGGAGACATCATCGGCCAGCAGGAACTCCGCTTTCGTTCCTCCGGCATCAACAGCAAGATAGGTACTGCGGTTCGAGCTTTTCATCCAGACCTGCCTCATTGTAGCCGCGCCCGAACAACCCGCTTCCGCAATAGCCAGGGCTATGTGATTGACACTCCGAGAGAAGCCTCCGCCTCGAAAAAAAACATGCTACCAAGCCTCAAAAAATACTGCTCAAAGCGCGCAATTTTCAGCTACAAACAAGGCTTCCCGCATCCAACCACACATGAACCTGAAGAGCATGCAGCAGCGCAAATCCGCCCAGCCTGGAACGATGATGATGCTCGACGATGCCGAAATGGCATTGGAGATGATCGCCCTCGAGAACAAGTGCACGGTCGCGTACGCTGTGCCGGAGCAGTCCTACGATCTGCTCTGCGAGCTTCAGTCCGCGGCCAGCCTCATCATGGACAAGGCCGAGTGCGAGGCCCTGCTGCGCGAGCTCGACGCTATGCAGCGCCCCACCCGCATCGCCGCCTGATCCCTCCGACATTGCGCCCTCCATCGTCAGAGAGCGACTCTCTGACGATGTGGCACGTCCGCGACAATTTTCCCTCAGCCGCTCTTGCGCCCCACGGCCTCTGTCCTTCCGGCCTCCTTATCGCCGCGTAATATCTCGGCATTCAGCACTTCTGCGCGGCGCGCACGGCCTCTGGCATGTCACCGGAATTCATACACTAGATGGAAAAAAGGGATTGTGGAGCCGATGAACGGATTTGAACCGTTGACCTACTGATTACGAATCAGTTGCTCTACCAACTGAGCTACATCGGCATTCCAGCCCTCATTCTACCCAACAGCGGCGGCAACCCGCAAAGCCTCGCGTTCGCCGCTGCTTCGTCTCTTGCAGGCGCCTCAGGGCCGGCCACCAGTGCCTCCGGCCCGCCAGAAATCACCGCGGAATTCTCCACCAGTGAAGGCTCCTCCGGCCCAAGAAATCCAACCGCACCCACGTCACGCCTCCCCCGTTCGATATCCGTTACTACTTGGCTCATCTATTTACCTTCAATAAAATCATCGGCATCTTAGGCCCTAGGAGAACCTCGCCGGTGCAGCAGCGCAATCCCGATTTCCTCCCCGCAGCCGACCAATCCGCTCTGAGCGATAAGCTCGAGTGCCTGTATAACCTCGTCTACCTGATGGACCACATGGTCCCCGCCGCAGGACGGGGCGCAGAAGACTCCTCGTTCCAGCAGCACCTTCATTCCATACGAACGCATCTGGATGCCATGCGCTCCATTCTCGGCAACAGACGGCCTGCCGGGTCCGAGCGCAGCCGGGCAGCGGACGCAGCCTGACTCCCCAAACCGGCTCTACAACCGGCACTCCAGCCAAGCTCGCCAACCATGCCAGCCTCGCCCAGCCGCCTGCTCCGGGGTAGAATAAGACATCCCCACTGGCAGCAGTCTCCCCGGCATTGGGTGTGAAAGCAGGTTTGCGTGCATACCCAGGAAAGCTCTACCGGCTCTGCGAAACCCTCCATTCTCCATGTCTCGCCGCGCGACATCCTCCGCACCGTTCGCGATCAGATCCTGCGTGTCTCCGGATATGAAGTGGCCAGCTCCGAGAGCTACGATCATGCCAGAGAGATCCTGGAGCAAGCTCGCTACGATCTCGTCCTCATCGACGTTCAGAGCGAGGCCGATCTCAAAGCAGCCGACGAGTTCTGTTCGCTGCTGAAGCAGGTCAAGCCGGAGCAGAAGGTAGCCTTCGTCTGCAACTGGCGCGTGGCTATCATCAGCCACTGTCCCGATGATGTCGTGCGCAGCGAGTTCGATCCTGCTGCATTCGTCAGCGGCGTCCGCGAGGTCGTTCAAGCCTGACACTTCGCCCCTCGCGCTCCCCATCCTGCGCATCGCTCGTACTGCCCCCACTGCTCTCTGCGGATATAGGACAATGGAGATTGGGGCTGAACCCGCGCGCTCGAGCACATCAACGCGCACCGGCGCATCGGCGGTACAGCACAAGGCATCCCAGCCCGCAGGAGAAACGGAATCGACATGGCGGAAGACAGCGCAAACCGGGTCGTCGGCATTGACCTCGGCACCACTAACTCGCTGGTAGCGTTTATGCAGGGCGGCCAGCCGGCCATCATCCCCGGCGAGGACGGCGACCGGCTCGTCCCCTCCGTAGTCGCCTTCGATCAAGACCGCGGCTTCGTTGTCGGCAACGCTGCCCGCACCACGCTGCTCACGGACGCCTCCAGCGCCGTCTACTCTGCCAAGCGCCTCATGGGCCGCGGCGTCGAAGACATCCAGGACGAGCTCCGCCTCTTCCCCTTCAAGCTCGTCTCCGGCCTTCAGCCCGGCGACGTGCTCAAGCTTGAGGTCGGCGGCCTCCAGCTCACGCCACCCGAAATCTCCGCCTACGTGCTGCAGCAGCTCAAGCGCAACGCGGAGCGTTTCTTCGGCGCGTCCGTCACCAAGGCCGTCATCACCGTCCCCGCTTACTTCAACGACGCTCAGCGCCAGGCCACCAAGGATGCCGGCCGCATCGCCGGCCTCGAAGTCCTGCGCCTGGTCAACGAGCCCACCGCTGCCGCCCTCGCCTACGGACTCGACAAGAACCGCGACGGCCTCATCGCCGTCTACGACTTCGGCGGCGGCACCTTCGATATCTCCATCCTCAAGCTGCACGAGGGCATCTTCGAGGTCATCGCCACCGGCGGCGACACCCACCTCGGCGGCGACGACATCGACAACGTGCTCATCGCCATCGCGCTCGACGACATCCGCGGCGACTCCGAGCTCGGCGCCGCAGCCCTCGCCGCACAACCCTCGGGCGAGCTCGTCCAGTCCGTGCGCAAGGCGGTTATCGAAGCCAAGATCGCGCTCTCCGATGCCGACTCCGCAAAGATCCAGCTCACGCTGCCCAATGGCAAGCCCTACGCCCGCGAGCTCACCCGCGCGCAATTTGAGCAGCTCGCCGGCGGCGTCATCGCCCGCACCGCCGCGCCCTGCCGTCAGGCGCTCAAGGACGCAGCCGTCACCCCAGCGCAGATCGACGAGGTCGTGCTGGTCGGCGGATCCACCCGCATCCCCGCCGTCCGCAAGCTGGTCGACGAAGTCTTCGAGCTCTCCGCGCGCGGCAAAAAGCCCCACACCGAGCTCAATCCCGACGAGGTCGTGGCCCTCGGAGCCGCCGTACAGGCGCAGATCCTCGCCGGCGGATCGGCCGCCACCGAAGACTTGCTGCTGCTCGATGTCACCCCGCTCTCCCTCGGCATTGAGGCCCTCGGCGGCGTCGTCGCAAAAATCATCCAGCGCAACTCCACCATTCCCGCCAGCGCCACCGAGCACTTCACCACCGGCGTCGATGGCCAGACCAACGTCGCCATCCACGTCGTCCAGGGCGAGCGCGAACTCGCCCGCGACTGCCGCTCCCTCGCCCGCTTCGACCTCAAGGGCATTCCGCCCATGGTCGCGGGCCTGCCGCGCATCGAGGTCAAGTTCCTCATCGACGCCAACGGCATCCTCCACGTCAGCGCGCGCGAGCAGCGCAGCGGCAAAGAGGCCGAAATCGAGGTCAAGCCCACCTACGGCCTCACCGACGAGCAGGTCGAGTCCATGATCCTCGCCTCCTTTGACAACGCCGAGGCCGATATCGAAGCCCGCCAGCTCATCGAGGCGAAGAACGAGGCCGAAACCATCCTCAGCGCCGTCGACAAAGGCAAAGCCCACGCCGCCTGGCAGAAGCTCTCGCCCGACGAGCTTCAAAGCATCCAGTCCGCGGAAGCCCAGCTCAAGTCCTCGCTCGCCGCTGGCAGCTACCGCGAGATTCGCCAGAACATCGAGCAGCTCGACAAAGCCACCCGCCGCTTCGCCGAGCTCATGATGGACCTCGAAGTCATGGGCGCCATGAAAGGCCAGACCATGCAATCCGCCGGCGAGAGCATCGGCGCCGGCCCCACCGCGCCCCACCCCTTCGCCCCGGCGGAATTCAGCGACTCCACCGACCTCGTCGAGGACGAAGCCGCCGACGCCCCCAATCCCGCCGAGCCGCGCAAGAAGTAACGTCGCCTCTCGCAACCTGTTTCGCAACACCCCCGGTCCACCGCAGCGACCGGGTCTTAGAATGGAATCTATGGCTGAGCAAGCGGCAACCACGTCTGAAATCGATCTCTCCAAGCCACCCGCCGAAGGCATCGTGCGCGTCACCTTCCTCCCGGAGGGCCGCACCGTCGAGTTCCCCTTCGACTCGCTGCCCTACGAGGGACACGGCGAGCCCATGTCTTTCCTCGACGTCGCCGAAAACTTCGGCATCTTCCTCGACCACGCCTGCGGCGGCGTCTGCGCCTGCACCACCTGCCATCTCCACGTCCGCGAAGGCGCCTCCGGCATCAGCGAGCCGGAGGACAAGGAGCTCGACCGCCTCGAAACCGCCGCCGGCATCGAGCTCAACTCCCGCCTCGGCTGCCAGGCCATCATTGAAAAGCCCGGAGCCTACGTCGTCGAAATCCCCAAGTGGAACCGCAACTACGTGCAGGAAGGCAAGCCCGCCCACGGCCCCGGCAGCTAACCGACGGAGGAGAAGGGGGCCTTTAGGCCCCTGGATCCCGGATCGCCACAGAAGGGGCTTCAGCCCCGGCCCGCTCTAAGCAACCCACTCCACCCGCACGCTCCGCTTGCCCAGCCGCAGCGCCAGCGTCTCACCCAGCTTTACCCCGCGCAGCGTCTTCTCGCTGAACTTCGCGCCGTCCACGCTCACCGCATTCTCTCCCAGCTTCCGCGTCGCCTCACCCGCGGAGGCAGCCAGGCCCGCCGTCACCAGCAGCTTTGCCACGCGCACTGCGCCCTCGCCATCCGCCAGCCCATCCGCGCTCAGCGAGACCGACACCACCGGCAGGTCCTCGCTCACCCCGCGCTGCTGGAACTGCTGTGCCCATGAGGCCGCCGCCGCATCCGCCGCCTCGACTGAGTGGAAGTCCTTCACAATCCCCCACGCCAGATTCTTCTTCGCCTGCATCGGGTGCAGCTTGCCGTCCCTCACCTCGGCCTGCATCGCTTCAATCTCGCTCGCCCGCAGGTCGGTCAGAAACGTGTAGTACTTCCACATCAGCTCGTCCGAGATCGACATCACCTTGCCGTACATCTCCCCCGCCGGCTCCTGAATCCCAATCGCGTTCCCCAGCGACTTCGACATCTTCTGCACGCCATCCAGACCCTCCAGAATCGGCGTCATCAGAATGATCTGCGGCGGCTGCCCCGCATCCCGCTGCAGGTCGCGCCCGCGCATCAGGTTGAACTTCTGGTCCGTCCCACCCAGTTCCACATCGGCCTTCAATGCCACCGAGTCGTACCCCTGCGCCATCGGATACAGCAGTTCGTGCACGGAGATCGGCTGCTCCTCCTGGAACCGCTTGTGGAAGTCCTCGCGCTCCAGCATCTGGCTCACTGTAAACTTCGCCGCCAGCCGGATCATCCCCTCAAACCCCAGCTCCTGCAGCCACTCGGAGTTGTACCGCACCTCGGTCTTCTCCGGATCCAGAATCTTGAACACCTGCTCCTTGTAGGTCTGGGCGTTGCGATCGATCTCTTCCTGCGACAGCGGCTTGCGCGTCACATTCCGCCCCGTCGGATCGCCAATCAGCGCCGTCGCATCCCCAATCAGGAAGATCACCGTGTGCCCCAGCTGCTGAAAGTGCCTCAGCTTCCGGATCAGCACCGTATGCCCCAGGTGCAGGTCCGGCGCCGTCGGGTCGAACCCCGCCTTCACCCGCATCGGCACACCCTTCGCCGCCGACTGCACCAGCCGCTCCCGCAGCGCGCCCTTGTCCGCAGACGAGACCGGCGGAATCACCTCCGCCGCCCCCTTCATAATCAAATCCAACTGCTCATCCACCGCCGCAAACTGTGCCATCGCGCTCCGTGCCCGTCTTGGTGCCGCTGTAAGGTCACCTCAAGTATAAAGAGTGGCTCTTTTCACTTCAGTAGCAACGACTGTAAGTTGCTAGATATGCAAGCAGGCGAGAGCTGGGTCATCCGGGACAAGCAGCGCTTTCTATCCATCTGTATGGACGTGCTTGACGGAGCTGCACACATGTCCTTTGAAGGTGATCTCAGCGGATGCACCCTGCAGGAGCTCGATGGATCGTCACAAGTCGAGTCAATCTTGCTGCGCCGAAACACTATCCGGCCGATACAAGACTTTGTCGTCGTCCCATTGGAACCGACGTCCAAGAAGCAGATCATGGCTGCCCTCGGGGGCACCCTTCCAAAAGCTGTTCTTCATATCCAGATCGAAAAGGATGGCCAGCTTCATCTCGGCATGTACGACCAGCGGTACGCGTTCTTCTTCGCAACACCCTTGTCGCAACGTCTCAAAAAGCAACTGATCGAAGAACGCGTTATCTTGAGGGCCGGACCTCGATGATCAACAGGCCGTGTGCCTCATCCGTACGCGCAACGGGGTGGAAAAATAATCTGGCACATCGGGTGCCCCCACATCTCGATTCTGAGATGTAGGTTTGTCGCTTTGCCGCACATTCCAACCGTCTTGCTTAAGGGCACGGCCCAAGGCCGGAACGGCTTCAGCCGTGCCATAAAACGCAGCCGCGAAGCGGCTACCGCTCTCCCGAAGGCATGCCTTTAGGCCGCACCTCACCACGGCCCGCAGCTAACCTCATTCTCCTCGCGCCCATTTAAGTTACGCTCACCACTATGCTCCCTCGCTGCGCCGTTGTGCTGATCTGCGCCGGAATCGCGGGCCCTTGCGCACTGCAGGCCCAATCCACCAGGCCGCTGCAATGGGACATCACCTCCGTCAAGCCCATCTCCCCTGAAACGTGTCCTGCCAACAGCGGTTCCGTAGGCTCCTTGCCCGATGGCGTCACCGCCTCCTGCGTGCCGGTCGCCTTCCTCGTGCAGGTCGCATACCACCTCATGGACCCAGGCCGCATCGTCGGCCTCCCCGAATGGACCAAAGATGGACAGCGCCTCTTTGCCATTCAGGCTCGTGTCAGCGGCGAAGATGCGGCAGCTTTCGACAAGCTCAGCCGTCAGGAAAAATTCTCGATGCTGCAGGCGCTCCTTGCCGAGCGCTTCCACATGAAGGCCCATACGGAAGCGCGCGAAATGCCTGCTTACGATTTAGTGATCGCCAAAAGCGGCTCGAAATTGAAGCAGCCAGAGCCGGACGAACATGCCGCCTCGCAGTTCGACGCACCTGACGGCAAGGCCAAATCGGTTAATTCTCCGCTCACCAACCTGATCTTTCTTCTCGGCAGAGAAACCGGCCACCCAGTCGTGGATAAAACAAACTTGAACGGCAAATACGACTTCACGCTGGAATACACGCCTGCCGCTCGCGCAACTAATACGGACGAAACCGGTAAGCCATCCGTATTCACCGCGCTCGAAGAACAGCTGGGTCTCAAGCTCGTGCCGTCCAAAGAGCCCGTCGATGTCCTCGTCATCGACTCCATCGAGCCGCCCACCGCGAATTAGGCTGCCACCTCAACCTGCTCGACTAACAAGCGCGCCACAGGGCGCATACCCCTAGCCTCCGCACCAGTGCCCGCCCGCCCCGAGATCATCGCGGTATATAGATCTCAGCGCTTAACATGGGGCTCGTCCCCGTTGCGTAGCCACCCGTAATCAGTACCGTGTTATCGAGCAGTGCAGTCGCTGTATTCGCGTAGCGGGGGTTGATCATGTCACCCGCATACTGGGACGTATTGGTGCTCGGCAAAAAAACGTCGGCGCTCGAACCGCCTCCGCCACCGGCAAACAGAACCGTTCCATCGGCAAGGCGGACTGCCGGGATTCCCCAATGAAGCGGCAGATTGCCTGTGAAGGTGCTGAACGTCCCTGCTGTGCTGTCGTAGATTTCCACGTCACCTCCCGAAATACCGTCTGTACCTTCAAACAGGACCCTGCCGTCGCCGGTTAACACCGCGATGTACCCGGAATCCGGAGAGTACTTGGCCTGCATCGGCCCGGTCGCAATGAAAGTCCCGGTCTGCGGATCGAACAGTTGGGCTACGTTGTTCGTATCCGTCAACAAAACCTTGTTGCTGGGAAGCAGAGTGACCGTGTACACGGACGCACCGCCGCTGGTCCAATAGGGCGCCGTAAAGCGGAAAGTGCCGCTATGCGGATCATAGATCTGCGCACGCTTCTCGGTTGCGACGAACACCGTTCCATCCGCAAGCAACGGCTGCGCCCCAATCGACGCCAGCAGGAACGGAACGGCTCCCCCGGCCGGATCCAGATTCCCGGTTGCGGTAAACGTTCCCGCCACAGGATCGTAGATCTCCGCGCTGAACAGCGGTGAGCTATAGGAGTTTGTAGGGCGGTCTCCGTATCCTCCAGCAATCAACACCCGGCCGTCAGCCAGTAGCGTTGCCATATGGAGATGACGAGGCGTCACCATGCTGCCCGTGGGGGTGAACGTACGGGACGTCGGATCGTAAATCTCGGCGCTGCCAAGGACCTTGCTACCGTCCCACCCGCCCGCAATCAGCACTTTGCCGTTGGCCAGAAGCGTCGCTGAATCCTCCACGCGCGCTGTGCTCATGTTCCCCACGGCCGCAAAGCTGCCGGCGCTCATTGCCACTGTCACCCTCACCGTCGCCGATGCCGTCACCGTCGCATCGGCGACACTGGTGGCCACCACGTGGTAGGTCCCCAGCGTGCTCGGGGCCGTGTACTCTCCGTAACTCGAGATCGATCCTCCGCTTGCGCCCTCTTGAATCGACCATGTAACCGCTTTATTGCTCAACCCAGTCTGCTTAATACCAAAGGAGATGGTCTTACCCACCGTCACATTCGCCACGGCGGGCGAGACGGCGAGTGAGACGGCAGACGATGTGGACGATGTGGAGGCTGTGGAGGAGGAAGCAGGACGCGCTGGATTCCCGCACGCAGTCAACATGCCGAGCGAGAGCGAGAACCCGATCGATAGAAGCCCAGAACGATTTCGCAGATTCATAGCCAAGCACCTCAAGCACAAAGCCCGTGGCTGCGAAAACTCGCATCTGGGCGTGCAGGTACTTTCATCGAAAGCGCCGGCAGAGGGAATGATCTGGAGATGAAAAGAGTATGGCTGCACAAGCATCTCTAATCCAGCAACTTGCAGCCGGAGATGAAGTAGCCTCTGGGGTCCACCACGGCCTTCCAGGTTGTGTGAATCCGTTCACCTCGCATGAAAAAGCGCAGCCGGAGCGGCAGCCGCGCTTCGTTCTTGGAACGATCTCAGGCGGCCTAAGCCGTCAAGCGCGGCTGCGCCTTGGCGCTCAACACTCCCGCAAACGACTCCCGAAACGCCCACACCAGAAAGATCTCGAGCCGCCCACCGCGAATTAGGCTGTCACCTCAACCTGCTCGACTATCAACCCCGCCACAGGCGCATACCCCTAGCCTCCACACCCGTGCCCGCCCGCACGGAGATCATCGCGGTATATAGATCTCAGCAGTCGACATGGGGATCGTCCCCGTTCCGTAGCCACCCGTAATCAGTACCGTTTTATCGAGCAGTGCAGTCGCTGTATTCACGGTGCGGGGGTTGATCATGTCACCCGCATACAGGGACGTATTGTTGCTCGGTAAAAAAACGTCGGCGCTCGAACCGACTCCGCCACCGGCAAACAGAACCGTTCCATCGGCAAGGCGGACTGCGGGGATAGCCGTATGAATCGGAATATAGCCTGTAAGGGTGCTGAACGTCCCTGCTGTGCTGTCGTAGATTTCCACGTCATTTCCCGAAAGGCCGTCTGTGCCTTCAAACAGGACCCTGCCGTCGCCGGTTAACACCGCGATGTACCCGGAATCCGGAGAGTACTTGGCCTGCATCGGGCCGGTCGCAATGAAAGTCCCTGTCTGCGGGTCGAACAGTTCGGTTGCATTGTTCCAATCCGTCAATAGAACCTTGTTGCTGGGGAGCAGAGTGACGGTCCACCAGTACGATATGCCAGTGGCCAGATATGGCCCCGTATAGCGGAAACTGCCGCTATGCGGATCGTAGATTTGCGCACGATTCTGAGTTGCCACAAAGACCGTCCCATCCGGAAGCAATGGCTGCGCACCAATCGACACCAGCAGGTACGGAACGGCTCCGCCAGCCGGATCCAGACTCCCGGTTGCCGTAAACGTTCCCGCCACAGGATCGTAGATCTCCGCGCTGAACAGATCTGTGCCCCTGGCACCCGAAGGACGGTCTGCGATTCCTCCCGTAATCAACACGCGGCCGTCGGCCAGCAGCGTTGCCATGTGGAAACGACGAGGCGTCACCATGCTGCCTGTGAGCGTGAACGTACGGGTCACCGGATCGTAAAGCTCAGCGCTGCCAAGGACCTTGCTACCGTCAAACCCTCCCGCAATCAGCACTTTGCCGTTGGCCAGAAGCGTCGCTGTATCTTCCACCCGCGCTGTGCTCATGTTCCCCACTGCCGCAAAGCTGCCGGCGCTCAGGGCCACGGTCACCGTCGCCGATGCCGTAACGCTTGCATCGGCAACGCTGGTGGCCACCACGTGGTAGGTCCCCAGCGTGCTCGGTGCCGTGTACTCTCCGAAATTCGAGATCGATCCTCCGCTTGCGCCCTCTTGAATCGACCATGTGACCGCTTTATTGCTCAACCCACTCTGCTTAATAGCAAAGTAGAGGGTCTTGCCCACCGTCACATTCACCACTGCGGGCGAGACCGCGAGTGAGACGGCAGACGATGTGGACGATGTGGAGGCTGTGGATGAAGAAGCCACACGCGCAGGATTCCCGCACGCAGTCAACATGCCGAGCGAGAGCGAGAACCCGATCGATAGAAGCGCAGAAGAATTTCGCAGCGGCTGATTCATAGCCAGGCACCTCAAGCACAAAGCCCCCGGCTGCAAAAACTCGCATCCTGGGCGTGCAGGTACTTTCATCGAAAGCGCCGGCAGAGGGAATGCTCTGGAGATGAAAAGAGTATGGCTGCACAAGCATCTCTAATGCAGCAACTTGGAGCCGGATATGAAGTGGCCTTTGCGCTGCGCTATAGCGTCGCATGACGCGAAAAAAGCGCGGCTGGAGTTGCAGCCCCGCTTCGTTCTTTTGCACGATCTCAGGCGGCCTAAGCCGTCAAGCGCGGCTGCGCCTTGGCGCTCAACACTCCCGCAAACGACTCCCGAAACGCCCACACCAGAAAGATCTCGAGCCCGCCCAGCACCAGCGTCGCCACAATCCCCACCACGCTCGGCGCCAGCGTCACATTGAACAGCAGGATGTTCGTCAGCAGCGCCGCCAGCAACGTCAGCGCCAGCGGCACAAACCGTCCCGCCAGCAGCAGCAGCCCGCTCACCAGTTCGAACACGCCATAGAAGAAGATCCACTTGTGCGCCACCATCAGGTTCAGCATCGCGCCCAGATCCCCCGGCATCGGCTGCATCGGCATCACCGGAACCACCTTGGTGAATCCCGCGAACACAAACACCACCCCCAGCAACACCCGCGCCACAATCACAGCAATCTTCATCGCAATCTCTCCTTGGCTTGACTGCTTCTGCACAGCCTGTTGGTGTGCAGCTCTCCTCCTGCATCAACCGGCATTGCTATCGGATTTATTTGCGGCCCATACGATGCAAAATAAACGTTGCCGCCTGGCTTCCCGCTCTGCCATCATTCCCTCAAATGAAAACCCTCGCCACTGCAGCGTTCCTCGTGGCCCTCCTATCTCCATCGTGCCATCTCGGCGCGCAGACTCCAGCCGCCGCTCCCGCGTCGCCCTCATCCCCAGAGTTCGAAGCCGCCACCATCAAGCACCACAATCCCAACGACACGAACCTCTACTCCAATGCGGCTGGCTTCATGGGCTCAGCCGGCGGTCGCGTTTTCTTCGGTGGGCCCGCAAAAATGCTCGTCCAGTTCGCCTATGGCTTGCAGGACTATCAGGTCACCGGTGGCCCCGAGTGGGCGGCATCCGAGCGGTTTGAGATCAACGCCGTCCCACCGGACAACTCGCCCTCACGCAAGATTCCAATCCGCAAGGCCGAGCCCACGGCCGAGCAGCGCCAGATGCTCCAGGCGCTCCTTCTCCAGCGCTTCGGCCTGCGATGCCATTTCGAGATGAAACAAGGCGAGGTCTATCTCCTCACGCGCAGCTCCAAGCCGCTTAAATTTGTAGCGCCGCAGAATCCGGACTCCGATCCGCGGGCCATCATCTATAGAAGGTCTACCGGAATGGATGGCGAAGCCATCGGCACCAACACCACCACCGATTACCTCGCCACGCGCCTCAGCGAATATTTGCGCTTGCCGGTCCTCAACCAGACCGGCATCACCGGCTCCTGGGACTTCCACGTCGACCCCGTCGATCCCGAAAATCAGGACGTGCAAACTGCCGTCTACAGCGTCGTCGAGCGCCTCGGCCTCAAGCTCAACCGCAGCCGCGGCCCCATTCAGACCCTCGTCATCGACCACATCGACCACCCAACCTTGGATTGAGCCTGGGATTCTTCGCGACGAAAGTTGATCTGAGCTGCCTGAATCGGGGCGAGGAAACCATCACCGCCCGTGCCGCCACCGAATCGCGCATCCTTCGCGCACCATCCCTAACTTCCGTCCGCTGATAGTGTGTCCTGGATGGTCCGCGCCACCTCGTCGATCGAGGTTGGCTGACCAAGCTGTTGAATCTCCTCGTCCTTCGACACGTTCCGCAATCCCAGATGCTCCGCGATCTGCTGGTTCATCCGCACCACCGCTGACAGTTCCTTTTCGGCAAGTAGCAGCATCTGCAGCATCAGGTGAGCCCGTTCGTCGGCGCGTCTTCCCAGTCCGGACTGGCGCATCACGATGAAACTCGCCAGCAGCAGCGCCTCAATCGCGACACACGTTGCCAGCAGCGGGAATGGGCTCGGGTCGAAGCGCGGAATACCGCCGATCCCTCTGGTGTTCAGCACCATCCACATCGCGAAGACGCCAACATGAATCAGCACAAACCAGAAGCTGCCCGCAAATCCCGCGATCCAGTCGGCCAGCCGCTCTGCCGTAGATCGCTTCGCCATGAACTCCTGTTCATGCTTGGCGATCGTGTCGACGTGTTCTTGAACGTGGTTGGGAATCTGCATAGCCTTCAGCACATCGGATGCATTCCCGCCATGTGCCTGCCGGACTCAGACCGTGAACCGGCCAGCGTAACTGTGGCCGGCCTCAAATGCTGTCAAGCCCCCTAACCTGTGGATAACCCCCCAACCCGCTGCACCGCCGCAACTTCCGCAAAGCATTTTCATGTGACATGAGTTATGTGCCGCTTGATATCCTTAACTTAAGGATCGAAGAAAGGCCCGGCCATCGCGCCGGGCCTTCTCATTTAATCCACCGCGCCGTCGCCGTCGCTTGTTGCTCTTGCCGTTGCTGTTAAACCAACTGACAACCGAGGACCAGCAACTAGCAACCAGCAACTAACAACCGCCTCACCAAGACTTTACGACCAAAGTACAGGGGGTACCCCACACCATGAACTCCGCCGCCGCCACCACCGCCACGCACCAACCAAGCCGCCGCTATCTCTGCCGCCACGTCCACACCGATGGCCGCCGCTGCGGCTCGCCTGCCCTCCGCGCGCAGAACTTCTGCTACTACCATGACCGCACCCGCCTCCCCCGAGCCCCGCTCGCCGGCCGCCTCGGCATGTTCCGCATGCAGCCCATCGACGACCGCGCCGCCATCCAGATCGCCCTCTACGACATCCTCAGCCGCCTCACCGCCGGAGACATCGACAGCAAGCTCGCCCGAACCGCGCTCTACGGCCTACAGATCGCCAGCTCCAACCTCGCCTTCCGCGACAAGCAGCAGCCCACCACCCAACCCATCGAAACCCTCACCACCGACCCGTTCGCCGGCGACCTCGCTCCCATCCAGGAGATCCCCGAAACCAACACGCAACCCGCACCCATCGCCGAACCCGCACCAACTCCCGTCACCTCCACTAAGCCCGCCTTAACTCCTATCGTCCCCACCACTCCCATATCGCAATCCGAACCTGCCACACAGAGCGACGAAGAAGAAGACGTGTCACTCCATTCCATCCCCCTCGCCGCAATCGACCCGCAGCCTCTCACCCTCGCCGCGGTTCAGGCCTGCGCTGCACAATTCACTCCCGTCAAACCCGCGTTGGCTACGTCATGCAACCGCGCCTACAAACGATATCCACAAGCGAAATCGCGCATCCTATCCGGGCTGTGGCTGCCGTATTCGCAGGCAGCTTCACCCAGGCGGTGAGTTGCAGAGTTTCACGCGATCGTTACACGCCTCAGTCTCAATCCCGGCGTCGCACGGTGTGCGCCCGAATCCAGATCCCATCCGGATCAAGGGAAATCCAATGGACCAGACCAATACCTACACCGAAAACCAGACCATCGTCGGATACTTCGACTCCTCGGATCGCGCCGAGCGCGCGCTCGACGAACTCAAAGATGCAGGCTTCACCTCTGCCCACCTCGGCGTCGCCCATCGTGGCGGTTCAGTCGCCAACAAAGCAGCGAATGCAGGCGAAAGCATGTGGGACAAGGTAAAGAACTTCTTCGAAGGAGGCCCGGAAAACTACGCCGACGAGCGCACCCGCGGCGACTTCGGCACCCGCGAGATCACCGATCCCGACACCAACTCCTCCTCCGCTTATACGCATGACGACCTGCACCACTCCCTCACCGGAATGGATGTTCCTGAGCACCGCTCGCGCTATCTCAGCCAGCGCTTCGGCTCCTCGGATCAGGGCTGCGTCCTCACCGTCAAAGCTGGACCCCGCGCGGCTGAAGCCGAGCGCATCCTGCGCGACAACGGAGCGGACCTCGGCGAAAACGCCAGCGCTTCGGCCGACTACTCCGCTCCCAGCGCATACGCCGCAGGCAGCAGCTACGATCAGTCGCCCCGCGGCGAATACAGCGCGCCCGAATCCACCTCGGAGTCGGCGCGCGAATCCACCGGCTCCTACGATTACAGTCCGGATCGCGACGCCGCCTACGACGATCGCAACTCCAACCGCGGCCAGCAGGACGTGCAGAACATCCAGCTCCTCGGCGAGGTATTGCGCGTCCACAAGGACCGCGTCAACCGCGGCGAGGTGGTCATCCGCAAGGACATCATCACCGAAACCCAGAACGTGCAGGTGCCCGTCACCCGCGAAGAGCTGGTCGTCGAACGCCGCGACGTGAGCGGCGAAACTCCCGCGCGTGGCAGCATCGGCGAAAATCAGGAGCTGCGTATCCCGCTCTCCGAGGAAACCGCCTCCGTCGATAAGGGAACCGTCGTCCGCGAAGAAGTGGCCGTCGGCAAGCGCCCGGTTCAGGAAGTCCGCGACCTCTCCGGCGAAGTTCGCCGCGAAGAACTGGTCGTTGACGACCAGACCCGCAAGCGCGCCGTGAACGAATAACCCGCAGCACAGAACAAAACGACCCGGGCAGCCTCCGCAGGTGCCCGGGTCCGTTTTTGCCTGGACAACACGCACGCCGCGGAATTTGTGGGGTCATACAAGCGGGATGGCGTAGCGGCCATCTTCTCCCGCCCCGCATGCCCTCTCACCTCCATGGCAACCGCAAAACACGCAAAGTCCCACTCGACGAAGAAGGAGCCAGCCCGTCAGACCTCCCGCTGCTGGCCCGGATACGAGCCTGTTCCCGGCACTCGCCGCGGCCAGAAAGGCTCCTGCAGGCCCAAGAAGCACCAGACCGCCGCAGAAAAGAAATCGGACTCCATGGCCGCCGCTGCGTCGAAGCTGCGCAAATCGCGCTAGCCGCCTGGCAAGTGCCGTCGCGTCTCCCCGGATGACCGGCGCGCACCCCGGATGATAGCGTTCTTAGGACGAACCACCGGGGGACCCGCCGATGCATCACTCACGCCGCACCTGGATGAAAACCGCAGCCATGGGGATGGGCGGCCTGCTCGCCGGCGAGCGCAATCTCTCCGCGCAGCCCGTGAACCATGCCTGCGCGCTGGCCGACCCGCGCGATGAGATCAAGATTACCGGCCTTGAGATCATCCCCGTCAACTCGCTGCGCAGCATCTTCGTCAAAATGCACACCGAGGCCGGCATCACCGGCATCGGCGAGGGCACCGTGGAAGGCCGCATTCCCACGGTGGTTGCGGCTATCAAGGAGATCGAGCCCTATCTCATCGGCAAGGATGCGCGCCGCCCCGCGCACCATTGGCAGGCCATCTATCGTCACGCGTTCTACCGCGGCGACATCGTCCTCACCTCGGCGCTGGGCGCGGTCGACATCGCCATGTGGGACATCAAGGGCAAGGCGCTCGGCGTGCCCATCTACGACCTGCTCGGCGGCCCCACCCGCGACCGCATCAAGTGCTACGGCCAGGCGGAAAGCGTGGAGGAGACCAAAACTCACGTGCTCGCCGCCGGCTACAAGTCGATGAAGACCAGCGTCTCATCCACGCGCGGCAGGCTCTCGCGTTCGTCGGAGAGTCCGTACTACATCGACGGCTTCGTGGAAAAAGTCCGCGCCATCCGCGAGCTGGTTGGCCCCAACTTCGACCTCGGCATCGAGATGCACGGCGAGCATGAGCCGCCCGCCGCCATGGAGATCATCAAGGCGCTCGAGCCCTTCCGCCCCTGGTTCTACGAGGAGCCCATTCAGTTCCAGAACCTGCCGCTGATGTCTGAGATGGCGAAGAAGACCACCTTCCCGTTCGCCACCGGCGAGCGCATGGTCACCAAGTGGCAGTTCCGTGACCTGCTCACCGCAGGCGCCGCGCAACTGCTGCAGCCGGATGTCACCCACGTCGGCGGCATCACCGAGCTGAAGGCCGTCGCCGCGCTGGCCGAAGCCTTCTATGCCGACATGCTGCCGCACTCCAAGGAGGGCGTGGTGGGATTCGCCGCGTCCATGCACGTGGCCGCATCCATTCCAAACTTCCTCGCGCACGAGGTGCCGTCGCTGCAGGCGGTGAAGGGCGGACCGCCGAACGTCGATCGCAGCCCCATGGGCAAGAGCTACATCAAGAAGCCCTTCGTGATGACCGAGGGCAACATCATTCTCAAAGGTAATATCGATGGCCCCGGCCTCGGCGTCGAGCTCGATGACAACCTGATCGACAACGAGCGCGGTATCCCCGAGTGGGAGTTCCCCGAGATGTGGGACAGAGTCGACGGCTCCGCCCGCGATCACTGAGACATCTGCGCGGAGCAACCGAGTAATACGCGAGCGAAATTGATCCGCGTGGCCCTCGTACAATCAACCTGTGAGTACAACGAGAGTCGATGATGTTTTGATTGTGGGCGGAGGCCCGGTCGGGCTTTTTCTAGCCTGCGAGTTACGACTCGCAGGCGTACCCGTGGTTGTGTTGGAAAAGAACGCGACGGCGAGCGGTCCTTTGAAAGGTGGATGGATGGGCGCACGCGGGCTCAACACTCCTTCGACGGAGGCCTTCTACCGGCGCGGACTTCTCGACGAGGTCAAGGCCGCTTCCTTTGGATGGGTGGGACCTGAGCGCCGCAGCATGGAGTTCAAAGCCGAAGCCGATTCGCCGGCACCTGCCCAGGCACGCTTCGCAGGACATTTTGCAGGCATTATGTTCGACGCATCCAAAGTGGACTTCTCCAATCAGAAGTGGATGATTTCCGGTCCTTCCAGCGGCGGAGGCATGGTGAGCCTGGAAGCGCTTGAGACTCTGCTTGCGCAACGCGCACGAGAGCTGGGCGCAACCATCCACATGGGCCAGGAGGTTACGGCTCTGCGTGAGACTCCCGGCGGTGTCGCGGTACAAACGGACCGCGAGGAGTTTCAGGCAAGCTGGCTGGTAGGATGCGACGGTGGCCGCAGCAACGTGCGGAAGCTTGCGGGCTTTGAGTTTGAAGGCACGGAACCCGAACTCACCGGATATATGGCTACGGTCGAGTTTGACGATCTGGCGGGGCTGCAGCCGGGTTTCCATCTCACCCCGCGCGGGTTCTACACCCACGGCCCCGCGCCCGGGCGGATCGGCGTGGTGGATTTCGATAAGGGCAGCTTCGATCGCGCGTCGGAGATCACGCTCGAGAGACTGCAAAGCATGATGCAGCAAGTGTCCGGAACCAAGGTGACACTCAAGTCGGTAGGAGCCGCGACTAGCTTCACGGATCGGGCGCGGCAGGCGACCACCTATCGCATAGGACGAATCTTCCTCGCTGGTGACGCCGCCCACGTTCATTCTCCATTCGGCGCCCAGGGATTGAATACAGGCTTGGGAGATGCGATGAACCTGGGATGGAAACTTGCGGCCGCCATCCACGGCTGGGCTCCAGAGGATCTGCTCGACAGCTACACCAGGGAACGTCATCCGATTGGCGAATGGGTGCTGAACTGGACCCGTGCACAGGTTGCCATCATTCGACCTGACCCTCACGCCAGGGCGATCGCGGGTGTGATTCGCGACCTGATCGCAACCAAAGAAGGCACGAACTACTTCGTGGAAAAGGTTTCCGGGATATCAATGAAGTATGACCTGGGGGACGGCCATCCGCTGATCGGCCGGAGTGCTCCCGACTTCGAACTGGAGGACGGGAGCCGGCTCGGAGTTCTGCTGCGGGATGGCCGCGGCCTGATGCTCGACCTTGCTGGGAATGAATCGCTCAAAGAGCTCTGCGAAGGACGGCAGGACAGGTTGCGGTACGTCCGCGCAAAAGCGAAGGACGATAAGGGAGTCGCGGCACTTCTCGTTCGCCCGGACGGATTTGTGGCCTGGTCTGAAGATACGAAGCCGCAGACCGCTGGGCCGCATGAAGCGATGCAGCGCTGGTTCGGCGGCGCGGAAGCAGGCCACCAGGCAACGCAAGCGGCCCAGATCGATCCTTCTACAATAGGGAAATAGCGCAGAGAGAACTCTTCGCTCTGAGAAATTCCGTATCAGACCCGAAGGGAGAGGGATGCCCGCGAACGAGACGCCGACCACGGAAGCTTCCGACCTGCTCGTGATCGGCGCTGGACCCACCGGGCTGGCCTGTGCCATCGAGGCGCAGCGCGCAGGCTTTTCTGCGGTGCTGGTGGACAAGGGGTGCCTGTGCAACTCGCTCTTCCACTACCCAGCGCACATGACGTTCTTCACGACGCCGGAGTTGCTGGAGATCGGCGACATGCCTTTCTCCAGCCCCAACCAGAAGCCGACGCGTTCTGAGGCGCTCGAGTACTACCGCAAGGTCGCCGAGCACTACCGGCTGGACGTGCGGCAGTACCAGAAGGTCGACCGGGTCGCGGGCGCGGACGGCAATTTCGCAGTGCACACCACGGATCGTTTTGGCCGCTCGGTCACGCACCTCGCTCGCAAGATAGTGCTCGCAACCGGGTACTACGACCTGCCCAACTACCTCGGCATTCCTGGTGAGGACCTGCCCAAGGTGGCGCACTACTATCACGAGCCGCACCCGTACTTCGGGCTGGATGTGCTAGTCATCGGCGGCAAGAATTCAGCGGCCATCGCGGCGCTCGACCTGTGGCGTCACGGCGCGCGCGTCACGCTGGTGCACCGCGGGGCGGAGATGCATCGCCACGTGAAGTACTGGATCCTGCCCGACATCAACAACCGCATCAAGAACGGCGAGGTGGCGGCGTACTTCAACTCCAGTGTGACCGGAATCACCGAGGATGAGGTGACGCTCGCGACTCCCGAGGGCGCTGTGGTCCTGCCCAACCAATTCGTGTTCGCGCTGACGGGGTACCATCCGGACTTCAGCTTCATTGAAGCGCTGGGCGTGAAGCTGGACGAATCGAACGCGCGCTGCCCGATGTGCGATCCGGCTTCGCTCGAATCGAATGTTCCGGGAATTTATCTCGCGGGCGTGATTGTGGCAGGCGAGCGGACCAACGAAATCTTCATCGAGAACGGCAGGTTCCACGGCAAGCTGATCGCAGAGGATCTCAAGCGCAAGCTCAAGTAGGCAATTAGACCCGGCAGCGATCGAAGCCTGGTGACAGATATAAAAAGAGAGAGCATAGCCAACTCGCTATGCTCTCTCTTTTTGTCTTGCTGACCCGAAATTACTTCTCGACGGAGAAGGTGAAGACGGTTTCAGAATGCATGGTCTGGCCGGGCTTCAGTTCTGTCGAAGGGAAGCTGGATTGGTTGGGCGAGTCGGGATAGTGCTGGGTTTCCAGGCACAGTCCGGTGTTCTTGCCGAAGGCGGTTCCTTTGGCGCTCTTGTAAGCCCCGGTGAGGAAGTTACCGGAGTAGAACTGCACACCCGGCTGAGTGGTCGTAACGGTGAGCACGCGTCCGGACTTCGGATCGGTGACCTTGGCCGCCAGCTTCATCGTGCCGTTGGGTCCGTTGAGCACCCAGTTGTGGTCGTAGCCGCCGGCGATCTTCAACTGCTCGTTGTTGTCGTGGATCCGCTGGCCGATGGGCGTCGGCTTTCTGAAGTCGAACGGCGTGCCGGCGACGGGCTGCGGGCCGCCGACCGGAATCAGATCTTTGTTCACCGGCGTGTACTTGTCGGCGTTGATCATCAGCACGTCATTGAGGATGGTGCCGGAGTCCTGCCCGCCGAGGTTGAAGTAGGAGTGGTTGGTGAGGTTCGCAACCGTGGGCTTATCGGTGGTCGCCGAGTAGTTGATGTGCAGCGCGGAGCCCACCAGCGTGTAGCGCACATGCGCGGTTAGGTTGCCGGGAAAGCCTGCATCGCCGTCCTTGGAGAGCAGAGTGAACTCGACTCCGTCGGCGATCTGCTTGGCTGTCCACACCTGCTCATCGAAGCCATGTGCGCCGCCGTGCAGGGCATTGTTCCCGTCGTTCTTGGGGATGTGGTACTCGTGCCCATCGATCTTGAAGGTGCCACCGGCGATGCGGTTGCCATAGCGCCCCACGATCGAGCCAAAGTACGTCTTGGTGGAGCCCTCGTTCACGTAGCCTTCCACCGAGGGATACCCGAGCACGACGTCCGCCACCTTGCCATCGCGGCCCTTGGCCATGATGGCCACGATACGCGCCCCATAGTTGGTCAGCTTCACTTCGAGGTCGGCATCCTTCAGCGTATAGACCTCTGCGGTTTTGCCGTCCTTCAGCTTGCCGAAATCGGCCTTCGTTACCGTAACCGCCGCACCTGCACCCTCAACTCCAAGCATCATCATGGATAGCAGAATAACTCCATTCCATCGCATCGTTGTTGTTGTCCTCACGTGTGGTTTGCAGGCTCCCCTGCTTCCGCACGCCAACTATACGTGAAAGCCCGGGGGCGCGCCCAGCGCGCGACGCGGTACTATAGTCCGGCTAAGAATTTATTGCCGGAGGAGGGTTAAGGCGTGAAGGCGAGACCGGTTCGTTCGTGGATGGCTGTGCTGATTGCTGGGCCTGGGCTGTTGGGAGTGTCGTGGGGCGCTGCGTATGCCGCGCCTCCCGCGGCAGAGCACTGGGTGGGAACCTGGGCGGCCGCTCCGTTTGAGCAGCTGAATGCTCCCCGTCAGTTCCGGCTGCCGCCTGCGGCGCCTCCGGCAGGCGCGGCCCCCGCGGGCCCTGGGGTTGCGGCTATGCCTGGGGCTGCGGCAACGCCCGGAACTCCGGCTATGCCCGGCGCGCCGGCGGCTCCCGCCACTGAGGCCACTCCCGTTGCTCCCGCTGCTCCGGCTACTGCGGCCAACGCTCCTGCCATGCCTCCGGCGGGGAATATGGCTCCAGCGCCGGGCGCTCCGCCGGCCGGCGGTCCTCCGGCAGGATTTCGCCGCTTTACGCCTCCGCCCATCTACGGTTCCAGCGATATGACGCTGCGTGAGATTGTGCACGTCTCGCTGGGAGGCTCGCGTATCCGCGTCGTCTTCACCAACGAGTTCGGCACCGAGCCGCTGCGGATCGGCCCCGCCAGCGTAGCAATCAGCAAAGGCGGCAACACCATCGATACCACCCAGGGCGCGGTCGCGCCTTTGACCTTCGGCGGCCGGGAAAGCGTGAGCATCCCGGTGGGCGCCCTGATGATCAGCGATCCGGTCTCGATGAAGCTGCCCGCACAGGGAGATCTCGCGATCAGCGTCTTTGTGCCGCAGCAGACGATCACCACGCTCTCGCAGCATGGCGCCGCGGACCAGACCAACTATGTGGCGGAAGGGAATACGGTAGGCGCGGCGTCATTCGAGTCGCCGAAAGAGATTCGCTCCTGGGTGTTCTTGAAGAATGTGGATGTGGAAGCTCCCGCGCGCGCCAGCGCAGTGGTGGCGTTCGGCGACAGCATTACGGATGGCGCGTTTGCCACCAACAATGCCAACGCACGCTGGCCGGATGAACTGGCGCGGCGGCTGCTTGCGGATAAGCGTACCGCCGACGTGGCGGTGTTGAACGAAGGCATCGGCGGAAACGGCGTTCTGCGCCACATTACCGGGCCCAGCGCGCTGACCCGCTTCGATCGCGACGTGCTGGCGCAGCCGGGCGTGAAGTACATGATCGTCCTGGAGGCAATCAACGACATTGGCGGCGGCTACGGCCCAAAGAATCCCAATGCGCCGGTGCCGGTGACACCTCCACCTCCGCCACCCACGGCCGACGACCTGATCGGCGGATATCAGCAGTTGATTGAGCGCGCGCACATGCACGGCATCAAGGTGTATATGGCGACGCTGACGCCGTATATGGGCGCGAACTATTCTTCGGTCGCCGGCGAGGCCGTGCGCACCGCAGTGAATCAGTGGATCCGGAGTCAGAAGGTGGCCGACGGAGTCATCGACTTCGACAAGGTGGCCCAGGATCCGGCCAACCCGGACAAGTTCCTGCCCGCGTATGACCATGGCGACCACTTGCATCCGGGAGACGCGGGCTACAAGGCGATGGGCGACGCCATCGACCTCTCGCTGTTTACCAAGTAATCGGTAGCAATGAAAGCGCGGCCGTGGCTGGAACTCAGCGCGGCTGCGCTTTTCGTTCCCAGGGCTGCAGGATCTTCACCGAAGCCATTCCGGCCGCGGTTGCTGCTTGTATGCCCATCTCGGTGTCTTCAAACACCAGGCAATCCGCGGGCGCGACGTCGAGGCGGCGCGCGGCGACGAGGAAGGGCTCGGGGTCGGGCTTGGAGCGGGTGTAGTCGCCGGCGCAGACCAGGGTGTCGAACCTGTCGAGCAGCCCGAGAATCTCAAGCGACTTCGTGACCGACTCCCGCGTGCTGCCCGAGACAACGGCCATGGGGATGTGCCCGTGGTTCAGGTCGATGTGTTCGAGCACTTCGGGCACGGCTTCGAGGCGGGGCAGCAGCTCGTAGTAGAGCTGCTCCTTGCGGTGCTCGACCTCGTCGACCGGAAGATCGAGCCCTTGCTGATCGGCGAGGGTGCGGATGATCTCCGCGGCAGGCATGCCGCCCCACCGGTAGAAGACGTCCTCCGGGAATTCGCAGCCATGCTCGCCCAGCGCCTTGCTCCACGCAACGTAATGCAGCGGCATGGAGTCGGCAATAGTGCCGTCGCAGTCGAAAAGGAGCGCGCGGTAGCGCGAGTTGCTGGTTGCAGGCATGGATAGTTGAGAGTTGCTAGTTGTCAGCTTGTAGTTGTGAGTGAGTTTGCGGTGGGAGCCTCAGAGAACTAGCAACTGACAACCAGCAACTGCCTTACTTCAGCTCGATTCCTGCGAAGAAGTAGCCGATCTCGAAGGCGGCGGTGTCTTCGGCGTCGGAGCCGTGGATGGCGTTCTCGCCGATGGAGGCGGCGAACTTCTTGCGGATGGTGCCTGCCTCGGCTTTGGCGGGGTCGGTAGCGCCCATCAGTGTGCGCAGGTCAGCGATGGCGTTGTCCTTCTCGAGCACCATGGGGAAGATGGGGCCCGAGGACATGAACTCGGTGAGCTCGCCGAAGAAAGGACGGGCGGCGTGCACGTGATAGAAGCCCTCAGCCTGAGCGCGGGAGATGGACATGCGCTTAATGGCGACGATTTTGAAGCCGGCCTTTTCGATCTCCGCGAGGATGGCGGCGGTGTGACCGGCTTTGACCGCGTCGGGCTTGATGATGCTGAAAGTGCGCTGTGACAAACGTTGTCTCCTGGAAGCGCAAGACGCGCTACTTTGAGTGTACTAGCTCGAAACCTTCTGCATCGCCGAAGCCTATCTTCCACGCTACAATCCCGGAGAATGCGATGGAGGCACCGTGAACCTGTTCTGGCTGAAATACGTCAGTTACGCATGTGTGGCTGGTGCGCTGTATTTCTACTTCATGCTCAGGTGGAAGGGATACAGCGCCTCAGGGAAAACCAGGCTGACCTCTCTCGCGATCTGTATTGTGCTGGCCTGCGTGACCTGGCACCTGCAGGAGAGCAATACCGACCGGAACTCTCCGCGGCAGGTGATCGTGGGCACAGTCACCTCGGTCAGGGCCAGCGTAAGCAAGGGCGGCAGCGTCAGTGACCACTTCCAGCTGAGAGTGCAGGGAGGCGGGCTCTCACCCAGGTTCTCGACCGATACCGTCGCCAGTAGGATTTCGGAGCAGCCTATCCACCAGGGCGACGTACTCGGCGTACTTTATAGGACATGGGATAACGTCCCTCTCACGATCGATGAGTTCCAGGGACAGCGACCCGGCTGGCATTATCGCCGTTATCGCTTTCTGGATCCCTACGTCTGGAGCATAGGCAGCGTAGGCTTCTTGATCGTTGTGGCTATCCTGATCGGCAACCTCATGCGGGGTGGCGCGGCGAGCACCCCAGCCCAGTCGATCCCTGATAGCACCGCATAGCTTTCTTTTGCGTCCAACGCAGGAGCAGCGAAGAGGCGCGATGCGACGGACTGCGTGGATCTGGTTTGTGGGATGTGCGGCGTGGCTGGTGGACAGTCTGATCGCCTTCCACCTGGGCGCGCTGGCGCACGCCAAGCTCGCGTTCATGGTCGCATTGGTGTTTCTGGCGGCGGGAATCTTCTATCGCAGTCAGCAGCAGAGATGAAGGCGTGACGCCCGGGTGAGCGCCACGCCTGTGTTGTCGGAGAGAGCAGGTTATTTCTTGCCGAGCAGGCCCGCCATGGTGGAGCCCATCTCAGCAGGCGATTTGACGACGTGGATGCCGGCGGCCTCCATCGCGGCCATCTTGCTGGCGGCCGTGCCTTCACCACCGGAGATGATGGCTCCGGCGTGACCCATGCGGCGGCCCGGAGGCGCGGTCTGTCCGGCGATAAAGCCGACGACCGGCTTCTTCACGTTGGCCTTGATGTATTCGGCGGCCTTCTCTTCGGCGGTGCCGCCGATCTCGCCGATCATGATGATGGCCTCGGTCTGCGGGTCTTCGTTGAGCAGCTTGAGCGCGTCGATGTGGCTGGTGCCGATGATGGGGTCGCCACCGATGCCGATGGCGGTGGACTGGCCGATATCGCGCGTCGTGAGCTGGTAGACCGCCTCATAAGTGAGGGTGCCGGACTTGGAGACGATGCCGACCGAGCCCTCCTTATGGATGCGGCCGGGCATGATGCCGATCTTGGCCTTGCCGGGCGAGATGACGCCAGGGCAGTTGGGGCCGATGAGCCGCGACTTCGAGCGCTTGACCACTTCCCACACCTTCACCATGTCCAGGGTGGGGATGCCCTCGGTGATGCAGACGATGAGCGGCAGGCCGGCCGCTTCGGCTTCCAGGATGCCGTCAGCCGCGAATGGCGGCGGAACGAAGATCATCGTGGAGTTCGCGCCGGTGGCCTTCACTGCTTCTTCCACGGTGTTGAAGACAGGCCAGCCCTCATGCGTGGTGCCGCCCTTGCCGGGCGTGACGCCGCCGACAACGATGTCGTTGCCGAACTGCTTCGCGTACTCGGCGCAGCCTTTCGCGTGGAAGGTGCCTTCGCGTCCGGTGATGCCCTGGACGATGAGCCGCGTGTTCTTGTCTACCAGAACCGCCATTATTTACCACCTTTCGCGGCTGCTACGGCAAGATCCGCAGCGTCCTTCATAGTTGCGCCGACTTCGAACTTCAGGCCGGAGTCCTTGAGAATCTTGCGGCCCTCTTCGACGTTGGTGCCTTCCAGGCGCAGGATGATGGGCAGCTTGACCTGGAGCTTCTTCGCCGCGGCGACGACTGCCGTAGCGAGCACATCCACGCGCAGGATGCCGCCGAAGATGTTGATGAAGATGGCGCGCACGTTCGGGTCGGAGAGCAGGATGCCAAAGGCGTTCTCGATCTGCTCCTGGTTGGCGCCGCCGCCTACGTCGAGGAAGTTTGCCGGGCTGCCGCCTGCGTACTGGATGATGTCCATGGTGGCCATGGCGAGCCCGGCGCCGTTGACCATGCAGGCGATGGAGCCATCGAGCTTGATGTAGTTGAGGTTGAACTTCGAGGCTTCGACCTCGAGCGGGTCCTCTTCGGCGAGGTCGCGCAGCTCCTTCAGATCCTTGTGGCGGAACATGGCGTTGTCGTCGAAGTTGATCTTGCAGTCGAGCGCGAGCAGGTCGCCATCCTTGGTGGTGATGAAGGGATTGATCTCCATCAGGCTGCAGTCGTTCTCGACGAAGGCGCGGTAGAGGCCCATCATGAAGGCGACGGCGGCGTTGATCTGCTTGCCGGTCAGGCCAAGCTGGAAGGCGAGATTGCGCGCCTGCCAGGGCTGCAGGCCGAGCGCGGGCTCGATGGGCTGCTTGTAAATCTTCTCCGGAGTTTCCTTGGCAACCTCTTCGATCTCCATGCCGCCAGCCTGCGAGGCCATGAAGACGATGCGACCGGTGGCGCGATCGAGCACCAGGCCGAGGTAGAGCTCGCGGTCGATGGCGGAGCCAGCCTCGATGAGCAGCCGCTGCACCTTCTGGCCCTGCGGGCCGGTCTGGTGGGTGATGAGCTGCATGCCGAGGATGTCCTTGGAGCGCGCGACGGCGTCCTCAAGGCTCTTGACCACCTTGACGCCGCCGCCTTTGCCGCGTCCGCCGGCGTGGATCTGGGCTTTGACGACGACAGCGGCGTTGCCTTTGCTGAACAGGCTCTTGGCCGCGGTTTCGGCCTCTTCAAGCGTGGTGGCCATCTCGCCGTCGGGTACGGGAACGCCGTACTTACGCAGAATCTCTTTTGCCTGATACTCGTGAATCTTCATGTATTTGTCTCGGGCGCGTGCAGAGTGCAGCGATGCGCGCACCCTTGAGTTTATGCGGAAAAACCGGAGGGCGGCAACGCAGAGTCGGCGATTACCGCCCATATTGGCTGATCCCGGTCCGCGCACTCGAGACTCTGAGTGCTTCGTTTACGGCGCAGGCCGCAGCGGCGCCCGGACCGGGCATGACGATGCCGGACCGGGGCACGGATGGGGTATGCGGGAGCGGATCACGGCCAGCAGCGGCTCCTGATCGCTCCTAGAGACTTCGAGCACCGCTGCCTGAGCGACGCCGGAGGTATCGGTCCAGGTGAGGGTGAGGAGGTAGCGATGCTGACGGGCGGCGAGCAGGCCCACGGCAATCGCGGGCGCGACTCCGAGGTGGTGCGTCACCTGGCGGCTGGGCTGGGCGGTTTTGATGCTGGTGTAGTCGATGGCGATTTGAGTGGGAGTGCCCGCTGGACCCGTGAAACGCAGAACGAAGGTGGTGGGTGAGCTGGTGTCGAAGATGCCGATGGACTCGATGGCAATAGCAGCGGAACCGCCCAGGTAGACGGTCTGATTGTGCTCCAGCGCGTGTGCTGGGAGGGTGCCCGGGGCCAGGATCAGGAGCACGGGCAACGTGACGGAGACAAGCCGGGCAGGAGCTTTGGGCTGTGAAGACGGCAGCTCGCGACGGATGCGCCATGCGGCAGCCAATGTCTTCACGTCTCGGCGCCAGATAGGCAGGATCAGCGACATGGCGAGACCTTCGAGATCTGTCGCAATGCCGAGCCACAGAGCAAGGGGAAGCAGCCGGCTGGCATGAGTGGTGGCGAAGGTGGCGATGATGGCCAGCGCCAGCACGAGTCCCCAGCTCTTCGCGAGCCAGGAGTGATAGCTGGCAGGCTTGCCAAAGCGCGCGAAATCGAGGACAAAGCGCAGCGCTTCGAGCGAGAGCAGCGTGCCGAGCAGGATTGCGTTGTCCTGCCAGACGCGCGGCTGCGCGATCCAGAGGGCGGCCGCGGCGCAGAGGTAAAAGGTGGTGTCGGCCATGGAATCAAACAGGCGGACGGCAGCGGTGTCGCAGCGCCAGCGGCGGGCAAGGATCCCGTCGAAGATGTCCGACAGGAGCGCTGTGACGACGATCGATGCGAGGGAGAAGCCGCTCCACCCGCAGCGCTCGCCTACGATCAGAAGCGGTCCCAGCAGCATGCGGGCGCTCGCCATGGCCCGGGGAATGGATTGCTTGCGAATCATGAATCACCTCGGAAGTTTGCGGCTCTTTCCGGCGAAGTCGCCGATGAGGTGAGCGTAAGTTGGTCGAGGGCGTCCGCGGAGATGGCTCAGCACACTTTCGCAAGTGTCCCAATGCCCGTCTGCTTAAGGTCAGGAGCAGAATCGGACGCGCTTGTCAGGGTTTGTTACGTCCAAGTTCGTGGAGGCACTGTATGAAAAAGGCATCCGTATCATTCCCCGAACTCATGCTGATGGCCGGTACCCGGGTTGCGCTGGGAGTGGGCATTGGGCTGCTTCTCTCCGAAAAGCTCTCCAGGGAAGCGCGCCGCAGCGCTGGGTTCGCCCTGCTTGGAGTGGGAGCGTTGACGACCATTCCTCTCGCGATCGACCTGATCGGCAATCTCCGCGAGGCCGCTGAGGAATAAGAGAGTGCTCCTCGTCCTTGAGGAAGCGGCAGCGCCGGGCACCGGCTCACACCGCGGACTCGTGCGTGTAATGGCGGAGGGCAGCCGCGGCGGAGTCGGCGAGGATGGGAAAGATGAGCTCGAACGGCTTCTGCGGCAGCCGCGCAGACTGGGCGGTGTAGCAGTCGCAGAGAATTGCGGTCGCCTGCTCCAGGCCCCGGTGCCAGTTGCGAGTACGCGCATCGCGAAAGAGCAGCGAGTCGAGCGGCAGTCCGGCTGCAACCAGCATGGTGCGAGCGCGGTCGAGGAACTCCGGCCAGTGGGAGACTACGGCGATCAGGTGGCCATCGGGCGCAGGCAGCCAGGGGCTGAGCCAGCCGGTGGCAGAGCGAATGGGCAGCACGACCAGCTCGAAGCCTTTGGGTAGAGCATCGCGGACGGATTTCTCCTGAGTCGGCCGGCAGAGGGGAATCGCGGCCAGCAGGAGTTCGGGGTCGCAGCACTGCTCCGGGCTGGTCTCGCGGATGGGCCAGGTGGTGCAGGCGCGCAGCTCGGCGAGCAGGATCTGACGGAGCTCGGGATCGGAGTCGATGAGGATGAAGTGGTCGGCGGGCGGCGAGGCGAGCCACTCCACCACACGGGCGCGGACTGCGGCTGCATCCAGCCCCAGCTCGCGGGCGGCACGAAAGAAGCCTGCGATGTGCTGGTCAATCTGCTGCTCCGGCGTGACTACGCTGCCGGTGAGCGTGCGCACGTAGACCCCGCTGCCATGACGGCGCGCGGTCCAGCCCTCGCGCTCCAGCTGGCGATATCCGGCACTGACGGTGTTGGGATGCAGTCCGAATCGGCGGGCGAGCTCCCGGGTGCTGGGAAGCCGATCACCCGGACGCAGATCGCCAGAGACAATGGCGAGCACCACCTGGGTAACCAGCTGGCGATAGATGGGGACCTCGCTCGAATGGGAGAACCAGAGACGCATGGCGGAGTCCGGCCATTGTTGCACCTTTGCGCAAGAAGCAGGAGAGAATCCGCGCGGTGCGCCTGATACTCTGGGCGTAATGCCTCCGCAACCTCATCTGAAGCGCCTGATGGAAGAGCGTGCCGTGCTGAGCCGCGAGCAGGCCTGCGATCTGATGCAGCAGGTGCTGGCTGGGGGCTTCGCCGAGGTGGAACTCGCGGCGCTAATGGGGGCGGTCACGGCGCGCGGAGAGGATGCGGCCGAACTCGCCGGATTTGTGGATGCGATGCGGGCGGCTGCGGTGCCGGTGCCGCTGAGAGATTCTGACCGCGAACTGCTGGTGGACACCTGCGGCACGGGTGGTGATCTGTCGGGTACCTTCAACATTTCGACAGCTGCTGCGCTGGTCGCTGCGGCTGCTGCTGGGCAAAAGCCGGTGTTGGTGGCCAAGCATGGCAATCGCGCGGTGACTTCGGCGTGCGGATCGGCGGACGTGCTGGAGGCAATGGGGATCCCGGTGGCGCTCTCACCGGCGGATGCCGCCGGCGCGCTGCAGCAAAAGCGGTTTGCGTTTCTGCATGCGCCGGCGATGCATCCGGCGATGAGGGCGGCGATGCCTGTGCGCAGGGCGGTGGGCGTGCGCACCTTTTTCAATGTGCTGGGGCCGCTTACGAATCCGGCGGGAGCGCGGCGGCAGGTGATGGGCGTCTACTCGGCGCGGCTGGTGCCGGTCGTGGCCGAAGCGATGCGCCTGCTCCAGGTGGAGCACGCGTTTGTGGTGCATGGATTTCTGGACGAGACGCGGACGGCGGGCATGGACGAGCTGTCGATCTCCGGGCCGACCCAGTTTGCAGAGATCGCAGGCGAGCACGTCTTCTTTGCCGAAGTCACGCCGGAGACGGTGGGGTTGAAGACGGCTCCGATCCAGGAGCTGCAGGGCGGCAATGCGGCGGAGAATGCGGCGATGCTGCGACGGATCTTCGCGGGCGAACCAGGGCCGCGGCGGGATGTGGTGCTGCTGAACTCGGCCGCGGTGCTGCTGGCGGCGGGGCTGTTTCCGCCGATGCCGTGGGTGGAGGCGTTCCGGTCCGCGATTGCACTGGCGGCGCAGACGATCGACTCGGGCGCGGTGACGGCGCTGGTGGAGAGCCTCGCGGGCGGGGAACTTTAGCGGCGGAGGCGTCGTACAATCCTCTGGATCGCAAAGGAGAGATGCACGATGTCGGCTTACCCGAACTATCAGCAACCGCAGGTTCAGCCCGGCTTTCTGGACCCCACCATGGTCACCACGGGGCTGGAGCTCGCAGGCTATCGCGTGGTGCGCAACATGGGAGTGGTGCGCGGTATTGTGGTGCGGTCGCGCAATGTGCTCGCGACACTCGGCGCGAGCCTGCAGACGATTCTCGGCGGCAACATCACGCTGCTGACGCAGCTGTGCGAGCGCACCCGGCAGGATGCCTTCGCCATGATGATGCAGCATGCTGCGGAGCGAGGCGCGAACGCAATCCTCAGCGCGCGGTATGACGCCAACGAGGTGATGCAGGGCGTTACCGAGGTACTGGCGTACGGCACCGCAGTCTATGTCGAGAAGATCGGCTGACCCAGGACGTCAGATACCATCGTTTGAGTGAACTCCGTTTCTCCGCCGGGCGAGACAGGGCCGAAGCTGCGCACTCCGCTTCTGCGAATGGAAGACCTGCGCGTGCGCTTCGGGGGTAATGAGGCGCTGCACGGGATCTCCCTTGAGTTCGCCGAGGGCGAGGCGCTCGGGCTGGTGGGCGAGTCAGGCTCGGGCAAGTCGGTGGCATCGCTTGCGGTGCTGCGGCTGCTGCCGCCGTCCGCCGAGGCCACCGGGCGAATCCTGTTCTCCGGGACCGACCTGCTTGCGCTGCCGGAGGGGGAAATGCGCAGCCGCCGCGGACGCGAGATTGCGATGATCTTCCAGGAGCCGATGACGGCGCTGAATCCGGTGATGCGCATTGGCAGCCAGATCGCCGAGGCGGTGCGGGCGCATCATCCGGAGCTGAGCCGGGCGGAGGTCCGCACGCGGGTACTGGAGGCGATGCACGAGGTCGCGCTACCTGAGCCGGAGCGGCGCATCCGCGACTATCCGCACCAGTTCTCAGGCGGGCAGAGGCAGCGCATTCTGATTGCAATGGCGCTGGTGAACCGGCCGCGGCTGCTGATCGCCGATGAGCCGACGACGGCCCTCGATGTGACGGTGCAGGCGCAGATTCTGGCCCTGCTGCGGCGTCTCCGCGAGAGTCACGGACTCTCGATGCTGTTCATCTCGCATGACCTGGCCGTGGTGGCGCAGGCGTGCGGCCAGCCCGGAGACCACATTGCGGTGATGCAGCACGGCCACATCGTCGAGCATGCGTCCGCGATGGAACTGTTTCGCAATCCGCAGCACGCGTACACGCGGAGGCTGCTGGCTTCGGCTCCGACCATGAATACGGACCGGTCGAAGCCGCTGGCTACGCTTGCGGCGGGGGCCGGCCGCAACGAACTGCCGCCCGGCTGATCCGATAAACTGGAGGTTCGTGCGCTCTGGACGCACGCCGACCTCAATGCGCGCGCTGATTCTTTCCGACATCCACGCCAACCTGGAAGCGCTGAACGCAGTGCTGGCTGCCGCCAGCCACTGGGATGTGTTGTGGAATCTGGGCGACATGGTGGGCTATGGAGCGAGCCCGAATGAGGTGCTGGAGATTGTGCGGCCGATCTCGACGCTCGCGGTGCGCGGGAATCATGATCGGGCGTGCACCGGACTGAGTTCGACGCTGCACTTTAATCCGACCGCGCGTGCGGCTGCGCAATGGACGCTCGACCAGCTGAGTGTGGACAACCTCCAGTGGTTGCGCGGCGTGCCGCAGGGACCGCTGGAGCCGGAGGAAAGGGATGGCGTGCGGGTGACGCTGGCACATGGCTCGCCGCTCGATGAGGACCAGTACATCCTGAACATGCGCGACGCGTGGGCTCCCCTGCAGCAGATGACCACCGCGATCACATTTGTGGGACACACGCACATCCAGGGCGGCTTCTCGCAGAGGCAGCAGGACTGGCACGAGATCCGTCCGCGCTATCGAGACGAGCGTGTGGAGGAGAGCTGGACTCTGTCGCTTCCCGCCGGGACCAGGCACCTGATCAATCCCGGCTCCGTGGGCCAGCCGCGCGACTGCGACTGGCGGGCTGCGTTCGCCACCTTCGATACAGCGCAATGCGAAGTCACGTACCATCGTGTGCCATACGACGTGGGCACGGCGCAGGCCCGCGTACTGACGGCGGGACTGCCGGAGCGGCTCGCCGCAAGGCTGCGCGAGGGCCGTTGATCCGGAAGGGCGGGCGAGATGGAACTGAATCCAAAGCTGTGGCTGCGCGCCTTGGAGGATTGGTGGTTCGACCGCTCGCGGCACGTAGATACTTCCGGGCTTGCTAAGCCGGATCCCGCCAAGGTGGTGGGAAAGGTTCGGGACAGCAAGATGTACGGGCCGGTGCGCGCAGTCAACGCACACGCGGCCATCCGCGACCTGCCGATTCGCGACGCTTCGGAGTACACCTTCATCGACTTGGGCTCCGGAAAAGGCCGAGCGCTGTTCGTCGCGGCGGAGTATCCATTCCGTAAGGTTCTGGGTGTGGAGTACTCGACCGAGATGCATCAGTCTGCGATGGACAACATCCGACGTTACCGGCATCCGCGCCAGCGCTGCAGGGATGTGGATTCGGTTGTCGCCAACGCAGCCGACTACCAGTTCCCAGATGGAAACCTGGTTCTGTTTCTGTTCAATCCTTTCGGGCCGGAGATCATGCGTGAGATGCTCGCGAATCTGCAGCGCTCGCTCGAGCTGAAGCCGCGCCACGTTGTCATCGTGATGCTGTGGCCGGAGCAGGCGCAGCTGGTGGCCCAAATGCCCGGCATGCGCACGTACCGGCAGACCCGCCGGTATCACATCTACGACACCGGTCCGGCTCCCGCCGGCAAAAGCAGTTAAGCTCGGATCGCCTTCACCTGGGTGTAGCGGTTCGGAACGACGGTGTGGTTGGCAGGGTCGGGTGCAGTGTTGGCCTTGGTCCACATGGCGACCATGTCGGCGGCCATTGCTGCTTGCCCCGCCGCATCCAGCCGGCTGAACTGAGTTTTGGTGGGACCAAAATAGGTCCGGAAGAACTCGACCGCTCCCGCAGGGCTGGTGGGTAGATCGAAGAGGATCGGGATCAACTCGGTCTGAACATCTTTGAATTTCCCATTGAGCCGCTGGCGCACGACCTCGGGCTCTCCCCAGAGGACTGGTGGCGGCACGCCCGGAGGAGGCGGCACGTGCTTGGAGCCCATGCGGAACATCTCGCCGGTGAAGCTTCCCGGATCCCAGTTGGCCATGGCCAGCAGGCCTCCGGGCTTCAGCACGCGCGCCAGCTCAGAGGCGGTGAGCTCCGGCCGGGGAGCGAACATGGCGCCGAACATGGTGACCACTGAGTCGAACGAGGCGTCGGGGTAGGGAAGTTGCTCGGCATCGCCCTCGTCGAACTGGATGTCCAGTCCTTCCGACCGGGCACGCTCCCGGGCTTGCTCCAGCAGGTTGGTGGCGATGTCCACGCCGGTGACGATACAGCCGGAACGGGCGAGCGGGATGGCGAGATTCCCGGTGCCGCAAGCGACATCCAACACGCGCGAGCCAGCGGGGATGCCGAGGCGCGCGGTGAACTCGTCGCCGCCCGCTGCGATGGTCTTGGCGACGACGCCGAAGTCGCCCGCCATCCACATGGAGCGAAGATTCTGCTTCAAAATCTCAATCGGGGGTCCCGGTGCGTCCGCCATGGTGAGCCTCCTGGGGTTACGAACAGAATGCGG